>Ga0310037_10000344_pt1 | contig 31897 bp, 36 predicted proteins | sample Sb_taG_11_FD_200239 | JGI IMG/M metagenome (GOLD analysis project Ga0310037, IMG submission 200239) | Peat soil microbial communities from Weissenstadt, Germany - Sb_50d_3_AS metaG (v2) (version 2) | ecosystem: Environmental > Terrestrial > Soil > Wetlands > Peat | place: Germany: Weissenstadt... | reverse complement strand
CAGCAGTGCCAGCGTTCGAAGCCTTTGCTCAGCAATCTCCGCGTTCGCAGCACGCATCAACGCCGGAGGAACACAATGGCTACTGGAACCGTCAAATGGTTCAGTGACGACAAGGGCTTCGGATTCGTCACGCCTGATGATGGGTCCAAGGACTTGTTCGTCCATCACTCAGCGATCGCCGCAAGCGGCTGTCGCTCGCTCGCCGAGGGCGCAAAGGTGTCCTACGACGCCGAGACCGGCGACAAGGGACCCAAGGCCGGAAACGTCCAGCTGGTGTAGCGGTTTCGCGCCCGCCGACCGTCACTCGTTGGCAGGCTCGAGACCCTCCCGAGGGGAGATCTCCATGTCCTATCGACCGGGTGACGATGTCGTCGCCATTGAACGCGAGGCTCTCGATCGTCTCGGCGAGCACGAAAACCACGATGGCAACTGACGGGCGCAGGCGAGGGCGCAGCAGCCGAGATCGTGATCGATACCGAGAAGGGTTCCTGGTGGCAGATGAGGCTGCCATGGCGGAGGCGGTGAAGTGCTTGGGCTCGATCGACCCCGCGAAGTGCCGCGCGAGAGTCGCCAAGCGCTACGACGTTTCTATCACCGCAGCGCGTTATGAGCCTGTCTACCACCGGGCGATCACCGCCGATCGCCGCCACCACCGCTCGCGCGCAACCTGGAATGGGCCCGAGCGCCTTCTGCTTCCCGCCTCACCGGCCGTCTGATGCGCCTGACGGGCAGAAGCACAATCGGCGGCGACGATCCCCAACCACAAACCGAGGCGGAGCGGGAGCTCGCGCTAGCGCTCGCCCTGCTGGAAAGCGACCACACCGGCTCGGTCACTATCGCCGCCTTGCGCGAGCGCGGGGTCAGAGCGCCAGCCCAGGCGGTGTATGACCTCCAGATCGCCGGATACGCGATCGACCGCGTCACGTCCACAGACACGGGCGGGCGCAGCACGTCCGGATATCGCCTCCGTGGCCCGGCGCCATCCGAGTCCGATCTGATCGCCGGCTAGCGGTCGACCTGATCGCAGCGACCGCCACACAAACCGCTCATAGGGTCTGAGCCCGACTCGACCCTATGGCGGGCGAGGTGGCCGATCTGGAGCACCTGAGGCTCGCCGCCGGGTCAGTTCGCCGCCACATGAATCTCAGTGAACTGGCTGTGGTAGAGGTCGTAGTACAGGCCTTGGTGCGCGAGCAGTTCGGGGTGGCTGCCCTGTTCCACGATCAGCCCGTGGTCCATGACCACGATCGTGTCCGCGTCTCGAATCGTCGAGAGCCGGTGCGCGATCACGAAGCTGGTTCGTCCCTGCCGCAGCCGTGCCATCGCCCCCTGGATCAGGACCTCGGTGCGGGTGTCGACGTTGCTCGTTGCCTCATCGAGGATTAGGATGCTCGGATTGGCGAGGAAGGCGCGGGCGATCGTGAGCAGCTGCTTTTGTCCGGAGGAGAGGTTGGAGGCGTCCTCGTCGAGCAGGGTGTCATAACCGTCGGGCAGGGTTCGGACGAAGTCATCGACGTACGCCGCCTCGGCCGCCGCCGCGATCTCCTCGTTGGTCGCTCCCGGTTGCCCGTACGCAATGTTGCTCCGGATCGTCCCCGCGAACAGCCACGTGTCCTGCAGCACCATGGCGAAGGACTGCCGCACCTCATCGCGGGTCAGGTCGCGGTAACTGATGCCGTCGAGGATGATGCTCCCGGAGTCGATCTCGTAGAAGCGCACGAGCAGGTTCACCATCGTTGTCTTGCCCGCTCCGGTAGGGCCGACGATCGCCACCGTCTGGCCCGGTGACACGTGCAGGTTGAAGTCCTCGATCAGCGGCTTGTCGGGCTCGTAGCGGAAGCAGACGTGCTCGAGGTTCACATCTCCGGCTGCCTGCGGCGCCGGGACCGTCCGCCCGGCAGGCAAATGATCGGGCGCCTCCTCATCGGCATCGAGGAACTCGAACACCCGCTCGGCCGACGCCATGCCGGACTGCAGCAGGTTCATCTGGCTGGCGATCTGGGTCAGCGGCATCGTGAACTGGCGCGAGTACTGGATGAAGGCCTGCACGTCCCCGAGCGAGAGCGAGCCTGACGCCACCATGTAGCCACCCAGCACCGCAACCACGACGTAGTTGAAGTTGGACAGGAACTGCATCGAAGGCTGGATAACACCTGAGAGGAACTGGGCCCGGAAGCTCGCCTCGTACAGGCTTCGGTTCTGGCGGCCGAACTCGTCGATCGTGGCCGTGCGGCAGCCGAACAGCTGGACCAGCGCGTGTCCGGTGTGGGTCTCCTCGACCAGCCCGTTCAGCGAGCCGGTCTGGTCCCACTGGGCCGCGAACTCGACCTGCGAGCGTCTCGCAATCAGGAAGGTGATCAGGATCGCGAGCGGGATCGTGACCGCGGACACCGCCGCCAGGAGCGGCGAGATCCAGAACATCACGCCCAGCACCCCTACGATCGTCAGCACGGAGGTCAGAAGCTGGCTGAGTCCCTGCTGCAGGGTCGTGGAGAGATTGTCGATGTCGTTGCTGACCCGGCTGAGGATGTCGCCGTGGGGATGGCTGTCGAAGTAGCGCAGCGGCAGCCGGCCGAGCTTCTCCTCGACATCGCGCCGTAGCCCGAACATCGTGCGCTGGGTGATCCCCGCCATCGTGTAGCCCTGGCCGTAGTTGAAGGCCGCGCCGAGCAGGTACACGAGCGCCGCGAGACCGAGCACACGGCCGAGCTCCGCGAGATCGACCCCGCGCCCCGGGGTGATGTTCATCGTGGATAGCATGGTCGCGATCTGCCCGTGGCCGTGGGCCCGCAGCAGAGCGATCGCCTGCTCCTTCGTCGTCCCAGGCGGCAGCTGCTTGCCGACGACGCCGTCGAACAGGACGTTCGTCGCGTCGCCGAGGATCTTCGGGCCACTCACGTAGAGGGCGACCGAGATCACGCCGAACGTCACTGCGATCGCCAGCTTGACACGCTCGGGGCGAAGCCTGGCGAGCAGCCGCCGCAGCGTCCCCCGGAAGTCCTTGGCCCGCTCCGCGGGTGCCCCACCGGCCGAGCGCATCACGCCCCGTGGGCCGCCGAAGCTCATGCGGCGGCCTCCTCACCGAGCTGGGAGACGACGATCTCACGGTAGGGATCGCAGCTCACGAGCAGCTCCGAATGCGTGCCCATCCCCGCGATCCGCCCGCGGTCGAGCACGATGATCCGGTCGGCGTGCATGATCGTGCTCACCCGCTGCGCCACGATCACCACCGCGGCGTCGCGCGTCGCCAGCCTGAGCGCGGTGCGCAGTCGAGCGTCGGTCGCGGCATCGACTGCCGAGAAGCAGTCGTCGAACAGGTAAAGGCGGGGCTGCTTCACCAGCGCCCGGGCGATCGACAGCCGCTGGCGCTGGCCCCCGGAGACGTTGGTGCCACCCTGGTCGACCGGGGCATCGAGACCTCCGGGCATCGCCGCCACGAAGTCGCGCGCCTGAGCGATCTCGAGAGCGCGCCACAATTCGGCGTCGCCGGCCTCCGGCTTCCCGAGCCTCAGGTTGCTCGCGACGGTGCCGCTGAACAGGAAGGCCGCCTGCGGTACGAGCCCGATCGAGGTCCACAGCTCCTCGAGCGCCTGCTCCCGCACGTCGACGCCGTTGACGAGCACGGTGCCGCTGCTCGCGTCGAAGAACCGCGGGATGAGCTCGAGCAGCGTCGTCTTGCCGCTTCCCGTCCCCCCGATGATCGCGCTGGTCTCACCCGGTAGAAGCGCGAAGGAGAGATCCTCCAGCACGGGACGCTTGCTGCCCAGGTAGCCGAAGCTGACGTGATCGAACTCCACCAGGCCCGTCACCTGCGCCGGCTTGACCAGGCGCGCCGGGTCGGCGATATCCGGCACGGTCTGGAGCACCTGCTCGACGCGCTCCGCACTAGCCACCGCGCGCGGGAGCAGGATCACCATCATCACTGCCATCATCACCGAGATCAGGATCTGCAGGATGTAGGCGAGGAAGGCGGTGAGGTTGCCGATCGGTATCGACCCTTCGCTCACCAGGCGCCCGCCGAACCACAAGACGGCGACGCTCGAGAGGTTCAGGATCACCATCATCGCCGGAAGTGTCAGAGCGAAGATCCTGTTCACCCGCAGCGTCGTCGCTGTGAGGCTGGCGTTCGCTTCGCCGAAGCGCTGCTCTTCGGATTGGCCGCGCACGAACGCGCGGATCACCCGGACTCCCGTGATCTGCTCGCGCAGCACCTGGTTGATACGGTCGATCTTCACCTGCATCGAGCGGAACTGCGGCACCACGAGGATCAGCACGACGATGATGAACGCGGCCATCACCGGCACGGCCACCGCGAGCAGCGGCGACAGCGCCGCGCCCTCATGCACCGCGAGAATGATGCCCCCGACGCACATGATCGGGGCGATCACCATCAGCGTCAGCGCCACCTGGAGGAAGAGCTGGATCTGCTGGATGTCGTTCGTGTTGCGGGTGATGAGCGACGGCGTCCCGAAGCGATTCATCTCAGCGGCCGAGAACCCCTGCACCCGGGCGAACACCGCTTCCCGAATGTCCGCGCCGGTCCCCATCGCCACGCGCGAGGCCCAGTACACCGCCACGATCGCGACGACCCCCACCAGCAGGGCGATGGCCAGCATCACGACGCCGGTCCGCAGGATGTAGCCGATGTTCCCTTTCACCACCCCGTTGTTGATGATGTCCGCGTTGAGGTTCGGCAGGTACAGGTTCCCGACGCTCTGCACCACCAGCAGCCCGACGATGAGCACGACCTGGCGGCGGTACGGCCGCAGGTAGGCGCGCAGCAGCGCGATCAGCATGGCTTCGCGTCCGGCGCCGCGCGTCGGCCCGCAGCGGCCGGCTCAGCTGTGCAGCGGCGACACATCGCCGTCCGGGGCGAGGGGAAGAGATCGCAGCCGTGGTCCGCCGGCGGCGACGATCGCGTTGGCGATTGCCGGTGCGAGCGCAACGATCGGGGTCTCGCCGGCGCCGGCGGAGGGCAGATCGGGCCGGTCGAGCACGACCGTCTCGGTCTCCGGGACGTCGGTGAACCGCGGGACCCGGTACGAGCGCAGCGATGCGTTGAGGATGCGTCCGCCGTCGAAGTGGATCGCCTCGAACAGGGCCCCGCCGAGCCCCGTGACGGTCGCTCCCTCGATTTGGCGCGCCACGTTGTCGGGGTTGACGATCGCGCCGCACTCGTACGCGGTCACGATCCGCTCCACCCGCAGTGCGCGGCCGCTGACGCACACCTGCGCACACGTCGCGACGTGTCCGCCTTTCTCCGTTCCGCACGCGATTCCGATGCCAGCACCGTCATCGGTGTCCCGGCAGAGCTGGTCCCAGTCGGCGTGCTCGGCTGTGGCGCGCAGCACGGCGGCGAGTCGCTCGTCGGTGAGGTTGCGCAGCCGCAGCTCGAGGGGATCGAGCCCCAGCGCGAGCGCGAGCTCGTCGATGTGCGACTCCCGCGCGAAGTGGTTGGCGGTCGCAGCGAGCGCGCGGTACGGGCCTTGGGGCAGCGGCGCGTCGGCGGGCTGGAACGAGACGCGCCGATTCTCGGCCACGTATGGGCTGGGGAGACCGGCGGCGCCGGAGTTGAGGTTCGAGAACTCCCAGGCGGTGATCGTGCCGTCGCGCCGGGCGCCGCTGCGCACGTCGATCACCGCGGCCGGGCGCAGGTAGCTGAAGCGGAACTCCTCCTCGCGGGTGAGCGCCACCCTGACCGGACGGTCGGCCGCCCGGGCGAGCGCCGCGGCGGCGATCGCGATCTCCTCGGTGTGCTTGGAGCCGAAACCGCCGCCAAAGTCGGGCACGAGCACGCGCACCGTTGGCTCGGGGATCGCGAGAGCCACGGCCAGCTCGGCTCGCACCGTGTACGGCTGCTGAGTTCCCGTCCACACCGTCAGCCGGCCGTCATCCCATTCGGCGAGCGCAACCCTCGGCTCCAGTGACGCGTGGGCGATGTACGCGGTCGTGTAGGTCGCCTCGAGCCGGACATCCGCCTCCGCCAGCCCCTGCGCAACGTTGCCCTGCTCGTCGCATTGCGCCGCCTCCCACCCCACACCGTCGATCGTATGCGCGCGCAGATGCGCGGCGAGATCCGGCTCGGAGGGTTGCGGTGGGGCGGTCCACTCGGCCTCGACCGCGGCCAGAGCTCGCGCTGCCGTCGGCGCGTCCGGGGCCGCGACCGCCACGATCCCCGCTTCGTGCACGACCGTCACGCCGTCAATGGCCTGCGCCGGACCGAGGTCGACGCCCACCAGCTCGGCGCCGTAGGCCGGCGCTCGCAGCACCCGTCCATGCAGCATCCCGGGACGCGCGAGGTCCGAGGGGAAGCGATGCGCTCCGGTCACCAGCTCGGTGGCGGTCACGCGCGCGGTCGGCCGGCCCGCCGAGCGCCAGCGCGCTGGCGCGCTCGGCTGTGTGCCCGCGGGCACGAGCTCGATGCGCCGTGACCCCGCACGTGGTGGTCCGTCCGTGGCGATCAGCGCGCGCGCCCCGGCGGCACACATGCGCAGGTGCTCGCCGGCGCCTGGGAGCGACCGGCTCCCGAACGTCCCGATATCGAACGGGCAGAGGTCCGTGTCGCCCATCGCCAAGCGCACCGCGCCGGGCTCAACCCCCAGCTCCTCGGCGACGAGCAGTGACAGCGCGGTGCGGTTGTCCTGGCCGAGATCCACCTTCCCAGTGAACGCCGTCACCATGCCGTCCACGCCGACGTGCAACCAGGTGCCGCCGCTGCGCGGGGCGAACGAACCGGCACGGGGGCGCCCCGGATCGGCTGGCGCCGGGCGTGGCTCCGGCTCGAACACGACCACCAGGCCATCGTCCAGCAGGTCGAAATACTCACGGCGATCGAACGGGGTCAGATCCCACGGCGCGGCCGGCCGGAACTCCCAGAACCACGCCGGCCGCGGCAGCTGCCCGGCCGCCGGCGCCCGGAAGGAGTCGGGATCGCGGATCGAGGCGGCCGCCCGGGCAACCGCGCGTTCGATCCGCGTATAGCCGCCGCAGCGGCAGACGTTCCCGGCCAGCGCCGCCCGGATCTCAAACGGATCGGGATCCGAGTTCGACGCCAGCAGCGCCACCGCAGCGAGCACCATCCCCGGAATGCAGTAACCGCACTGGACCGCGCCCTCCTCCAGGAGCGCCCGCTGCACCGGATTGAGCACCCGAGACTTGCCAAGCCCCTCGATCGTCGTGACCTCCCTACCGGCCGCCACGTCCGCCGGGGTCACGCAAGCGCGCACCGGCACCCCGTCGAGAAGCACCGTGCACGCACCACAGGCACCCTCGCCACACGCCGGCTTCGCGCCGGTCAGACGCAGATCCTCGCGCAGCACCGACAACAGCGACCGATCACGCCCGAGGTTCCCGGACAGTCGCTCGTGGTCGATGATGATCTCGCCTATGGCCACCGCAAACCGCCAATCTCGTGCGGCGCTTCCCGCCGTATGTGGTGTTTGACCCGATCTGATCGACCGTAGAGCCCACACCCGCCCAGCGCCTCAGCCGCCTTCCCGGAAACCGCTCCGTGTTAGCCCGCAGTTCAGGCCGAACAGAGGTCGCGCGGGTGTTGACGTGGGCGCGATCATTAGGCGGCTGGTTGCTTTCTCGTGTGAGACGTTTGCGATGGGCAGCGTGCGGGATGATTGACGGCTTCGGGCATGCCTAGGTGGTATTGCGTCATCCACTTGCCGGTCACGCGGGCGATGGCGAGCCTAGTGCTGGGTGTCGCCGTGGTGGTGGGCGTCGGGTCGCTGCCGGGCGGCGCCCTGGGATCAGTGGGGGCTCTGCGCGCGTCGGGCGCTGCGGCCCCGGCGCGGGCTGCGGGGCGGCCGCTGGCGCTGGTGGATGTTTCCGTGGCCACTCTGTGGATGCAACCGGCCCGAACTCGGCAGCTAGATAGACCCTCGCTCGCTAACCCGGTTCGGCTGAGCGCCTGGCTGAACGCCTTGGGCATCGCGCAGCGGCGCTGGCTGGTGGGCCGGCTGGTTACGCAGGCCCTCTATGGGCAGCAAGTCGTGGTGCGGGGTCGGCGCGGCGCGTGGGTCGAGGTCTCCCTCACCGGCCAGCGAACCCCGAACCACTTGAGCTACCCCGGCTGGTTGCCCGCGCGTCAGCTCGTCACGGCTCCGAGCGCTCCTGCCCCGACGACGCCTGACCCCATCTCGGGTCCGTCGGAATCGACTCCAGGCTCGTCCATCTCGGCCCCGACGTCGGTGGCCCTCGTCACCCGGCGGACGACCTGGTTGCGTCAGCTCACGGCGACAGGGAACGCCGGTCGCCGCCTCCTGCGTCTGAGCTTCAACACCAGGCTGCCGGAGCTGGGTCAGACCGGGGCCTGGACGGTAGTGCAGACCGCTACCGGGGCCCCCGCGGTGATCGCTCGCTCGGCCGTTGCTGTCCGGGCGGTAAGCACGCCGCCGCCGTCTCCCACCGGCCCGGAGCTCGTGAGGGTCGCCGAGAGGTTCCTGGGCGTGCGCTACCTGTGGGCGGGCACGTCGGCCTTCGGCTTCGATTGCTCCGGTCTGACCTACACCGTCTATGACGCCTTCGGCATGCTCTTGCCCCGTACCGCCGCCCTGCAAGCCCGGGCCGGCAGGCCGGTAGCCCGGAGAGCGCTCCAGCCCGGTGACTTGGTCTTCTTCGCTACCGACCCGCCATCGCGGGCCATCACGCACGTCGCCATGTACGTCGGCGGCGGACGCATCATCGAGTCTCCGAACTCTGCCGGCGCTGTGCGCATCATCCCGTTGGCCGCCCGGGATGATGAGTACGTCACCGCACGCCGCTACCTTCCCCCGGCGTGAGAGCCGACCCACTACGGGACCGGAAAAGGCGGCTTTCGCCGCACTCGCACAAACGGTGAAAGCGTGGGATGTGCAACGGAGCCTGCGTACGGCTCGAAGCTGGCGCGTAGGCGGTCAACGTCCGTCGGCGCCCGGCTAGCCCGAGGTTACCTTGGCTAGCCGCGGTGTCCGCGAACTCGTCTCAAGCTCGAGGCGCCTATCCGACAGCCCGGCTGACTCCCCCTTCGGTGAGCAAGGCAATTAGTACGCACGATGCCGCCACGGGCGGCCGCTCTGAAGCGATCCCGACACGACGCACAAATCCGGCGGGCGACTGCTGGAATTGGGCGAGTGCGCAAGTCTCGTAGGCACCTGGCTGTCTTGCCCGCCGATCCTCGCCTACCGAGCGGGCGGGCCAGAGATGGCCCGCAACGGTCGTGACGGTCCCGATTTATCGGCTGGCATCGCGACCGGCTGGCCGCTAAGTCGCTAGTGGTCGCGCTCGCAAACTGCGCACCAGGGAGTGCCCTTTGGACCAGTTAGTGCCGCGGGCGCCCGGATGCGGCACCCAGAGAAGCGCAGCTGCTCCTTTGCAAAACATGTTGGCTGGCTTGTGGCCTCTTACGGGGTCCGCTCCGATGGCCGCGCGTCCTGGCCTTCGACGGCGAGCAGTAAACTCGCCCTACCAGGGTTACGGTGCGGTTGGCTGTACTAAGCGGCGGCGTCCGCTGATTGACTACGAGCGAGGTTGGTGGTCGTATGTTTCGAAGGCATCCCACACAGAGACCTGCCACCGCTGCCGCTACGAACCTTCTTAGTCAGCGACCTGCCGGCGGATCGGCGCGACTGTGCATCGCGCTCGTCGCGGTGTGCTGTGTTCTGGCGGTCGTGATCGCGCGCGCTTCCGCCAGCTTCGGCTCGACGACGCCGCGCTGCTCGACGTCGAACCTGATTCTCGGGTCTGTGCGCCGACTCGGCGCTGCGGGCACCACGGACTGGGATTTTGCCCTGCGCAACGGCGGATCGGCAACCTGCCACCTGCAGGGTTATCCAGGGATCGGGCTGCTTGGCGCCAGCGCACGATTGATCAATGTGAGCGTAGGTCGCGCGACCTCCTTCAAGCCGCACACCGTTGTTCTGCGTTCCTGGCAGCGCGCGTACTTCAGCTTCGCTTACGGCACGGGCGGCCCGAAAAGCGCCTGCGCCCCCCACTATTTCTCGGCCTACGGTCTCCAGGTCATTCCACCAAACAGCACCCAGCGATTGCTGTACTACCGCGGCCGGTTTGACCTCTGCACGGGGCATCCGTCGGTGTATCCAGTGCGGTCGACGCTGAACATCAGGCCGTAGAGTCCGCGGCACGCGGCGAGCGCGTAAGGCTCACGACCAGCGCAAGCGAAAAGCACGACCCAGCGAGCGCCGGCGACTAGTCGTAGCCTGCGCGACGCCTCCGTCTGGCGCAAACCAACACTCCGATCACCATGACCGCCGGTCAGTGGCACGGTGACGGACCGAACCGACGATCGCGTGGTGATGCCTCACGGCGCCTCTGGTGCAGGCTACGTTGGGCGCCACGTTGGGGTTTGGGAAACTGCCGATGACATCGACTGGGGTTCGTCAAAGGATGTAGACATGCGCGCTTGCAATGCCTCTCACGAGGGTCGCGAAATAGGCGTTGTGACGTTGCTTGCCCTTAGCCGTAGGGGTGTCAGAGGAACCCGCAGCGGTTCGTGAGAGAAGGAAGCATCATGGTCGTCCGCGAGCGTTTGCTCCAATTGGTTGGCAAGGTTATGCGGTGTGCAGCCGTGCTAGCGATTGCAGGAGTGCTGCTCGCGGCGTGTGGAAGTTCCACCAGCTCGCGCTCCCAATCGACGGATACCGCGCTTCCAGCAGCGTGCCCACAGAACGGCCCTGTGAGCCTCGCGCCCACTCGGCGCCCCGGCGCTCAGAATGAATTGGCGCCCGCTGGCGTGAGAGCGATTCGCGTCTGTCTGTACGCCGGTGTCAACGCCAGCCCACCGATGAAACTGGAAGGGTCGAGGCTGCTCACCAGTTCTCAGCTCGTCCGGCGGCTCGTGGCTGATTTCGACAAGCTGCCAAGCTTCCCGAAGGGTGCCGTCTCGTGCCCCATGGATGACGGGTCGCAGATTCTCGCTTTGCTTGCGTACCCGGACGGGCCGCCGGTGACCATCTCCGTCGGGCTCTCCGGCTGCGCCACCGTCACGAACGGCAGCGTCAAACGCACTGCGATGGGTTTCGGGACGCCACGACAGTTCGGCCCGCAGCTCCTCGCTCAGCTCGAGCAGCTCGTGGGTTGAGTATCCCCAGCTCGGGCCGAACAGGATGACTGGCGACGAGATGGCCGGTCCCCTTGGCGACCCAACGAGCGCGACCCGCCCGCTGTCGCAAAGGGCCACGACCAGCGCTGCCGAGATTCGATCCAAGCGGCGGCGAACCGGCTATTCAGCAATCGGTTCTAGAGTGATCCGGGGCAGACGCTGCTCTTGATTTCGTAGATCCGGGAGTTGGGGGAGGGATTGCCCGAACTCCAGAAAGCGAACGTAATGCCGGACTGAGTCCGGTAGAAGTTGGTCGCGGAGCGCCGAAGCGTCCGATAAGCGCGCTTCGCATCAGCCAAAGAGCTGCCCAGCGAAATTCCTTTCGTCGTCGACAGCCTCGGCCTCACCGACCGAAGGACGGCGCGAGTGGGAGCCAGCGCACGATCTCCTCCGTCGAGGTAGCGATATCCCCTGAAGCGGCCTGCGACGAACTGCACCACCAAGTCGTGCCACGCCGTCTGAAAGTACTTGCTAGTGCAATCAGCTGAAGGATGCCCAGTGGGATTTCCGAGTACAGCGCTGATCGCTTTGGTCGCCGACGATCGCGCCGCCCCGTACCTCGTCACGCCCAGGCCATTTCCATTGAGCCGCACCGTCGACGTCTTAGCACTGACCCGCGCTCGTTTGGGAGAGGCTGCTGAGAGAGCTATGCCACCGCTCAGAATCGAGGAGCAGGCTACGACAAAGACAAGTACCGCAGGCAGCCGCCTCTTCATCCGACCACTTCCTCCCCGCTGAACATGGTCGGTCGAGTCTGCTGACCGTGGAATCGGGTTGCATCCGAGCTAGTCCGTAGCGCTGGCCCGGAAAACTACGCAAGCGGCGAGTGATCGCCCGGTCCCAGTACAGCTCGACGGCGAGGTTCGCCCTTCCATGAGGAGGCGCGCGACGTAGCGCACTTCTTGGTTGGCATCCCCGCGTCCCCGGTGAGAGCCACAGACGCAGCGTGGATCGTTCGTTCGGGGGCCTTGGCTTCGCGGGCGTCCCGGAGACCCCCGCAATCGGAGCCCGGAGTTGGCTCAGATCGGAGCGACGAGCCAGAGGCTCGCGTGGCCGCGCCAAACAGGTGTTCCGCGACTACGTCGACGGCGAGATGCGCCGGGATGTGATCGCCCGCGTCAAGGAACAGCTTCCCGGCCGGCCGCTGCTGCTGCCGTCCATGCGCAGTGGTTGGCTGGTGCATGAGGAGACGATCGAGCAGATGCGGGCGCGCGCGCGTGCCGAGCTGCTGGCATTGCCGCCCAAGCTCCGGGAGCTCGACGGCGAGGAGCACCCGAATCCGGTCGCGTACTCTGAGCGCTTCGAGCGGCGCTCGAGGCGGTCGACGCCCGCGCCGTGTAGCGAAGCCGGAGGCGGGTCGGATCAGATGATCGGGCCGCCAAACCGGCCAGCGGCAACAGAGCCGCAAGCTAACGGCACTCACGCTCTCGGCCTCACGCACGATGCGTCCGGGCTGCCTGACGAAAGACCGGTCGGGCCTGGCTGCACATTAGCGCGCGGTCGCCGCGCCACGCACTTTGTACGGATGCGGCCGGTGTGCGTTTACGGATGTCGCGGGCGCGCGCGCGACTTAGGGTCAGGCTGCCCTCTACGTTCCGAAGGGAGCATCGCAATGGCCCAGGCAACCACTAAGCACAGGCCCACGGAAAAGTCCCCGGCGACTCCACGCCGCCGTGCAACCGCCAGCAGGCCCACAACCGCGATCGACAGGACCACGGAGCTGTCCGATGAGGTACTCGATTCCGTCGAGAAGGGTCAGCGGGCCGCGATCGAGGCGGTACGCAAGTTCGTGGACACCGTCGACGAGGCGCTACCCGCGCACGGCGAGGGGCCGACAAGGCGTCAAGAGATCGTCGATTCCGCGATGGAGATGGCCGACCGGCTGGTTCACACGCAGTACGACTTCATCCGCAAGGTGATCGACAGCGCCGGCAAGTCGCTGAGCCGATCGGACGGCGCGAAGTAGGGATGGACCGCAGCGCCGGGAATCGAAGCGCGGCATCGTGAGAGTCGGACTCGTCCTCGGCGCCGGTGGCGTGCTCGGCGGCGCCTGGCTCGTCGGCGCCGTGCACGCGTTGGCGAGCGGTCGGTCGGCAGGCGCGGTGTTCCGGCTACACCGCGGCATGCCCGCGCTCGGCCCCGGCTCGTGGCGGCTGGCGCTCGCGTCGCTGGCCCGTCCGTACCGGTATTCGCCCACAGCGATCCTCGCCGGCTGGCTCCCCCAGGGTCTGATCTCATCCGAACCGCTCAAAGACACCATCCGCCGCGTTGCAGGTGACGGATGGCCGCCGCACCCGAGCCTCTGGATCGTGGCCTGCGACCACGACACAGGACGCCGGGTGGCTTTTGGCCGCAGCGACGCACCACCCGCGTCGCTCGCCGACGCGGTCGCCGCCTCATGTGCGATTCCCGGCTTCTACCGACCTGTAGAGATCGCTGGGCGAGGTTACGTCGACGGCGGCGTGGTGTCCACGTCGAACCTAGACATGCTCGCCGCTGAGGGGCTCGATCTCGCGATCTGCCTGAACCCCACCTCCTCGCTCCATGCGCCACGACCGCGAACGCTTGGTGAGCGAGCAGCCGCGGTGCTGCGCGAGGCATCGGGACGGCGACTCGGGAACGAGGCCAAAAGTGTCCGTGCGTCCGGCACCGAGGTCGTCCTGATCCAGCCTACGATCCAAGACCTCGACGCGATGGGCACGAACCTGATGAGCGCCAAACGACGACACAACGTCATCGAGGTTGCCGTGCAAACAGTTTCCAACCACCTCCGCGAGCCCGAGGTCCGCGCGCGACTGCGTGACCTGCCGCCGGGCGAGCGGATGCTCGTACGCAGACCACCGGGATCGCTCCCGCGGCGGCTCGACTTCGCCCGCCTGGCAGGCGGACGATGGGCCGCGGCGGCCAAGGCAAGCTGAGCGAGGTAACGACGGTGGACCGAAAGGAGGCACGCCGTCTGGCCCAGGCATTGCGGAAAGAGCTGTGGGTCAGCGCGAGCGATGAGCTGCTCGAGCGACTGGTGGATCGAGGCGGGATGAAGGCGGGATTGAACCCGCCCGAGCAGATCGAGGACGAGGAGCTCGCCGAGTTGGTGTGGCGTGCCCTGCGTTCGGTCGAGCTCGCCGAGGGCGAGTGAGCCCGACCCGGTCCGATCGGCCGCGTCGTTCGCAGCCAAGCAGGCCAGTCCCCGGCGACCGTGATTGGTTGCACGAGCTTGGAGCCGTCGCGGCAGCCGGCGACCGGCTTAGGGCCGAGGCGCCAGGCGGCGATGAGGATCGGTGGCCAGTGACGCAGCATCAGGTCGCGCAATGAGCGGAAAGGTCAGACGTTCGGTGGAGGACAGCGCGGGCTCGGCGACCGCCCTGGAATCGAGCTCGGCCAGATTGCTGATCGCCGCCGAACGCGCGGTCGAACTCGGCGCGCAGACCCTGCGTCGGGGCCGCTCCCACATCGGCGCGTTGATCGACAAAGGAGACCGCGACTTCGCGACCGACGTCGATCGCCACATCGAGTCGGAGATCCGGGCCTCGTTGGCGGAGGCCACACCGGAGATCCCGTTTCTGGGCGAGGAAGAAGGCGGCGCGAGCGGAGTTGCGGCCGTGTGGGTGCTGGACCCGATCGACGGCACGATCAACTTCGCGCGAGACCTCCCGCTGTGCACGATCTCCCTCTCGCTCGTGATCGCCGGTCAACCGGTCCTCGGGATCGTCGACGCGCCCCTGCTTGGCGAGCGGTTCGTCGCGCGGCGCGGCGGCGGGGCTTATCTGAATGGCGCACGGATCGCGGTCTCCGAGGTGAGCGGGCTGGATGAGGCGATCGTTGGTGTGGCGGATTTCAAGGTTGGTGTCGGCTCTGAGGATGAGAATCGGGTCCACCTGGGTGTCGTCGCGCGGCTGGCTCGTGAGAGCCTGCGGGTCCGGATGCTCGGATCGGCGGCGCTCGATCTCGCGTGGCTGGCCGTGGGGCGGCTCAACGCCACGGTGATGCTGTCCAACCTGCCTTGGGACGTCGCCGGGGGGCTGTTGCTCGTCCGCGAAGCGGGCGGGATGGTCTATGACTTTGACGGCTCCGATCACGATTCGGCTTCGCGGTACACGCTCGCCTCGGTTCCGTCGTTGGCGGAGTCGATCCGCGGGATCGTCGTGGAGGCGATGTGAAACGTCCCGCGGGCAGGCGGCACCGGCGTGACCAGGATCCCGGGTCTTCCGTCATGCCGCCCAAGAGGGAGCGTCTCGCGGTGTTCGCACCGTCGCCGCTACTTACGATCACGATCGAGCCGGGGGTCGATCGCTCGGAGGTCCATCTCCACGCGGGCGGTCAGGGCTTCTGGGTCGCGCGGCTCGCCGCGACCCTCGGGGTGGACGTGGTCCTTTGCTGCGCCCTGGGCGGCGAGCCCGGGCGGGTCCTGCGCGGCCTGATCGAAGTCGAGCCGCTGACGCTTAGAGCGGTGAGCGCTCCGACGGCCAATGGCGTCTATATCCACGACCGGCGGACCGGCAGCCGCGTAGAGGTTGTCCGCGTGCAGAGCGAACCGTTGGCTCGGCACGCATCCGACGAGCTGTACGGGATCGCACTCGGCGCCGGACTTGACGCCGACCTCTTGCTGATGACAGGCAGCGAGCCGGAGGACGTCCTCAAGGCCGACATGTATCGCCGGCTCGCCGCCGACCTGCGCAGCAATGGCAAGCGCGCGATCGCCGATCTGACCGGCTCGCCGCTACGCGCGGCGCTCGAGGGCGGCGTGGAGCTGCTCAAGATCAGCCACGAGGAGCTCGTTGGGGAGGGTTACGCTGCCAGCGACTCGCTGCCGGACCTGGTCGACGGTGCCCGCCGGCTCCACGCCGCGGGGGCCAGGCACGTGCTCGTCTCGCGCGCGGCGTCGCCCGCGATCTTGATCAGCGCGACTGAGGGCTCCGCCGAGCTCGAGCTCGCAGGTCCGGTGTTCGAGGCGCTGGACGAGCGCGGCACCGGCGACTCGCTGTTCGCCGCGACCGGCGTCGGGCTCGCGCGGGGAATGACCGTGATTGACGCGCTTCGCCTGGGGATGGCCGCCGGGGCGCTGAACGCCACGCGGCGCGGCCTCGGGACCGGAACACGAGACGAGATCGAGCGGCTTGCCGCCCACGTGAAGGTGACGACGTGAGATGGGCTACCGGTGGGTGGGGCACACCGCCGAGGCGAGCTCGAGATCGAGGTGCCGACGGTCTCGTGTGGCTCGCTCACCAGCGCAGCAGCGCCGCGATTTCGCCGTGCTCGTGCAGCCACTCCAGCTCGTGGCGCGCGACCACGACCCGCGCTGCGACCGCCATTTCGACCTGCGTCCCGGTGCGATCCGCAAGAGGCTTGCACTGCAACGGCCGATCTACTCCCCGACCCGGTCTATGGGCATTTCGGCCGCGAGGATCCCGGTTTTACGTGGCAGAAGACCGACCGCGCGCGGCTCTTGACGGCTGACTAGATAGCTACGCCGACATCCGCGCCTCGCCGCCCTGAAGTGGCAGTCCCCGGCGAGCGAAGACCTCCCGAAGGAGTCGGAGGCGGTCGCTCATGATCCCGTCGACGCCGAGCTCGAGCAGTCGCTCGATGGTCGCCTCGTCGTTGGCCGTCCACACGTGCACGGGGAGGCCCGCGCGGTGGGCGGCATCGATGAATCGCTTGGTCACGATCGTGATCGGTCCTCGGCGGATGGGAACTTGGATGCAGTCGCCGCCGAGGCGTGGCATCACGCCGGAGGTTGCCGCCAGGCGAGCGACCGCAACCGCATGCGGTCCCATCGACGTGCACGCCCGCCCGCGACCGAGCGCGCGGATCCGTCGCACACGGCTGTCGGAGAACGAGCCCACGCACACCCGCTCCCAGGCGCCGAGACGGTCGAGCAGAGCCGCGAGCGGCTCACGCAAGCATCCGACTTGGGGTCGATGTTGACACGGACGTTCGGCCACCGCTTGAGGATCTCGGCAAGGCGGGGGATGCGAACGCCGCAGCCCCGGAAGGGGAAGCTCCTTCCGCCGTCCGGCGAGAATGTGTGGCCGGCGTCGGCGGCCTCAACCTCGACGATGTCGAGCTCCGCAATCGCACCCGTGTGGTCGGTGATCCGGTCCAGGCGGTCGTCGTGGAAGGCGACGAGCACGCCGTCACGAGTGACATGGGTGTCGGTCTCGAGGTACCGGTACCCCAGGCTCACGGCGAGCTCAAACGCCGCGAGCGTGTTCTCCGGCGCCCCACCGGACCCGCCCCGGTGGGCGAACGCGATCGGACCGGAGTCGGCGAGAAACGGGTGCACATCCTCCGCTGTCCGGTCCGAGCGCGTCATCCCGGGAACTTGTAGCGGGCCGGGCGGCGAGCCGCGATGGGGGCCACCACTCCCTCACGCGCGGACAACACCCCGATCCCGATTGCGGAAGCCTCCAGATGCCGGAGCGCTACGGTACGCCTACGGTCAAGACCGAGACAACGGGACGGCTTCGCTGGAGCCGAGAGGAGTTCAAAGATGTGGCGTAGAGCATGGTTCCTGCTGGCGGGTGTCCTTGCGGTCGGGCTCGTCCTCACGAGGCGGCGTCTCAGCGAAGCCCAAGCGGAGCTCGACCGCGTACGGGCGGAGGTCGTCGCCACCCAGGAGAGGGCCGCACAGCCCGGCCTTGCCGAGGCCGCGGCGACCGTTGGGGAGACCGCCATGACCGGCGGCAAGGCAACGGCCGAGACCGCGGCGGCTGGGTCGGATCTCTCCTCGGAGTGGGAGCAGGCCGTACCGCCGATGGACAGCTGACCGCCCGTCGGCTTGGGAGTATCCGCGTGACTGGCCGCCGGAGCTGTCGGCGCGCTCGAGCGATCTACTCGCGCGGCCCTCGCCCAGCCCGGGACTGGCGAACGACTGAGCGGCGCCTTTGCGTCGATGAGCGGACCCGGCGACCGCCGTCGGCGAGGCGAGGTGCTTGGTGGCGGTCAGCCAGCGGGACCGCCACGTCGTTGCCGGCTGCGATCTGAAGGACTTTTCTGAGCGCCGGCGCCAACCCGATCTCGGGAATCGGCACCTCGACCTCGACCCTTCCGGCCTCTCGATCGACGATCCGAACCGGGTCAAGGCGCTTGAGCATGTCGAGCATCTCCTCGTTGGCTGCCAGCATCAGCGCGGTGAAGGTGGTGATGCCCTCCTCACGGGCGCGGGCGCTGATCACCTCGAGCAGCAGCGTCCCAAGGCCTCGGCCCTGCCAGTCGTCGATCACGGTCACGGCGACCTCCGCGACTTCGTGGCGGTCGGCGTCGCGGACGTAGCGCGCGACGCCGACCCCTTCGCCGGTTTCCTCGTCGAGCGCGATCATCGCCTCGTGATCATGGTGGTCGATCTCGGTCAGGTAGCGGACCAAGCTCTCGCTCAGCTCCGGCATCGGCGCGAGGAACCGCCGGTAGCGGGACTCGGGGCTGAGGCGCTCGAACCCGCGCAGCAGCAGGTCCCGGTCGGCGCTGTGCCCCTGACGGATGCGGACGTGCGAGTCGTCGCGCAGGGCGATCGGCGCGCCGAGCGTTACGAGCTCATTCGTAGAGGGAGTCGATGACATCCTTAACCTCGGGTGGACGACCGCTCGTTTCGCCTTCTGGGTTGCGCTCCGTTCGGAGCGTCCAGCCGGATCATGCGCCTCGCCCTGCTGGACGTCATCCGGGAGAACCCGCTACCGGCTGCGGAGAGACGCTGAGATGCGATCCCCTTACAAAAAGCCGGGGGAAACTACGGATGGAGCGGTAGGGCTTGGGGGATAGGTTCCCGGACCATCGAGGCTGAGGACGTAAGACGCATGGTTGACCGATTTCGAGTCCGCTGTCCGGTATGTCGCTCGTCGGTCCTGGTGGCGGTCCTGTGGGCGGCCGGCGAGACCTGTCCGGGCTGCTCGCGGCCACTGCACGCTCCACGCCGGCGCCCCCGGCCAAATGGCGTTCTGGGCAAGACGGTCGAGTTGCTACACGTAGAGGCACCGTCCAACCTTGGTGCCCGCTCGCGGCTCAGCACTGATGCGCAGATCCCTCAACCTGGAGGCTGAGGAACTCCGCAGTCGAACGGGCGTGGCAGGCTGGGTCAGGGCCCGGTCGGAACGGCGGTGGCTGGGATGACGGGGCGCAGCCTGCGTCGGCGGAGCTCGTCGACCGCGACCAGCACGACCTCGAACGAGCGGCAGTTCTCAAGCCGCCGCGTAGTTCTCACGGATCTCGATCCGCGGACCCCCGTTGCCACGGGGACCCGGCGCGCGAGAAGATTCGCGAAAGGAAAGGAGCCTGAATGAAGCACTACGACAACGAACCCGAACAGGAGATGCACGGTGCCGAGGCGGTAGCGAACTTCCTCGATCGAAATCACGCCTCGTATGAGCTGATCGAGCACTACGCCACGTACGCCGCGAGGGAAGAGGCAAGCGCAGCCGGCAGCCCTGCTCCTCGCATGGCAAAGACCGTGGTGCTGCATGACACCGACGGCTACCGCATCGCGATCATCCCCGCCTCGGAGCGTGTTGATCTCGACAAGGCGCGAGAGGTGTTCGGCGCAAGCGCGGACATGCGGCTGGCGACCGAGCGCGAGATCGCGCAGGACTTCCCCGCATTCGATCCTGGCGCTCTGCCTCCGTTCCGGGGCCTGCTTGGAACGCCAGAGGTGCTCGACACCCGCCTGCTGCACTACCACAGGATCCTTTGCAGCGCCGGCGATCATCGGCATACCCTCAAGATCTCTCCCGAAGAGATCCAGCGAGTGGGCGAGCCGGCCGTGGCGGACGTCTGCGTCGGGACACCGGCGGAGGACTGAAGCAATTCCGGGCAGATGACGAGCCTTGAGCCCGCTGGGGCGTGCGGGCCTGGGCTCCATCGTGGAGGTCACGCTCGATGCGGCGCAGCTCTGCGATCTGCGCCGTCACCGCGCCGGCGCGTGCTCGCAGCAGCTCGATCCGCTCGGCGATCTCGGCCGTGCCCGGGGTGAAACCGCCACCTTCACCGCGAGCACGGCGAGCACGAGCGCGATCGCCAGCATCGGCCAGATCAGCCAGTAGTAGCCGTGCCCTGTGATCGCCCAGACGGCAATCAGGAACAGGCTGAACGCGGCGCCGACGCCCGCGCTGGCCGCCAGCGCCCGGCTGCCACGGAGGCGGGCGATCAACGAGGGACGTCTGGCGATCAGCACGTTCCAGCCATGATGCCGAGGGCCGTTGCGAGCGGGGAGAGGCGATGATGCCTCGCCTGCACAACACTCAGATAGCTGGTCCGCGCCGGAGATCGGTCCGGTTCGACCGCCGCTCAGCAGTCGGAGTGGCAGCGCTTTGATTGCGCTCGGCCTTCAATTGTGGAAGTCGTCCATCTCTGTAGTGAGCCCAGCCGGCCAGGAGAGCTGCTCTCGCCGAGGGGCGAAGCAGGAGCCGCGCGATCGATCCTATTGGCGAGGCGGCGGGTGTTTGACAGGTCTCGCTGTCGTCTGTCTGTCTACACCTATGGCTTCCGATCATTCAACAGGTTGAGATGATTCTGAGTCAGCCGCCGCACTGGCGCGGTGGGCTGTGATCATCACTCGGTGTTGAGGGGCCCAACCGCCTGCCAATCTTGCCCATCGGTCGTGCGCCACAGTCCCGCGCCCGGGGCGAGGACCCATGCGTGGCTTGTGTCGAGGACGGAGATGACCGTCGGCCAGCCACCGGGATCAAACGCCGCTGCGACGTTGTTCCAAGTCTGGCCGCCGTTGTCGCTCTCGGCCAGCCCGTTCGTCAGCGACAGCCATAGGCGATTCGGAGAGCCGGCTGCCAGAGCGCCGGGTTCCTCGAGCGGGATCGACCCTGCGGCGGGCGGCTGCGTGAGGCTCGGCGCCGCGGCCACGAGGCTCCATGTGATCCCCGCGTTGGTGGTGCGCAACAGGCCTTTGGTGCTACTCCCGGCTGCGGCACCGCCGATGCAGAGCAGCCAGAAGGTGTGCGGCGAGGCCGCCGTCAACATCCCACCGAACGTGCACGGCTGCCGATCCCACGTCGGGTCAGGGCGTGCGCGCCAGTGGCCGCCGGAGTTGGTGCTGATCAACAGCTCGCCCGTGACGATCCGCCCGGCGGTGAACACGTTGAGCATCATGTCCCCGTCCGGTGAGATCGAGAGATCGTCGAACTCGGGTGCTTGCGCTGTGATGTTGGGAAGTGCGACCTGCACCCAGACCCCGGTTCGGATCCCGGCACGCCAAAGCCGCGGCCCGCACGCCGACGGGGAGGTGCTGCTCGTCGCAGGCGGGCATGACAACGCCCACACATACCCTCCGCCTCGGGTGATCTCGACGGCCGGACCCGCGATCGGCGACACCTTCCAGTGCTGTCCGCCGTCGTAGGTCTCCACGACGCGCCCGTCGCCGACCAGCGCCCACAGGGAGGTGGCTGAACTTGCCACGAGCTGCTCGATCACCCGTCCTCCGAACGTCGGGCCGACCGGAGCCGCATGACCCTCCAGCCGCCACCAACGACCACCATCGTGCGTGACCGCAACCAGGACAGGCTGCGATCGGACGCTCACCGCCGTCCCGGCGCTGCTGTGCCTAAAGCAGGGAAACCGCCCAGCGGTAATCCCGATCCCCGAAGCGGGGGAGAAGAACTGCACCGCACCCATCCGCCACCCGGGTATAGCGCCCTCCGTACTGGCACCCGCACACGTAGGAAGGCCCGTGAGACTCGGTCCTTCGGCACTCGAGGAAGTGACCCGTTGGCCCGACGTGCTCGAGCCGCAGGCTGACAACAGTACGATCACCGACGCCGATGCGGCGATAGCCGCTCGGCAATCCTTCACCTTCCAGAGCCTCCTGCTGCAGAACGCCAGGCTGCGCGCCATGCCCAGACGGTCGCAGCAACATCGGCGCCCGCCAACCGTAAGGCGCCGCAGCCCACCCGGTGAAACCACGTCCCCGATTCGCCCCAGCGGGCTTGGGTTACAGGCTTGGGACCATCCGCCGTGGGCTCGGAGTCCAGCTATGCTCGTATCGGGCCCACGTTCCTCTCGGGCGCTTCGCGCCGTGCTTCGTTCAACAGCGCGCGGAGTTGCGTGTCGCGCGCGGCTGGGGTGCGAAACGTGTCGGGTTCGGATCGAGGTAGATGCTGAAAACGGGATGCCCGTGCCAGTCGATGTGTGAGAGCCGCTGTGGCGTGTCGATCCCGAGCGCCTCAGCAGTCATCGGGGTTGGCGCCTCAGCGGCGTGCCCGGCCGGCGGGTCGCGCGTGCTGCGGAGTGATGATGATCCCGTCGGCTGGGTACAGGATCGATTCGTGCTGCTCGTCCCAGCGAACACGGTAGTGCTCGTGCGCGTCGTGGCCGAGCAGCTCGACGATCTGGCCGCGTCGGGACGGCTCGCCGTGCAACCCTCGTGCCTCGATCCAGTCTCCGACATGTGCCGTTGTTGTCTTGGGTGTCATGGTGAGCTCATTGAACCGATCGGCTGTGATGCCCGCATCGGGGTCGGCCGCTGAGGCAACGTGCGGGGATCTACTGAGCCGACTCGTGCCGCCCGACACCGTCGCTTACTGGACGGGCAGCAGCAGCACCGGGACGTCGGTGTGGGCGAGCGTCTCTGAGACCACGCGCGCGTGGCCTGGGGCGAGGTTCTGGCTCCACGCGAGGACGATCAGATCGGGCCCGGTGTCGCGGGCGACTGCGACGATGTCGTCGGCGGCGACGCCGAGTCGGCGCAGCAGCGTGATCCGGTCGTGCGGGGTTGGGATGTGGCGTGTGAGGAACTCGCGCTCCCATGCCACCGTTGCGTGGGGCTCGTGGTCTGAGAAGGCGGGCACGGTAGCCGGTGAGTGGACGTGCAGCACGAGGACCTCGAGCCCGCGTCGGTGAGCGAGCTTGACGGCGTCCTCGAGCGCTTGTGAGCTTTCGCTGGTCCCTTCGAGCGGGACGAGGATGCGGTGGATTTGCTCGGGCGGTTGCGCGTGGGGCGGAACGACGGCGACCGGTTTTGCGATGCGGGTGATGACTTCGAGCGCGGTGTGTCCAGCGGGCTGGGGGCCACCGTGCAATCCGCGCGCGCCGAGGACGAGCGCGGCGACGGCAGGGTCCCGAGCCGCGTTCACGATCTCGTCGATCGGGGAGCCGTTGACCTCGCGCAGCTCGACGCCGGCAGCGCGCGCGAGCTCCGCCGCGGCACTGAGCGCTTCCTCGCGTACGTGCAGGCACGTGACGGTGCAGTCGTATAGCTCGGCGAGGGCGATCGCGGTGTGGAGCACCGGTTGCGCGGAGGCGTTGGAGTCGAGCGCGGCGAGCACGCTGGTCACCGAGTCCTCCTCGGGGACGATGCGAAGAGGCTGAAGGTCTGGGGGATACGGCCGAGCTGTACGCGCTCCCCCGCGGGGGTCAGCGCAGATACGGGCGGGTCGGCGCTCGCCTCGACGCCGTCGGGACCGACGCGGACGCGCACGCGGCTGTTGCGGAACCGGACACGCAGCTCGAGCGTGTCCCATCCGGGGGCGAGCACCGGGTCGATCGCGAGCGCGTCGCCGGCGGGTCGCAGGCCGGCGAACCCGAGCGCGAGCGTGCGCCACACACTGCCCATCGCGGCGAGGTGCAGCCCGCCGGCGGCCATGTGACCAATGTCGTCGAGGTCGATCCGGGCGGTGAGGCGGAGCATCTCGAGCGCTTCCGCAAGCCGGCCGGCGCGGGCGAGCACCGCGGCGTGCAAGATCACCGCGACGATCGCGATCGCCAGCGTCTGGTTGCCGCTCGCCGGCGCGAGCGCCGACGCGACCCACAACAGCAGCGCCAGCGGGTGCACGAGCTGACGCACGAGTTCTCGAACCCAGCTGCGCTGCGCGGTGCGCGAGATCTCGTTGCGACCGAACTGCGCCACGCGCCGCTCTGCCTCACGCGAGGACAGACCGGACGCCCGCGTGCCCAGATGCGCCAGCAACACGTCGATCCGCTCCTGCGGATCGATGACGCCGACACCCAGATCCGAAGCGCTCGCCTGTTCCTGCCGGACCGATCTAGGGGCGACCGCTTGGGGCATGCGGCGGGATGACCTGCCGTGCGCCGGCGCCCGGCTTACCTGCCTTCAGCGCCGAGCACTTCCCGGAGATGCTGCGGGAGCGCGTTCAGCACGCGGTCGCCCTCGCCGGCTGAGACGTGGCGGCGCAGGACCCGGCTGGCGGCGGTGGCCGCAAACGAGGCTTCGGTCTCGCCCGCCAACCCTGCCTCGCCCCCGATCCTGGTCAGGAAGCTGTCGATGTCGCGAGCGTGCTCAGGTGTCCGGCTCGGGTCCCAGCCCTCGTAGAACACGCCGCGCACGAAGATCGGCAGCTGCGCGGCGAGGTTCGCAGCCTCGTCGACCGTGAGGTGGTCGCGGAGCGCGTGCAGGAACGCGCGCAGAACCCGGTAGGCACGCTGGTTGTCATCGGTGCCGAGCTCTTCGGCCACATCGTTGATCCAGATGTGGGCTTTCTCGACGCTTCGGTCGATGATGTCGACGCGGGTTGTGGTCATGGGATCGACTCCGGATCTGGGCGCAAGTAGGACTCTGTGATCGTGCCTGGCCGGTCGCCGGTCGGCATCGGTAGTTCCCCTCATCGGCGGTCAGCGGCTAGCGCTGTTGCGCACGCGCCCGGCTGCTGGGAGCATCGGTCGCGATGAGCCTGCCCACGCGGATTCTCGTGGTGGCGCACCGCACGGCGGCGACGCCGAAGCTGCTAAAGCGGGTGCGCGCGCTGCTCGCGGTGACCACGTTCTGCCGCCCGCGTCAGCCACCACAAAGGCATCACACCGCGCATATCTCCTCGGATCCTACGACCGACAGTCACCGCCTCAGCCCGGTCATGAACCACTGCCATACTCGAAACCAGCGCCAAGGACCATCGGTCGAGATTCGACGCCTCCGCACGATCACCTAACGGCGTGGTGCCTACTTCACGCTGTACCCCCGTGATGCTTTTTGGATCTGGCCGGTCTTCGCGAGCTGGGTCAGGCGGGTAGCGACGCTTCCCGGATTGAGGTTCAGGGCCCTGGCGATATCACCAGCAGTACTCCCGGGGTGCTTGGCGAGGAACTCGATGATGCTGGCCTTGGCGTCGCTCTGACGGCTGCGGGCAGTGGCACGGCGATTGCTCGCACGCCGCGCAGTCGCGCGGCGCACCGAGCGAGCCGGAGTAGGCGCGGCGGGGCTGCCGTTGTGGGCGTGGAACTCGTTGATCTGCTGATCAAGCCAAGCCAGATGCTGCCGGACTTCAGCACGTTCAGCCTCAAGGGTGTCGATGACCTGCTGAATGCGAGACAACGCCGCCTCCTGATAGAGCGGGGACTGGTGCTTCGAGCATCGCACTCGGCAAAACCCACGCTGTCGGTCGAGTCTAGTCGCGTCGGCTGACCGATGTCCGGCTGGGAAGGCTGACCGGATGGTGGTCGTCTGAGCGCGCGAGCGCCCCGACGCACCGGTGCCAGCAGAACATCAGTGCCTGGGCGGCGTTCGTGGGCGGCGCCTGGGAACCCTGAGCGCTCTCGGCAGGGCTAGCGCGAGGATGAGGTCACCACGCAGCTTGAGCTTGCCCGCGATCAAGAGCCGCTCCGCGCTAGCGGTACCTCCAACCAGCCGCAGAAACGCCACCGGTTCAAGCTCGAGCGTCAACGTCGGCTTACGTGCGTCGCGTCTCGGTCTCCTGCCCCGGCCGTCGATAAGCGCGAGCTGGTAGCGGTCGATGCCACCGTCTCGCCGGCCCGTGATTCTGAACTCCACGACCGCGTCGACGCGAGTGTCAGGCTGTGCGCGCTGACGGATCGTGCGGAAGATCTGCCACAACACGACGCCGCGAAGCCGGCCGCGCATAACCGACCGGAGTCTCCGCTCCGAGGACCTCGCCACCCACCAAGCAAGCGCCTCGGCCTTCAGGTCAGCAAGCCAGCGTGTGCGACGGCGCCGCTGGACGCCCTTCATCCCCCTATCTTCGCGGACCCGGGGAGCCGCCTTCACCGGGCTCCCAGATCCGCGCAGGACCCCGTCGCCCAATGCGCTCGCCACGTTCCAGCTCGTCCGGGCTTTCTACCGATGCCACGGCCGGCCGGCTGGCGTAGGGTCGTCCGAGACGGTGCCACGAGGCCGGTCCAGCGAGTCGGGAAATTGCCCACCGGCTTCCGCGAATACATGTCAACGGGACGGATGTCCCTCGAGGGAAGAGGCAATCCTCATGCCAGAAACCAAGACCCAGCGCAGCGAGGCGGCACGCAAAGGGGCCGCCACTCGGAAGGCCCACGAGCGCGAGCACAAGCAGGAGGAGCGCGAGCGCAAGCGGCAGGAGCAGGTGAGCGAAGTGGTCGACCGGACCTCCGAGCTCTCCGACGATGTGCTCAAGTCGCTCGAGACCGGGTCGCAGGCCGCGATCGAAGCGGTTCGCAAGTTCATCGACGTCGTTGACGAAGCATTGCCAGCGTTACCACACGGCGAGCGTCCATCCCGCCGGCGAGAAATCGTGGACGCCGCGATGGAGATGGCCGACCGACTCGTCAAGACCCAGTATGAGTTCCTGCGCAGCGTCGTGCAGAGCGCCGGGACTACGCTCAGCAGAGAGAAAGACGAGAAGTAGACCGCGGCGGGCGCTCTGCGCCCGCCGCCAACCTCGAGACTACGCAGGCTCCGTTGCCGTCAACCGGCCGCTTCGTCCTGCCATTCGCCAATCTCGGCATCGCGGCCTCGTCGACCGTCGGGGCCCTCTGGCGGGATCGGCCGCCAGCCTGCTACCGGGCCTCCTGGCAGCTACCCGGACGGGACTCACACCCGCTGGCGACAACGAGCTCATGTCGGATCAGGTCAACTCAAACAACACCTCCAACTACCTGGCGCATGCTGGTTCGGACGAGGAGCGCCTGTCTCGCGGCGACGTCGGCCCGAGCCTCGGATCACGATCGCTCATCGTCCAGCCCAGCAGCCAGCTCAAGGTCCGGGCTGACTTCTGCTTACAGCGTGCCGGCGCTTGCTGGCCACAACCTCGGCTAACACGTGCTGCTGCTCGCGCAGGTGAAGCAGGTGCCTGCTGGCGACGCGCTCGCAGACGATCGAAAGTCGTCCGTTCCAGAACTCTGAAATCGGCTCCGCAAGACCGCGCTAGTTCCCACGGAAGCATCAGCCGCGCGCGCTTGCTCAGATGCGGCTGGGGGAGGACCGTGAGCTAGCGATTCGCCGGACGACCGCCGGCTCCCGCTGCCCCTCGCGAAGGAACGGCGTCATGCCGCCCACACACCATCACTGCCGCAGATCGTCCAACTCGGGCGTCTCGGTCGACGCCGTCAGGGGGGGTTGCTTTGCCGGTCGAAAGCGGCTGCGACGAGGGCGCGACTACCACGAAGCGCGGAGTGGTCAGATGTGGCCGACGTGTCACAGACAGCCGTTGTGCGACGGCGTGCTTCGACCGTCGGCAGCGCGTTGCGCGCGGGTCAGGCTGGGTTCGTTCACCAGCGGGCGCAGCCGCGTATCCGCAGCTGTCGGGAGCAACTCGGCTTCGAGGTCGAGATACACGCTGAGGAGCGGACCGTCGCCAATTCGAAGCCGGCGTGCCGCTGCACCGTGCCCTTACCGATCGCGTCAGGCCTCCTCGCCATCCGCCTCCCGCGAGCCGGCCAATCGGTCGGACACGGGCCCTGACGGGCGGTGCAGGCGATATCCCAGCGTTCTGCGCCCTTCCGGGTCTTCGCAGCTGACGCGGTCGATGCCGTATCCGGCGAGCTGGAGGGTGTACACGGCCTGGGCGGGTGCCTTGACTCCGCGCTCCCGCAACGCGGCGATCGTGATCGCGCCGGCCTGATTGCTTTCCAGCAGCGCCAATGCCCGCGCCACGTCACGATCCCCCACGCTTCGTGGCTGAGTCCGGTCGGTGCCCGCGGCAGCGGCCCGGTCGCCCATCAGCGCGCACCGGGCGGCGAGGCCTGAGAGCTGGCGTCTCTCGGGCACCTTCTCAGCGGCGCACGACGCCTGGAGGATATGTTCGGTGGCGGTCGCCCGGCGGTAGACATCCTCGTAGCCGGCGGGGGTGACGGCTACGTCGTAGCGCTCGGCCACGCTTGCGCGGCAACGCGCCGGATCGATCGAACCGACGCGCTCGATCGCGTGCGCCATCTCGGTCTCGTCGGCGACGAGCATCCCGTTTTCGCCGTCGATCACAATCTCGGCCGCGGCGCCCTCCGGGAACGCGATCACGGGAGTGCCGCAGGCGAGCGTCTCGACCATTACCATCCCGAACGGCTCCCGCCAGCGGACCGGCATCAGCAGCGCCGTCGCGTTCGCGAGCAGTTCCTGCTTGGCAGTGCCACCGACCTCGGCGTTGTGCTGCACCCGCAGCCCGTCGACCTGAGGCTGGACGCGCTCGCGGTAGTAGCTCTCCTGCCCGGTCTGCATGGGCCCGGCGAGCACGAGCGTCCGGCCCGCGAGACGTGTCGCCTCGACCGCTCGGTGCGCTCCCTTGATCGGATCCATCCGGCCGATCCACAACCGGTAATCCTGCTTGTGCACACGCAGTGGCCAACGGTCTACGGCGATCGGGTTGGGCACGACATCGGCTACGGACACGCCCGGCGGGGTGCTCGCGACCTGAGAGCGGCTGATCGCCACCAGCCGAGCTTTGTGCCCGTGGCGCTGGTAGAACCGTTCGGTGTTCTCGTCGAACGGGCCGTGGACCGTGTGCACAACCGGGGCGGACACGCGATCGGCCATCGCCAGCGCGGTAAGGCCAGAGTGGTCATGCACAACGTCGAATGCCCGGCCTTGCTTGGCGGCCAGGTCTATCTCGCCCCACGCGCAGGCGGTATGGTCTGACTCGTGCAGCGAGGAGCCGATCGCGTCCGGATGGGCGGCCTCGAGCGGCGTTCGCACGCGCGCCGCCGAGCGCGACCCCGGCGCGGCGAATAACGTCACCTCGTGACCACGGTCGACAAGCGCCTCGCACAGCAGATCGACTACCGCCTCGATCCCCCCATAACCTGACGGTGGAACCGGATCCACGGCGGCGCGACCATCGCGATCCGCAACGACCCCTGAGTGGCGTTGACAGCCGGGAGCAGCCGCAGAGACGCACTGGCGGCGCGGATGGCAAGGCTCGGATCTGGTGGCGGCTTGCTCTTCATTGCGAGTTGGCGGTGATCGTTGTGGTGACGACGCGCGGCTCGGCATGCGGCATCAAGCCCTCGCGGCACAGCGCGACCGTAGGCACCGCCGAGGAGAACAACCTGACCAGGATCCGGACGCGCGCGATATACCGCGGGCAGTACTCGATCGTCCAACACCGAACGTTCGGCCTGACACTCAGCTCACGGCTGGACAGTTCAGCAACGACGGAGCTAGAGCGAGACCCGTGGGACCGTAACCCTGCACGACGAGCCTCAACGCTCTGACCGAGCCACGCCGACCGCGACCGGCCATCCGACATCGTTCGCCGTGTAGACGTCGGAGCTCATCCCCGACGACCTCCAGCGTCAGCGGCCGCGCAAGAGCACCAGCATGGAGGGATGTCGCCGATCGGCGGACGGCACAACGGACGCGCGCTGCGTCTGTCATCTGCACAGCTCCGTTTCGGCGCTCTCATCGGGCAGGGCCTGCGCAGGGAGAGAGCTAGCCGAAGGACGACCCAACGAGCAGGACCTCTCACTATAGACGCTGCGATTAGGACGCCCTAAGACATTGATGCGCCCGGACACGACACGTGCGCTGGATCGCAGTCGGCGTGGCGTGCTGTTCGCCGTAACCCTGACGGAGTTTTAGTTCCCGACAAGGTTGTTCATCCGGCCTTCGTGGAGGTTGGGTGGAGCTGAGGCCAGCGACAGGATTCGTCCCAGTACCAACCTCGACGCGTCACGCCGATCTGGAACGAAGGGCGGCGAGGCCTGCCTCCGTTACCGGTTACCGCGACGTTGCGCGCGATCGGGGCCGGCTTCTCGTTCGGCGCGGCATGGGGCCAATCTAACCGAGCATCGCTGCTAGAGTCGGTGCATTAGGTTGGGCTGTTCGCCCAGCAAACGTAGTGCCAGCGCTCGTAGCCTTTGCTCAGCAATCTCCGCGTTCGCAGCACGTATCAACGCCGGAGGAAACACGATGGCTACTGGAACCGTCAAATGGTTCAGCGACGACAAGGGCTTTGGGTTCATCACGCCCGATGATGAGTCCAAGGACCTGTTCGTCCATCACACCGCGATCGTCGGCGACGGCTATCGCTCGCTCGTCGAGGGCGCAAAGGTCTCCTACGACGCCGAGGCCGGTGACAAGGGACCTAAGGCCACAAACGTCCGGCTGGTGTAGCGCTCTTGCGCCTCGTCCTTTTCCGTGCAGCCGGCGGTGCATCGGCCAATTGGGGGTTCTGAGTGTCTCGACTAGATTCCGCCGCCAGCGCCAGCGTTCCTCCTCCCGGCGTATGGTCAATCGATGCCGGGAGGTCGAGCGTGACGTTCGCGGTGAGACACGTGCTGGCGACCTTGCACGGCGGCTTCAGCGAGTTCGAGGGAACCCTCGAGGTAGCCGCGAACGGCGTCGCTAAAGGGTTCGGGACGGTCAATGCTGAGTCAATCGACACAGGCGAGCCAACGCGCGATGAGCGCCTGCGGCGTTCAGCCGACTTCTTTGACATCGAGCGCTTTCCGAGAATCACCTTCGCGTCTACCCGGATCGACCATCTCAATAGCGGGCGGTTTCTCGTCGTCGGCGACCTAACGCTGCGCGGCGTCACACGCGAGCTCGAACTCCACGCGCGAGCCCACGGTGCCGCGCGCGACGCCGGGGGGTACCAGTGGATCGCGCTCGAGCTGCGCGGAGAGCTCAGTCGCAGAGAATTCGGCCTGACCTGGAACCAAGCCTTGGAGACTGGCGGCATGCTCGTCGGCGACAGGGTGAAGATCGCGCTTGACCTCTCGGGCGTACAGACCCAAGCGACGAGACCAGCGGTCTGACCATCGCCTGGCACCCGACGTGCGGCTGCCCTAAGCGAGATCGGTACGCTGCAAACTGCCCGCCGCATCGCACTGAGCTGGCAGCCCGCACCCGACCGGCCCCTCTACCGCCCGGCACCCACTGCGCGACGCAAAGGCAAGCCGTTCGGTCGGCTGCGACGTTCGAGGTCGTCGTTGCGGGCGTCGGCTGCGCAGTTGCGCCCGGTCTCTTCCCGGCAGTGAATAGTCACATATCCGGTCGGGTTAGCTTCTCTGTGGTGGCGCTTTACGCGGCCGCTTGGGGCGTTATTCGGCTCGCTGTGTGCCGCTCGCGGGCGTGTAGATGATCTCGTGGCCGTCGTCCCAGCGGATGCGATAGCGAGGCGACGGATCGCCGCGCAGGACTTCCTCAATGACACCCGGGCGCGATCGGCGGACCGTTGACTCGGACTCGGCCACGACGCGCTCGCCGACTTCAAGGGCCATAGTTCATTTCTCATCGTTCGTGTCAGTCGAGCATAGCCAGCAGCTCGATCTGTTGCCGGCACTCGGTGACGCCTGCAAACTGCACAGGCGACCGCGCCGCCGCACGCACCCGCTTTGTGCGCGCCGTTCGGATCGCCCGGAGGTTCATGACCATGTTCGGCCGGGACAGCATCCTCACCAGCCTGCAAGCGCTTCCGTTCACGCCCGAGCTCGCCGCGACGACGCTGCGGGCGCTCGGGGACTGGCAAGGCGTTGGCCTAGACGACTTCCGCGACGAGGATCCGGGCCGGATCCTCCACGAAATGCGCTACGGCGAGCTGACCGCCTTCGAGGAACGTCCGCACTCGCCGTATTACGGTTCGGCTGACGCGACCCCATCCTACGTTGTGCTGTTCGACGAGTACGAGCGCTGGACAGGGGACC
>Ga0310037_10000343_pt1 | contig 31957 bp, 34 predicted proteins | sample Sb_taG_11_FD_200239 | JGI IMG/M metagenome (GOLD analysis project Ga0310037, IMG submission 200239) | Peat soil microbial communities from Weissenstadt, Germany - Sb_50d_3_AS metaG (v2) (version 2) | ecosystem: Environmental > Terrestrial > Soil > Wetlands > Peat | place: Germany: Weissenstadt... | reverse complement strand
TACGACGACGTCTCACGCGGGTTCGCCGACCGGGAGACCTTCATCTCCGGACGTGGCGGGGTCCTCGAGCTGATCAAGGCGAACATCGAGATGCCCCCCGGGACCTTGATCTTCGAGGACCCCCCGGTGCACACGATCCACCGCAGCCTCCTGTCGAGGGTGTTCACCCCGAAGAAGATGAGCGCCCTCGAGCCGCAGATCCGGGAGTACTGCGCGCTGAGCCTCGACCCGCTGGTCGGCTCGGGTGGGTTCGACTTCGTCGCCGATCTGGGCGCCCAGATGCCGATGCGGGTCATCAGCCAGCTGCTCGGCATCCCCGAGTCCGACCAGGAACGGGTCCGCGACCGGGTCGACCGGTCGCTGCGCACCGAGCCGGGCGAGCCGATGGCCCCGAACGAGGAGGGGTTCATCCGCAACGACGGCTTCGCCAGCTACCTCGACTGGCGCGTCGAGCACCCGTCCGACGATCTCATGACCGAGCTGCTCAACGCGGAGTTCGACGACGAGACCGGCACCCGGCGGACGCTCACCCGCGACGAGGTCCTCACCTATGTGGCGGTGCTCGCCGGCGCGGGCAACGAGACGACGACCCGCCTCATCGGCTGGGCCGGCAAGGTCCTCGCCGACCACCCGGACCAGCGGCGTGACCTGGTCGAGCACCCCGAGCTCATCGGGAACGCGATCGAGGAGCTCCTGCGGTTCGAGCCGCCGGCGCCGCACGTGGCCCGCTACGTCGCGCGCGATGTCGAGTTCTACGGCGAGACGGTGCCGGCGGGAAGCGCCATGGTGATGGTGGTCGGCGCGGCCAACCGCGACGACCGTCGGTACCCCGACGGGGACCGGTTCGACGTGCGCCGGGAGGTCGGCCAGCACCTGGCCTTCGGGTTCGGCAGCCACTTCTGCCTCGGGGCGGCACTCGCCCGGCTCGAGGGCCGGGTCGCCCTCGACGAGGTCTTGAAACGCTTCCCCGAGTGGGAGGTCGACTGGGACCGGGCCAAGATGGCCTCGACCTCGACGGTGCGCGGCTGGGAGACCCTGCCGGTCACGACGCCCTGACGGGCGGACGCCGGCCGCGCTCTCCTCGGCCCGGCCGTTCAGACCGTGAGGATGGACACCCCCGCCGTCCCCGGCGCGCCGTAGAGCTGGGTGTAGCCGACCCTCGGGGTGCCCGGCACCTGGCGCTCGCCGGCCTGGCCCCGCAGCTGGAGCACGACCTCGTGCACCTGGCGGAGACCGGAGGCGCCGATGGGCTCGCCGTTCGCGATGAGGCCGCCGTCGGTGTTGACCGGGAGCGGGCCACCGATCTCGAGGGCCCCGTCGGCCACCAGGGCCTCCTGGTCGCCGTCGGCGCAGAAGCCGTTCTCGGCCAGATGGATCACCTCGGCGCCGGCATCGGTGTCCTGCAGCTGGATCACCTCGACGTCCTCGGGCCCGATGCCCGCGGTCTCATAGGCGGCCCGCGACGCGTCGACGGTCGGGCCCGGCGTCTCCTCGATCGGCAGCCACGGGCTGTGCACCTCGAACGCGCCGAGCCGCCGAGTGCGGACGACGCTCGCCCGAAGGAATATCGGGGTGTCGGTGTAGCGGTGGGCCTGGTCGGCCCGGCACAGCACGACGGCCGCGGCGCCCTCGTCGGGGCTGCAGAACATGTACTGGGTGAGCGGGTAGTTGAGCATCGGGGAGGCCAGGATCTCCTCCTCGGACAGCGGCTTGCGACGGAAGGCGTTCTCGTTGAGGCCGCCGTTTCGGTAGTTCTTGGCCGCGACCCGGGCCAGCGTCATCGCCGAGACGCCGTGGTCGTGCATGTACTTGTTGATCTTCATCCCGAAGAACTTCGTGGTCAGGAACTGGCCGACCTCCCCGTACCACAGGGGGCACGCGTACTGCCGGGGATCGGCCTTGAACGCCCCGGCGAGGTGCTTGTCCATCCCGATCGCGATCCCGAGGTCGTACTCGCCCAGCTTGATCGTGTTGGCCGCGAGGGTGAGCGCGCTGGCCGCGGTGGCACACCCGTTGTAGACGTCGGTGAAGGGGATGCCGGTGAGCCCGAGAAGGGCCACGACCGCGTCGGGGTTGTCGACCTCGTAGCTCCCTCCGAAGGCGAACTGGATGTCACGCCATTGGATCCCGGCGTCGGCCAGCGCCCGCCGCGCCGCGACCGCACCCATCTCGATGCCCGAGACCCCCGGGAACCGGCCGAACGGGTGCAGGCCGACGCCGATGATCGCAACCTCTGGAGTGGTGGCCACCTCGTCCTCGATTCAGGAGACCGGTTTGAACGCGAAGGTGACCACGTCGTTCCCCTCGGGATCGGAGCCGAACGGAATGACCACCAGCTCCATCTCGAGCCCGGCCGCCAGCGAGTCGGGGTCGGACTCGGTGAGGCGCGCCTCGACCTTGACCTCCCCGCCCAGTTCGACGTAGCCCACACCGAATGGGACGAAGTCCTCGCCGAGGGGACCCGCGTAGGGCGGCGACGGGGGCGGGAAGCCCTGGGTGGTCCACGCCCACAACCGGCCCCGCCGAGCCAGCAGGTGCTCGGCCATCGCCGTCGAGGAGCACCGGGGGCAGGAGTCCTGACGGGGGAAGGTGACTATCCCGCAGTCGGCGCAGCGGCTCCCGATCAGTCGCGGGGCGTCACTCGGCCAGGTGAAGAGCCCCTCTGCGATCGGAACCTCTGGCATCCGCTCGTCCTCCGCCGGCCGCTGGCCATCCGGCCCGACGACTGTAACCGCCGGCCAAGATGCGCCCGCCGGGCACGACGCCGATGTTCAGACGACCTCGATGTGGAGCGGCCGGCCAGCCGCGGCGGCGATCCGGGCGATGTCGGAGGGATCGGCGGTGACGACAGCTTGGTCACCGCGTCGCACCGCGCCCTCGACGACGCTCAGGTCCACGACGTCGTCGACGTGGCACTTTGCGGCCAGGGTCCCAACCCGGCGGGCTCCGCCCTCATCGAGCACCTCGATCTCACAACCGACGAGCATCCGCACCAGCCCAGCCTGACGCGGTCCGCCCCGCCAGACCTGTGCCAAGACCCCCGCCGGGACCACCGGAACGACGTCTCCGGCCAGGAAGCCTGCATGGAGCGCCCACATCCGGCGGTCGTTTCGTTGCGCGGCAATGAGTGCACCCGCGTCGTAGGTGACCCCTGCCATCACGCGCCGCGGGACATGTCTTCTGGTTCGGTGGAGAGCAACCGGTGAGCCCTCGCTACGCCCTCGGCCAGTTCGGCCTCTGTGAGTGGCCCGTTGTCCCGCTCCCAAGCCGCCATCGCCCGACGACCCTGCTCCGCCCGGAGCCGGCGGGTGGCGGCCTCGCTGAGCCAGGCGCTGAAGGTCGTCCCCGCCTCTCTGGCGGCGCGGTCGATCGCCTCGGCGAGTTCGGGGGGAAACGAAACCGAGCGCTTGTCCCGCTGTGGCATGGCTCGATGGTAGTACAGCGGTAGGACAAATCGAAGAGGCAGACCGCTCGTCGTGAGGTGTCGGCTGGGTAATGCGAGCCGTACCGGAGACCGTCGACGCTCGCTCGTCGCTACGCTCCGGCCCGGAGCTCCCGTTTCAGCACTTTGCCCGAGGGGTTCCGCGGGAGCGCCTCGAGGAAGGCCACGTCCTTCGGGACCTTGAACCGGGCCAGCTGGCTCCGGCAGTGCTCGATGAGCTCCTCCGTGCTGACCACCTCGCCGGAGCGCAGCACGACGAACGCGACCGGCACCTCGCCCCATCGCTCGTCGGGCCGTCCGATCACGGCGGCTTCGAGCACCGCCGGATGCTCGTAGAGGACCCTCTCGACCTCCGAGCCGGCGACGTTCTCCCCGCCCGACAGGATCATGTCCTTGAGCCGGTCGACGATGAAGAGGTAGCCGTCCTCGTCCCGGACGCCGATGTCCCCGGTGTGGAACCAGCCCCCGGCGAACGCCGTCGCAGTGGCGTCCGGGTCGCGCCAGTACCCCTTGAAGACCTTGGGCCCGCGCAAGACGATCTCGCCGCGTTCGCCCGGCGGAAGCGAGGTCCCCGACTCGTCCCAGATGTCCACCTCGAGGTAGAGGCACGGTCGGCCGACGCTGCCGAGCTTGGTCACCGTGCTCTCCTTATCCAAGAAGGTGTCGCCCGAGACCGTCTCGGTGAGCCCGTAGGCGTCGGCGAACCAGGCGGCGGGGAAGCTGCGGCGGAGCCGCTCGATCAGGGGGATCGGCATCTTCTCGCCCCCGCCGATCACCAGGCGAACCGACGAGAGGTCGCGTTGGTCGATGTCGGGGAGCGCCATGATCGCGTTCACCATCGCGGGGGCCAGCCACACCGTGGTGACCCGCGACCGCTCGATCTCGTCGGCCACCTCGGTGGCGTCGAACGCCCGGTGGAGGATGGTGGTCGCACCCGACGCGATGAGCGTGGTGGTCGTGAGGTCGAGCGCGCCGACGTGGTACAGGGGCCCGCAGGCCAGCCCGACGTCCGCGCCGGTGATGCCGAACTCGACGATGTGCGCCAGGTTCTTCCAGGCCAGGTTGGCGTGGGTGATCATGACGCCCTTCGGGCGTCCGGTGGTGCCCGACGTGTACATCAAGCGGTGGACGTCGTCCGCGTCGGTGGCGATCCGCTCCGGCGGGCCATCGTTCGACCGGACGTCGGCGAGCGCCGACCATCCGGCCGGGGCGGGAGTGGCGATCGCGATGCGCACAAGGGAGGACTCCATCCCCTTGGTCGCGTCGTCGGCCAGCTCCAGGAGCGAGGCGTCACAGACGAGCGCCCGGGCGTCGGAGTGCTCGAGGATGTACTGGACCTCGGGCGCCGCGAGCCGCCAGTTGATCGGCATCGCGATCGCCCCGAGGTAGTTGGCGCCGAAGATCGTCTCCAGGAACTCGGTGCAGTTGTACGAGAGGAGCCCGACGACGTCACCGGGGCCGATCCCCCTCGCGTGCAGCCCCGTCGCCAGCTCGGTCGCCCGCGTGGCCAACTCTTCGTAGGTGACCGTCTCGCCTCCGAAGACACAGACGGCCTTGTCCGGCGTGCGCGTCGCGTGATGGGCGAGGACCCCGAACCAGTTCATGTCGGCGTGCAGAGGTCGCGAGTCAGCCACGGGGCGCCGAGCTTACTGCTCGCTTTTCGCAGGCGGACGACCTTGTTCGCCCAGTTCAGACGTGGTAAACCCGACCTCGGGCCGAGCCGGGGAAGAGTGCCGCACAGTGACCGACTTCGAGGACTGGCACGCGATCGAGACGCTCCTCATGACGTATGCCGAGCACATCGACGCCGGGCAATTCGGACAGGCCGCGGCACTGTTCGAACATTCGACCTATCGCATCGAGCGAGCCGGGCAGCCCGACTTCGCGGCCTTCAAGGGCACCGCCGAGGTGCAGAGGTTCTTCGAGCAGACCCGCATCCACGCCGACGGGACCCCGCGCACCAAGCACACCATCACCAACGTGCTCATCGACGTCGACGGGGACCGGGCCACCTCCCGCTGCTACGCGACCGTCTTCCAGCAGACCGACGAGCTCCCGCTCCAGCCGATCGCGTCCGGCCGCTACATCGATCGGTTCGAGCGGGTGGACGGGCGGTGGCGGTTCGCCGACCGCGCCCTCAACGGGTTCCTGCTCGGGGATCGCAGCCAGCACATCACCTGGGACGGCGGCGCGCCGGACGGTGCGTCGTGATCACCGCCGTCGTCCCGACCCGACACCGGCCGCTCGCGGGGAACGCCTGATGGACGGCGACCGGCTGCTCCCCCCCGAATTCGACGATCTCGAGCCGTACGCCGGGCGGTGGGCGCTCTCCACCGAGGCGGAGCGGTGGGCCGAGCGCCACCGCAGCTCGATCGAGGACATGCGGGGGCTCTATGAGGCCGTTTTCCCCCGGTACGAGGCCGCCATCGCCTACTGCGACCGGTATCCGCTCCGCGAGCTCCCGCCCGACGCGAGGAACCTGCTCCTCCTGGTGTTCTCGTTCGTGATGGTCTCGTTTCCGGTCGAGGTCTGGAACCAGGCCCGGATCCCCGACGTCGGCGACGCGACCCTCGACCGGGTCGCCTCCCCGGTCCTCTAGGCGTCGCGGTGCCACGGTTCCCGAAACCGGCCGAGGGGAGCTGGACCGAGCACTATCCCGATCTCGGGACCGGGCCGGTGTCGCACGTCGACTCGATCTCACCGGAGTTCGCGGCCCTCGAGCGAGAGGCGATCTTCCGGCGGACCTGGCTGCAGGTCGGGCGGGTCGAGCAGCTGGCTCGCGAGGGCAGCTACTTCACCAAGGACGTCGCCGTCGCCCGCACCTCGATCCTGGTCGTCCGCGGCGCCGACGGGGTGATCCGTGCCTTCCACAACACCTGCCGGCACCGCGGCAACCGGCTGGTGTGGAACGACCTCCCCCAGGGGGAGGTGGCCGGCACCGCCCGCCAGTTCAGCTGCAAGTACCACGGCTGGCGCTACGGCCTCGACGGCGGGTGCGTGTTCGTCCAGCAGGAGGGGGAGTTCTTCGACCTCGACAAGGCCGACTACGGGCTGGTGTCGGTCCACTGCGACGTGTGGGCGGGGTTTGTCTTCGTGCATCTCGGCCGGGGGCCGGTGCAGCCGCTGCGGGAGTACCTCGGGCCGATGGTCACCGCGATCGAGGACTTCCCCTTCGAGCGGCTGACCGAGCGCTACGGCTTCTCCGCCGAGGTGCCGGCCAACTGGAAGCTGTTCATGGACGGGCTGCAGGAGCAGTACCACGCGCCGATCGTGCACCGGAGCCAGCGGCCCGAGGCCTTCGAAGCGCACTCCGCCGGGTTCGAAGCGCTGCACTACCAGATCGACGGCCCGCACCGGATGTTCAACTCACCCGGCATCCGCCCCTGGGAGCTGCCCGACGACCAGATCAAGCCGTCCGAGCGGCTGCTGCGGGCCGGGTTGTTCGGCCCCTGGGACGCGCCCGAGTTCCACGACGAGGCGATGGTCCAGGGCATGCGGCCCGGTGGCCACGAACGGGTCGGCGTGGCCCTGTTCGAGATCTGGCCGAACTTCGCCATCCAGCTGTGGGAGCGCGGCTGGTACCACACCTACCAGCACTGGCCGACGGCGCACGACTCGCACCACTTCGAGTGGAACCTCTACTTCGCACCGCCGCGAAGCGCCGGCGAGATGGTGGCCCAGGAGATGACCGCGGTGTCGCTCAAGGAGTTCGCCCTCCAGGACGACAACCTGATCGCGTCGGTCCAGGTCTCACTGGGGTCGGGCGGCCTCGTGGACTTCCCGCTCGGCGACCAGGAGGTGCTCTGCCGCCACCTCCACAAGACCGCGCAGGACTGGGTGTCGGACTACCTGGCCGAGACGGCCGGCTGAGGCCCGCGGATCAGCGCTCGACGCCCTCGAGCGCCGCCTCTTCCCAGCGCTCGCCCTCGGGCACCAGGATCTCGAGCGCGTTCGGGAGCCGGACCGGCTCCGGCGACCGGGCGCTCCCGGGCGGCAGCGTGCCCTCCGGCGCCTGCACCGCCTCGAGGAGCATCCGGCGGGCGAGGGCCACCGCGACGTCGCTCTGGGAGAGGTGCTCGGCGGTCCGGTCGACGATCGGGCCCATGGACGTCTGGACGGCCACGTCCTCCTCGAGCAGGTTGCGGCCGAAGCCGGTGAAGTGGCCGGCGCCCATGAGGTCCCGGTCCTGCCCCCACCGGTTCGAGCGGTCGCCGTGCATCGCGGCGAAGTCGCCCCTGTCGGGCGCCCAGTCCGGCGCGGCCATGCGGATCTCCTGGGGGGTCCTGGCCGGGGTCTCCCCGAAGTAGCCGAAGAAGAGCAGGTGGTGGGTGTCGTCGATCGGCGAGATCACGAACATCGACCCGGCCCGCGGCATGTTCCCCCCGACCGGCGTCACGGTGACGAGCGGCATGAGGTGCTCGGTGATCCGCACGTAGGTGCGGTTGCCCTCGGCGGGCCGCAACGCGGCCGCCCGCATCCCATAGGGGGTGGACTCGATCTCGTACTTGGGCTGCTGGGCGAGCGCGAAGGTGAGGTTGCCGTACTCGTCGAGCTTGGCGCTCTCGCCGAGCCAGGTCTGGTGGAGCACGCCGGCGTGTGCCGAGTCGATGCTGCCCTCGACACCCTGGAGCCAGTTGCACGGCACCTTGGAGACGCACACGTAGTGGTGGAGGTCGTCGACCATCCACGGCAGCTCCGGGAACGGGGGCGCCGGCGCCGGGCCGAGCCACACCCAGGCGATCCCCCCGGCCTCCTGCACCGGGAAGTGGGTCACCGGCACGCTGGCGGCGAAGGCCTCGCCCCGGGTGACCTGGGTGGGCGCCTCCGCCACGCACCCCGAGACGTCCATCTTCCAGCCGTGGTAGATGCAGCGCAGGCCGTTCCCCTCGACGCGCGCGAGGCCGAGCGAGGAGCGCCGGTGCGGGCACAGCTCGTCGAAGAAGCCGAGCCGCCCGTCCTCGGCCCGGAAGCAGACGAAGTTGTGGCCGAGGAGGCGCACGAGGGTCGGGCCGTCGCCGTGCACCAGGTGCGACGACATCGCGAACGGGAGCCAGTAGTTCTCCCGCAGGAGCCGACCCATCGGGGCGTCGTTCTCGATGCGGGTCAGGAGCTCGTTCTCGGCCGCGGTGATCATGGGTGTCTCCTTCGTTACGGCAGTGGCTCGCTGATGCGGACGAAATCGGTGGCGGCGGTGTCCGGGACGCCCGGCTGGTGCCAGAGCTCGACCGGGAACGACACGATGATGAACGAGTAGATCATCCGGAGGAGGTTGACCGCGTCCTCGGGCATCGCGTCGAGCGGGAACTTGTCGCAGTAGGCGATGGCCTCTTCCACGTGCGGGAAGATGGCGTCGTAGTAGGCCTGCAGGTCCTCCATCGAGCTCGACATCCGGGCCCCCCAGCGCGCCCGCTCGGTCTCCAGGCTCCAGCGCTGCGCGTAGGGCTGGAGGAACGAGAACGCGGCCGGCAGCGTGACCGTTGCGCTCACCCCTTCATCCTCTCTCGCTGGTACTCGTCGACCCAGTCCCCCACCGACTGGTGGAAGTTCCGGACCAGCACCTCCTGGTCGTTGAGCGGCCAGAAGTCGGCGACCCGGGCCTCGAGACCGAGCTGGGTCGCCTCGAGGGTGTTGGCGTCCTGCAGCGAGTACTCCTTGAAGGCGACCGCCGCCATCTCCCGACCGACCCGCTCGCTCGCGTTCTTCGCCGGCAGGGAGCAGACGATCCCCTCAAACTTGAGCGTGTTGTAGGAGGTCGGCCAGAACTGGTGGGTGTTGTACCAGCCGGCCTCCCAGATGAGGATGGCGAAGTTGGGGAAGAACTGGAACGACGACAGCCCCCACGGCTCGGTGCCGCCCGGGGTGATCCCCTTCGGCAGCTCGCCGAGGTCGCTCTTGTCCCAGGGGCCGAACAGCCCGCTGTGGGTCACGATGTCGGCCGGCTTCACCATCTCGCGCGGCATCTCCCACACGCGGTGCACCGAACCGGCCGTGGTCACCACCCCGTGCGGCCCGTCGAGCTGGTAGTACGGGGCCTCGTAGCCGTCCTTGCGCACCTGCGCCGCGATCGGGGGCATGTGCTGGCCGCCGTGCACGATCGGTGCGTGGTAGAACTCCATGAAGGCGTCCGAGAACACCTTCCAGTTCGCGCCGACCTCCACCTGGAACGTGTAATGGTCGGTCATCTTGTCGAACGGGTACCCCTCGATCCCGAGGATCATCGGCCCGAGGTAGTCGCGCAGTGACTGGGTCGGCTCCCGCGACAGGTTCACGAAGATGAACCCGGCGAAGGTCTCGCAGTGGACCGACACGAGGCCGTAGTCGGCCTTGTCGAGATCGAAGAACTCCCCCTCTTGCTGCGCGAAGACGCACGCGCCGTCGAGCCCGTAGCGCCAGCCGTGGTACTTGCAGCTGAACTGCCGGGTGGTCCCGCTCACCTCGGCCTGGGGCAGGTCGTTCCAGACCAGGCGGTTGCCGCGGTGCCGGCAGGTGTTGTGGAATGCGCGGATCTCGCCGTCGTCCCCGCGCACGATGATGATCGAGGTCCGCGCGACCGCGATCTCCTTCGTGAAGAAGTTGCCGGTCTTGGGGATCTGCTCGACCCGGCCCACGTGCAGCCACGCCCGCTTGAAGATCGCCTCCCGCTCGAGCTCGAAGAACTCCGGCGAGATCGAGTCCTCGTAGGACACCGGCTTCGTGCCGAGCTGGGGGTAGTGCTGGGTCCAGCTGCCTTCGGCGGGCTTCGGGAAGCGGGCCATGAGTCAGTCCTCCGATTCAAGCGCGGGGTGGGGGTGGTTCGAGGGCCGCGCTCGGCGCGCGGAGCGTGCGATGTCGCCGCCGACCGGGGCGTCGGCGCTGGTCAGGCCGTTTCGGGGCGGGATCTTCATCATGGCAATGGCGTTATTGGTATGTGAGAACAGACTAAGCGCCGAAGGGGATCGGGTCAACCGATGCATCGGTACAGGAATTCTCGCGCGCCCGGTCACCGGCTCAGGCGCCCAACCGGTCGAGCATCTCGCTGGCCCGCTCGAGGCTCCGGGCGATCGGGGCCCGGTAGCCCTCCTCCTCGATCTGCGGCCCGAGGATCTCCAGGTCGAAGGCCCCCTCGTAGCCGGCGTCGAGCAGCATCGCGAGCAGGCGCTCCACCGGGACGTCGCCGTCGCCGATGGCGCAACGGTTCGGGGTGTCGAAGGTGCCCAGCTTGTAGTCGTCGATCTGGACGAGGGCGAGCAGGTCGACACTCTCCCGCACCAGCCGGTCCAGGTCCCGCTCGTACCACGACGAGTAGAAGTCGATGACGTAGTCGATCCCGGTCATGCGGGCGAGCGCGATGGCGTCGCGCACCGTGTGGACGAAGCTCACGTCGCTCCGGAGCGGGTTGGTCGGCTCGACGGCCAGGCGCAGCCCGAGCTCCTTCGCCCGAACCGCCCGCGGGGTCATGGCCTCGCACCACTCCTCGGCCGCCTTCTCCCAGGGGAAGGCCGTGGCCCGGCCGGCGACGATGTAGAGGACCTTGGTGAGGATCGTCGGCGAGTATTCGATCGACTCGTCGATGCCCTCGGGGTAGCACGAGAAGCTCGACACCCGGAGCCCGGCCTCGAGGACGGCTTGGCGGCACTCGTCCCAGCCGGGGCCGTCGAGCTTGGGCGAGATGAGGCCCACGTGGTCGATCCCGAGGTCGGCCCAGAGGGCCAGGTCCTCGTCGAACGACTGGCGCATCGACGAGATGCTGTTCAGTGACAGCCGGGGGTGGAACGACACGGGGGGCGGGGTCAGTGCTGGCGGCCGGCGGCGAGCTCGGGCGCGAAGAGCTCCTCCAAGCTCCCGAGCTTCACCGCGACGTTCCACTCGTGGTGCGCGATCCGCCAGCCGGCGGGGGTGCGCACGAGGCGGGTGGGCTGGATCCCGAGGCTCTCGTAGAACTTGCCCTCACGGGGACCGAGCCCGTAGTGCATCGCTCGGGCCCTGACGACGACCTCGGCCGTATCGCCGTCGACGACCGGCGCCATCGACGCGACGTGGTGGTACGTGAGGATCTCGTCGCTGCCGACCATGTGCCGCATCGCACCGACGACCCCGGCGCGGCCCTCCATGAGGGTGGTCGGGGTCCACCGGGCGGTCGTGTCCTCGGTGAACACCTCGTCCATGTGGTCCCAGTCCTTCGCGTCCACCAGCTGGAAGTAACGGAGGACGACGTCGTTGACGGCCAGGCGGTCGGCCAGCTGGGCGGTGAGTTCGTCGGAGGTGGCCACGGCTAACCCTCGATCGTGATGGCGGCTTTGGGGCAGGCCAGGGCGGCCCGCTCCAGGGCCTCGCGGAGCGAGTCGTCGGGCTCGGGCTCGAGCACCCGGACGATGTCTTCGTCGTCGTTGAGGGCGAAGACCTCGGGGCAGGCGTCGACGCATAGCCCGTGGGCGTCGCAGCGCAGCTCGTCGACCGTGACCTTCATGTCGGATTCTCCGTTCTCCCCACCGGCCTCACGGGCGGACCAGGCGGCGGGCCATCAACAGCACATGCTCGCGCTCGTAGTCGGCGGCCATGTCGGGGTGCTGCTCGCGCAGGTGGGCGAAGGCGACCTCGACGATGTCGTCCTCGGTGTCGCCGGTCAGCGTGGACCCGCACGGGCAGTCGAGCACGTAGTGGAACCGGAGCTCCCCCGGTTCGCCGGTCCCGCTCACGAGTGGAACCGCAGGGGCAGCGACGAGAGGCCCTGGAGGAAGGGCGATCCCCACCGCACCGGCGGCCCGGCCAGCTCCCAGTCCGGGAACCGGAGGAGGACCCGCTCGAAGATCGTGGTGGAGTCGGTCCGGGCGAGGAGGGCTCCGGGGCACGAATGCTCGCCGTAGCCGAAGGACTGGTGGTCCTTGTCGAAGGACCGGGTGACGTCGAACTCGTTGGGACGGTCCCAGACGTCCTCGTCTCGGTTGGCGCTGGCGTAGGCCATCACCACGTAGTCGTCCTTGTGGATCTGCTGGCCCCCGATCTCGATGTCCTCGGTGGCGGTCCGGCACCCGCTCCAGTTGAGCGGGTAGTAGCGCAGGGTCTCCTCGATGGCGTTGCCGACCAGCTCGGGGCGCTCGACGAGGATTCGCCGCTGGTCTGGCCGCTCGGCCAGGGCCAGCGCGACGAAGGAGAGCAGCGCCCGGGTGGTCTCGCCGGCGTTCACGAACGTGTGGATGAACGAGATCTCGAGCCCGTGCGGGACCGGCGCGCCCTCGAACTCCGAGCGCCCGATGATGCTGACGAGGTCCTCGGCGCCGTCGTTGCGCCTGCGTCTCTCCTCGAGCAGCTCGTCGCAGTAGGTGTGGAACTCCTCGGTGAGCCTGGCGATCCGCTCGACCTCCTCGGCGCTGCGGTTCGGGTCGATGGTGATGGCCAACATCTGGGCCGAGGCCATCTCGATGAACCGGTCGCGCATGTCGCGCGGCACCCCGATCAGCTCGGTCATGAGCGCGGCGGGGATCCGGCCGAGAGAGGTCACGAAGTCGACCTCCTCGCCCGGGGTGATCTCGTCGAGGAACTCGTCGGTGATCTCGGCGATGCGCCCCTTCAGGCTCCGCACCAGGCTCGGCCGGAGTGCCTTCATCAAGACGTTGCGGATCCGCCCGTGCCGGGGCGGGTCCGACAGGATCAGGCCCTCGAAGTCCGGGTCGCCCATGGAGAGCTTCCCCTTGGCGATCATCCGTCGGGTCTCGGCGTGGCCGAGGTCGCCCTCAAGCGACTTCTGCGCCCATTCGGGCAGCTGGCCGATCACCGTCGAGGGGTCGCTGGCGTCACCGATGGCAAACCCGAAGCGGCTGGAGAACAGCTCGGGATGGCTGCCGACGAAGCGCTGGTGCTCCCACTTGGAGAGGACCCAGAAGCCGGTCGGATAGCCGTCGGGGTGGTACCAGTAGACCGGCGCCCCGTGCCGCTGGGCGGCGATCGAGGGGTACATGACCTCGGCGTCCTGCATGTAGAACGCGGCGCTCTCCCAGGCGGGCCACTGGACGGCGGCCTCGGCTTCAGTCGTCACGGCTGCCTCGCAATCAGCTCGGACCCGGGGGTTGCCGAGCCCGTCTCCACCCGATGCTGCCCGGTCCGGCTCAGTCGGACCACGGCTTCTGGTCCCAGGCCCGGTCGATCGGCTGCATGCCGGCGCCGAACGGGAAGAACTGCCGCTGCGCCCACATCTCGGCCTGGAGCCCGTGGCTGAGCTCGTTCAAGAAGGCGCGCTTGAAGTTCTGGGTGAACAGGTGGCGGGTGTTGCGCAGCGCGATCGGCGGCCGCTTGGCCAGCTCGTGGGCGAGCTCCCAGGCCCGGTCGAGCACCTTGTCCTTCGGGAGCACCTCGTTGACCGCGCCCCACTCGAGCGCCTCCTGGGCGGTCAGCTTCTTCCCGGTGAGCAGCAGGTACCGGGCCCGGTTGGGCCCCACGATCTGCTCCCAGATCACGTGCTGGCCGTCGCCCGGCACCATCCCGCGCGGGAAGTGCGAGAGGTCCTGGAAGTACGCGTCCTCCGAGGCGAGCACGATGTCACCGAGCAGCGCGACCTCCGAGTGCATGTTGCACGGGCCGTTGACCGCGCTGATCATCGGCACGTCCACCGCCAGCACGTTCTCGATCAGCATCCGGCCGTACCAGGCCTTCTCGTCCATGGTGACGACGCCCTCGGCGTCGGCATAGGCGTTGTAGAGCGGCTCGCCGGTCGAGGTGACGGGCGAGCCCCAGTTGGCGTTGTAGTTCTCGCCCGTGCCGGTGTGGATCAGCACCTTGATCTCCCGGTCGCCGGCGATGTCCGCGAACGCGTCCGCCATGGCGTCGTGGGACTCCCAGTGCCACCGCAGGCTGTCGCCGTCGGTGTGGCACTGCATGAGCAGGATGCCGTCGTCGCTGAGCTCGAACTTGTAGTTGGCGTAGCGGTCCTTGTACTCCGAGAAACGCGTGCGCTTGACCACCCGGGCTCCTTCGAGGCGACGATTCTTGTACCGACCAGTCAGTATATAGACGGCAATTTTGATGCGGGGGGGGCCGTTCCCTCCCGGTCGAGGATTCCACACCCGGCCCGCGGCCGTCCGGCGCGACGGTCGAGACGGGGTGGCCCGGTCACCGGGACCCGGCGCCGACGCCGCAGTTCCGGGTCGGCGCAAGGCGTCCTCCGGTAGCGTCGGCGCCGCACCGGGAGCCCGGGGCGACGGTGCGAGAGAGGTGCGGATGCCGCGAGGCGGAGGGGGCGACGAGCCTCGGCGGAGCCCGAAGTGGCAGGCCCGTCGGCAGACCATCATCGACACCTCGGCCCGGGTCTTCGCCCGGCGCGGCTATCACGCCACCGGGATCACCGAGCTGTGCGCCGCCAACGACCTCGGCAAGGGCGCCTTCTACCACTACATCGGCTCGAAGGAGGAGCTGCTCGCGGCCATCCACGACCGGGTGATGGACGAGGTGATGTTGGGTGCGGACCGGGTCGCCGCGGCCGGCGGCTCGCCGTCGGCCCAGCTGGCCATGTTGGGCGACGAGCTCCTCGACGTCATCGCCCGCTACCCCGACCACGTCTGGGTCTTCCTGCACGAGTTCCCCGCTCTCACCGAGGGGCGGGCCGAGCAGTTCCGCCTCCGTCGGCGGGAGTACGAGGGACGGGTGGAGGCGGCCCTCGAGGCCGGCATCCGATCGGGCGAGTTCCGGGACCTCGACCCCCGCCTGACCGCGCTCGCCTGGCTCGGGATGCACAACTACACGTACCTGTGGCTGAAGGCCGGGGGCCTGCTCTCGGCGGGCGACGTGGCGAAGCGGTTCGCCGACCTCTTCAACCGCGGGATCGTCAGCCCGACGCCGCGGGCCGACTGAACCCCTACGGCGCCGAGTAGCCCCCGTCCACGACGATCGCGGAGCCGGTCGTCCACCGGGAGGCGTCACCGGCGAGATACGAGTAGGCCCCGACCAGGTCCTCGGCCGATCCGAGCCCGAGCGGGTGCCGGGCCCCGATCGCGTCGATCGCCTCCTTGGGCAGGTCGGCATGGATCGCCGAGAGGAACGTCCCGGGGCACACGCAGTTGACCCGGATACCGTCGCGGGCGTATTCGACCGCCGCCACCTTGGCCAGCTGGATCACGGCGGCCTTCGTCGCGCAGTAGGGGGCGGCGTGCGACCAGGCGGTGAGCCCCGAGACCGACGCGGTGAGGACGATCGAGCCCGACCGCGCCGCCCGCATCACCGGGATGACCGCCTTGATGCCGTGGACCCCGCCCAAGACGTTGATGCGGAACGCCCGCTCCCAGTCCTCGGTCGTGAGGTTGTGGATCCGCCCGTTCGGGGACAGGACCCCGGCGTTGGAGATCAGCACGTCGAGTCGGCCGAACCGCTCGACGGCCCGTTCGACCATCGCCTCGACCTGGGCGAAATCGCTCACGTCGGCGAGCTGGCTCTCGACCGCCCCTTCCGGCGATCCGAGGCCACCGAGTGTCGCGTCGAGCGCGGTCTGGCTCACGTCGCTCAGCATCAGGTCGGTGTCGGGCTCACCGGCGAGTCGTTGCGAGATCGCCGCGCCGAGGGCACCGCCCGCCCCGGTGATCACGACGACCCGTCGTGCGTCGCTCACACGGCCACGCTTCCGGGAATGGCACCCCTCATACGAGGAGGTAGCCCCCGTCGACGTTCAGCACCGTCCCGGTGATGAACGCCGAGGCGTCTGAGGCGAGGAACTGGTACGCGGCGGCGAGATCGGTGGGGAGCCCCCACCGCCGCTGGGCGGTGTGGCCGAGGACCCCGGCGGAGAGCTCGGGATCGTTCTTCCAGGGCTCGGCGAGGGGCGAGTCGAACCAGCCGGGGGCGACGACGTTGACGGTGATGCCGGCGGGAGCGAGGTCGAGCGCGAGGGCCTTGGCCAGCCCGACCAGTCCGGCCTTCGACGCGCTGTAGGCGGCGAGCCCCTGGCGGGGCCGCTCGCCGAGCACCGAGCCGGTGAAGATGAGCCGGCCGCCCCGCCCGAGCACCCGGGCGGCCGCCCGGGCCCCGAGGAACGCCCCGGTCAGGTTGACCTCGAGCACCTCGCGCCAGACCGCCGGGTCGGTCCGGAGGGGTCCGCCGACGACCGGCGACACGCCGGCGTTGCAGATCCACACGTCGAGGCCGCCCCATTCGGCCACCGCGGCGTCGGCGACCGACTCGTTGAACGCCGCGTCGGTCACGTCACCGTCGAGGACGAGGGAAGGGCCGGGCAGCTCCTCGGCCAGGAGAAGGAGTTCCTTCTCGGTCCTGGCCACCAGGGCGACGCACGCGCCGGCGGCCGAGAAGGCGTGAGCGAGGAGGCGGCCGAGTCCCCGGCCGGCACCGGTCAGCACGACGCGCTTGCCCGCCACGTCGCCGGCGCCGGGGAAGGAGTCGGGGATCTCGATCTGTTCGGGCATCCGCCCCTTCTCGTTCTTGTACCGACCAGTACAGTACACAGTTCGTGCAGGGCGACCGCCCCTCCTTTCCTCCATTCTCGACCGACGAACTCCTCGAGATGCACCGTCGGATGCTTCGCATCCGCGGCTTCGAGGAGCGGGTCGCCGCCCTCTATCGGGACGGGGAGGTGCCCGGCTTCGTCCACCTCTCGACCGGCCAGGAGGCCTCGGCGGTCGGAGCCTGCTGGCCGCTCGGGACAGGCGACGTCATCACCTCGACGCACCGCGGGCACGGCCACTGCCTGGCCAAGGGGCTCGCCCCGGAACCCATGTTCGCCGAGCTCATGGGCAAGGAGCAGGGCACCAATCGCGGCCGGGGTGGCTCGATGCACATCGCCGATCCGGGCATCGGGATCTTCGGGGCCAACGGGATCGTGGCCGCCGGCCTGCCCATCGCGGTGGGCGCCGCAACGGCGGCCCAGCTCCGCGCGGATGGGACGGTGGCGGTGGCCTTCTTCGGCGACGGCGCCGTCGCCCACGGCGCATTCCACGAGGCGGTGAACCTCGCCGCGGTCTGGCGGGTGCCGGTCGTCTTCTTCTGCGAGAACAACGGCTACGCCGAGTTCTCGCCGGCCGCGACCCAGACCGCCGCGCCGCTCGAGCGCCGGGCGGCCGGCTACGGCGTCGGCTACGTCGCGGTGGACGGCAACGACGTGGTGGCGACGGCGGCGGCGATGCGCAGCCTCGTGACCGCGCTCCGGGCCGGCGCCGGCCCGGCCATCGTCGAGGCCACCACCTACCGCTGGCACGGCCACTACGAGGGGGACCCGGAACGCTACCGAACCGAAGAGGAGGTGAAGGGGTGGGCGGCGCGCGACCCGCTCCTCCTCCACGCCGATCGACTGCGGGCGGCCGGGGTGAACCTGGACGACCTGGCCACCCTCGAGGCCGCGGTGGCCCGCGAGCTCGACGACGCGGTCACCTCGGCCCGCCGGGGCACCAGCCCCGCTGCCTCGACGCTCTCGGATTACGTCGTGCGGCCGCGGCCGTCGCACCCGGAGCCCAAGCCCCCGCCCGCCGACGCCCCCGTGTTCCGCACCATGGACGCGGTGCACGACGCGCTGGAGGCCGAGCTGGAGGCCGACGACCGGGTCTTCGTCGCCGGCATCGACGTCGCCGCCGGGGGCAACGTCTTCGGCCTGATGCGGGGGCTGCACGACAAGTTCGGGACCCGCGTCCGCGACACGCCGATCTCGGAGACCGCCATCGTCGGCCTCGGGGTCGGCGCGGCCATGGCCGGCATGCGCCCGGTGGTCGAGGTCATGTACCTCGACTTCCTCGGGGTCTGCCTCGACCAGCTGCTCAACCAGGCGGCCAAGCTGCCGTTCATGACCGGCGGGGCGGCCCAGATGGCGCTGACCGTGCGGACCCAGTTCGGCGCCGGGCGGTCGTCGGGGAGCCAGCACTCCCAGAGCCTTGAGGCCCTGCTCGCCCACATCCCGGGGATGACGGTGGTCATGCCGTCGACCCCGGCCGACACCTACGGCCTGCTGCGGGCGGCCATCGAGGACCCGAACCCGGTCGTCTTCATCGAGAACCGGCTCCTCTACGGCCTGAGGGGCCCCCGGCCCCCGGCCGACCACGTGCTCCCGATCGGGGTCAGCGCGGTGGTCCGCGAGGGCTCCGACATCACGGTCGTGTCGGTCTCGCGCATGGTGCACGAGGCCCTGGCGGCCGCCGAGGCGCTGGCCGCCGAGGGGATCTCGGTCGAGGTGATCGACCTTCGGACGGTTGCTCCGCTCGATCTCGGCCCGGTGCTCGAGTCGGTCCACAAGACGAGCCGGCTCGTCATCGCGCACGAAGCGGTGGTTCCGTTTGGGATCGGCGCGGAGATCGCGGCCGTCGTGGCGCGGGAGGGCTTCTGGGACCTCGACGCGCCGATCCAGCGGGTGGGAGCGGCGCCGACCCCGCCGCCCTACGCGCCGGACCTCGAGCGGGCCTGGCTCCCCGACCGTGAGGACATCGCCGAGACGATCCGACGGCTCGCGGCGATCTGACTCGGGGTAGTGGGTCGAACTCGACCCTCTGCGAACCTTTCGGCAGGTCCGAAGACCAGTTTCTCGCCACCCTCTACCAGGGCACCGAGGGCTCACGCCCTACCTCTGACGCTATCTGGGGGGTGTAACTGACTCGCTATTAGGAGCGTCCCACCACCCGACTCAGCAGCCGAGGGTCCGGGCGATCACCATGTGCTGGATCTCGTTGGTGCCTTCGCCGATCTCCAGCACCTTGGCGTCGCAGTAGAAGCGGGCGACCGGCGTGTCGAGCATGTAGCCGAGGCCGCCGTGGATCTGGACGGCCTCCGACGCCGCCCACGTGGCCACCCGGCTGGCCTTCAGCTTGGCCATCGACGCCTCCTTCAAGAAGGGCTGCCCGGCGTCGCGCAGCGAGGCGGCGCGGTAGGTGAGCCACCGGGCCGCCTCGAGCTCGGTGGCGATGTCGGCCAGTTTGAACTGCACCGCCTGGAACTTGGAGATCGGCTGGCCGAACTGCACCCGCTGCTTGGCGTAGTCGGTGGCGAGGTCGAGGACGGCCTGGGTCAGGCTGAGCGACAGCGCCGCGATCGAGATGCGCCCGACCTCGAGGGTGGAGAGGAACTGCCCAAGGCCCATGTTGGGGTCGCCCACCAGGTGGTCGTCGGGAACCCAGACGTCGTCGAAGTACAGCTCGCGGGTGTCGAGGCCGCGCCAGCCGATGCCGCGCATCTTGGGGCCCATGGTGTAGCCCTCGGTGTCCTTCTCCACCACCAGGCTGGCGAAGCGCGGCTCTCCCCCGTCGACTGGCTCGGTCCGGGCGAGCAGCGTCACCCCGAAGGACATGTCGGTGCCGGCGTTCGAGATGAAACTCTTGCGCCCGTTGATCAGCCAACCACCGTCGCGGTGCTCGGCCCGGGTCCGGATCCCGCGCGCGTCCGAGCCGGCGTCGGGCTCGGTGAGGCCGAAGGCCCCGAGGGCCCGGCCCTCGGCGAGCGGGCGCAGCCACCGGTCGCGCTGGGCGTCGGTGCCGAAGAGGTGCAACGGCAGGGAGCCGATGGTGACGTGGGCCTGCCAGGCGGCGGCCACCGACTGGTCGGCCACCCCGATCTGCTCCATCGCGGCCACGAAGCCGACGGTGGACATCCCGATCCCGCCCCACTCCTCAGGGACGAGCATGCCGAGGAGGCCAAGCCCGCCCATCTCCCGCAGCAGGTCGGTGGGGCAGCGCGCCTCCTCCCACGCGAGTGGGGCGCGCGTCGCGATCTCCTTCTGTGCGAAGTCCCGGCACAATGCGACGAGCTCACGCTCGGACTCGGTGAGCGAGAAGTCCACACCCCGATCGTATTGGACCGACCGGTACAGGACATCCGGCCACGGCGACTGACCGCTCGGCTCGCCGATTGGAGGGTCTCCGCCAAACTCCGTCCGGGGTCCGCCTACTCCCAGGCTGTCCTTACACCGTCAGACGTGTGAACGCCGATGTCCGTCAGGCTTCCTCGTTGGCCTGGATCAGTTTGGCGAGGATGCGACCGAGTTCGTCGATGTCCGGTTGTGTGAGCGGGCTGACAAAGTAGCGCCCGATGCCCTCTTCGTGTCCTGGCCATACCTGCTCGAACCTTTGCCGGCCTTTGGCAGACAGGGCGACGTCGAAGCGTCGGCGATCGTGTCTGTTGAGCTTGCGGCGAACGAGCCCGTCGTTCTCCATTCGATCGAGCATGCGGGTGAGGCCACTGCGGCTGAGGGTGTCTCCAAGGACCATCGAAGCAACGAGCTCTTGCAGGGGGAGAGCCTCCGGTGGCGCCCACGCAAGGTGGACAAGGACATCGAACTCTTCGATCGTCAGGCCGACGTCGGCCAGGTCGCGCCGGAAGCGGGCCATGATCAGCGCCGTCGCCCATTGAAGCTGGCGCCACACGGCAAGTTGACTCGAACTGGGTTTGGCCACGCTCCTGAGCATAACCTGTGCAGTTGACTATATTTGACTAATCACATATCTTATCTCTACGATTGACCGAGGTCGACACCACTGGAGGTGGGGGATGCAAGACATCATGATCAGGATCGAAACGGATGACTTCGAGGCATGGAAGGCGCAGCACTACCTGCATGCCTCCAACCGGGCCGCCTTCGGCATCACCGACGGGCCCGCGTACCAGGACATCGACGACCCGAAAGCTGCGCTGTTCCACATCAAGACCGATGACATGGAGCGGGCGATGCAGTGGTTCAAGACTGACACCTTCAAAGAGGCGACGCGGCTGGCCAAGGTCACCGGCCGCACGTTCTTCCTCGCCGAGCCACGGACCTGATAGATCTCGTCGCGACCGACCGCTCCGGCAGGCACGACGAACATGGCCGAACGGTAGAAAAGGAGCGCCGGTGCACCAAGGTCATCTTCTGGCTCACGAGCGATGACGACGGATCCTTCGCTCGATCTCCTGGATCCCACTGCCTTTGAAGGCGGCCAACCCCACGACACGTTCGCGTGGCTCAGGGACAACGATCCGATCCACTGGCACGAGGAGCCGAACGGGCCGGGCTTCTGGGCGGTGACGCGGTACGAGGACGTGAAGGTGGTTGGACACGATGCAACGACGTTCTCCTCCGCACACGGCATCATGATCCCGGACGCTGCCGGAATGCGCGGCGATAGCCAAGGCGCGCCCCGGATGATGATCTCCATGGATGCCCCGGATCACAAGCACTACCGGCGACTCGCCGTCCCCGACTTCATCCCAAAGGCAGTCAAGGAAATGGCCCCGCGCATAGGGGTCTTGGCCGCACAGATCGTCGACGGTGTCATCGAGAAAGGCGAGTGCGATCTCGTCACCGACATCGCCGGTCTCATGCCCTCCTACGTGATCGCCGAGATGCTCGGTATCCCGGTCGCTGACGGAGTGGCTCTCTACGACCTCACAGAAACGATCCACAGCACCCCGGACCCTGAGCACCCCGAAGCGGGGATGATGGCGGTCCTCGAGATGCTGCAGTACGCACACGGCGTCTGGGAGGAGCGGCGAGCCCAGCCGTGCGACGACCTGTCGACCAAGCTTGCTTACGTGACCGTCGACGGGGAGCCACTCAGCGAAGTCGACTTCGGGATGTACTTCCTTCTGCTCATTGACGCCGGTGGCGACACGACTCGAAACCTGGTGGCGACCGGCATGCTTGCGCTTCTGGAGCACCCCGACCAGCTGGGTGTCCTGCGTGGTGACCTCGACGGGCGGCTCAACACGGCCATCGAGGAGCTCCTCCGGTGGGTGAGCCCGGTCGTCTACATGCGGCGCACCGCCCGGCGGCCGACGGTGCTCGGTGAGACCGAGATCGCAGCAGGCGACAAGGTCGTCATGTACTACGGCTCCGCGAACCGGGACCCGCGCGCGTTCACGGACCCGGACGTGCTCGACATCACGCGCCGGCCGAACGAGCACGTCGCCTTCGGTGGAGGCGGGCCGCACTTCTGTCTCGGCTCGCACCTGGGTCGCTCCGAGATCCAGGCGATGCTGGGGCAGGTCCTCACGCGGCTGGAGGGGCTGCGGATCGCTCAGCAGCCGGAGTGGCTTCGCTCCAACTTCATCTCTGGCGTCAGGCATCTCCCGGTCGAGTTCAAGCCCGGCTCTCGGGTCGCGAGCTGATCGACGGTTGCAGAACGTTGGTCCGGCTCAAGGGAGGATGGCCGGGCCAATCGTCTCGCGATCCTGGCTAGCTCTTGGGAACGAGGCGCCACGTGATTCGCCCTACCTCATGTCCCTTGTAGAGCTGGCGGATCGCAATGTCGAAAGGTCTGTCGTGTCGCTCGGGCGGGATGTGCACAAGCAGATGGCTGGCCGCGGCAGTCCCTGTCGGCAACTTGATCTGCCCGAGGCGATGGCTTTCCTTCACCGGAAGGTGCGCGCGGACTCGTTGCGGATGTGTGGGGTCAGTCTCAAGGTCTTCGAACACTTCGAGTCGGTCGGGGACGGGGTCGAGACCTCGGCCGAGCCACCTCGGCACCTGCAGGGCCAACACGCTGCCCTCCGGAAGATCAGCGACGGTTCCTAGGTGAAACGTGTGTTCGTGATCCCAGGCCCCCGAGATCTGAAAGGGTAAGCCAAACAGGCCCCCGAACGGGCCCTTGATCCGTCCGAAGTCAATCTCAACCACATTGAAGTTTCGCCAAGTGATGTTGTTGTTCGCCAGGATGTAGTCGACGTAGGCGTCAAAGGTTGCAAACGAAAGCGATGCAGGCGTCGGGGCGGGCTGGTAGTTGTTTCCCACCGCCGCCACGAAGCAATAGTGGCCGGTCGATGGAACCTGACTTTCCGGCCAAGGAATACCCGGGACCGAGACCTGCACCGGTTCGCCGTCGACGGGTATCTCGGGGTAGTAGGTGGTGCCGATGAGGTTCCACATCGGCGGAGTTACCAGCGTGGCGGGCGGCGACCAATAGACGGTCGCGAAAACGTTCTGAGCCTGTTCCCCACGATTCCACGCCCGGAGATAGAGGTAGTTGGTTTGGTCCCCAAGAACGAACCGATCGCTCTCGGTCGCGCTCGCGATCGATGCAGCACTTGAGAACGTGGCCTGGGGGTCCGCAACTTGGTTGTTCCTGACGATGATGTCGGGACTTTGCCCCAGGGGTGGGAGGTGGGAGGTCCCGTCGTCAGCGGTGTTGTGGCGCATATAAAGGGCGGGCGCCGGCAGTTGTCCCAATGGAAAAAGATCGTCGGTTTGTAGGTCGTAAGGCGTGGTGGCGGGATAGAGGTCGCCGGTCGGAAAGTTGGCTTGAAGCAATTCCAAGAACGCGGGGTAACCGCCGGCATCCCCTAAAACGCTTGCCGTTTCCGCGAGCGCGTGGGTGCTCTGCGCGCCAGCGCCGATGATCGTCGGCCACGTGTGGTTCAACTGGTAGGCGAGGTAGTTGAAGAAGAGTGATCCACAGCCGGTGGCAACTTCGTCCTGGTCCGTCTGTTCGACGTCGTCCACCCAGTCCACAGGGTCTGTGTAGGTGCCCTCATTGAACCATTTGGTGCCAGTCGAAAACAGCCAACTGCTTTGGGGATAAAGAACCTGAACGGAAACCCGAGAAAGGGCCTCTCCATCGCTCCAACCGGGGTCCCAACCCTTGTTCTGGATGACCATGAAGATCTCTGCTTCCTCAGCGACGATGAGTGGGTTTAGCCCTGACCCGTAGAGAGTGATTTCGTCGGGGTTGTACAAGCAGGTGATATTGGAAACCGTGTCATTGGAAGCCCCACCCTGGCCGAGGGGGGCGGGAATGATGCTGATGGTGAACGGCAGGTGCTGGGGTTCGGGTAGGACACCTCCAAATAACGCGCTCAACCGGGCGAAGTCGTATTCGCAATAGTCGAGCACCGTTTGCGCCAGCTGGGCTCCAGTTTGCTGCCCCGGCCCGCCGGTCAACGAAGCGTCGTACTTGACGACGAAATGAGTGGTCTGACCCTGAGTGATCATCATGGTCTTGGTCTCCTGTGAGCGACCAGGGTGGCATGGAAGTCAGGCCCCGACGCGCTCCAGCAGCTCGCTCGCCCGCTCGACCGCCCTCCGCACCGATGAGGCGTAGCCCTCCTCCTCGACCCGCGGGCCCATCACCTCGAGGTCGAAGGAGCCCTGGAAGCCCGCGTCGACCACCATCGCGAGCAACTGTTCGAGCGGGATGTCGCCGTCGCCCGGCACCACCCGGTTGCCGGTCTGGGTGGTCCCGATGACGAAGTCCGAGATCTGGGTGAGGCCCACGAGGTCCATGTTGTGCCGCACGACCTCCTCGAGTCCCCGCTCGTACCAGCAGGACTGAAGGTCGAGCATCACCTTGGTGCCGGATCGACGGGCGAGGTCCATGGCGTCACGCTGCCAGAAGATGAAACTGATATCGGCCCGCAGCGGGTTGGTTGGCTCGACCAGCAGTGGGACCCCCAGCTCCTTGCCGCGGGCCACCGCCGGGGCGACCAACTCGGTGAACGCCGCGGCGGCTTCTTCCCAACTCATCGTCGTGGTCCCGCCGCTGCACACGTAGACCGACGCCGCGCCAATCGACGCCGCGAACTCGATCGTGTCGACCGTCCCCTGCTGGTCAGCGTCCCACCACCCGAGGGAGCGGTCGGCGTCGAGTGCCCGGTAGGTCGGCCCGAAGATGGTCGACACGCGAAGACCGGCAGCGGTGACCATCTCCCCAGCCGCGTCCCACCCGATCTCGCTGATCTTCGGAAGGATCAACGCGACATGGTCGATTCCGAGCGAGCGCCACATCTCGATGTCGGCGGCCAAGGGCTGCATGTACGACGAGACAGAGTTGACCGACAGGCGAGGATGACCGAACACGGCGCGGAATCTATCCAACGAGCCGGCGGACCGCGAAACGCAACGACATTCCCCACTATCCCCGAGGTGGTCCCCGAAAGACTTCGGCTCGATGCCAAGAGAAGTGGCTCTCCTCGACAGGCGCGATGCCCGTCTGTGGCAAGGCAAGATCTCGACCCGAAAGCGCGAGAACGAACTGGGCAGAAGACTCATCGTGTCCGACGAAGTGCCGGGAAACAGCCATTGTCCGTTCTTGGGAGACCCCGATCACACCGCGATCGAAGAGCAGGTGATGCATCGTGCACAACGTGAGGCCGTTTGTGACATCGTCCGGACCGTCAAACGCCCACCACCGGACGTGTGCTGCTTCGAGCCCCACCGCCTCGGCTCCGACGCGACCCTCGTAGCCGCACATCGCACATCGGTACTCGTACGCCACGAGCACATCGGACCTAAAGGAGGCGTTTCGGCGACGGCGACCCTCGGTCGGCACCGCCACTCCCAGCTCTGCCCAGTCCAGTTCCAATCCGACCTGCGTACAGATGGCAGCGTGCAGGGAATCCGGAAACTCTGAGTCGAGAAGAAAACGCGCGACTCGAGACAAGAGGGCGGAGTCACCAAGGAGTGCTTCCGCAAACTGGGTCTCGAGCACTCCCCTTGCGTCGGCCCGACGCAAGGCCGCGGGCTGGTCTTCAACCGATTGCCCCGAAGGAGTCGAGAGCACCCAGAGTCCGTCGTTCGCCAAGCGCCGAAAGGGATACGCCGGGCTTGTCTGGCGTGGCGGACCAAAGTCGGCGAGCAGCGACGCGAGAGGCAGTTCGGCATCGACATAGCGAATCGGTTCGTTCCTGCCAATACGCTGCAGTCGCCCGAGAGCGAAAAGGAGAAGCAGTGGCTTGTGGGGTGCTCGTTCCCCTCCACGGGTCCACTTTCGGATCGCCCCGACCCGCTCGATCCAATCTTGCTGGGTCGACACCGGCGACCTCGATCCTTAACCGGTCATCCGACGATTCCCAGCATTCGTCTCAGCGCAGCCCGGCGAACAGATCGTCCTCGGGCACCTCCGCCCCGGTGCGGTCCTTCTCCCGGATGAAGGTCTCGTGGCCGAAGACCTCCGCGAAGGCGTCCTGGGGGAACTTCACCCACCACGACTGATCGAGCTGGCTGGCGTGGGCGGCCAGGGCGTCGCGCTTGCGGGTCGCAACGGCGGTCGTGTCGACGGTCGTCGTGATGCGACGTTCCATCTCCTCCATCCGGGCGATAGCCTCGGGGTCCGGCGTCCGTTGGGGCGGCAACGGGACCTCGATGCCGGCAGCCTGCATCCGCTCGCGCATCTTCTCCCAGTCGCGCCGCCGCCGGGCGACGAAGTAGAGCTTTGAGGGGATGCCGGTCTGGGCATAGGCCTCGACCGCGATCCGATGCGCCTGGACGTGGTCTGGGTGGTTGTAGCCACCACGGTCGTCGTAGGTGACGATCACGTCGGGCCGGTACTTCTCGACCAGGGCGACGAGGCGGCCGACTGACTCCTCCATCGGGACGTTGGCGAAGACGTGCCCGCCATGCTTGAACTCCCAGTCGGACATCCCCGAGTCGTGGTAGCCGAGCATCTCGAGATGGGTCACGCCGAGGTGTCGGCAGGCCTCCTCGAGCTCTGCCAGCCTGGTTGCCCGGACCGCATCGGGGTCGTGCCCCTCCTCACCGGGCTTCACGTGGTCCGGGCCGTCGCCGTACTCGCCGTTCGTGCAGGTCACGAGGACCGTAGTCACGCCCTCATCCGAGTACCGGGCGAGCACGCCGCCGGTGCTCGAGGACTCGTCGTCGGGGTGGGCGTGCACCGCCATCAGGGTCAGCCTTTTCGAGTCGCCAGCCATCGATTCAGCATGCCTCATGAGTTGCGGGCCGTCACCACCGGCACTGGAATCGGCAGGAGCGGCGCCGTCCCAGCGCCGAGAGGAGCAGGATCGCACCGTGGCGAAGAGCACGCCGAACATCGTGCTGGTCATGTCCGACCAGCACCGGGCCGACATGATGGGCTGCGCGGGCGACCTGAGCGTCCGGACTCCCACCCTCGACCGGCTGGCCGGCGGCGGGGTGCGCTTCTCCCGGGTCGCCTGCCAGGGACCGCTGTGCATGCCGGCCCGGGCATCGTTCATGACCGAGCGCTACGTCCGGGACCACGGGGTCTACGACAACTGGGCCGAGCTCGACCCGGCCTCCCCCACCTACGTCGGGGCTCTGAGGGAGGCCGGCTACCACACCACCCTCATCGGCAAAGCCCACCTGTATCGGGACGAGGGGCTCGAGGCGCGGCACAACGACGAGCTCGCCCCCAAACTGCAGCGCCTCGGCTTCGCTGAGGTCCACGAGACGACGGACAAGTTCATCGGCCCCATCGCCAACCGCTACACCGACTTCCTCAAGGAGCGCGGCCTGCTCGACACCTACCGCCGGCACGTCGCCGCCCGCAGCTACCAGGGCGACAACGAGGACGGGGCCAACGCCACCAAGACGGTGCCGATGTGGGACGCCACCCCCATGCCGGTACCCCTGGACGCCTACATCGACGTCTGGCACGGCGCCGAAGCGGCCACCTGGATCGAGCGCTACGACCGCCCCGAGCCCTTCTTCCTGTTCGTCGGCTTCCCGGGTCCCCACGACCCGTGGGACGCCCCCGAGGAAGCCGTCGCCGCCTACCGGGACGTCGAGATCTCCATGCCGCGGTCGACCAAGCGGCCCGACCTCGAGGGCACCGGCAAGTACCGGGGCCTGCTCGAGTCGTTCCTCTGGGTCTCGGACTCAGAATCGATGACCGTCGACGCGATCGCCGGCATGCGCCGCGCCTACGCCGCCGACGTCACCCTCATCGACGAGGGCGTCGGCGCGATCCTCGGCGCCCTCGAAAAAACGGGCGCGCTCGCGGACACCTGGGTGATCTACACGAGCGACCACGGCGAGATGGCCGGCACCCACTCGATGATGTCCAAGTGCGTCCTCTACGAGCCCGCGGTCCGGGTCCCGCTGATCGTGCACCCACCCGGCGGCGGCCCCGCCGGGGTGGTCGACGCGCTCATCGAGCACCTCGACGTGCCCGCGACGGTGCGGGAGATCGCCGGCGCCCCCGAGGTCCCGCTTTCCGAGGGGCGGTCGGTGCTGCCGCACCTCACTGGCGGGAAGGTGCCCGAGCGGCCCTTCTCGGTCAGCGAGAACTGGGGGTTCGCCGCGTTCATGACGGGCCGGCACAAGCTCGTGGTCGACGAGGACGCGCTCGAGCCCTGCCAGCTGTTCGACCTGGTGGACGACCCCGACGAGGACGTGAACCGGCTGGTCGATCCGGCGGCCAAGCCGGTGGTGGACGAGCTCATGGAGACGATCGCCCGGCCGTTCCTCCGGAACCCGCCCGCCCGACCCCATCCGAGCCTCTTCACCGGTTGACCCGGCATCTGGTCCGCGGCATCGTCCCTGGTAGGTAGGCCCACCGATGAGAAACGGGTGACTGGGCCGTCCAAATTGAGGAAAGCTTTCGACGTCGAGGCGGAGGGGATGCGATGACCGTGGTTCGGGTGCTGGTCGGCACGCAGAAGGGCGGGTTCATCCTGACCTCGGACGGGGCCCGGAAGGACTGGAAAGTGGAGGGCCCGCTCTTCGGGGGCTGGGAGATCTACCACATGGCCGGGAGCCCGGCCGACCCCGACCGGATCTATACCTCCCAGTCCACCGGCTGGTTCGGGCAGCTCATCCAGCGCTCCGACGACGGCGGGCGGACCTGGAACCCCGCCGGCAACGAGTTCGCCTACGCCAGCGAGACGGGCACCCACCAGTGGTACGACGGGACCCCCCACCCCTGGGAGTTCGCCCGGGTCTGGCACCTGGAGCCATCCGCGACCGACCCCGACACCGTCTATGCCGGTGTCGAAGACGCCGCCCTGTTCAAGACGACCGACGGGGCGGCCACCTGGACCGAGCTGCCCGGACTTCGGACCCAGGACTCGGGCCCGAAGTGGCAGCCGGGAGCCGGGGGCATGTGCGTGCACACGGTCCTCATCGACCCGGTCGACCCGGACCGCCTGCACGTGGCGATCTCGGCCGCCGGGGTGTTCCGCAGCGACGACGAGGGGAAGACCTGGAGCCCGGCCAACCACGGCCTGCACTCCGAGGGGATCCCCGAATCCGAAGCGGAGGTCGGCCACTGCGTGCACCGGATCACGAGGCACCCGAGCCGGCCCGACGTGCTGTTCATGCAGAAGCACTGGGACGTGATGCGGAGCGACGACCGCGGCGGCACCTGGCGGGAGATCAGCGGGAATCTCCCGAGCGACTTCGGCTTCCCGATCGCCGTGCACGCGCACGAGCCCGACACCGTGTACGTCGTCCCGATCACGAGCGATTCGCAGCACTACCCGCCCGAGGGCAAGCTGCGGGTGTACCGGAGCCGGACCGGCGGTGACGAGTGGGAACCGCTGACCAAGGGTCTCCCCCAGTCCGACTGCTACCTGAACGTGCTGCGCGACGCGATGGCGGTCGACGACCTCGACGACTGTGGGCTCTACTTCGGCACCACCGGCGGCCAGGTCTACGGGTCGAGTGACAGCGGCGACACGTGGGCACCGATCGTCCGCGACCTCCCCCGCGTCCTCTCGGTGGAGGTCCAGACGGTCCCGTGATCCGCGTCGTCCTCCCACACCACCTCCGGACCCTGTCGGGGACCGGCCGGGAGGTGTGCCTGGAGGTCGAGGGCGATGTCACCCAGCGCAACGTGCTCGACTCCCTCGAGGCGGCATACCCGATGCTGCGCGGCACCATCCGGGACCCGGCTACGCAACGCCGACGCCCCTTCATCCGCTTCTTCGCCTGCGAGGAGGACCTCTCCCACGAGTCACCCGACGCGGTCCTGCCGGCCCGGGTGCTGAGCGGCGACGAACCGCTCCATGTCGTCGGCGCCATGGCCGGCGGCTGACGCTCCCACGACCTCGATCCACTTCCCGATCCGGGGGGAGGTGGACCGAGAAGCGGGAACCGACCAGGCAGAAGACCTCCCGGCGGTTTCAATGGACCGAGGGTCTCGTGCCGTTCACATGCGGCACATCCCGGGGACCGACCGCGCACCTCGTCACTCGATCTCGTCATTCGAGGAGTTCACGCGCGCGTAACCTCCCCGAGAACGAGCCGAAACCAACGCGTGAGACCTTTGGAGAGAGGAGGATTCGGTGCGCGTACTGGTTCGACTGGTGCTCGAGGATCGCCCAGGCGCTCTCTCCCGCGCGGCCGCGGCGATCGCCGAGGTCGGTGGTGACATCGTGACCATGGATGTGGTCGATCGGAACGACGCGACGGTCACCGACGATTTCGTCGTCGAACTGAGCCAAAGGGGCTCTGGCGACCTCGAAAGCGTGGCCAATCGGCTCAGCGCAGTGCCGGGTGTCGTGGTGGAGTGCTTGCGGCCTACCCCCCAAGGAGAGCTCCACCGCGAGCTCGAGCTGATCACGAGGCTGGCCGTCGACTCACGGCTCAGCCTCGACCGCCTCGACCTGTTGGCCCGACTCACTCCTGCGATCATCCGCTGTGATTGGGCCGCCGTCCTTACGTCGGCCGGGGCGGCGGTCGGTATCACCCATTCCAGCGTCAGCGGACCCCGGATCCGCTGGACCAACTTGCCGTGGTTGCCATTGCGTGCAGCGACAACCCTCGATCCCGATGAGTCCTGGGTTCCCTCCGCTTGGCACGGGAGTGGACTGCTGGCGTTGGCGGCTGCGCCGATCGACCCTCGCACCAGTGTTCTGGCTTGCCGGAGCGGGGGACCTGACTTCCGACCTCGAGAGGTTGTGGAACTCGGCCAACTCGGCGCACTCGCCGGGCGGCTCTTGCCGGCAGATGCCGGCGTCGGCACCACTGGGTCGGGGCTCCGACGATGTGTCGACGATCGAGTACCGTGAGCAGGGTGAAAAGCGCAGCGATGCGGATCTGGACGAGGCCGCTGGCCCTCGGCGGCGTGGTGTTCGTCGCCCTCTCGGCTGGATTTCATTTCGACGCCGTCGCGGCTCTGACCGTGGCGAGTCTCACCGCCATGAGCGTCCGTCTGGCGCATCGCTTGACCCACCAACCGCTGTAGGCCCACTCGCAGGAACAACCCGACCGGAGTCGCGCTCCGGTCGTCTAGCTATAGGCGAGTGATCCGTCCTCGAGGTCGGCGGTAGAGAGCGCCTCCTTCTCTCGGAAGTACTCGACGCCCCAGGTCCACGGGTCGTGGTCTCCCTGCTTCGGCATGAGGTGCATCGACCGGTTGAGGTACCCGGGGTTGAAGTTCTCCGGCTCGACCCAGGGCCGGAGCTCCATGTCCCGCTCGTCGTCGCGCAGCGTCGGGACCACCCGGCTCGCCCCCTTCTCCTCCATGTGGGCGAGCAGCCGGCAGACGAAGTCGCTGATGATGTCGGCGCGTAACGTCCAGCTGGCCCGGAAGTACCCGAAGATGTAGGCCAGGTTGGGCAGGCCGGTGAACATGATCCCGCGGTAGGTAACGAGCGACGCCGGATCGACCTCGGAGCCGTCGACGGCGAGGGCGACGTCGCCCAGGACCGAGAGGTCGAAGCCGGTCGCAGTGATCACCACGTCGGCGTCCAGGTGCTCCCCCGAGGACACCTCGATGCCCGTCTCGGTGAACCGCCGGATCGTGTCGGTGACGACCGAGACCTTGCCCTCGCTTATCGCCGTGAACAGGTCGCCGCCCGGGAGGATGGCCAGCCGCTGCTGCCAGACCCGGTACTTCGGGGTGAAGTGGGTGTCCACGTCGAAGTCCTCGGGCAATCGGGCCCGCACCCCGTCGATCATCA
>Ga0310037_10000325_pt1 | contig 32953 bp, 22 predicted proteins | sample Sb_taG_11_FD_200239 | JGI IMG/M metagenome (GOLD analysis project Ga0310037, IMG submission 200239) | Peat soil microbial communities from Weissenstadt, Germany - Sb_50d_3_AS metaG (v2) (version 2) | ecosystem: Environmental > Terrestrial > Soil > Wetlands > Peat | place: Germany: Weissenstadt... | reverse complement strand
CGGGTGAGGTGACGACCACCTGGTGGCGCAAGGACCGCGACCCCACCGTGGTCTTTGTCGACTACAACCAGAACGCCCGCGACCACACGATCGCCAGTGCCTACTCGGTGCGCGGCGTGCCGGAGGCGACCGTGTCCACCCCGATCACCTGGGACGAGATCGACGATGTGAACCCACGCCAGTTCACCATCGCCACGGTGCCCGCCCGCTTCGCCAAGCTCGGCGACCTGCACCAGGGCATCGACGGCTCCGCCCACTCGCTGGACACCCTGCTGGACTGGGCAGACCGCGACGGCCTCGACTAAAGCAGGCCAGCCCCGGCATAGATCCGGGCGCGTCGCATGCGTCGGCAGAAGCCGGGTAACCCACACCAGTACGTGGGCCGGTTCCACGGCCCGGGATACAACCTGGGCAAGGTGGTCCCGGACAGAGTGCAGGTTAGTCGCGTCTTTGAGTCTTCCGCGAACACGGTGACTGTCGTGCCATGTCAGGCGACGTGGAGCAGGGTGAGCAGCGCCCGATGGTAGGCGGCCTGGACGACCGGTATCGAATCTAGGCGAATGCGCTCGTCAGTGCCGTGCAGGCCGTGGTAATCGACGCCGAACCCGGCGGTAGCAGGGATGCCCAGCCCGGCGAGGTAGTTTCCGATGTTGGACGGCCCGGCGATCTTCGCGGTGGGGGCCAGCCCCGCCCAGGCCGCTGCCTTAAGCAGCGCGTCGCGCAGCGGCGAGCCGTCTGGGAGCGCGTACGGCGGCCACCGGGTGGTGACCTCAACACCGGTAGGCGGGGTGCCCGGCCACGCCGTATCGGTGTCTGCGGCGGTTGTGCGCAGCAATGCGACAGCAGCCGGATCGTCCAGCGCCGGGGTGAGCCGGATATCGACGTTGAAGGTGCACAAGTCCGGGACCATCGAATAACCCTCACCGCCGCTGACCGCGGTGACGGTGAGTTTCGCCGGCAGCGGGAACTCCGGGCCGGCCGGGCCAGGCAGCGGCACCTCGTGCAGCGCGCGGATCAGGTGCGCTGCCTTGGTGATCGCGCCCGCACCGGTCCGGCTCGACCCCGAATGCCCGGCGATGCCGTGCACGTCAACGCGGGCGCGCAGCACGCCCCGGCCCCCCGTGACCACGTGGTCCAGGCCCGGGTAGCCGATCATCACCCCGTCAACCCGGCGCGCAGCGCCCGCGTCCTCGAAGTAGGCTTTCGCGCCGCCGAAGCCCCCGGTGTGCTCATCAACGTCGAACAGCAGCACCACGCTGCCGCCGAAGCCGCCCGCCGTGTCCCGCAGCCGCGCAGCGACGTGGGCGAAAATCGCGGCCCCCGCCTTGGAATCGGATGATCCGCGGCCATGCAGCCACCCGTCGGCGATTTCCCCGGACGCCGGGGGGTAGGTCCATGCCGCCTCATCGCCGAACGGGGCCGTGTCCAGGCAAGCATCCAGCACATACCGGGGGCCGGCCCTGCCGCCGGGTACTTCGCATGTCAGCGCCAGCGTCGCACCGCCGGGCCTGGCCAGCCGACGGCTCGCCAGGCCGTGCTCGCCCAGCCAGGCCGCCATGCACTCCAGTATCGGGTCGTAGGGATCGATCCCGCCGCGGCTGGGAACCCGCACCAGCTCACGGGTCAGCTTCACTACGGCGTCGTAGTCCTCGCGGGCGGCTCGCAACGGGTCGATGACGGCTCCTTTCACCTCTGTCACGCGGCCCTGTCTCCCGGCTGACCCTTAAGATCACGGAGTTCGCTTATGGTCTCGATGCGGCGCCGTGGCGCACGCCGGCGGTATCCACTGCATGCAGTCAAGCATGCTCTGCTACGCAGAGCTAAGCCGCATCAGCGCGGCCCGTGCGCCCCTGGCGATCCGGCCTCCACCGCACAGAACCTGCACCCCACGCAGCATGGACCTGGCAGCGCCGTATACCTGGTGGACCTTCGGCGGTGGGGCCACACCCCCATCACCGCCACCGCCCTCCGATACACCCCGTCGAGGTCTGTGGCCAGTGCTCCCCGGTCGAACATCTCGCACGCATAGTCGATCGGCTTAAAAAGCGCCTGCAAGCAGGCCCGCACGAGCGGGACGAAGCTCTCGGGATCAGCCTCGTGCTCATCGGCCGACACGCCCGCCGGCGACGGGGGCTTGCCCTGGTAGCCGCCAAGCAGAAACCAGAACTCAGAGTGCGCCGATCCGGAGAGCACGCTGTACGCACTGTTGCCGCCGACGATCTCTTGCACCAAGTCTTCGATCTTCTGAGCCTGCTGGCCCTCGTAACCAATCGCATCATTGTTCTTGTTCAGAACCGGCGTCAGCCCGAGCAGGGCGGCCTCCGCTTCGACGTCAGCCGGGGGCATACCGTACTCACGGAGCTGACCGATCGGGTTGACCTTGTTGTATGCGTACTCCAGCCGACGAGCGGCATAGAGACGCATCGCGTAGTACCTGCCAATGCGCGTTCGCCCATCCGGCACTTGAGGATCGACCAGCCACGACGCTTGAGCGGCAGCCTCCACGGCCGACCGTACCTCCGTGTTTGGCGCCCACGTCCGGAAAGGGGGCACCATCAGCCTGGCAGCAGCGCGAGTGTATTCAAGCGTTGCCGCGTACATCAGCTCGCTAGCCTTCCAGACCACCTCCAGGGGTGCTTGGCCCCAGGGCGTCACGCCATCGCTGCGCATCAGAATGGCAATGGCCTCAGCCTCTCGCCGTCCAGGGGACGACCCGAAGGCTGGCCTCCAGGCCTCAACGCTGCGTCGAGCGAAGTCTTCTGTGACCTCGGTGAGAAGTGCGTGCATAGCGTTCACGGATGGCATGTAGTTCATCATGGCCGCCGGCCTGCTGGCCGGTGCGCTGGACCGAGTAAAGGAAGCCCCGCTGGCCGTTCGGCGACATCAAGGCCCCGTACAACAAGGACATGAACCAGGTCACCATCTGGGCCCCACCCCGGCCGGGCTCTTGGCAGCGAGAAAACGGCCTCTGCCAGGCAACCTGCAACCTGTTCTGGCCCCAGCAGGCAGAGCCGAAAGAAGTTGGGATTCCCGCCTGCGCCCAACAGGTGGACCCACTTCGGCGTGGTGGGGTGGGATCAAGCACACCTGGTGGAAACAACCGGGCCTCCCGCCGTCCCGTCGGCGGGGTACGCGGCGGGCAGGCTCGCATTTACTGTCCCCTGTTCTCTTGGCTGCGCCGCGCATGGCTACTTCAACGCAGGCAGCGTCGTCGGCCGCGTCGTTGCGCTCCTGCCAGCGGTCAGGGCCTCGGCGCAGAATCGGCTACGTCGCCAGCATTCCCAGGGCCCGGTAGACCGTCTGGCGTGAGACAGGCTTGCCGTTGCCCAGGAGCTGGCCGATCTCCTTGACCGAGCGTCCGGCCGCGCGGAGGTCCCTGGCGGCCTGCACCTGCCCGGGCGTCAGCCGGTGCTTGCGCCCGCCATTCCGGCCGCGGGCGGTGGTGGCGGCCAGGCCGTCTTTGGTGCGCTCGCGGATGAGGTCGCGCTCGAACTCGGCGAAGGCGGCCAGGATCGTGAAGAACAGCTTGCCCTGCGGGGACGTGGTGTCGATCGGCTGGTCGAGGCACACCAGGTCGACGCCGCGCTCCTGGAGCAGGCTGGACACGTCCATGAGGTTGCGCACTGACCGGCCGATCCGGTCGAGCTTGGTGCACACGAGCGTGTCGCCCGGCTCCAGGCGGTCTAGGCACTTGTCCCATTCGGGGCGGCTGGCCTTGGCGCCGCTGGCGCCCTTGTCGGTGTATATCCGCGTGCAGCCCGCGGCCTCCAGCCGCTCGCGCTGGGCCTCGGGGTGCTGATCGCGAGTGCTCACCCGCGCGTAGCCGATGCGTGCCATGATCCCGCCCTCTTTGTCGTGCCAGTGAGATCATCGTACCAAAATCAATAGTCCAAATACTAATTAGGGAGAGAAGATTCTGGACTAGCGTTTTGGACATGTCTGAGGTGCGGGAACGTGCCGGGCGTCAGCCGGCGGCGGGTGTTCCGCCAGACGTCCCGTGATTAAGGAACACGAGCCATGAGGTGCGCCCAGCTGCGGTCCGCCGACATCGACGCGCACCGCTTCACCCGCTTTCACACCAGCGCGCAGCGCAGGCGGCTCGCCGACCCGGAGCTCCGCCATCGGCGTCGGCCGAGTGCAAGGGCCGGATCCGGGCCGTCAAGGACGCCAGGGTGCGCAACCTGCTCCTGACACGGGCATGAGCAGAACCAGATCTGCTGCGAGTTCACCGTGGTGGCCTGCGCACTGGCGGAACAACATCCACGGTTCATGGCGAGAGTCCCTCGTCTTCGCATGTTTGGTGCGCAACGGAGATCCGGCGAGGCGTCTCGGAGTCACTCAGCTGGCGGGCAGATGTGTGGACGAACGTCACTGGCTGCGCTTTTTGCTGCGCTGTCCAGGCTGGGGCTCTGTGTCCTTGCCCCATATGCGGGCGTTTTCGGGCAGGTCGGTGAGCTGGCGGGCGATCTGCTTGCGGTGTGGCTCGTCGTCCCGGCGGATTTCCCCGATGAGGTTGCCGGCGTGATCGCGGACTCGCTCGCGCCAGGCACTGATCTCATCAGCGGATGCGGAGACGGGCGGTGGCTCAGTCCCGAGAATCTTCTTCGCATACTGCGCGAGTAGCGCGTCGATGGGGCGGGGACCGCGGACGCTGGCTTCGGCCGAGCCTGGCCGCCCGGTGAGGGCGTAGATCTTGTATAGGTCGAACAAGCGCTCGGTCTGTGGTGATGCCACGATGCGCCGCTCCAGGGGCCAGGCGGAGCTAGTGATCCAGCGGGGGTTTGGCGAACCGTCCGGGTTCAATGCCGGGGCGATGTAGGCGTCGCGGGCTCCCGGCGTGCGCTTCCATGCATTCCGCTCGTCTCGCCGCAGCGAGGCGACTGCGCGGCTGTCCAGTTGCCGCTGCTGGTTGGCCCACAGGTATTCCTGTACGAACCGGGCCTGCTGCGGCCAGCGGAAGTCAGCCAGGCTTTCCAGCACGACATCGCGGATGGGCGGGCCGGTGCGCGTTGCGCGCTGGTCGTCGCTGGCTGTGCGCCGTAGCTGGCTGATGAGGTCGTCGCGCTGGTGGTCGAGTCGCTCCAGCACGCTCTTCTGGGTCAGTATCTGGGCTACCAGGTCGGCGACCGGGACCCCGTCATTACGTGCGTCGTCCACCAGCTGCTGCTGGATGCGCAGGGATTCCTCAAGGGTGGCTACAAGCTCGTCGCGGACCATCACATGCTCATCTTAACCCTGCTTCCATGTTACGCAAGCATGGTCAATGACCATCGGGCTCTGATCAGCAGCAATAGGATCGAAAATTCCATGTTGACATCACATGGATATCCATGTAGCTTGTGCATGGAGATCCATGGGGCCTGTGCATGGAGGCCGGGGAACCCAGACCGAGAGTGCGGGCGTCGCGAAGGAGGCCTGTGATGCTAAGGATGACCAAGGGCGGCAAGCGCGGCCAGCCAGCCGGTGGCAGGGGACGGTTTCCCGAGCGCGGGTTGCACCTCATCGATATCGAGAACCTGGCCGGCGCCGCGGTTCCGAGCTTCGGCCAGATCCGCGAAGTGCAGGGCCATTACGCCGGGCGCCTGACGTTCGGCGCTCTTGATCAGGTCGTGATCGCCTCCAGCCACCTGACGTTGCTGAACGCGGCGCTCGGCTGGCCGCATGCTCGCTACCGGGTCCGCTCCGGGCCCCACGGCGCCGACCTAGAACTGCTGGACGTGCTGCTGTGCGAGGACGTTGCCGCCCGGTTCACGCACGTAACTATCGGCTCGGGCGATGGCGCGTTCGCCCGCGCCGCAGCAAGCCTGGCCGCCGCGGACGTCTGGGTGACCGTGGTGAGTCAGCGAGGCAGGCTGTCACCGCGGCTCGCACTCGCGGCCCACGAGGTGATCTACCTTGACGCTTTGCGGTCAGTAACCGCTGCGCTACTCGGACGTGAGCCCGAGGCTGCGTGATGTGCGGGCGAGCAAGCCGTCGACGCTCGGACGACAAGACGTCCACCGACCCGGAGACCAGTGCGGACTACGTACTCCAGCTGGCCGTCTACGCCAACGCTGGCCGCCAGGAAGGGCTCAATGTCCGCGCCGCATACGTTTACGACCTCGAGGCCGCAGACAGCCAATCCGTTGATGTGCCGCCCGAGGCCCATCGCGGTCAGCGAGAAGGTAGTGGCGAACACCGTGCGCAGCTTGCGCAACCGGGAGTTCACGGCGCGTCCGGGCCGCCCCTGCAGGCGCTGCGACCGGCGCAGGCTGTGCCAGTGGGATCCAGAGATTGTGACATCCGCAGCGCCCAGCCGCGCGACATAGGTAGCCTGCCGAGAGGAGTGACGATGTTGACTCAGAACGGGTTCCAGTGGCAACTACTGCCACCCCGCCTGGTCAGGGTTTGGTCCGGTGGAATACCGGCCAGCGCTGCACTGGCGGAGCTTGCGCAGCGGTACGCTGCCCCGCCCAATACTGGGCTCACCCGTGAGCGCTGGATCCTGCAACAATGTCTGTCGGCTTCGCGAAGCGGTGCTAGCCGGGCTCATCTGCCTTGGCGGCGGGATGTCGGCTGAAGCAAGGCTGAGCGGGCCAGCCCTCCGGCTGGTTTCCCTGTTGGCTGAGTACCACGAGGGGCTCACGCTGCCCCAGCTCATAGGCCACGCCCGCGCCCGATTCCACGGGCTGCACCAAACGCGCGTCGCGGCTCTAGTCCGGGACGCCATCACGGCGGGAGCCGTCCAGCAGCGCGACGGTCGGCTGTATGCCACGGCCACCGGCGGTGAATCTCCCGCGTCGGTGCGTGCCCGACGGCCGGGGCCGCTGCGAGCAGTTGTCGTTGACCTTGAGTCGGTGGTGCGGACCACCGCGGTCGAGCCGTACACCGACAAGCGCATCTACCAGATCGGCGCGGTCCGCGTTGGTGGCGACACCGCGTGGGTGACTGCGGCACCGACGTTCGCGCAATGGGCGGATCTTCCGGATGAGGAGTGGGTTATCGTTTCCGATGGGGTGCGGGCTGCGCATGCTGCGGCAGCGGTGCCTGTCGCGGAAGCGCTCGCCGCATTGCTGGCCTTCGCCGCGGATGCGGACGTTGTCGTTGCCTACAACGGCGTCGAGGCGGACTTCCCGCTACTCGCCGAGGCATGTGACCGGGAGGGGCTCCCGCACCTCCCGGGGGAGTATGTGGACGGCTACTACCTGGCGCTAGCGGTGTGGCCGACTGCTCCCTCGCATCGGCTGGCTTATCTCGCCGAGTATGTAGGCATCCAGACCGCGGGCCTGAGCTGGCACGACGCGGCCGCAGATGCGGTGCTGCTTGCTCGGCTGCTCGACGCCGCTGCGGCCGAGCTCGCCGGATGGCCCCTTCCGCTGCGCGACCTGATTGCCTCGGCCGTGCCGGATTCGCCAGCGTGGCGGCTGGTCCGAGAGCTTGCCGGGTCGGGCGTAGCGGTCGGCGACGTTCGGCCGCACACGCTCGCCGAGATCACGGCCGCAACCGAAGCCGAGCTCGGCGGGCACCGACCGCGCCGATCACCCGGCGCGGCGACCGGTCGCGGGCCGCTCACCGTGGGCGACGTGCAGCGAACCGACGGCAGGGTCGATCCGGTGCTGCTGGCCCGTGTCGCCCACGGAGGAACTGCAACTCGCCGGCCCGCGCAAGAGGAGATGACTACAGCTTTGCACCGGTGGGCGGACGCCGGGACGGCGGGCCTGATTGAGGCGCCCACTGGGACTGGCAAGAGCCTCGCCGTACTGGCTGCTGCGTTGGACTGGCTCGCCGGTGACCAACGGCGCACCGCGATAGTGACCACCTACACCAAGCAGCTGCAGTCGCAGCTCGCCGACGATGTGGCGGCGCTTGACGCGGTCGTCCCGGGACTGCTCGACGCAAGCGACGTCGTCAAGGGTGCCAGCAACCGGCTGTCTTTGCGCGCGCTCGTCACCGTGCTGGCTGACGCCACCGTGCTCGATACCCGGCGGTCCGCCCGGCCGGGAAGCCGCAACCGGTTCCTCGACCGGCTTGGGTTCCGCGAGCTCACGGTCTACTTGTTGCTGCGGCTACGGGCAGCCACTGACCGGGTCAATGGCTGGGTGGCGCACTCGGTCGATCCGGTCGACGTCCCTGCGTTCTTCTCCGGATACGCCGGACCGGTCCTGCCGCTATGGCTGGGCAGCCTGTCGCAGGGGGCGAACGGGGAGTTTGACGCGGCAGCGGTGCGGGCGCTGGCGGCGCACACAGATCTGGTCGGCGAGGCGCTGACCGGGCACCGACTGATACTGGCGAACCACGCGTTGCTGCTCTCGCATGTCGATGAGCTCGCGAGGCTCGGTGACGATACGCTGCTCATTGTCGACGAGGCGCACCAGCTCGAAGACGCGGCCACAGCTGCTCTGACGACCGCGCTGGACTACAGGGCGGTCGAGGACCTGTATGGCGAACTTGAGAGCTGGGTGGCTGACCATCGTCCGGCCACCGTCGCAGACGTCGCTGGAGCCGTGCGCAACCTCGGGTTCCTGCTGGACCACGAGCAGTTGCCGAAGGTCGCCGGGCTGGCGTTCGACGCGCGCTCGGCAGGGGTAGGCGTGGTCATCGGCTCCCGGGCGGTCACGCTCGCCAGCCCGTACGCCGGAACGTCCGGAGTGACCCAGGTCCGGTACCTCGCCGGGTTGCTTACCCGGCTCGGTGGACAGTGCCGTGCGATCGTCGGAGCGCTCGGCGCGTTCCTCGCCGCGAACGCCGACACTCCCGACTTCTTCGCGGTGGAGCGGCTCCGCGGGCTCATAGCCCGTACTGCCGGAGTCGGCGACGCCTCGGCGGCCATTGTCGGCGACATTGACGCCGTCCTCGGCCCGCCGCCCTGGGCGGCGCACGGTGCCGCGCCAGCCAGCACGGCCGCCGCGACCGTCGCTGCCCGGTCTGACAGGGATCTTGCCGCCACACCGGCGTACGACGAGACCGATGACGGCGACTCAGGGGACGAGGCCCCGGACCGCGGAGAAGACGAGACCGACGACGGCGGCGAGGCGGGGACGGACGACGCCGAGGACAGAGAGACCGATGGCGCCAGTGCCGCGGCCGCGCTGTCGGCAGCCCCTCCGCAGGGCCTGACGAACCAGGTCGTGTACGCCGAGGAGATAGAGGCACTGCGAGCCGGGTTGCGCAGCTACCGGTTCCGGCTCGCTTCCGCGCCCATCGAGCTGCCGGCGCACGCCCTGTGGCAGCAGTTCCTGGACATGTTCACCCGCACCTATTACGTCTCCGCCACTCTCCGGGTCGCAGGCGAATGGACGTTCCTGCGGACCCGTCTCGGTCTTCCCGACATGGTCGCAACGCTTGCCCTTGACACGCCGTTCGATCTGCCGAACCAGGCCGAGCTGGTCTGCTTCTCCGACTTCCCGTCATGGGCCGAGCAGTCTGACGGCGCGATGCGCACCCTGGCGCACCAGCTCGCGGGATATGCGGCCGAAATGGTAAGGCCGGTATCCGGCCGAGACGACCCGCAGGCGGGAGGACGCGGCGGGTTCGACGGGGGGACCTTGGTGCTGACAACCGCGCGGTCCACCGCCGGTGGCATCGCCGACTATCTCGCCGCCGAGCTGCGGCGACGCGGTGATAACACGCCCGTGCGCTCCGCGCTCGTGGCCGGGAACCGGCGCGGCGTCAGCTCGTTCACCGACACCGAGACCGGCGGTGGCCTGCTCGTCGGGACAAAAGGGCTGTGGCAGGGCGTCGACGTTGCCGACCCCGCGCGGCTGCGGCTTGTCTGGATCAACAAGCTTCCGTTCGCGCCGTTCGCCGCGCCCATCATCGAAGCCCGCCGTGCTGCCGTCGCGTTGCGCGCCGAACACGCTGGTGCCGAGGACCCAGAAGCCGTCGCAACCGAGACCTACTATCTTCCGCTCGCCGCGCTCCAGCTGCGGCAGGCGGTCGGGCGGCTGATCCGCTCCGAGCGACACCGGGGTGTCGTGGTTATCTCCGACCGCAAGCTCGCCGGCGCGACGGCGCTCCGCCGCGCCTACCGCCAGACCTTCCTGGGGTCGCTCGACTCGGGACTGCTGCGCGCTGACCTGGACACTGGCGAGCCGGCCGGTGGCAACGTCACCACGATGGCGGACGGATGGCGGCGCATCTGGGCGTTCTATGCCCGGCACGGCCTGCTCCCGACGGACCGGGCGGCCGAGCTATCCACGGACGATGCGATCACGAAACACACGCTGCTGCCGCAGACGCGGCGCATCCGCCAGCTCGCGCTGACCCCGGCCAACGTCGAACAGCTGCGTGAGCGCGGCGAGCTCGCCGCTGAAGTCACCCGCCGTTCCGCGGAGATCGCTGGGCTACTGCGCTTGTCGGACACCCCGGCAGAGCTCAAACACAGTCAGGTGGAGGTCATCCAGGCGGTCGCGGACGGACGCAACGTCCTCGGCCTGCTTCCCACGGGGTTCGGCAAGAGCTTTTGCTTCCAGCTGCCGGCACTCGTCCTGCCCGGCATCACGCTCGTCGTGTCGCCGTTGGTCGCCCTCATGCACGACCAGGCTCTCGAGCTGAACCGATCCATCGGCGGAGCGGTACGCGCGCTTGTCGCCCCGCTGCGCGAGTCGTCCAGCCGCGCCGGCAAGACCGAGGTCGCCGACCAGCTGATCGGCCGCGCTGACCACGGCATCCGTCTCGTGTACGTCTCGCCGGAACGACTGTGCCAGGCTCGGTTCCGGGAACTAGTTCGCGCCGCCGTCGCAGCCGGACGGATCCAGCGCATTGCGCTCGACGAGGCCCACACCTTCGTCCAGTGGGGCGACGACTTCCGGCCCAGCTTCCGCCGGGTCGAGCACTTCCTTGCCGAGCTACGCCGCGAGTATGCCCTGCCGGTGACCGCGCTAACCGCAACGGCCAACCGCGCCGTGCACGCCGGACTTCGCGAGAGCGTGTTCGGGCTGCCGGCCGACCCGCCCGCCGGGGGAGACGGCGACACGCTGGTTACCGTGCGGGAAAACCCGATCCGCCCCGAGCTCGCCGTGTTCCGCCGCTCCATTAACGCCGCCGGGCCTGCGATCCTCGCCGGCCTTGCCGAGGAGGTTCTCGACGCGGTCGACGACCACGCCATTTTCTATTGCCTGACAGTGAAAGAGGTCGTCGCGTTGCATGCCCACCTGCGTGAGTACCTCGGCGAAGCTGGCGTGCGAGTGCGCCGGTTCCACGGTCAGCTCACCGAAGCCGAGAAGTCCGCGGTCTTGACTGAGTTCCGTGAAGCCCCCCGGAAGGGCGAGGAGGGTTTCGCGCCTCTCGTAGTCGTGGCCACGTCGGCATTTGGTCTGGGCATCAACCGCCCCGATATCCGCACCGTCTTCTGCGTCTCCCCGCCCACTGACCTTGCTGCGCTCTACCAGCAGCTGGGCCGGGCCGGACGGGACGCCGCCGGGCGCAGCGTGGTCGGCGCGGCCGATCCGACCGAGGACGGCGCTGAGTGCGGCGACCCTGGTGACACCGCCGCGAACACCGGCCTAGCGCTGTTCACTAGTCGAGGCCTGCGCACCGTGTCGTTCATGACCGGGCAGGATATCAAGCCAGCGCTGCTCGAGCGGATGGCCGTCGCAGTTCTCGGCTGCGGCGGAGTCCTCGACGCCGTCGCTGTCGCCGACCGTCTCGTCGGCGAGGACATCACCGCTGGGCGACTCAGCGGGGCGACGCCCAGTCGAAACGCACGACCGAGGAGTACACGGCTGGCGTCATTCGGGCCTTCGCCGCGCTTGCGGGACTCGACGCCGTCACCGACCTCGGCGACTTCCCGCCGACGGTCGCGATTAAGTCCGGCGAGCTGCTCCGACACGGAACCGATTCCAGCGCGACCAGGCTCGCGGAACAGTTGGCCGTCGCCGCGCTGCTCGACTTGCCGGCCCGCGCCGAACGGCCACAGCTGGCCCGGTCACGACTCGACGTCGTCGCGGCCGACGCCTACCTCGCCACCACGGTGCCCGACTACCGGGACCTGGCAGCCGACCCGGCCGCGACCTGGCAGCTACTCGCCGACCTGCACGACCAAGGCCAGCTCGACGTCTCCGCGGCCCCATCCCGGCGCCAGGTGACCGGAGTCGAGGTGCACGCGGCCACTGTCCCGGCCGGGTTCGCCGCGGCTGTTTCTGGCAAAGCGGCCCGGGCGGCGCGCGAGGTCGCCTTGCTCGCCGACTTCTTCGCCGACCGCAGTACCTGCGCGAACCGGAAGTTCGCGGACTACTTCGGCGTCGACGACCTGCCGCCGGGATGCTGCATGTCCGCAGCCAATCGTTGCTCTGCCTGCTGGGACTACCGTGCCGACTGGCCCGTCAGCGACGTACAGCCGCTCACGGGACGAGCATTGCTCATCGACCGTCCGCGGCCGGCCGGATGGCGCGTTGACGCAGCCGCGAAAGCCCGCCGGCTCGACGAGCAGGTGCGACAGCTGCTGTGGGCGGTCGACCGCGGTATGCACGCGCGGGACGTGCACCGGGCGCTGCGCGGAACCGACAGCTGGTTCAACCCTCGGCTGCGCCGCCGACGGCGGCTTCCGAACGCCGTGCTCACCTCCCGGTTCTTTGGCGCGAACCCGGCGGTCACGCCGTCGCAGGTCGAGGACTCCCTCGCGCGGCTCGCCGCCGACGGTGTCGTCGTCCCCGGTGAGTACGGACGATGGCGCGACGCCGGGAATGTCGCCCGGGAAGCCCGGCGGCTTGCCCGTCGCGCTACCGCAGCCGGAGCCGGGCCGTGACCACCGCCGTCCGGCCAGGGCCGTGGCGGCCGTACGAGGACGCACCGCTGTTCGTCCCGGAGATCACGCTCGGGCTGTCCGTGCTCCATCCGGACGACGCCGACCGGCTCACCCGCTTCCTGGCCGCGCTGGTCGCCCGCCGCGGTGCCGTGCATGTCGCGGTTGCATTCAACGCGGTTTACTTCGGCTACGACCTTGAGTTTGGCGGGTACGTCGGGGGCCCGGTGGACTTCGACGCGTTCCCGCAGGTGCGTTTTGGGGACATCACGGACGCGCTGCCGGTCGGCGCGATGGTGAACGTCGCCACGGGCGCTGCCCCGCTGTACGCCGAGGTCGTGTATAAGGAGGGTGCTCATCCGGCACTCGGCGACGACGGTGACGTGCCGTCGTGGCTGTCGGGCGCGCCTGCGGGAGCCCGTGGGCCAGGCCTGCCGCCCGAGCCCGATGAGCGGCCCGCGCTGTCCGAACGACTCGTCGTTGACGTCGACGCGTTCGGCGCCGAGACGGTCACGACCCGCGCCCGGCTCGACCGAGTGCGCCAGCGCGGCCGGTGGCTCGACGCTGACGGTCACCTGTTCCTCGACGCCCGATACCCGTCAGCGGTGGATGCCGAAGCGTCAGACCGCGAATTCTACGCGCGCTACTTGCTCTCCACCGGGCGCGACCAGCTGCTCGCCGGCCCGCTGCCGCTGATGCTGAGCGACGCCGCTGGCGAAGAGCAGCTCACCGCGGCCCTCCGTGGCGCTCTGGACACCATCGCGGCCGCGCTTGCCAACGTGCCGACCTTGCGGATGTGGCGAGAGTATGCGTTCAGCCGCGCCGGATTCGGCCAGCGGCTCACCGACCACGGACCGCTCGGTGGTGCCGATCTTGGCTCTCTCGCCGCTGCCGTCAGCCGTTCCGGCGCGCCGCAGATCCGGCGGCGCCACGCGATTCCGATGGCGCATGTGCGATACACCGCGGTCGGCCCGCTGCTGCGCACCGTCAGCGGTGCAGCGCAGCAGCTGGTCGGGCTCGGCTACCCCCTGGCGGTGTGTCACGCGAACACCGTTATCGGAGACTACGCACGCCGCGACGCTGACGACGCCGGAGTGCTTCCCTCGGGCGCGCACCTGCGCCTGGACGATCCGTGGCAGGGCGGCGGGGTGTGGCGGGCGTCGATTCCCCCAGGACCGCACGCTACCATCGACCCGCTCGTGCCATACGGCCTTGGGTGGCTAGACACGATGCCGCCGCCTTCGCCGGAACTCCAGAGCGCCGACGTGGCTGACGACGTGGACAGCGGGGCTGACCTGCTTTCCGTCACCGACAGCCACTTGTCGTGGACGGTGACCTTGCGCCTCGTCCATATACTCGGCGGCGTTGCTGCCCTGCCTGATCGGGTTGTCGACGAGCTGTCAGCGGCCGGCCTGACTGGCGTGACGCTGCGCCTGGTCGTTGCCCACGACGGCTACGAGCTCGAGCCAGCCGTCGCGACACAGGCGGTTACCGTCGCGACCGTCGACGGCCGGACGCGCCTCACCGGGGTCGCTTGGCCGCTGGAGTTCTTCCCGGGGATCGTGCTCACCTTCACCTGGCAGCGTGGCGCAGTGGTGCTGCGTGCCCGCAGCACACTGCTGGAGACCCCGGTCAGCGTTGACGGAGTCGACTACGAGCACCGCTACGACCCGGCGGTGCTGACCCGCGACACCGCACCGGGGTGCCCGCGACGCGGCGCTAGCGACCGGGGGCCGATATCGCTTCGCGAGCGGGTCCTGCGCGCGGTCCGCCGGCTGGGCAAGCTCGACGCGGAAGGCGTGGCTGTTCTCCCCCGAGACCGGCTCGCCGACATCGTCTACGGCCCAGAAGCGGGATCGGGGGCGGATGCCGCGCTCGCACCGGTCGTTACCGACCTGATCGTCGCTGGCGACATCAGGGCCGAACAGGCAACCCGGGTCGGTGCGGTGCTGCGGTGGCCGCCGGCAGACGGTGTCGGTGAGGCGGTCGAGGTGCTCGTGTGGCGCCCCCGGCCGGTTGTACTCGCCCCGCGGCCACCCGCCCCGCACGAGGGGCCGACGAGATCACCGGTCGAGGACCTGAGTCACTTTATCCGCGAGTACACGGTGATGCCGTTCCTGCGTCGGCTCCCGAAAGGCCAGCACGCCAGCGAGGAGCAGCGGGCCGAGTACCATCGACTGCTCGCCCGGTTCAGCCGAGCTGGGGACCTCCCTGAGGGATACACGCTAGTCCGTGAGCACGTCCGGAGCAGGACGTGACCGCGATCCACGTATCGGCGAACTGCCGAGTCCGCAGGTCAGACAGGCCGATGCCGCAGCGTGCAGCAGCACCGGCACGACGAAGGGTCTGCGACAGACAAGGGAGCAGGAGCGCATGACACGCAACAAGAAGGCGACGTGCTCGCACGACGACGTCGAGACGACGTATCGCGTCGTGACGGGCGACGACTACGAGCCGCCGGATCCGGCGGCTCTTAACGCCGCACTAACCCACCTCGCTGATACCCTCAATACACTGCCTGGCCCGCTGCATGCAGCGCTCGCCGCAGTAGCGCCGCGCGACATCTCGCTCCTACTGTCACGGGCCCCGCTTGAACGGCGACGGCACGCACTCACCCCGCTAGGGCTCCGTCTGTCACCAAGAGTAGTCGGCCAGAGGCTGTGTCAGGACGTGTTGCGGCTGCTCCGACAGGTGCATCTGCACGACGCTAAGCACGCCGCATTTGTGCTCACCTACCCGGCTCGAACCCTAATGCGCGCCGCCACGATCGCCTCCCACGACGAGGCCGCTCCGCTCACCGAGACTAACGGAGTGTCGGTGTCAGAGTTCTCCGACGCAGTCCTGTGCATGACGCTGTGGTCAACGGCCGACGCCAGCGTCGGCGACGCGAGGCTGCTGCTCTGGGCCGGGAACCAGCCGTGGTGGCTGCCCCAGGGGCTGTCCGCAGAGCAAGGGGCGGCGGTCCTCGCCGCAGCGCAGGCCGTGGTCGCCGCGAGTCCGGACTTCACCTTCACCGCGCCGGAACGGGCCAGCGAGCACTGGGAGGAAGGCGGCCACACAATCGAAGCGAGGACCGAACCGGCACCGGATACCGAGACGAGTCACTTCCCCACAAAGGCCGCTGCACCCACGCAGCCCGCACCGATCGTCCAGGTCCTCGATGAGGAGCATCCACTGACCGCTAACACCATTCCGACCCTGACCGCCGACCTCCTCACCGACCTGCAGACGGACAGGGCCGCGATCGACAAGGCCCGGGAAGCGGCAACCGCCGCGCTGCAAGCAGCGCAGGCGGCCGTCGACGGCGGGGCACCGGTCACTGGCGAAACCCTTGAACCAGTCCAGGCCTACAGCGCGCTGCTCGAACAGGCGGCGGAACGGATGGCGACGGTCGCTGGTCCGGTCCGGGCGCGCCTGGAAGACATCGACGCTGCACTCGAGCAGGCCTCGGCGTCACTGGCCGCTTCCGCGCGGGTCGAGCGGGTCCAAAGGCTGCGCCATCTCACCGGTCCGCATGCGGACGCCGTCGCCGCACTAGTGGACCAGGTGCACGACACCCCCGACGACAACACCTCCGTCCTTCAGGCGCTCACCTCGCTGGCCGACCTGCTCGACCTGCTCGCGGACGGCGGCGTCGCCAAAGCCGAGCCGCAACGGTTGCTCGAGCTCCAGAATCGGGTCATGGCCGGGTTGCCCGGTGACCTCGCGTCACTGCCGATGGCGGCTATCGCCGGCCAGCTGCACTGGGCCGAAACTGCCGACGCCACCCCTTCGCATGCGGCGGCGGTGTCCCCACTCAGCGGCGCAGTCGCATCCGGACCCGTAGGCACCGCGGCGAGCGCACCCGGGCAGGACAAGCCGACCGCAGTCGTGGATGGCTTCGGGCGAGCAGCATCCAGGGCGCAGACGGAAACTGCCCCATCACCCGATGTCGAGGAGCCGACAGCGCTCCCCGAGCCGCTGGAAGTGGCGCAGCCAGCACCGTCCGGTCACGCCGAGCAGGTGACTGAGGCTCACGCCGTTCAGGTCCACGCCCCGGTGGCCGCGACTACAACTCTGGACGGCGCGACCACGGCTGAGGCGCCGCAGCGTCCCGCAGTCGGCGATGCTGACATCGACGCCGTGCTCGGCGACCTCGTCGTCGCCCGTCGCTTCGCCCTTGCCGCCGACATCATGGACGCGGCCGGCGGGCCGTCCACCCGCGCGGCTGCGTTGCGTGTCGCCGCGCTCGCCGACGCGGTCAGCGGCGAGACCGGGCCGTGCGCGGCCCGGCTGCGCGACCTACTCCCGACACTCGACGCCGACTACCTCGCTGGCGAGGTCGCAGTGCTTCTCCTGCTCGCCCCGGCCCTCTTGCGCGCCGCGCTCGTCACGGGAGAGCCGGCCACCGGCGCGCTGCTTACCGCGCTCGCCCCCCGGCTGGAAAGCAACCTTGGACTCGTCGCCGAGCAGGTCGGCCGGCGTTCACTGCAAGGGGTGCTCGTCGGGAACCCGCTGCGCAGCGTGCTCGCCGACGTCGCCGAACTAGAGACCCGCGTACGGGCGGCTGCGGACGCGGCCGGCCAGCGGCTGCGGCCCCGGACGCTTCGATTCAAGCGCGCCACGGACATCGCGCACCGCTGGCTCGCTCCCACCGGGCTGCTCGGCATGCTGCTGACGGCTGCGGCGAACGATGACCGCAGCCGGGTCGCTGCGGTCACCGTCGAGGTGCTGCGCCTGTCTGGCCACGGCGAGGTGAGCCGCGAGATAGACCGGCTCGACGCGCAGCTACGCGGCCACGGCAGCAAGCCGGTGGAGGGCTCCGGGCGCCAAGACCTGGTCGGGCTGGCCACCGACGCGCTCGCGGCCGTGTCCGGCTGGCTAGAAGCAGTCGCGTCAGTCGAGGCGTCGCGCGCGGCAAACTCGACGTGGGCGACCGCGGAACTCACCGAGATGCGCACGGTCGTGCTCGCTCATGTTGAGGCTGTCCTCGCCGCCCTCGATGAACAGGCGAGTCGTACCAGTACGATCACCGGCGCGGCCGCGATCGCAGCACGCGACTCGCTCGCGACGACATTCGCGCTGCTCGATGGCGCCACCACTCTGCGCTCGGGTGAGCCGCCGGCCGACCTCGTGCTCACCGCCGAGCTGCTCAAGGTGCCCGGTGCCGAGGTTGACCCGGTCGTTGCCCGGGTGACCACGCCAGAGGACACCACGCTGGCTGCTCTGCTCGCCGCCGCGCGGTCTGACTGGGAGTCCGCGTTCACGGCGCAGATCGCTGCCGAGCAGTACCCTGCGGCCGGCTATCTGCTCAGGCTGGAACGCACCGGCGTGATGCCCGTCGGCATACAGCTGCCCGCCGACGCCGCGGACCAGCTCGCCACCTCTGAGCACCGGAGCCGGGTGGAGCTGGCGGGCATCCGCGAGCAACAGCTCGCCGAGCTGCGCCGAGCCCGGCTGCAGAACGAAATCTCCGAGGAGCAAGACGGAGAACTCACGGGAGTCCTCGACGCCGCAGACCCGCAAACTCGAAGCGACCTGTCCGCTGTCCGCGCCCTGCTCGCGCGCGCCGGCGAACTCCTGCCGCGCTACCGCGAGGAGGCCGCCCAGCGGCTGCGTGACCGACTCGCTGTGCTCGTTACCTCCTCCCGGATGCCGGTCGACGAGACACACATCCGTCGGCTCATCGACGCCGGACTGCTGTCGACCGCCGAGGAACTGATCTATTTCTGCGAGATCGGCGAGCCTGTGCCCGAGGCGCCCGTGCGCGCTGACTTCGGCCGGTTTTTCCCGGTGGTGCCCGACGCCCTGCCGCATGGCCTGACCGCCGACGTGGTCTCCGCCGCGCGCAGCGGCCTAGTCGCGGTCGGCTGCGGCGTGCTCGACTACTCCGAGCTGTCCGGCGATGCCCGCACCGTCGTGGGCGACGCGCTGGACGCGTGGCGGCTCGCCGGTTCCACGCCGGCCGACGGCGGCCGGACCCGGGTCGACGAGCGCGCCGTGCTGTTGCCGGCGCTGCGCCTGGCCGGCTACGAGTTCGAACCCGGCGCGAAGGTGCACCGCCTGGACTTGCATAAGGGTCGCGAACGGCGGTTCGTTGAAGTCACCGGTGTCAGCTGGAACGGCAAGGCGATGGTGCCCGCGTTCGGCAGCAAGTTGCGTGGTCGGCTGCGGGTGCTCCTCGTGTGGGGCCAACAACCGGAGGATCTGGTGATGAGCTGGGTCGACCAGGACACCTCCGGTGATGCGGTGCTCGTCGCCTACTTTGGCACGCTGCCCGCCGCTGCTCGTCGCCGCCTCGCTGCTCGCTCGGTCGGCACCGACGCCTCGGTTGCAGTCCTCGACGACGCCGCACTGGCCTACTTGGCCGCGCATGGCGAAAGGCAGCTCGACGCGACCATGGCGGTACTGTTGCCGTTCTCCGCCGTGCAGCCGTACGTACGGCACAAGCGCTCGCTGGTCGCGCCAGAGATGTTCTACGGCAGGGACTCCGAGCGCAAAGCGGTGCTCGCGCCGGAGGGAACTCAGGTCATCTTTGGCGGTCGCGGGCTGGGCAAGTCGGCGCTGTTGCGCGACGCGAAGGCTGCGTTTGAGCGCGAGCCGGGCCGGGTCGCTATCCACATTGAGCTGACCACCGTCGACATCGGGCCGGGCAAGCAGGACGCGGACGCAGTGTGGGATGTGCTGCTGCGCGAGCTGGAGGCCGCCGAAGTGGTCAACAGGCAGAAGGCAGCGCGGCGCGGCAAGAGCGCGTACGAGGATGTGCGCGCGGGCGTGCTGGACTGGCTTGCCGTCGACCCCCGCCGGCGGCTGCTCGTCCTGCTCGACGAGTCCGACGGGTTCTTCGAGTCCGACGCGCCGAGGTTCCTCGAGACGAACCGGCTCAAGGACCTCGGCCAGGCGGCCGGCGTGGAGGGCCGCGTGAAGGTAGTGTTCGCCGGCCTGCACTCCGTGCAGCGGTTCGCCAAGATGAGCAACAACACCTTCAAGCACCTCGCGCAGCGCCCGACCGTGATCGGGCCGCTGCGCCCCCAGTTCGCCTACAACCTGATCGCACGGCCGACCGAGGCCCTCGGGTTCAGCTTCGAGGACCCTGACCTGGTCAACCGCATCCTCGGCTACTGCTCCTACCAGCCGTTCCTGCTGCAGATGTTCGGCCACCGCCTCGTCGAGCACATGCACCGCAAGCGCCGTTCCGGCGTCGATACCAGGCAGCCGCCGTTCGTCATCACCCGCGCGGACGTGGAGACGGTTGAGGCTGACCCGGACCTTAAGGCCGACATCACATCCACATTCCGCGACACCCTCAACTTGGACCCGCGATACAACGTCATTGCCAACGTGCTCGCCCATCAGGCGCACGAGCACGGCATGGACCTTCGCCTATCCGACGTGGCGCTTCGCGAGGAGTGCCTCGCCTACTGGCCGGTGGGGTTCGCGGGGCTCGATGTTGAGGGCTTCCGCGCCTACCTGCAGGAGATGGTTGGCTTGGGCGTGCTCGCCCCCAACAACGACGGGCGCGGCTGGCATCTGCGCTCGCCGAACGTGCTGCGCATGATCGGCTCGCGGGACGACGTAACGGCCGAGCTGGTGCACGCTGAGTCCGAAGCGGTTCCGAGCGAGTTCATCGCACTGTCCACCCGTCGGCTTCTGCCCGACGGGCGAACCCGCTCGCCGCTGACTGCAGCGCAGGTCGACGACCTGCTCGGCGACCACGCCAATCAGGTGCGGGTCGTGCTCGGGTCGGCGGCCGTCGGCGTGGAGAACGTCGCGACAACGCTGCGAGCCGTGTGCGCTGACCTGGGGGAGCGGTACGACCTGGTCGAGCCGCGCGGCCGCAAGCCGTTTGAGGACGCGCTCCTAGCCGGCGCCCTGGGCCGACGTCGGCTTGTGCTGTCGGACCTTGTGGCGATGGCGGCCAAGGACGACGCCTGCACCCAGGCACTCACTATGGCCCTGAGCAACCGGCCGACCTCACCCGGGGTGACCCGGTCGGTCGTGATCGTCGCCGGTACCGACCAGTTGCGATTCTGGCAGTCGGTGCTCGCCGACGCAGAGCGACCGGGGCTCGGCGTGGTGACGCTGCGCCGCCACGACCGCCGGTCACTGCGGGTATGGGCGCTGGACACCGGACGGTTCTCCGCCGACGATCGGCAGGCTCGCCTGCTCGACGTCACCGGCGGGTGGCCGATTCTTGTGGAGCGGGCCACAGCGCTGGCGGCCGAGCACGAGTCAGAGGACGCGGCGCTCGCCGAGCTGGAACAGTACCTGAGCACCGCCGACGGCGCGGCCGATCACCTCGACGCGGTCGGCCTCACCGCCGACGAGGGCATCGCTGCCGCGTTCGAGGCGGTCACGCAGGTCATCGACGCGCCCGGGGCGACGCTGGCGGACCTTGTCGAGATAGTCGAGGTCTACAGCGATCACCCGGACCCCCAGGCAGCCGTCGCCACCCTCGAGGCACTCGGCGTTTTCGATGTGGACGAGGACGGGGCGTACAGCATGGAGCCGCTGACCGTGCGGTGTTGGCCGTACCGGCGCGCCGCAGTGAACACCTGAGCCACCGTGGCCCGGCCTCCCCTTGCCGCAGCTATGAAAGTCGGCCGTCGGCCTGGCTAGAGGCCGATGCTAGTGCCGTAGCACGGTCACGTTTGCCCGGCCGGGGACTTTCCCTGCGGGTGCTGATCCCCGAGACTGGGCCGGTGACAGAACGCCTGCGGGTGCGTGAGATCGACGATGACGAGGGACAGCGGCTGGTGCGGATCGTGCACCGGGGTACCGGATCGGTGGTGACCTGGCGCCGGGCGCAGATGGTGCTGCTGTCGGCCCAGGGCATGGACGTGCCCGCGATCGCGAAGGTCGCCTTCACCAGCGAGGACCGGGTGCGCGAGTAATCCGCAATTTCAACGCCGACGGGTACGGGTTCGGCTCGCTGTACCCGAAATACAAAGGCGGCCGCTCGCCGAAGTTCACCTTGGGCGGACGGCGGCCGACGCTCTCGCCCGCCCCCCGGAGCCGGCCAGCGCCGTACAGGGAACCGGCACAACAAGGGACGCCGCGCGCCGGGCAGCGGCCGAAATGCCCTAGCCCGGCTGCCCTGCGGAGAGCGGATCAGGCTGATGGTGATCGAACACGACGTTCCTGACGTCCCGGATCGCCAGGTCCAGCTCGCCGATGGCCTCCTGGACGTTCCCGGCTCCCGGATGGCCGCCCATCAGCCCCAGTGCCGTTTCGAGAGCGAGGCCCGCGGCGAACAGCCGGCGCACCACGAGGTCGTTCAGGCCCGCGGCGATGCGGTCGCGATCCTGCACCAGGAGCAGAGCCGCGTCGGCCCAGTCGCCTGCCCTCCCGGGCGGGGGATCGCGCGTCGGCCGGACGCTCGCCTCGTCTAGTTCTGGCATCGCCCCGTCGCAGAGCAGCACGCTTGATGATATAGACATCGCTGGGTACCTCGGTCCTAACCGGCCGTGACTGGCCGTGCCGCCAAGGTCCCGAGCGACGACGGTCACCTGCGCACTTGCTCTGGCCTGGCGCAGGATCTGATGGATGCTTCTCCACCAGCGACACTACGCCTTGGTCCCGCGCCTGGATAGACGTGCCCGGCTCAACATCAGCGCGCTGGCTAGCTGAGACTGTCGCCTGGCTCCCCGCCATCGGGCCGGTAGATCGCGTCGAGCTGGTCCATCAGGCCGCCCAGGTCCCACGCTCCCAGGGTCGTCCTGGTGCCGTCGCCGGGGATAAGGCCGGGTGGGACGACCGCCCGCCAGCGGCCTGCGCATGGCGGCAGGATCACCGCCTCCGGGTGCGCTTCCTCGAACCGCCGCCTGCGCACCACCGCATCCTCCCGGCTGGTGCCTGCGACGACGCGCAAGGATGGTCGGCTGCCGGTCATCATTGCATCGCCTGCCAGTGCGCCCTGATCGTCCTGGTTAGCGCGTCCGGCGTATGGCCCGTTAGGACATCCCCGGCGCTGCTGATCGCCGACCAGAGGCCGTCCCCGGCGCTGAAGCCGTGGTAGCCGCCATCGGCCCACGCCAGTTCCAGTTCGGCCAGCGCGCGCTCTTCGTCCACCTCGGACCCCCCGCGCTGCTGCCGCGCGGTAGCCTGCCCTGCTGCCATCAGTCCGTCCCTCCGGCTTGCCGCTGCTCGTGGTCGCTGACCTGGCGGGCGACATCGCCCAGGCTGGGCCCGGCAAACCACGGAGTCCCCAAGACCACGACGTGCGTGCCGTCCACTGTGTGCAGGTCGAACTCCGGGTACAGCGCGCGGAACACTCGGGCCCGTCAGCTCATCGCCGCCCGCCTGGCCCACGGCAGCGCTGGTTCCCGCCGCCCGTTTCATGGAGTCCCTCCTGTCACGCGTGCCTTCATGGGGATACCGGCAGTCAACCGCGCACCGGGCGTAGTGTGGCAGTAGTGGACCGTGGCTTGTGTGGGGCAGGTCCACAGGTCCACACAGGTCAACACCTCGCGCGATTGGCACACGCGGATGGCGGACTTCGCCGCCGAGGTACGGCGGTTTATGACCGAGCGCGGCATGTCCCTGCGCCGGCTCGCGCGGGCGGCCAGCTATGATCCGTCCTACCTGTCGAAGGTCCTCAGCGGGCGCAAGCCTTACTCCCCGTATCTCGCGGCCCGCCTCGATGATGCCCTCGGCGCCGGCGGGAAGATCAGGGACGCCGCGGATGAGCAAGCCGTAAGGCTGACCAGTGAAGTCCGCAGGACGTCACCTGGCAAGCCGTCCAGGGTGGTCGAGGCGCTGCAGACCGCGCTATCCGCGGGGACGGCCGGCCCCGACATCGCCATCGACGGGCTCACCGACCTGGTTGCCCACTATTCCCACGCCGTTGCCGCGGCGACCTCGGCACGGGTTTACGACGAGCTGCTGAGCGTCAGGTCATTCGCTAACACGCTGCTCGGCCGCGAGGGCGGCGCCCGGCGTTCCGATCTGGTCGTCACGGCCGGGTGGCTGTCAGGCCTGCTCGCGATATCGGCCACCGACCTGGGCGACCACGCCACAGCACTGGTGTGGTGCTCGGACACCGAACGCCGGGGCCGCGATGCCGGTCATCCCGAACTTGAGGGATGGGCGGTGCTGACCAGGGCGCTGATCGCGTACTACCAGGGACAGGCGTCCCGGTCGGCCGCGCTCGGCAGGTACGGCCAGCAAGTCACCCGGCCAGGGACGGTGGCCTATGCCAAGCTCGCGGCCCAGGAAATGCGCAGCCTGGCGATGATGGGCGATGTGGACGGGATGGCGGACGCCAGGCGCACGGCCGCCGCGGCGATAGAGGTGCTTCCGCCCGGAGCGGGCACAGTCGGCGCGTTCGCCATCCCGCTGGCCGAAGATCCGCCGTATACGGCGACGTCCCTGCTGCTCGTCGGGAGGTACCGCGAGGCTGCGCAGGCAACGCGGCGGGTCATCGACTCGGTTTACCGAGGGAACCCGGGCGGCCAGCCCGCCAAGTACGCCCGGACCCTGCTGATCCTGGGCCTGGCCGAGGCCGGACTCGGCCGTATCGATGCGGCCTCAGCGGCCGGGCGCGCGGCGCTGGAGCATGGCCGCCCCGCGTGGATGACGATGGTTCTGGCCGGCAAGCTGGACCAGTTCCTGGCTGACGGTTACCCGGCGAGCGCGCACGCCGTCGGCTACCACGCCGCATACGCCGACGCGATCGCCCGCGTCGACCGCCCCGCCGGGCGCCTCAGTCTTACGCGAGGATCTTCTGCATGACCGATGACGAACTGAGCCCCGGCCAGATCAAGGTGATCACGGCCTATGTGGATATTGAGGCGCCACCTCCCGACGAGCCGACCGCGCACGTGATTTTCGGGACCAACCAGGCCGCGCCTGCGGGCATTGTCGCCGGGCGGTATCACCGCGGCCTGGCGCCCCTGGTGATCGTTACCGGAGGCGTCAACCGGCACGACGGGACCGTCGAGGGCCGTGAGTTCTTCCGGTTCCTCACCGAGAGCGGCGTGCCGGGCACCTCGGTCCGCGTCGAGGATCAGTCGGCGAACACCTGGCAGAACGTGGAGCTGTCGCTGTCCTACCTGCGTGAGGCCCTGGCGCTGGGGCTGCCGCTGACCGTGGTGGGCAAGTGGTATCATCGGCGAGCGGTGCATGCCCTGCGCACCCTCGTGCCCGAAGCAGAGTTCTTCTACGCCATTTCGTGGGAGCCGGTCTACGCGGGCCAACCGGTGACGAGAGACAGCTGGCCACGGATCCCGGACGGCCGGCGCAGGGTCGTCCGCGAGTGGCAGGAAGTGCCCCGCCGGGTCGCCGAAGGAAGCTTCCGCCCGGCCGAGATCGTCAACGGCGCATGGCGATAGCGAGTCAGCCTGGGGCCAAAGCGAGGTGGGCTATCATCACCCTCAACGTGAGGCAACGCGTTCAACGCCCCACCCTCTGGCTCGAACAGCGGGCTGACCGCCTTCTCAACGGCATCACCAGCCCACCTGGCGGCGAAGTCCGGCATTCCCGCATGCAGAGCGATTCCCTCCCCGACCAGGCCGAGCACCTTAAGGGACTGAGCAGGAACGACCGCTACGCCGCGCTACAGACTGACGTCCGTAGCTCTGATGAAGTAGATCGTGCCCGCCCGTGGAGATCCTCTACATACGAGGAGTACAGCGACTACATACGAGGAGTACAGCGACCCTCGACTGCCGGACACGACGTCTCAACGCCTACGGCGTCAGCGGGGCAGCGCTACGGCACTGCGGTCATTGCCGGGGTACTGTCACGCCCGGCGAGCGCTACCCGGACCTTGTCACGACGGATCAGGGGAGTGTCCGGTCTCCTATCGCCACGAGTCCAGTGGCTTTGGTCAGGTCTCGATGTTTCCAGGTCTCGGGTAGCTGCTACGGCTCGGGAGTAGCGTTGCCCCGTGGCGAGGGATCACTTTATACAGGCTGCGCTCCTGGGACGCTGGGGCAGGCCGAGCAGCGATCCCGCACGCAAGAGACACGTGCGGGTACGGATGAAGACCTCGGCTACCTCCTCCGAGACAAGTGCTGAGTCGATCGGGGCACAGAGCAACCTGTACCCTGCCTCACTCGAACAGCTATGGCAGGTCTACGAGAACCATCTGCCGAGCGTCGCCGCCGACCTTGAACGAGGCCGAACACCGAGTAATGGCGGCGAACAGTACCTGCTCATGCATGCGGCAGCGCTCAAGCCACGTAAACCGTCGTTTCTAGATGACCTGAACGACAATCAGGCCGACCTCGGCTTGCCTCCTCTCGGGCAGCAAGACCTCCCGCTCGAACGAGTGATGAGCTTCCTCAGAACCCTTCCCTATGCTGAAACGTGGCGCTGGCGCGTTCTTCACGCACCGGCAGATGAGCACTTTATGATTAACGACCGTGGTCTCTGCGAGTTCAGTGATCGCGGCTGGCCGGGTAGGGGCGTCTTCTTCCCACTAGGTCCGGGTGTCGGGATACTTGGCTTCCTGCACGACGACAAGCTGCATCGCAGAGTATTCCGGCCACTTGATTTCTCCGACCACATCACCCTCAACCGCGGACACGCAAACGTGCTCAACCGATTTTCGTGGCAAGAGGCAGGCGAGTTCATCGTTGCAAGATACGACGAGCAGGCACGCATCGAAGCACTGAGCGACGATCAGGAAGTCGACTACGACCTAACCGGCCCCTATCGCTTCCGTCGGTTCGGCTGGTTTGGTGACTGAGCAGCCGTGCAGATGAAAACCAATGAGGACAACCGGTCTAACCGGTCTGCTGCTGACTTGGAACCAGGGCAGAGTGTCCGGCTCGGGACCTGGCGGTCGTTGCAGCGCCGTGCCGCTCCGCGTCTCGTGCCGCGCCTGGGTCAGCTGCGTCAGGAAAGCCTTGGTCAGCTTATCTCAGTACTTGAGGACTACCTGTTGAGCTGTCTTCGTGACGAACGATCCGCTCTGGAATTCTTCAACAGGATACCGGATGTATATGAACGCTGTAACCAGGAAATCTACGAGCTCCCTATGGTCGCCGAGGCTTACGCCTATATACATATGGTAAGTCGTTACTGTAACTGGTGGGACACGTTTGCCGAGTTGTTCACTGCGGGCTGGCTGCCTATGAGAGAGTCAGGGCTGCGTGTCCTGGACGTCGGAGCTGGTCCCGGTCCCGCGACTTATGCGCTTCTGGACTTCTCGCGGGATCTCAATCAGGCGGTGCTCGACCTCGATGATCCTGATTTTCAAGGGCTCCGCACACCTCGCCCGGATGTAGTAATGGTGGAGTCGAGCTGGGCTATGTCGCATTTCGTGCACCGGCTGTCCGAAGAACGCAAGCTCGGGGGACCCTACGGAGCCAGCTTTGACGATTTCTATCGTCTGCGTCTCGTCCGCACGCGCGAGATGAATGCCGAGATCCGCCGGTCACTTACGTCCCAGATCATGGACGAGTTGGACGTAGGGCCGGATGGTGCCGAGTGGATTCTTCGCGAAGAGAACCCTAGATGGCATGAACCGGATCGTTATCACCTCTGCATGATCAGCCATTTCCTAACCCTCGACAGTACCCTGAGCCAGGCCGCTGAAGCGCTCCAGGGCATCAAACGAACACTTCCGCCGGGCGGCGTGATCGCAGTGATCGGAGCGTCACGACGCGGCGACACATACGGCCCTATCTACCAGGAACTCGGCCGCCAGATGCGTGGCCTTGTCCATCTCGAGGTCAGCGACACCGTCCGTTCCGACATTGACGAGCGGTCACAAGAACGACTCAACGCTTTTTACCTTAACATCCACAAGCGCATAAGTGATCTGGGCGTCGACACAGACGCAATCGCGGCTGCTTGGTCCCCTCGTGTTCTCGCTTCCGTGACGTCGCGCTGGGAACCCGATAACAAGCCCGTATTTCGCCCGTTTGCGCTCGAAGTGTTTCGGGCCGGACATCATCGGATGAGGAGCCGGCAACGCCGTCACTAGCGCCGTACTTCGTGAGAAGGCCGGGAAGGCGGCTTGGCCTGGCGCTGATCTGAGAGGCTGGCTGATGATGCCGCGCCTGGCCGGGCGTGGACGGTGGTAGCCGAAGCCAGCCTCAGTCGTGCTGTGCCGTCACTACTACCGGCGAATACCCGATCTAGCCGCCTGCAAGGACGGCCGCCGGAAGGCAGCCGCGCTACGCTTTGCCTGCATCGTTCGTAGCGGGGAGGCGCAGGCGATGGCAGGGCCGGGAGACAAGACGGCAGCAGGCGCGGCGGGCCGCGGTCGCCTCCGGGCGTCCCATGCCGACTGCGAGCAGGTGATTGACACGCTCAAGGCCGCGTTCGTGCACGGACGGCTGAGCAAGGACGAGCTTGACATGCGGGTGGGCCAGGCGCTGGCGTCGCGAACCTACGCGGAGCTGGCGAACTCGGGGCTGAGCACGCCGTCGACGTCGATGAGCACGAGCGGCCGCCCTCGCGTCCTCCCCGCTCATCACGGCGGCATCTTGTACGTCCCGGTCTCCGGGTCACGGTGCCCGGGGTGGAACCGCATGATCGCTTCCTGACTTGGCCTCCGTGGGATCGCGGGGCGCCTGAGGCGGCTGCGGGGCCGGGTGGCGCATGGCCGCCCGCTGGCGGTAGGAGGCGAGCCGGTCCGTTGGCCGCATCGTGTGCCCGTCGGGCAGGGTGTATCCCATGACGCTGCTGGCCAGCCGGGCACTGGTGCGCTTGTGGTGCTGCCGCAAAGCGAGGCTGCGGCGGTCATCGCCGCGGCCTCCGCCAGGCCGGCTGCTGCCCGCTGCTGCGGCGTCAGGCTCGCCTTCCACTGCCGGTACCGGCGGTGCTGCTGAGCCGAGAACTTCACCACCTCGATGACTACCCAGCCGATCCCGGCCCACAACGGCATCAAGATGAAGACGACACCCCAGAAAGTCCAGGGGGCGCTGCTGTAGGTCCCCTCCCGGGAGGCGAGGTGGTTCCCCCAGGTGATGAGGAAGAGGCCGAAGGCCACGCCTGCCGCCACCGCGATCCCTGCTCCCAGCAGCGTCCCGGCGGCCGTCCGGCTCACCGCCTTGCCAGGACCGCCGGCAAGCGTACCAGGGCTGCCGCCCGGCGGCGGGCCGCTGGCTGCCGAAGCCGGGGCCGGCCCCCGCGGAGATCGCCGCGGCCTGCAGCACGACGGGCGCGGGGGATGGGGGCGGCAGCACGGGCGGAACCATCATCGATGACCTCGGCGGTCACGACGGCCACGGCGTCCTGCATCTGGCTTCTGGCTTGCGCGTACCAGTCCCGGTACTCGCTCAGCGGCAGCACGCGGTAAGAGCCGGGACGGTGGCTGTACTGCCTGCGCGCGCACTCATCGCAGCTGAGGGTCAGGGCGCCGGATCAGATGCTCGCAAGCGTGACGGCGGCAGGCTGGCCGCTGGCGCCTGCGGATCAGGCACCCAGTGTTCTCGCAGTACAGAATGTCCTGCCGCTGCGGCCACAGTCCTGGCCGCGGTTCTGGCTCTTGTCCTGGCCTTAGCGTGATCTCTGTCATCGTGTCCTTCGAGAACCCTTCTTCAGGAGCGGCATCGTCAGTCCTTCGGGGGTTCCAGTAGATACCGCTTGGAGATGGCGAGCGGGTTGGTGTGATGGTTCGCGACTACTTCGGCGGGTAGCTCGGCGAGCTTGACACCACTTACCTTGAGCTGCTGCTTTGTCTCGTTCCATCTGCGCCAGATCGCACAATGCCCGTTCGGCGCACAAAGCGCGACCACCGCTCGGTCAGTTGCCCCTCGACTGACGAGGCTGCGAGCAAGCGCCACGTTCCGCATCACCTGGTTGCCGCCGAAGCGGAACCAGCAGCCGCCGTCATGGACCGGATCGTCGGCGACGAGGGGACCGAGGGCGGTGTCGTAGAGGCGCCGATGGTCTCGGTCGTGGTTGCGGAGCTGGAAGCATGAAGCGGGATCGTTGCCGAAGGGGCCGGGCGTTGCGCATACGTCGAGGCGGTCATTCCTCGGCGACAGCCACGCGGAGCAGGAATTGAAGTCGGGCTCACTCAGCTTCACCTCGATGAGGCACGTCACGGAGGCGCCGTTCTTGGTGGCGCAGTCGAGCCGAACATCTACCTGCGTCGCGTGTGGCGAGGCGTGAGTTCGTTCGCAGAGTTGGTCCTCGGGGTCTGACCACTCGAACTGCGGCTCGCTCACCTCTGTCGACTCGACTCCCAGGAAGGCTGCGATGGCGCGCCTTCCTTCTTCGTCGAGCGGGGCGAAGAGGTTCAACGCGAATGCCTGCGAGGAACGAACATGTCCGATCATGTGGTGGGCGAGGCCGTCCGCGGCCAATCGTTCATAGGCGAGGGCTGCGGCCGGTTCCAGTCCGTCGGTGGCATTCGGCCAGAACACGCCACCTGCGAGCGTGACACCGTCGGCCTCGGCGCGGTCCGCGAGGTGATGGGCGAGGCGAATCGGCCAGCGAGGGGGTGCCTTCCGTGGCGCCGGTCTGCCCTTCGCTCCAGTGGGGAGCGTGCGCAGCGGGAGCCGCTCCACGGTGGGTGCTCCTCCACTCCTCCAGTTCCGGATCGTCGTGAACCGCCACCTGATTGCGCCTTGCAGTGCCTCTGCCTGGCCGCTGGTGTAGGCGCCGATCACTCCGTGACCCGGCGTCTTCTCGGCCAGGACATAATCGATGTCGATGCCCGCGCCCGGCGGCAGGTCGAGCCATCCGGCGAGCACGTCTGCGTTGGCTTTGGCCCAGATCCAGTAGTCGAGGCCCTGTACAATGAGGCGGTCGAAGGGGCCGAGTTTCGTTTCGATGACATGGATGCGGCCGTCTGCTCCAGCTCCGACCAGATCGATATAGCCGTAGCCGATCGGACGGCGGACCGGCACCTCGCGCAACGGCGCCGCCCGGAGACCGAGAGGCTTCCAGTCCGTTCGCAGCCTCTCTTGCAGGAGATGCTCGGCGTTGGCGCGGTCCTCGCCTGAGTCTCGGCCCTTGCACGCGGCATCAACCTTGGCTTGCACGTGGGTACGCTGGGCGTCCGTCATTGGCGCCGTGAGCCGAAGGACGACAGGTTCAAGTCCCGGCTTTGGGTCGGAATAGTTCACGCCCGCGACCAACTCCGCCTCGTTAGGCCCCGCCATCCGCAGTGTCAACACTTGTCGGCCCTTGTACTGCCATGTCCGGTAGGACTTACGCTCGTCCTCGACCAACCCCTCGCGCTGGGCGAGCCATTCCAGGAGAGGGGCGACGAGCTGGAGGCCGACGGTCACATCGTGTGTCCCGCCCCTGATTCCCTCGTACCAGGCGATCGCGTCAGCCGGCCGCATTGGCTCGACGGGCTCGACGCCGTCATCGGTCAGCGCGAAGCAGCGGACGGGTACCTCCAGGAACGGCAGCCGGTGCATGATCGCCTCCGCGCCGGCCTTGGGGAATACCACAATCAGGTCGCGGTCGCCGAGGTGACCAAGAGCATGGGCGAATCCGACGTCGGTTACCGATGCCTTCATCGCCGGATCAGGTGCGATGACGCACAGTCGCCCCTCGTCAGCGAACCATCGAAAAAGTGTCGACAGAGCGCCCTTCGGTGGAATGAACGGCGTGGTAGGACCGCCCGCAGCCGTGGCAATCTCCCTGCCTGTCAAGTCCACCGCTTCCCACATCGGAGGCTGTGAGATGGGACGTACACAATATGACTATAGGTCTGGCCTGCGACATCCATCGAGGTAGGACCTTGGCTCGCCGAACTGGCTCGCCAGGTGGCGCCGTGATGGCGGCCGGTCGAGGCTGTCACGGCCATGCAGGAATGCAGTCTCCGCGGATGGTGTCGAGGAGGCCGAGAGCGTCCCGGCGCGGCCTCCACAGGGCAAAACCGCGCGGCCTGGTCACGGGTGTATGTCCGTCCGGTGACGGTGCCCATCGGCCGTCCGCCTCCGTCCTGCTGCCCGCCGCCGCGCCCACCTCGTGCGCGGGTGAGCTGGGCGGCGACCCACTATGCGTCTCCGGCTCGAAACCGGCCAGCTGTATCAGGATGCGGTGGTCGTGGGCGCCGACCTTGACGCCGGCGGCCTCGCACGCCTCGTCGAGCAGCCGGTACCCCAGCTCGCCCATGACGCCGCGGCGGTGGCTGGCGCGCATAGCGTCATAGATGGCGCGGACGGCGGGCAGCTCCCGCATCTGCTGCTCAGTCTCGTGGGGGCCGGTCATGACGCACCGCCAGCCCGGTTGTCCGCCCATGCCTGGGCGCCCTTGCGTGTTCGGAACGGCATCGGGGACCGTTCGGTGACGCCGGGGCCTTCGACACTAGCTTGCCAGCCGCCACCAGCAACGCGGGTCACGGTCAGCACGAGGCCCCGCCTGTGCGCCCGCCAGACGGCCCGGTCGGAGGTGCGCGCCCACGGCTCGTCATCGGGGCGGGCCGCCCCGGCTGCGTGCCTGCCGCGGGGCCTCACGATTCCCGATCCCGGAAGAGCAGCGCATCGGCCCTGGCGTCGCTGGCGTCATCGCTGGCGCGGATCTCGGACACCAGGCGTGACCGCAACGCGTGCAGCTCGCGGAGCATGGCGTCGATCTCATCCATGGCCGTGTTCGCGGCCTGGCGGATGGCCGACTCGGCCTTGGTGTCGTCGCGGGCCATCCACTGGGCGAGCGCGACGCCCAAGACGCCGTTGTGCTCGTCGAGGCGGCCGGCGAAGTCGCCGATCGTGCGGCGGTCCTCCGGGATCTGGTCGTAAGGGAGCGTCACCGGGCACCGTCCTTGCTGAGCAGCGCGGCTGCCCGCACGGATGCGCCTCGTCGCGAGCGGTGATCGCCTCCAGCCGGCCCGCCGATTCCGTCCAGGCGGCTGCAGGTGACGCTGATCGCGATCTCCGCGAACGCCGTGCACGGCGGACAGGCTCGGATGCCACGTGCTTGCCGCGGCTCCTGCCGGGCGGTCGTGGCGTCATCGGATGTGATAGCGGTCATGGCGATCGGGTCTCCCTTCAGACCGGTTGCCGAGGGCCGGCTCGGCCGTGCGAGGGCATGCGGCGGCCCGCTTGGTGACTGAAAGTGAGTGGCGGCGTGATACCTGGCGCGCTACCGCCGGGAATGATCCGCGCTGTACTCGCAGGCACATTCGGGAGAGGCGGAAAGGGGGAAATGTGGCCTTGAGCTGGCGAGTATGCGCTTGCGTGTCCCGCCGCGACCGTCTGCTCCCAGAACTTACGTACTGATGACGGGCCCGAGCGCTTTTGCCCCGTTTGCTGGCTTCACTGGGCGTTTACGCCTTAACTTGTAGGCGTAACCATTGCCGCGGGCCATAACGGCAGGAACAGAACGGCGGGCAAC
>Ga0310037_10000324_pt1 | contig 32954 bp, 30 predicted proteins | sample Sb_taG_11_FD_200239 | JGI IMG/M metagenome (GOLD analysis project Ga0310037, IMG submission 200239) | Peat soil microbial communities from Weissenstadt, Germany - Sb_50d_3_AS metaG (v2) (version 2) | ecosystem: Environmental > Terrestrial > Soil > Wetlands > Peat | place: Germany: Weissenstadt... | reverse complement strand
CCAACCACGAGCACGAGAATGACTGCCAGCATCACCGCGTATTCAGCTATGTCCTGTCCATTGTCTTCCAGCCAGAGTTGACGCCATCGCTCGACCATAGGATACCTCCTAGTTTTCGACTGCAGAATAAGGATGAGAACGAAGGATAAGAACGCTAGATCAATAAAGGGTGGGTGACAGCTTCAATATGGAGCACTGCGTAGCTGTGAGCGAACGGCTGGCACTCACTCTGAGTGAACCGCATTCTCCGCTCATCGCAGGAGCTTGTCAAGCGAGGGCTATGCTTTAAGCTCTCGTTGACTTCCCGTTCGCAGCACTCCTAACATTGCACCCTGAGTCCCGGCCCCACCCATGATCGGACAGACCATCTCGCACTACCGAATCATCGAGAAGCTGGGCGGCGGCGGCATGGGCGTAGTCTACAAGGCTGAGGATACTTCCCTCGGACGATTCGTCGCGCTCAAATTCCTTCCTGACGATGTCGCCCAAGACCTGCAAGCGTTAGAACGTTTCCGCCGCGAAGCTCGCGCTGCTTCCGCCCTCAACCACCCGAACATCTGCACGATCCATGAGATCGGAAAGCAAGATGGTCGGTCTTTCATCGTCATGGAGTTTCTGGACGGACTGACGCTCAAGCATCGCATCGGTGGCAAGCCGATGGAGATCGAGACGGTGCTGTCGCTTGCTATCGAAATCTCTGACGCGCTCGATGCCGCGCACTCAGCGGGCATCGTCCACCGCGACATCAAGCCCGCGAACATCTTCGTCACGAAGCGCGGGCACGCAAAGGTTCTGGACTTCGGGTTGGCAAAGGTTACGCCAACGGTCAGCAATGTGGGAGAGGCTGGTGCGACCGCCGCTTCGACAGTGACGCTGGAAGAGCACCTGACTAGTCCCGGTCAAGCAGTCGGAACCATCGCTTATATGTCGCCTGAGCAGGTGCGTGCCAAGGAACTGGATGCACGGACAGACCTATTCTCGTTTGGCGCGGTTCTCTACGAGATGGCAACCGGGGCGTTGCCTTTTCATGGCGAAAGCACAGGAGTGATATTCGATTGCATTCTGAACCGAGCACCCGTTGCGCCAGTGCGACTGAATCCCGACCTACCGCCCAAGCTCGACGACATCATCAACCGGGCACTAGAGAAGGACAGAAATCTCCGTTACCAGCACGCCTCAGACATGAGGGCTGAACTGCAACGCCTGAAGCGGGACAGCGAGAGCGGACGGAGCGCGGTGGCAAGCTCAGGCACGCTGGCCGCGCCAGCGGCTCATGCGGGTCGGGTTGCTAAGCTTTGGAAGATTGCCGCTCCCATCCTGACCGTCGCCTTGTTTGTGGCGGGCGTTCTTTACTATCGTTCGCGTCAAAGCAAGCCACTGACCGACAAAGACACCATCGTTCTCGCAGATTTTGCCAACAGCACGGGCGATGCGGTGTTCGACGACACGCTGAAGACGGCGCTAAGCGTTTCCCTGCGGCAATCGCCTTTCCTCAATGTGCTCTCCGACAGCGAAGTCGCGAAGACGTTACAACTGATGACACTTCCGGCAGGCACGAGACTCACGCCCGAGGTAGCCCGCGAGCTTTGCCAGCGGGCGGGCAGCAAAGCTCACATTGCTGGATCGATTGGCAGTCTGGGCAGCGAATTTGTGCTGGGGTTGAAGGCGGTGAATTGCCAGAACGGGGACACGCTGGCGCAGGAGCAGGTGACGGCGGCGGCCAAGGAAAAGGTGCTGGACGCGCTGGGCAAGGCCGCATCCAAGCTGCGCACTGAGTTGGGCGAATCGCTGGCGACGGTGCAGAAGTTTGATGTTCCACTGGCAGAGGCTACCACGCTGTCGCTGGAGGCGCTGAAGGCGTATACCACGGGATCGAAGATTTACGCCGAAAAAGGGGACACGGAGGCCATTCCGTTCCTAAAGCGTGCGGTTGAACTCGATCCGAAATTCGCGGTCGCCTACGGCTATCTGGGGGTGGTTTACCAGAATCGAGGTGAAACAGCCCTGTCCATGGAATACACCCGTAGAGCATACGAGTTGAGCGACCGGGTGACCCAACGGGAGAAATTCGCCATCACGCTGTTCTACCACAACTTCGTCACTGGGGAGTTCGAGAAGGGTGTCCAGACGGCCGAGCTTTGGAGCCAATCCTATCCCATGGATGCCAAGCCCCGAGAGTCAGGGGCGTTTACTTTCGCTGCGCTTGGCATTTATGAAAAGTCCTTGAGCCAAGGTCTCGAATGTATTCGACTCGACCCAAACAGGGGTACCTGTTACAGCAGCGTAATGGGTGACTATGCGGCGCTGGGCCGTAGGGGAGAAGCGAAGGCTATCTACCAACAAGCGATGACCCACAAACTCGATCATCCATTTCTGCTTGAGGCGCGATACGGTTTGGCGTTTCTGGAGGGTGACACAGCAGAAATGGCACGCCAGTCGGAGCAGGCGAGCGGCAAGCCCGAAGCCGAGGACTCCATGCTCTCTTTGCAAGCTAACACTGAAGCCTATTACGGGCGTATTGCAAAAGCGCGGGAGTACACGCAACGGGCGATAGATGCGGCCTTACAGAGAGGCGCAAGAGAAAGAGCGGCCCTTTGGGGAATGAACGCCGCGCTGTGGGAAGCCGAAATCGGCGATGCTCGGGGTGCCCGCAGGCAATCCGCGTCGGCTTTGTCGCTGGTCAGTTCGCGGGACCTGAGGATGCAAGCCACCGTCGTGCTGGCGCGTGCGGGTGATTCAGGTCAAGCGGAAGAAATGGTCTCCGAACTCGCCCGGAATTCTCCCGTGGACACTCTGCTGAATCACTATTGGCTTCCCACTGCGCGGGCGTCAATCGAAATCATCCGCAACAATCCAGCGAAAGCAGTCGAATACCTGCGGGGTACGCCTGCTTTTGAACTGAGCGGGAACGGACCCATGGTGCCGATCTACATACGTGGAATGGCATATCTGCGACTGAACCATGGAAGCGAAGCGGCTGCTGAATTTCAGAAATTCACAGATCATCGGGCGGTGGTGGGAAATTACCCCCTCGGCGCGTTGGCGCATCTGCAACTTGGACGTGCTTACATACTCGCGGGCGACAAGGACAAGGCCCATGCCGCATACAAAGATTTCCTCACGCTTTGGAAAGACGCCGACCCCGACATCCCCATCCTGAAAGAAGCGAAAACCGAGTACGCGAAACTGCAATAGCAGTTCGAGCTATTATCTTCTTGCGGATGTTCGCGCTCTCTGTATGCCACGAGCCGCAATCAACTTCGACACGGTGCGGAAGATCGGCTTGGCGTTGCCCGGCGTGGAGGAGAGCACGGCATACGGCGCACCCGCGCTCAAGATTCGCGGAAAATTGCTGGCGTGCCTGCCTACTCATCGTTCGGCTGAGCCGGGTTCGCTTGCCGTTCGCGTCAGTTTAGACGACCGTGCCGAACTGCTCGCAGCGGCTCCCGATGTTTACTACGTGACCGACCACTATCTCAACTACAGCGCCGTACTGGTTCGTCTGTCCCGCGTCACGCCAGATGTCCTGCGGGACTTGCTCGCCGTGGCTCACAAATTTGTGACCGCCGACACGGCACGGCGTTCGCCATCTCGGAATAAACGCAAGCGCATCTGATTTCATCAAGCCATGAATGCCGCAGCCATCATAATCATCGCCATCGCCGCCACGGGCGTGCTCATGATGCGGTTCCGCAAGCGATGGCTGGCGAAGATCAACATCGTCGTCACGAACCGGATCACCGGGTTGTTCGCAGGCTGGCTTCCCGGCTTCGGCATCCTGACCCACGTCGGACGAAAGTCCGGCAGGGTCTACCGTACACCCATAAACGTCTTTCGAGCATCGAACGACTTCATCATTGCGCTCACGTACGGCAGCCAATCGGAGTGGGTGAAGAACGTCCTTGCGGCAGGAGGCTGCGAACTCAGAACTCGCGGGAAGAGATATCAGCTTTCCGCCCCGAATATCGTGCGTGATCCTACGCGGCGGCGATTCCCGTTCCCGGTGCGGATCGTTTTGACGGTCGTAGGCGCGGATGAGTACATGGAGCTTCTACCCCTCGCGCACAAGGGTAGGGATTACTTGTCGTACATCTCGTAGTGCGTGCAGCACGGCTCCAGTTCGAGCAGGAAATCCTTGTCGAAATCGTAATATTTCGCCACGCTGATGTCGTCTCCGGCAAAGGCGCGGATCGCGTCCTCGGACTCCCAGAACGTGACCATCAAAAAATGCGCGGCATCGCCCTCCATGCGGCGCAGCGCGTAGGCTCCCTTGTTGCCGGGAGTCGAGCGGTAATCGGGGATGGCGACCGTTCGCATCAGAGTCAGGTACTCGTCGCTTTTGGATTCGGGGGTTGCGCCATGCCAGATTCGGGTGATCATACGGAACTCCTTGGGCATCATTTGCGTCCAGAACTCTTAGATGTCGCAACCGGGCGCTTGCACTCGCGACCCCGGTCAATGATTGAAAACTTAGCCTTGCGACTGCGATCCACCGGGTTTGCGGTGCTAGCCTATCCTCATGCAGAATCCCGTCAAAGAACGCATCGCAAAGTTGCGAGAGGAAATCGCGCAAATCAGTGAAGCGAACCGACTCTACTTGCAAGGCCGCAATAAGGCAGCCGCGCATTTCTCCCGAGACCAGTGCAGACTCGACCGGATATTTCTTCTCTTCCGATGTGACCTCGACCACGGCTGCATCGTCGAGGTCCAGTCAGCCTTCGTCGTGGGGCGGAGCATCCTGCGAAATCGGCGTGATTAGGCGCTTGCGCATAACGCGCTAAGTTTACCTCCGGCCTGCTCTCGTGATCGCCGATTGCCCGACTCCCACGTCCCTGTGCGCTGGGTCACATCGTCCCTGCTGTCCAAGGTCGCAAAATGGGGACGACGGAGGGCAAAACTATGCACGGCAACGAAAAGGTGATCGAGCAATTGAACGCAGCTCTCGCTTCTGAATTGACCGCAATCGTTCAGTACATGGTTCAATCAGAGACCTGCCAAAACTGGGGATACGTGCGGATAGGCGACTACCTGAAGAGGCGGGCAATCGAGGAAATGGGTCACGCCGAGGGACTCATCGAACGCATCGTGTTCTTGGATGCCACGCCAAAGGTGGATGTCGCTCTGACTCCCAAGATTGGCGCGAATGTGCAACAGCAACTCGAAGGCGACCTCAAGGACGAGGAAGACGCCGTACACCAATACAACTCCGCTATGAGCATCTGTGCCGAAGCTGGGGACAACGGATCAGGCGAGTTATTTCAGCGCATGCTCAAGGACGAAGAAGGGCACGCGGATTTCTTGGACGCTCAGCTTCATTCCATCAAGGAAATGGGTGTCGGCACTTACCTCGCGCAGCAATTGCACGGGGAAAAATAGGACTGTTGCACTGTTGGAGCGCGATGCTGGGTCGGACGAAGCATGTTGCGTGGGCTCCCCCACGTTGGTGACGAGTGACGGACGCCGAGGTTGACCGCCTCGGAGACTTCCGCGTCGCAAGAGGGGTCGGGTCGATCTACCCCAGCAATCCTTTCACAATGCTGAGCCATTCCGCATCGAGCGGTTCTTTGCAAACGGGCTTGCCCGCCCGACTGTACCAATATGCCGCGTTGCCCTCATCGGCTTCCTTGCGATGCAGGTACGCATCGACCCACGAGCCATCCCTGCCCTCGTCCTGTTGGGCGGAGTCGTGTGCTCGCGTCCAATTGCCCTTTGCATCCCACCATAATCCGGCGAGGGCGAGCGTGAGTCCGGCTGGCGGCTCGGTCGCGGTGAGCGATTGACGAAAATCGTCCAAGGTCATGTTGGGGACTCCGTGACGCAATGGTCGGATGCCATGATACGTCGTTAGCGCCTGCGGCTGTACAATGAGTGGGAATGGCTGACGCATACGAAATCTGGCTCGACCAAGTGCGTGACGCGCTGCGGTCGATCAACATGCCCATGGAGGATTGGCAGGGCACGTGGCGGTTCGACTTCTCGGGCGAGTACGAAGCTGGAACGAAGCCTGATGATGCGGCCATGAACGCGAAGCACTTTTGGTGGCATCAGCAGAGAAAGTTGCTGAATCAGGACTGCCGCCTGACGCCCGACTGCTGGCTCCCGCGTGGTCATCGAGGCGAATGCCAGCCTGTCTCCATAGTCGAAAGGGTAAAATGACTGTTTCAGAAGCCAAAATGCCCACCCAACTCTGTTCTCTACTGCGTACATTATTGGGCTGTCGTAGTTAAATCCCCGACCCTGACAGCGGTAACGCCGAGTGGGTCCCGGCGAGGTGACTATCGAGACTCTACCAATTCCTGACATTCCACTACCACATTTCCATTTTTTTCATTTTATCTGCGCACTCGGTAAATAGCCTGTTGCTGACGCGGCTCATGGCATCGGTGTATCCGTCTAGGAATGTGTTCTTCGCATCACCAGAAAGACTCGTCCACCAGCGTGCATCTCGTACTGCCGCTTTGACCGGCGGTTCTTCTCCGCTTGCTCCCTGAGCCTGCGCCGACCTGACTCCACTTCTCAGGCGGGCGGACGCGCAGCCAGAAGCCGGCTTGATCAATTTTGACCAGTATTTTGAATCGTCAACTTTGAGCATGGTAATGAAGAATCCATCCAAAGGAGAGTGTGATTATGAAGATCATAAGAATCTTCTTGGCATCCCTTATGGCTCTGGGGGCTTCCGCGTTGGCCATGCCCCCTCCGTCGCAGTCGCAAACCAATTCAACTGCCGCTACTCAGCAGACCCAAACAACAATGGCCGTCGAGCCCATGAATCAGACGCCCACGTTCCGGGTGACTGTAGTCAGTCGGACAGTGCAGGCAGTGAATTATCGGAACCGTGGGGGAGCTACGACCCTGGGGTTCAAAGGCACGGAACTGATGCCCGCAGCCCACGCCCAAGCCAGAGTCAAAAGCAAGAAGGGGTATATCGCAATTGAAGTTGAATTTCACGAACTGGAGAAACCCACGACCTTCGGCAATGAGTACCTGACCTACGTCATGTGGGCGATTACGCCCGAGGGTCGGTCAGTGAACCTGGGTGAAGTACTGGTGAGTGGCAAGAGCAGCAAGCTGGATGTCACCACGGACCTTCAGGCATTCGCATTGATAGTCACCGCGGAGCCTTATTATGCCGTGCGGCGTCCCAGCAACGTGGTGGTGCTCGAGAACGTCATTCGCGAGGATACGGTGGGAACTACCCAGGCGGTGAATGCCAAATATGAGCTTCTCGAACGGGGTGGCTACATCCCAACAGGCTACAAATTCGACCCGGTCGTCATGAATGCCAAGTTGCCGTTAGAATTCTTTGAGGCGCGCAATGCGGTGCGCATCGCTCAATCTGAGGGAGCCGAGAAGTACGCCAGCGACAGCTATCAGCATGCTGTCCGCCTGATGGATCAGGCTGACAAATATGCCGTTAGCAAGCACATCGACAAGAAGTCATTTATTTCGGTGTCACGCGAAGCTGTACAAACGGCAGAAGACGCCCGCGAGATTTCGGTCAAGCGCATAGAAGCAGAGCGCGTTGATGCCGAAGCCAGGGCGGCAGCGAATCGCGAAGCCAACGCCAAGGCTCAGACAAGCAGCGCCGAGGCTGAAACCGCCGAAGCAGTTCGCGCACGTGACGAAGCCGAGCGTCAGAGGCGCGAAGCCCAAGCCGCTGCCCTCCAGCAGCAACAGACCGCCGAAGCCGAAGCGGAGCGCAATCGCGCTGCAGCCGCAGCTGCCGCTGCAGCATCGGAGCAAAAACTCCAGCAAGCGGAAAGTGAACGCGAGGAACTCCGCGCCCGCCTGCTGCAACAACTCAACGCCATCCTCGAGACTCGCGACACGGCGCGCGGCTTGGTCGTCAACATGTCTGACGTTCTCTTCGACACCGCGAAGTACACACTTCGCCCGCTGGCGCGCGAGAAGCTGGCCAAGATCAGCGGCATCGTGCTCGCCTATCCAGCGCTCACACTTGGAATCGAGGGCAACACCGACAGCGTTGGTAGCGATGAATATAACCAGGGTCTCTCGGAGAGGCGGGCCGAGGCGGTCCGGAGCTACCTTGCGCAGCAAGGAGTCCCAGAGTCCTCGATGACAGCAAAGGGCTTGGGCAAAACCCAACCCATTGCGTCAAATAGCACAGCGGAAGGCCGTCAGCAGAATCGACGTGTCGAGTTGGTAGTGTCAGGCGAGGTGATCGGAACCAAGATCGGCTCCGCTACAGAGCCCCAGGTTCGATAACTGAAGCGCAACCACACCCTGCGTAAGCCGCAAACAAAAAAGCCGGCTTTCCGCGAGCCGGCTTTTCCGTTCTTTCTTACCGGCGGCTTCGCCAGTGGCTGTGTGTCAAACACAAAGAGCGGGCTGGGGAAACACGCGGTTTCCCCAGAAAGCCTTGCATCACAAGTTTGGCTTGGTTCGCCTTCGGGTCTTCGCTTCTCCGAAGCAGGACTAACTATCTGCTCCAAGCGGGTCATGAGAGCTCGCAGGTTCTCCTCGCCGGTGTCTAAGAGCTTCCGTAGTTCCGCGTTGGCTCTCATCGCTTGCTCGTACGCATTCCGAGCCTTGTTCAGAAGCGGCAGCTGTTCAATGAACGCATTGGCGTTCTTGGTAAACTCGTTCATCGCTTCCGTGTAGGTCGCCATGGTGGTTGGCAGCAGGGGTCGTTGACCGAGCACGATGGAACTCTGTATGTGTTGTGCTTCAGTGATGAAGGTCCCAATACTGGCCCGCACCCCATCAGTCAGGAAGAGCTAAGAGCGGCGTTCAACCCCCGCAATGGATGGGATGTCGCCGCAATCAAACCGGACAGGATTCAGACGAGATACCACGATGACGACGGCGCACCGGCTTGGTTCGCGACAATCAAACGGGTTTAGTCTGCGGGACTGATCTGGGGCCGCAAAGCAATCTCTCGAATCTGCCAAGCCTCTGGCACATCGCCATATTGCTCATCGACTGGGCATCGAAATAGATTCTGTCGAGTACTTTCGGTTCAGCCTCAAAAGGTATAGATGCAGGCTAGTCGAAAACTCAAAATTTCGGCGTTGATAAGAAGCCAGTTGTAGCTCCTCCGGCGCACCCCTTCCGAACCACCGGACGGGCAAGGGCTGGGGAAGCCTGAAATCGCCCGATTTGCCATTTCCTGCGTCCATCGCTGTGCCGTCCTCGTTGACTCGCCTTCCTCACCTCCGTAACATTGCACCCTAAGTTCCCACCCATGATCGGCCAAACCATCTCGCACTACCGGATCGTCGAAAAGCTCGGCGGCGGCGGGATGGGTGTGGTGTACAAGGCTGAGGATGTCAAACTCGGTCGCTTTGTGGCTCTCAAGTTCCTGCCTGACGATGTAGCCAAAGACCCGCAGGCTCTTAGCCGCTTCCAGCGGGAGGCCAAAGCTGCCTCTGCACTGAATCACGCCAACATCTGCACGATCTACGAAATAGACGACCAGCACGGTGAAGCGTTCATCGCCATGGAGTTTCTGGATGGGCTGACTCTGAAGCACCGCATCGCGGGGCGTCCAATGGAAACCGAGTTGATTCTGTCGCTGGCCATCGAGATCGTGGACGCGCTTGACGCAGCACACGCAGAAGGCATCGTCCACCGCGACATCAAGCCTGCCAACATCTTTGTCACCAAGCGCGGACATGCCAAGATTCTGGACTTTGGGCTGGCGAAGGTCAGTCTGGCAGGCAGTTCCTCAAGCAAAATTGGGTCTCTTAACACGCAGACGGGTTCGGTGGACGCGGAGCACCTGAGCAGTCCGGGCACTATGGTGGGAACGGTGGCATATATGTCCCCGGAGCAGGTGCGGGCGAGAGAGTTGGATGCGCGGACCGACCTGTTCTCGTTTGGTTCAGTGCTGTACGAGATGGCGACCGGAGATTTGCCGTTTCACGGAGAAAGTTCGGCAATGATCTGTGAAGCCATCGTGAACCGTGCCCCGGTGGCCATGGTGCGACTGAATCACGACGTACCCGCCGAACTAGAACGGATAATCAACCGGGCACTGGAGAAAGATCGCGAACTACGTTATCAGCACGCCTCCGAGCTGCGTTCCGAGTTGCAGCGGCTAAAGCGGGATACCGAGATAGGACGAGCCATAGCGGGGAGGCCCGGCACAGTGGAGGTGGCGCACGAAAGCGGCTCTCAGGTCGCCCCCCCTCCGTCACCAGCATCCGCTTCCTCGCCTGCACTTGCTCCATCTTCGTCATCGAGCGTTGTGAAAGTGGGTGAAGTTCCCGTCGCGGGCAGGAAACTCTGGAAGATTCTTGTTCCCACCGCCGTAGTCCTTGTCGTCGCTGCAATCGCGGGAGCGTTCTACTTCGGCAAGCGTCAGACCGCGCACCCCCTGACCGAAAAGGACACCATCGTAATCGCCGATTTTGCCAACAGCACGGGCGATCCGGTGTTCGACGACACACTGAAGACGGCGCTCAGCGTCGCCCTAAACCAGTCGCCGTTCCTGAATATGCTTTCCGACAGCCAAGTTGCGAAGACCTTGAAATTGATGACGCGTCCCGCCGACACGAACTCACGCCCGAAGTCACCCGCGAGCTTTGCGAGCGGGCGGGCAGCAAGGCTTATATTGCCGGGTCGATTGCCAGTCTGGGCAACCAATATGTGCTGGGGTTGAATGCGGTGAATTGCCAAAGTGGTGACCCGCTGGCCGAGAAGCAGGTGACGGCGCTGTCCAAAGAGAAGGTGCTGGACGCGCTGGGCGAGGCGGCATCGAAGCTGCGCACCGAGTTGGGCGAATCGCTAGCCACGGTGCAGAAGTTCGATGTGCCGCTCGAACAGGCCACCACGCCCTCGCTCGAAGCTCTAAAAGCTTACAGCCTAGGCTCGAAGGCGTACGAGAGAGGCGCTGCCGCATCTTTGCCATACGACCAACGTGCCATCGAGCTGGATCCGAATTTCGCCTTGGGATACAGGGCGGTGGGTATCGACTACGGCAATCTCGGTGAGGAAGGCCGGGCCAACGAGTACTTCACCAAAGCATTCCAGTTGCGGGAACACGCGAGCGAGATGGAAAGGCTGGAGATCGCCGCCGAGTACTATATGGGTGTCACCGGTGAAATGGATAAAGCAGCCAAAACATATCAGGAAGAGATTGAGACCTATCCGCGGGACGAAAATTTGGGGGCTCGAGGCAATTTGGGCTTACTGTACGCCGCTCAGGGGCACTACGAAAAGGCCATAGCGATGACCAAGGAAGGTGTGAGACTGAGACCTGATGGAGAAAGTTACGCGTTTCTTGCTGGTCTCGCCCTTGCCTCGCAACGCTTCGACGAAGCAAGGCAGGCCATCCACGAGGCGCAGGCGCGGGAAGCGGACGATCAAGGTCTCCACGGGGTTCTCTACGCGCTTTCGTTTCTCGCCGCGGACTCGGCCGCTATGGCAGAACAGCTAAAGTGGTTCGCAGGCAAGCCCGAATATGAGGACATTGGACTTGGCATCGCATCCGGCACCGAGTCTTACGCTGGTCATCTTGGCAAGGCGCGTGAACTGACCAAACGGGCTGCCGACTCCGCCGTGCGAACGGACAACAAAGAAACTGGGGCGGGCCATCTGGCCGATGCTGCTGTGCAAGAAGCTGCCTTCGGCAATACGGCGCAAGCCCGGCAGACAGCGGCAGAGGCTTTGAAGTTGGCTCCCGCGAGTCGGGGTGTCGAGACCGAAGCCGCGCTTGCCTTGGCGATGAATGGCGAAACGGCCCGAGCCGAATGGTTAGCGCAAGACTTAGGAAAACGCTTCCCACTGCATTCCCTGACGCAGTCGGTTTGGCTGCCTGCGATTCAGGCACAACTCGCGCTGGACAGAAAGGATTCGGCTGCCGCCGTGGCGGCCCTACAAACTGCTACTCCCATCGACTTAGGTACTGGCGATTCCTGCCTCTATCACGTGTACGTACGCGGAGAGGCATACTTGGCAGCCGGACAAGGCAGTGCTGCCGCCGCCGAGTTTCAGAAGCTTCTCGACCACAGCGGCATTGTCCAGAACTGCTGGACGGGAGCGTTGGCGCATCTGGGCGTGGCCCGTGCCAATGCGTTGCAGTCAAGAACCTCGCAGGGAGCGGATGCCGATGCCGCCCGCACCCGCGCCCTCGCCGCCTACAAAGATTTCCTCACCCTCTGGAAAGACGCCGACCCTGACATTCCTATCCTGAAGCAAGCCAAAGCCGAGTACGCGATGCTGCAATAGCGACGCTCGTCATTTGCGGTTCTGTGGCGCAGCCCTTTTTGACCAGAAGTCGCAGCCACCCAAAAATCAGGTATTTGCGTGATTCCGGTGTGCCGACGATGATCCGGATACGGAATCACGCAGCTTCACTGTGCTGCCAAGCCGTTGTAAACGCGTGGAGGGCATATAGTGCGTCTTCCAAGGCTTCTTTTTCTTCGGGGGTTCCGTGAGCGTAAAAGATTTCTCGTCTTCTCGCGATCACGGCTGCTTCAGCTTCTGAGACTCGCTGCGGGAGAACCCCTTTGTTCGTTTCCAGAATGGCGGCCGCGTACAGAGATTTCCAATCGGTACGGTTCTGGCATGGGGGAAACGCCGTGGTCATAACGACCTCCGAATAGAAGGAACGTATACTGAGGGCTTGCCCGCTGTTTGGTAGGTAGAGGTCTTCTACTTCCACCATAGTCCAATGGCCACAGAAGTCAAGTCACGCCGGAAGATTTGTTCCAACTCCTTACGTCGGGGATGTTTTTCAATCGCAGCCGGAAACGAGAGGCGGAAATTTGTCGCTGACGAAAACATCTGTCAATCGTGCTCATTCGTTACCTTTGAGTGGAAAGACGCCGACCCCGACATCCCCATTCCCACCCTGAAACAAGCCAAGACGGAGTGCGCGAAGCTGCAATAGCTGTTCGGCTATCATGTTGTCGGTGGGCACGAATGGAGGATGTACTATGCGTCGAGAACGGGCGCTGAAGGTTGTGTTGGTCGTGGTGGGATTGCTCTTTTGCGCTGGCATTTATCCCCTGATCGGCTCTTTATTGCATCCGGCTGGCTCGGATAACTGTCGAGTAAAGGAGGTGTTCTGTGACTACCTATATCATTCTGAGTACTTCTCCCGAGAGGCCTTCGCGGAACCGAAAAAGTTTAAGGACTTGGCTGCCGCGGTGTCGGCGAAGATCAGGACGCAATGTCCGGATATTACTTGGAAGGGCAGCTTCGCAACTTTAGGGCGTTTCGATGTCGTGGACTTCGTCGAAGCAGATGATCCAAAGCAGATTGAAAAGGCCGCAATGATTATCCGTGCCTATGGGCATTCGATGACGGAAACGCTGGTCGCGACCCCGTGGAAGGAATTTCTTTCAGTGCTCTGATCTTCAAGCCTATTTCCTTTGGAGTAGTTGTCGCGCAATCATTGACCCTCTCGGATTGACTGCAAACTGCCCCGCCATTTTCGTTATTTGGTTCGACAACTGTCACGATCAAGCCGTGCGACGCCGATGAGTACGGGGGGCCGGCTGGCGATCGAGATGAGGATTGCACCCGAATCACGGGCAACTCTGACGCGATCTTCGTGTTTGCGATGTCAGCGGAATGGCTTGATAATGGCCTGATCATCAGGCACCCACTCAATGAAGAAACTTCCGCGAAAGGCTCGCAACCGTAGCGGAAAGCCGGATCGGGTTTCGGCCCACGAAGATCGGCGCCGGCCTCGTCTCTCCCGGGAGCTTTCCGTGCTTTACGAAGACGATGCCGTAGTCGTCCTCGACAAACCGGCCGGACTTTTGGCTGTGCCGATCAAGGGCTCCGATACTCCGTCCGCTTTGTCTCTGCTCGTCGCAAGACTCAAGCTGAAGAGACAACGAGCTTTAGTCGTGCATCGCATCGATCGTTTTGCCTCCGGAACACTACTATTTGCAAAGACCGGTCCGGATCGAGATGCGCTGGTGCGGCAGTTTCTCGACCATACTCCCGTAAGGCGGTACCTCGCGGTACTGCGCGGCCGTCTCGGGGTTGAGGTAGGGACGCTCGTGCACTATTTTCGACGTGAAGGAATGTATCAACAGCTGCGGACGGCGCGAGATCCCCAAGCGGCTCGTGCCGAACTTCGATATTCCGTCGAACGCCTTTTTGCGGATGCTTCGCTCGTCCGGGTTGAGCTGGTGACAGGATTGCAGAATCAGATCCGAGCGCAATTTTCGGCGATGGGCCACCCGGTTATCGGCGATAGAAAATACCACCGGGTGGAATCGTCGGAGCAGCTGATTGCTCGCGTTGCTCTTCATGCCGCTCATCTTGAGTTTGTCCACCCGCGCTCGGGCAAGAGCGTCTCGATTGACTGCAAACTGCCCCCCGATTTTCAGTATTTGGTTCGAGAATTGTTGCGATCAAGCCGTGCGCCCCGGTGAGTACGGAGTCCGGCTGGCGATTGAGAAGAGGATTAATACGCATACGGCTCTTACCGTGGATGAGTGGCGACAAATGCTTGCCGCACACCGTGCAGTCCCTGGGACATGCGTTTCCCGCTCTGTGTCGGGCGCATGTGAGATTGAACGATGTTCTCCTCAGTCTGCGCCCTTCCCTCCCCGGCCTCCCCCGGAAGAGCAGCTCAAGACAATGCCGGTCCAGACGGCGAGCGGGAGGTTCGGAGGTGACGTTGTCGAAGGGCGTCCGGCTTGCGGGGAGGATACGAGCGTGAGCGCATGAGACGCGGCCAACCGAAGAAGGTTCTGCCAGTCGGCAAACTTCCGCTTGAGCATTTGCGATCGTTGCTTAGGCATCTGCCAAAGCATGATCCGCGCCTGCTCATTGGACCTCAGATTGGCGAGGACGCGGCCGTCATCGACGCAGGTGATCGCTATCTGGTCGTCACGACAGATCCCATCACCTTTGCCACTGATAACATCGGGCGTTACGCTGTTCACGTCAACGCGAACGACGTTGCCGTCCTGGGCGCACGCCCATTGTGGTTTTTCGTCGTCATGCTCCTTCCGGAGAGCCGCACGACGCCCGAACTGGCCGAGACGATCATGGCCGATGTGCAGACCACGTGCGAGGAACTGGGCGTCACGCTCGGCGGCGGGCACACGGAAATCACCCAAGGCCTCGACCGCCCGATTCTGGTCGGTCAGATGCTCGGCGAGGTCGCACCGACTCGCCTTGTGCGGAAGACTCGCATCGCCATCGGCGATCTGATCCTATTGACACGCGGTGTGGCCATCGAGGGCACCGCGATCCTCGCACGAGAGAAGTCCGAACGGCTGCGGGGACGGGTTGATGCCGATTTTCTGGCGCGGGCCGCTCGTTTCCTGATTGAGCCCGGCATCAGTGTCGTGAGTGCGGCTCTAGCGGCTTCCAATGTCGGCGAAGTCGTGCACGCGATGCACGATCCGACGGAAAGCGGGCTCGCGATGGGGCTCTTCGAGCTGGTGGCGCCCGCCGGTCTCGGGCTTCGGGTCATTCGCGAGCACATTCCCGTGTTTCCCGAAACGGACACGATCTGCAGTGCGCTGGCGCTCGATCCGCTGAAACTGATTGCGTCGGGCGCGTTGCTGATCGCCGTAGCGCCAGACAGAGCGGACTCGGTCCTGACGGCCATTGAGGCCACAGGCGTTCCGGTTGTGGTAATTGGTGAGGTGCGTCCGTCGAGCGAGGGCATCACTATCGTGACGAATGGAGCCGTAGAGCCGCTCACGCCCCCAGTTCGAGACGAGATCGCGCGAGCCTTCGAAGGCTGTTAGGCACGGGCGGTATCAGCAGCTTCGATCGGAGGCCGAGTGCACTTTCATATTGCAAACCAGCTCCGATACGCTGACTTCGGAGCCTCGTCCGCAGTGCCAACCCATGCCCCTCATAGTTTCGTCAGAACACTAATCTGGATTGGTATTTGGCCGCTCGTGGCGTTACAACCTTCGACCCTTACTCTTACGCCGAAAACATCTTTGCCGGAAGCATCTTGCCGGAATAGGCCGAGAAACACATCCACTTTTGCCGAAGCTGAGCTATTACCGGAGTCGCGACAGCTAGACGAAAAAAATGGCCTGATTGGGAGTGTAACTCGGCGGGTTAGAGGTGGTGATCTGGTTGACCGTTGATCTCCACGGCTGGGGTCGAAGCGGCTGGCCACATATGCGGAGGATTATAGCGCCGGCCCTCGCTTGTCAGCCCCATCACAGCTTTTACGATCCGTTGAAAACGATCGTTGAGGACGATTTGTCGGCAACCCTTACCTAATCGCGTTATGTCAGAGTTGCCCGTGACTCGGGCGCAATCCCGAGGCAGCGATTATGAGTTGCGAACGGGGCCTTCTGGCATTTGCAGACACTTTTCCTGGTGTTACTTGAGTAGAACCAAATCGCGTGGATCAGATCCCCGCCTCCTGGCTGAAATACTGGTAATCCTCTCGCCAGCCGCCTTGGCCCAGGCCGATGGCTTTGTAACACTCGATGAACTCAATTGCGCGGATGTACTTCACCATCGTGAATCCAAGCTGCGTTTCGACTCGAAGTCGGAGCGGTGCTCCGTGCAAAATCGGTAGCGGCTGGCCGTTCATTTCGTAGGCAAGAATGGTCTGCGGATCTTCCGCCAGCTCCAAGCGAATCGTGCCATAGAAGTACCCCGGTCCTTGAGCGTGTGGCTCCGATGTGGATTTGTTGTCGAACGCGTAGAAAACGATGTAGCGGGCGGTGGGAAGCGGATGGCAAAGTCCGACGATGTGATGCAGAGATACGCCGCCCCACTCCGCAATACCTGACCAGCCCTGGATGCAGCAATGCTTTGTAATTTGAGTTTGTTTCGGCATGGCGCGCAGGTCAGCTAGCGTCAGGCACAGGGGCTTATCAACCAATCCGCTGACTTTCAGGTGGTAGTTTGCGAATTGGTCGCGTGCCATTGCCAAATAACTTTCTTCTTTTGGCGGGCGACCGTTCACCCAGAAGTAAGGCGAGATGTCCGCAGGTAAGTAGCGCTGCGCAGAGATTTCATGGCCGTAAAGTAGCGTGCGCAGCGGATCGGTGATCGACTGGGTAGCCTTCTGGACAAAGCGCGGGCGGCGACGCGAACACACGGTGGTCACGACGTGGATCGCGGCGATGCCCGTCAACCCAGAAAGCCAGACCACGAGAGCCAGCGTCAGGTGTGGATTGCGTGTCTGGCCCAGAACAATCAGCGCCAACTCTCTCCGAAAACCGTGCAGAGCCACGATCGTGACGTGTCCAATGAAGAATACGATGAATGCACAAATAGCCAGGAAATGTAGGCTTCGGGCGCCCTGCCGTCCGTGAAAGATTTTGATATACCACGGGAAACGAGCTGCAACCGCTGGGGACATCGCTACCCCTGTCGCTATGCTGAACGGTGCGAGCAAGAATATGACTGCCGCGTAGCTCTGCTGCTGTAATGCGTTATATGCTCCCGGTGTTTCCACGACGTGGAAGCTTAGATAGCTCAGCATGGCGTGCCATGCGTCCGGGACAATCTGCCAGGAAGTCGGAATCAGCCGTCGCCACTCCGGCGTGACGAAGAGCATCACCACGTATACCAAACCCGTCAACAGCCACGCGAAATCCGCGAGAAAGTGCCAGTGCCGCCCGAGACCCAAGTTTTCGTGGCCCGGCAGAGCAATCGCGGACGGGAATGAAGTTTCCTCGTCACTCGCCGTCCATAGTCGGTCCTCAGGTCGCTGCTTCCTCGTGAACTTGAGCCACTCGCTACCCGGCGTGCAGTGATCGTTCCAGTAAAATCTCGGATGTGCACTCAAGATCTCGAGACCACTGCGGATGAGAAGCGAGAGGAGCAGAAAATTGAAGAAATGTGCCGCGCGGAGCCATAACGGAAAGTCCAGAACCTTCACTAGGACACGCTCCCGAATCCGAATCTATAGGGTTCTGACGCAGTGCCTCGCCCAGAAATGTTGCGTGCTGGCTCAGGCAACTCGCCGCGCACTTCTCTTGGGATGCTCACGCAGGATTCTTTCGACATGCACTTGTAATTCAGTTGCCATGTTCTTCTTGGCATCTTCGAAACTACTGCCACGGACCGTGACCGACAGGCTTTTACAGAGCCCCTTCCATCCGTCATCTTCCGGCCAGAAATCGCAGTCAATCGGTATACTCGCGGCCACCTGGAGGTTCACCACTTGAGAAGTCATAATCACTCCGCTCGAATCTTGGTTGTGCGAATCGATCATCGTGAGAAAGCACAGTGACCTCACGCGCTGAAAGATCCCGCTATTCCTTATGCCCCCCGCTGCATGTCACGCAATGCGAGCGCTCCGAATGCCGCCCTTTCGAGCTGCCTGACTCTCAAGCAGCACTCTGCGTTTCTCTTTCAACGAAGCCAAGAGCTCGTCCATAGAATGAGTAAAAGCGGTGATGCCGTCGGCCAGCAGTTTTTCTGTGATTGCCCCCAGGTTGATACCCAGTTTGGCCAAGCGCGCCAGCACTTGTTCGGCATCTTGCGCTCCCGCTTCGAGTGTTGGTTGCACCCGGCCGTGATCACGGAATGCATTCAGGGTCGCGGGTGGAATGGTGTTAATGGTGTGTGGGCCGATCAACTCCTCGATGTATAAAACATCCGAGAAAGCTGGGTTCTTGGTCCCGGTGCTTGCCCACAATGGACGCTGGAGTCGTGCCCCTCGACGCCCGAATTCCTCGAAGGGAGTTCCCAGAAAGATTTCGCGAAAGCGCCGATAAACAATCCTGGCATTCGCAATCGCTATCTTTCCGCGCAGTGATAATGCCTCTGGAGTTCGGTTCGCCTCCAGCGCCCGGTCCACTTCGGTATCCACGCGGCTGACAAAGAACGAGGCCACCGACGAGACCTGGTGCGGTTTTGCATTCCGCTTCAGGCCACGCAGGTAGGCCTGAGCGACCGCTTCGTAGTGGGCGAGTGAAAACATCAGCGTGATATTGATGTTGATCCCCTCAGCGATCAAAACCTCAACCGCCTGAATCCCCGGCACGGTAGATGGGATCTTCACCATCAGGTTGGGCCGGTTTACGGCCTTCCACAAACGTTTGGCTTCCGCGATGCTTCCCGCGGTGTCATAAGCCAGTCGCGGGGAAACTTCGATGCTGACGAAGCCATCCGCACCCTCAGTTTGATCGTAAACAGGCCGCAAGATGTCCGCGGCCATCTGGAGATCCTGGATTTCGAGCTTCTCGAAGAGCGTTAGGACGTTGCTCGCAGGATCCGCCGCCAGCAGCAAGCGTAGTGCATCGTCGTAGGCGGCCCCAGCTGCAATGGCTTTGTCGAAGATAGTGGGATTGCTGGTTACTCCATGCACCCCATCTTGCTCCACCAGTCGCTGGAACTCACCGCTCGTGATCAGATCGCGACGAATGTAATCCAGCCAGATGGATTGCCCACAGTCTTGGAGTTGCTTTAGTGAATTCATAGTTTCTCCCCGCGCACGAGCGAGACAAAATCAACGCCACTCCTCCAGGCAGAGTCGGCCCAGGCAGCTCGCCGTCCGCGGTATCTCAGTAGCCGGCAAACTCTTCTGCGCGAATGTCGTCCTCATCAACCCCGGCGCTCACCAGCGTAAGCCGCATAGCCGCCACCATCGTGGGAGGCCCGGCAATGTAGTAGATAGGTCCCTGCAGAACGCCCAAATGCCTGGACAGCATCTCTTTGCCTATCAGAACGGTCTCGCCTTTCCATTCTTTCTTGGACTTCGACATCTCTGTCATGGTGCAGATTAAGCGGAAATTGGGATTGGTCTTCTCCAAGGTCCGCAGAGTATCCAAGAAAGCTGCGTCCTCGGGCCGCCGATTGGAATAGAAAAGATACAACTTGTGCGGGAGGCGGTCGTGATCGGCTTGCCGCACGATGCTGAGAAAGGGCGTAATTCCGATTCCGCCTGCCAGGAACACAGCTGGCTTGGCCCGATTCTTGTGTAGGGTGAAGGAGCCTGTGGCTGAACCTATCTTCACTTCCGTGGCCAGCGGCACCTTCTTCAGCGAGCGCTTGAAAGCGGTGTCGCGCATCCGGGTGGTGAACACTAGCTCGTTTTCAAACGGGGGACTCGCGATGGAAAAGGTGCGTGTGTTTCCCTCGGCGTCAGTTTCCGGTGGGTCGGTGAGTGTCACATCGGCGGACTGTCCTGCTTTGAAGGTGAATCCAGACGGCTTTTCGAAGTGAAAGGCCATCGTACCTTCTGCAACTTCTTCCCGGCGCATCAGCCTGGCCTGAACCGCCACCAAGACCGCATTAGTAGCCATGATTACCTCCTTAGACAAAGTCCTAAATCGTCCGTGATTACATCCACCGGCCCCCCGTCTAGCTGCGAGGGCCGGCCTTCCTTGCTACACCAGGCGGGTTCACGGCAGCGTCAGGGGAACCACCTTCATCATCCATTCGCGACACGGCCTCTTCGTCAAAGTGCTGCTGAGTAGATGAAAAGGATTCTGAGGCCTCACTCTTCTCTCTTCGCCAAGAGATGGTCAGTAACAAGGCACTCTCTTCCAGCGCTTCAACGTCGTGCAGTACGCCGCAGTCCAGCACCAACAAATGTCCCACCGAGACATTCACTTTTCGATCGGCCAAATGGACACAGACCTGCCCCTCCAACTGTTGAATGGAAACCCTCCCCTCTGCTCTGTGCTGGCGCATTCGAGTACCGCTCTTCATCAGAATTAGAACGATTCGGAAATCTGGATACTTCGCGAGCGTTTTGGAACTCCGCCCCGTTTCCCGCTGCCAGGAGTCTTGTTGCCGCAGTTGCTGCAGCTCTCGTTCTAAGTCGATTTGCAACAGAGGTTCCGCTAAACCGGGCAATCGATTCAATGCCTGAATGCCATCGCCGGGATGGCAGGTGCTGAGATTCGTAGCCATGATGAACACCTTCTCCCCGTGCATCTCCGTCGTGATTACGGGCTAACCATTGACCTTGAATTACGGAGCGGGCGCCTACGTCCGAAACGTCGGCAAGCCCCAGATGACGATGATCGATGATGTGTTGCGGCAAAACTGGTCAACATTGCACAGTCTCTCGTCAGATCTAAAGCTACGGCGAATTGGAGATGGGAGATTGCCGATCACACCGGACCTTGTCGACTTTAGATCAACGCCGGCTCTTCGTGTTGCGGCAGCCTGCTCCTCCTGCACCGTACAGAGTGTCACTGCATGCTTGGCGCGGAGTTGTCCATTTTCGAATTGTGCTTCTGAATTCTTTCAAACACGTTCTTCACAACTCGATCACACCGCACGGCATGAAAGTTGAATGCTTCTTTCCGTTCCATGCCAGCACGCGCGTAAAGACTCTTGCGTAACAACGCCCGCGCTCGATGAAGGCGGACTTTGACGTTGTCCTCGGTGATTTCGAGGACCTCCGCGGCATCGGTCGTGCTCATGTCTTCTAGGGAAATTGCGGGTTCTTCGCAAGCGGTACGTCTCAGAAGCTCAGCCAAGGTCTCGCCGCGACGAAATTCCATTGTGACGAATACCAGCTCTTCGTCCCCCGACTTGTCCCGAAACAGATCGAAGACCCTACAGATGTTTGATGCCTTACTTTCCTGGCAAGATGAACTTCGCAAAACCGGTCCAATCAAGCGATTTGTAACCGTCAAAAAGAGGAGTAGAGTAGAATCCAAATGGTTCAAAACCCACCTGTGAGTTACTAAACCGTTGTACGGGCTAACACCTGTTCCGAGGGTCCGATTCCCTCCCCCTCCGCTGTTCAAGTTATTAACAACTCCTCAATGCGCATCGGATCCACATGGGCTGCGGCTGCGACATTCGGGGCGCGCCTTCCTATTCAATATCGAACGATGACTTGAGCCTGTCTGTCGCCTCGACAAACACCTCATAGGATTTTCGCAATGCTGCGAGCTTGTCAATCAAGTCTGCGACGTGCTGATGAAGATAGCCATCCCTCCTCGGACATTGCGACTCAGCGACTCGATAATTATCAAGTACCTCATCTAAATATTTCCCGAATATCTTACTGCTAAAGAATTGCTGCATCCGCGCGTCCGCCCCTTGATTTCCTGTGGCACCCGCCAGAGCCAGAATGCGTGTGTAGTTTTTCGTCCCCAGATCGACCCGCCAATCTACCAGATCGTCTAATCTCTGGCAGGCGAGCTGCCAATGCTCTAGGTAACGCAGTAATTGAGGTATAGTCTCATCACGTCGATTGAGCACAGCGACAGCAATTGCCGCTATCTTAAGAGAATTTATCTTGCTCTTTTGCAACTCGTCATCTATTTCCGTGAGCCGTTCCGAGGCATCGATGTGCAGTTGTCTCTCCAGGAGAAGATCATTCCAGGATTCTTGCAGTAGAGGGGCATAATAATCCCAAAAGCACGAGGTTTGAAAAAAGAGCGAGGCATAACGAAGGTGTCCCTCGAGGGCGAATGCGTTGGCTGCCATCAAACCTGGCCCACACGCCTGCACCTCTTCGTCAATTAATTGATCCTCAATTAGTACCATGTGGCCTAGGCACGCATTCGCGTATGCTATCTCTAGGCAGTCATGTCCAACTGATCCGCCAAGGTCACATTGTACCCAAAACGGCAGCATGCAGTAGGAATAGGTCCAAGTCATTCTGTCTAGCCCTAGTCCATGCCTAGAAAGATGTTGCAGGACCGCCTCTCTGAGCAGCGATGGTAGCCGATCTGTAAATTTGGAGAGCCTACTGGAGACACGAGCGTTCGGCTCTAGAAAGTCTGTGTAGAATGTTGGAAAATCCCCAATCTTCATGCGGGCTTGAGTAACTGGCAGAGATGTGTACGCGACGTGAACATGCGCTGCGCGCGATCGTAAACTTCACCGTAGCGCATTCGGATCGCCTCCTCATATCCTCGGAATTCATCTCGTTTGAAGATGCCTTGCCGCCAAGCGGAGCAGATGGCCTGTGCGGCAAGCCTGGCGCTTACCAAAGCTGGTCCAATGCCTTCCCCATCCCATGGATTGGCCATTCCAGCGGCATCGCCAATATAGATAACGCCATCCCGAACAAGCCGGCCCGGTTGAAGGCCGGTTTTGAGCACGGCTCCCTGGAAACGCAAGACTCGTCGTGCTTTGCTGAATGAGCGATGCACTCCAATGACTCTATCGATGACGTGGTCTAGAACCAACTCTAGAGGATCATGCTGTTCTCTTAGTGCCCTAAGGCTCATGCCTATACCGACGTTAGTAAGACCTCCCGGAAGAGGAAAAACCCAGGCATATTGCAGAGGAAGGTAATCTAGATAGTAAAATTCGCAGGTTTCAGCCACGTTGACATTTTCGTAGTAAGCTCTTCCAGCCAAACCAACACGTTCGTCAAATTCGCAGGCTGAACCGGCACCGTTGGCGTAGATTACGACGTCAGCGCGAATTTGGGTCTCGATCTTATTTGGCGCCACACCTCGCAGGATGAAGATGCCCGAGGCGCCTCTGGTTAAATGATAACAACGACACGGACTTAACCACCGTGCACCCATGGCGATAGCCCTGCGGCGCAACGTGTCATCGAAGTCTGTGCGACGAATCACATAGAGCCGGCCACCGCTGACGTTCAAAGATCCTTCGCGCTTTTTGCCTGTGTAGCCGACTGCACGCCATCTACACACCCCGGCACATCGGCCGAACCAGTTCGCTTCGGGTTCGAGTCCGAGTCTCGCTAACTCGGCAATCGCTTCCTCGCCTAGAAGATCGCCGCAGACCTTATCTCTAGGAAACGTAGAGCGATCGATCAAACAAACGTCGAAACCTGCTCCCGAAAGATAGTAAGCTGCGGCTGAGCCAGATGGTCCCGCACCGACTACGGCGATTTGGCAATTTACTGTGGTCGGAACGCCCTGAATCATTTTAGCGGGTCTCCGGCTCAGCCACAACTAACCGTACTCGCAAGCAAATTGCCGGACTGGACACAAGAAGATCATCGCACGCGCCACCACCGACGCGTTGGAAACAAGCTGAAACAACGGCTAGGCTCAGACCACCTTCACGCCTGATCAACCGCTCACAACGGTCTATCTGAGCCTGTCGACGATGTCGTTCTCGGATCGCCTCGGTTTAGCTCGTAGTAGGCAAAAGAGCGCTGCGCCATTACGGCTTGGTCGCTCCCTCAATATGACTCACATGTCCCGTTGCTCCCCCAGCTACTTTATCGAGTTCAGCACCAGCGTCCATGAACGCCCGAGCATTCTGCTTAATAATTCTTTCGTCTTCGGGCGACAGGGTGACGCCCATGCTTTTAGCCGCGTTCCCAGGATGCTCAGCTAATTCGTTCCGAAACTTCTCATCAGACATTGCCCTTCCAACCAATTTCTGTACGTCTTCCTTACGTGCCATATCGTCTTCCTCCATTGCGCCCGAGCGCTGAAGTTTGTGGGCCCATCACCTCTCAAAGATCGTCCACAGCGGTCCCTCTCGCAAATATGACTACGGTGCACCAGACCAGAGACTGCCCCTGGGGCGCCCCTGGGGCGCGCCCCTCAACTAAAGTCCTTCACGTTAGCGCTTGCTGCGCCGCGACTCCGTACCGGTTTTGAATCTCTATTGTGCTGGAGCTGAGAAGGTCTATTAGAACCTGAGCCTCGTATTCTTTGGATATCTGTTGAACGACACTAAGAATTTCAGGGTCGGACAGAAGTGATGTACACAAATGACAGACGTCTACGTACCCAGGGAGAAGCTTCTGACCGAGCCCCGCGCGTCGGAGCGCCGGAACGAAAGCCGAGGGACCTTGCCGCCTCAAAACAGCGAGTATGCCCCTCAGATAAAACTCTCGTAAAAGGTTCAGGATGCTGGTGTTCTTTGCATTCCCAAGCTTCAGTGCTTCGATGAATCCGCCAGGCGTACAACACATGTATGCGTCGCCATTAGGCGAGATAGTCATCATCGCTCCAGGGCACCGTCCCTCAGGGATTTGGCTTTCTAATGCGAAGGCAGAGGGCGGAAGCTCTGATGCCCTTCCACCTGGCAGAAAAGAAATCTCCTGAAATTGCGTTTTCGAAGGCACCGGGCCGATCGCACGCACCAATTGACTCACAGTGGGGCCATTATTTGGTGTGGTGCACTTTACGAAAGGAACCAGCCCAAGCCGATCCGCCGCAGCAAGGGCACATCGAACTCGCGCGGGGTCTATAAAGTCGCTGTGGAACGGGCTGGTACTGACGGCGATCGTCGTGAGTCCGCTGTCTTTCAAAGGCGCGAGCTTTTCGTAGGCCGCTGCTTCGCTTTTCGCCCAGAACGCATTTGTTACAACAGAGATAGATTTGAACTTTGGTGAGGCGTGACCAATGCTCCGACGCAATAAAGGGTAGTAAAGAAAGACCTCGCCTCCGGTAAAGCACAGTGTTGAAGGGCCGTGAGGAATTTCCGCGGCTTGATCGATGTAGGAGTAAACATCCGCCTCGTCCATCAGATCATCGCGATCCGGTCCCGCGCTGACACAACAGTGCGCGCACTTAGCATTGCAATGGAACGTGAGTAGCAAACCTAACCGCATACGATTTGGGCGAGCGCGAGAGGAAGCTACCATTTATCGCAACATTTGTCAACAGGATTCCTTACATCGTCGCCGCAACATGAGAATTCCTTTTTCTGCAAAGTTCGGAAACGATATATCACCCAGAAACAGGCAGTGGGGGAGTTGCGGCTGAGTGTGTGGTGCGAGAGCTGCTGGTGCGGTCGCGTGCACGTTGCGATGGCGAGCTGCGGCGTTCTGGCTGGCTCCAGCTCCGGAAGAATTGCCGCCAGCCATGCCGCGTCTGCCATACAAATCGCCGCAAAACATCTCTTTCATTTCGACCAGAAAAATGTTGGAAATGTTCACTAATCGGTGTTATTTTTCGCCTTCGGGTGTAAACTGTCGAACCCGAGTTTTTTGTCCCTCTGCTAGCTAGAATTAGGATTGAGTGATGTCACTTTTCCGCAAGATCTCGTTGGATCGCCTGGCATCACCAGAGCAGCTGGATCAGCTGCTGCTTGTTGCTGAACCAAAAGCTTGGTTGGCGTTATTCGCGGTTTTCATTGTAGTTGCCACTGCAATAGTGTGGGCATACGAGGGAACCGTCCCGACCGTTGCCACTGGCCAAGGAGTTATCGTTCGCTCGGGGGGTGTGCTGAACATGGTGAGCCATGGCGCCGGAACGGTATTGCATCTCAATGTTCACCAGGGCGATCGGGTGAACGCTAACCAAGTGATAGCAACGATCGCGCCGCCAGCCCTGGTAGAAAAACGCAATTCAATGCGTGCGGCATTAGGTGAACTTGTGAGTACGCGTCAACATGCGTTGGCAATTCGTCGAAACGTGAGCAAGCTGCAACTAGAAGTAGTCCTCCGCCAACGAGAAAATGCCGAACGACAGATAAAGGAACTGCAGGATGAAGTCGCAATTGCAAGGCAACAAATAGGGGCCGAAGAACAACTGCTGACGATTACCAAGGAACAAGTATCGGTCGTTAAACAGAAGTTGATCGGTATTAACGACCAGATTGCCGGCTTAGATGCGCAAGTGAAGGATCTCGATGCCGAGGTTCTCAGGCTGGAAACACAGCCAAACCAGGAAGACGTGGACATGCGAGAGCGGGTATCCACGATGCAGCGTGATCTCGCCGGCATCGAGAAGGAATTAACTGTTGCGGAAAACGTCGTGACTCCCTTGCCGGGCCAAGTGCTTGAAATGAAAGTATATCCAGGCAGCAGTGTTCAGGCGGAGCAGGCAATTGTCAGCATACAACCCGACGTCGAAGATCTCGACCTTCTGGCATATTTGCCGTCACCTCAGGCCGAAGACACAAAAATTGGGATGGAGGTGCAGGTCTCTCCCTCGACGGTCAAACGCGAGGAATTCGGCTTCATGAAAGGTAGAGTTGTCTACGTTTCTGACTACCCAGCTACTACGGCTGCGTTGATGCATAATTTCGAAAACGAATTGCTGGTGTCCGCACTAACTATGTCTGGACCTGTGACAGAATTGCACGTTGTCCTCGATCGTGATGCTTACAGTCCTAGCGGGTTTAAGTGGTCAGCCTCAATGGGACCCTCGAAACATATCAGTGCTGGCACCATTTGTTCGGTTCAGGTAGTTACACGTCGGCAACGCCCTATCACACTGGTTCTGCCATACATCAAAGAAAAGTTGCGGTAGCGTAGGAGAACGATGGGCGACGAACCATCATCATCGCTTGACGCAGAAACTTTCGTCGGTGCCGAATGCATGCGAAAGTTCCGTCGCAAGCGTGTGCGGACCCCGACTGTGCTGCAAGTAGAAGCAGTCGAATGCGGAGCTGCCGCTCTTGGGAGCGTCCTCGCCTATTACGGACGTTTCGTGCCGATAGAACAGCTGCGAATGGCGTGTGGCGTCTCAAGAGATGGAAGCAAAGCCAGCAGCATCCTGAAAGCAGGCCGGGAATGGGGATTGATCGGCAAAGGGATAAAGAAGGAGTTATCCGAACTAGGGGCTTTAACACTCCCGTATATCGCATTTTGGAATTTCAATCACTTCGTGGTGGTGGAAGGTTTTGGACGTGGTAAGGTCTACCTTAATGATCCCGCTACAGGCCCACGCGTGGTGACATATGAAGAGTTTGATTTAGCATTCACTGGTTTGATATTAACGTTTGATAAAACGCCTGAGTTTACTCGAGGCGGGGCAAAACCTTCGCTGGTAAAGTCCCTAAAGAAGCGCCTCCCGGGCAGTCAATTGGCACTCATTTACCTTGTGCTGGCCACCTTGGCGTTAGCCCTGCCTAACTTAAGTATACCTATCTTTTCACGAGTGTATGTCGACGATCTCTTGGTAGAAAACAAAACCACGTGGCTGAAACCCTTGTTGTTGATCATGGCAATCACGTGCATAGTGAAGGCGTTCGCCACCTATCTGCAGCAGAGCTCATTGTTACGAATGGAGACAAAGCTATCGGTAAGTTCGTCGGCCAAGTTTCTTTGGCACATGTTGCAGCTTCCAATGGAATTCTTCTCGCAGCGCTTTACTGGCGAACTTGCATCGCGAGTGCAAGTAAATCAAACCGTTGCTAGTCTACTCGCTGGCGAACTGACCACAAGTATCGTGAATATCATGCTGATTGGATTTTATGCTGCGCTGATGATGCAATACGATAAAGTGCTAACTGTAATAAGTATTACAATCGCACTCATTAACTTGCTTGCGCTACGTATGGTATCTCGCAGGCGTGTCGACGATAATCGCCGCTTGCAGCAAGAGTACGGTAAGTTAGTTGGTGTATCTATGTCGGGTCTACAGCTAATCGAAACAGTCAAATCGATGGCTACGGAGAACGATTTTTTTTCGCGCTGGGCTGGGTACCATGTGAAGGTCCTAAATGCCGAGCAGCGGCTTGGTGTCTCCTCACAAATGCTTAGCGCAGTTCCACCACTGCTGACTGCTGTCAACACTGTGGCCATTTTGGCTGTTGGCGGGTTACGCGCTATGGACGGCTTGATGACTTTAGGTATGTTGGTCGCATTCCAGGGATTAATGACCGCCTTCGTTGAGCCGGTCAACCGATTAGTCGACCTGGGAGGAAGATTTCAGGAGGCACATGCGGATCTTAACCGCTTGGACGACGTGCTCTACTATCCGGTCGATCCCGCACTACAGTCGAGCAGTTATGACACATACGATGCACCAATAGAGAGATTAGAGGGCTGTCTCGAACTGCGAAATGTCACCTTCGGCTACAGCCGTCTTGATCCGCCGCTTATTTCTGACTTCAATTTGTCGTTGTACCCCGGACAGCGCGTCGCCCTAGTCGGCGGTTCAGGCAGCGGCAAGTCGACAATAGCAAGAATCGTAGCGGGGCTCTATCAACCATGGTCGGGTGAAGTGCTTTTCGACAATAACCCGCGCATGACGTATCCCCGCAGCGTTCTCAGCAGTTCGCTCGCAATGGTCGATCAGGACATTTTCTTGTTTGAAGGCACAATTCGACAGAACCTGGCATTGTGGGACACGACTATCGAGGAGCCAGTGTTAGTGGAAGCGGCAAAGGAAGCGGTCATTCATGACGAGATTGTGAACCGTCCTGGTGGGTACGACTCAGTATTAGAAGAAGGCGGCCGTAATTTTAGTGGCGGCGAGCGACAACGGATGGAGATAGCAAGAGCACTTGCCAGCAATCCTCGCATCCTGGTACTTGATGAGGCGACTAGTGCCTTGGACGCACAAGTCGAAAAAAATATCGACGATCAAATCCGAAGTCGCGGGTGTAGCTGTTTGATCATCGCTCATCGTCTCAGCACAATTCGCGACTGCGATGAAATCATTGTTCTAGATAGGGGTAAAGTCGTTCAGCGGGGCAGGCATGAAGAACTTATCCAGAGTGATGGCATATACGCCGAGCTCGTAAGGGCTAACTAAACGACAAGCGGGTCTGCAAAAGATGGTCACGTTGCGTATGAACTTCGATGAAGGCGACATAGTTACGCCGGTTTCTAACATGCCATTGCCGGTGCACGACCCAGACTCAGTATGGATCGTTCAGCAGGGGAGGTTAGATTTATTTCTCGTACGCGTGGGGAGTGATTTGGCAAAGAACGCACGTTATCCTGTGATGCGAGTTGAACATGGATGTGCAGTATTTGGTGTGGCTGTATCAGACGGTCGAGCTTTAATCGTTACTGCATCTCCTGAAACCAAGCTTCTGCGAGTTCGGTTGGACAGATTTCAGGATTTGGCAGGTGTTTGTGATAATCCCACGGTCTCGCTACTGGACGCGTGGATCCATTGCCTTTCCGCTGCAGTCGCGACCGTACCCTCCGCCGGCAACATTGTCGCTGTGCAAGCCGGAGATTCAGTCGAAGTGGGAGAAGAGCCAAAAGTCATACTCGCTAAGGATGGAATAGTGTGGGTATCTCATAAAGAGTGTTCTGTTCGCTTTCTTGGTAAAACGCCTGTTCCTCCCACTTTTGAGTCATTCTTTCCAGTATCTAAGCATGGGTGGCTCGAAGTTATGCCCAAGAGCCATTTGCAGTGCCTTGATACTCGATCACTCCTCCAAACAGATCCCGATCTGCGCTCCCTGCAGGCGTTCCATCGGATTGTAGTCTCCTGCCTAATCGAAAAACAACAACATGAAAGCGCCAAAGAGCGTGAGCGTCAGCGCGCCAGGCATATAGCCGACAAGGTCGTGTTCCGTAGTTCCCTCCTACGACTCTCTGAGCCACTGGTGCAAGTCCCATTCGACGTCCAGAGCGAAAGGGAATGCGAAGATCCTGTTTTTCTCGCGGCAGAAGCAGTCGGTAGGGCCAGCGGAATGAGGCTAAAACCGCACTCGGACATGTTGCGAGGGGCGAAACTGATGGATCCCATAGGAGCCATTGCGCGAGCTTCCGGCGTCCGTGTGCGGAGGGTTCAGCTCAGACCAGGATGGTTGATGCATGACCCTGGGCCCCTGCTAGTCTTCCGAGACGTCGACCAGCGACCCTTGGCGTTAGTGCCGCACTCAGCGGGAAGGTACCATCTCTATGATCCTATTGGACAAACAAGTACCACAGTGAGCTCCGAAGCCAATTCAGGTCTCGCCTCTTTTGCTTATATTTTCTACCGACCGTTTCCATCAAAGAAATTATGCATTAGGGACGTTTTTAAGTTTGGTACATCCGATTGTAAGGCCGAATTGATTTTACTTCTGCTGATGGGAACTGCAGCGGGTCTACTGGCTGTCATCACTCCATACGCTACGGGGATCATTTTCGATCGCTTAATACCCGCCGGAGAACGGGGACAATTGCTGCTCACGGCGATGATCTTGCTCGCCGTCGCGGGGGCGGTAACCATGTTCACGGTTACTCGCAACTTCGCTGTTCTCCGCCTACAAGGGAAAGTAGATAAGGTATTGCAAGCCGCCATCTGGGATCGCCTGCTAAGCTTACCGGTCGCTTTTTTTCGCAACTATACTTCTGGTGACCTGGCATCGAGGAGTTTGGGCATCGCGCAAATGAGCAGAATTTTGACAGGTTCGGCACTCACAATGATCCTTACCGGCATCTTTTCTATATCCAGCCTTGGTTTGTTGTTCTACTACAGTTCGCGGCTGGCGTTTCTTGCGACCGGGCTTTTACTGTTCGGGGGTATAGTGTCTGCAGTTTGCATAGCGGTCGAACTGCAATATCAGAAAGAGATCTCTCAGCTGAAGGGGCGGCTTTCAGGATCATTGCTGGAGCTCTTGAGCGGCATAGCAAAGTTTCGTGTTGCAGCTGTCGAAAGCCGCGCATTTACAAGTTGGGCGCGAGAATCTGCTCGACTGTATCAGGTTCAGGTTCGTGGAACGCGGCTTTCGAATCGACTAACTGTATTCAATTCCGTTTTTCCTATAGCTAGTGTTGGTGCCATCTTTTACTATCATGCGACCATTCTCTCCCGACCCCAAGCCGACATGCTCACCACGGGAAACTTCGTGGCTTTTCTTGCCGCATTTTTGCAATTTTCAACGGCCATGTTACTAGTCAGTTCTTCTCTGTTATCGATGCTTGGTGTCGTACCTTTGTACGAACGTGCGCAGCCTATATTCGAGACCTTGCCAGAAACTGCAGAAACCAAGATCGATCCCGGTAAGCTAACTGGTGCTATTGAGATGAGTCGCCTCACGTTTCGGTATAGGCCTAATATGCCCTTAGTCTTGCGCGATGTTTCAGCAACCATTCAGCCTGGCCAATTTGTGGCATTCGTGGGCGCCTCGGGAAGTGGAAAATCGACTCTGTTTCGGCTACTGCTGGGTTTTGAAACGCCAGAATCTGGCAAGATTTACTTTGACGGACACGATCTTGCGAGCCTAGACGTTCAGGCAGTTCGTCGCCAGATCGGAGTTGTCTTGCAAACAGGACGCTTGATTAGTGGGGACATTTTTACGAATATTGTCGGTTCTTTGCCGCTTACTATGAACGACGCCTGGGAGGCGGCATCCATGGTCGGTATTGATGAAGACATCCGATGGATGCCAATGGGCATGCACACCTGGATCGGCGAGGGTGGTGGTGGCCTCTCAGGAGGGCAGCGCCAGCGGTTGCTTATTGCTCGCGCTATAGTCAGCAAGCCGCGAGTATTACTTATGGATGAGGCGACAAGCGCCCTCGATAATCAAACTCAAAAGATTGTTATCCGAAGCCTCGAGAGTCTGCAAGCTACGAGAGTTGTGATCGCCCATCGTCTGAGTACAGTCTTGAATGCTGATCGCATCTTTGTCCTCGCGAAAGGCACTGTCGTGCAAGTCGGGACGTACGAGGATCTAATGGGACGAGATGGTCTCTTTCGTGAGTTGATAAGCCGCCAGCTTATTTAACGGCGCGATGAATTTGGTGGGATCAAACCAAACTTAGCTTCGCAGAAAGCAAAAAATGAGAAAAGTTTTGTATCTGCTTGGAGTACTGGATGACCGAGACATAGAGTGGCTCGCTCAGAATGGCACGCGGCAGCATGCGAGTGCCGGAACGGAACTCATCACTGAAAACCAACCAATTGAGTCATTGTACATCGTACTAGACGGGGAACTGTCTGTCTGCGTTCAGTCGACGCGAATGGAAATTGCCAGACTTCATGCAGGAGAGATTGTGGGAGAGTTGTCACTAGTCGACACCCAACCGTCATCCGCCTCCGTAATTTCCGTGACTGACTCTTGGCTGTTGTCAATTCCACGTGAACTTCTCTCATTACGTCTATCTAAAGATGTCGCATTTGCAGCTCGCTTCTATCACTCCATCGCTATGTTTTTGTCCGAGCGTTTGCGCACAACGGTGAGTCGGCTTGGCTATGGTGACGTACGGCAAGACTCAAGTGCGGATGAACTCGTCGATGCGTCTCTGGACTCTGTCTCATTGGCAGCGTTGCGCTTTGACAAGATGCTCCACAAGCTCCGCGGGGAGTATAAGCCCTAGAGTTAACTCTAATCGTAACCGTCCGGCATAGGCCGTCTTGAAAGTTTGCACAGTTCAGCTGACCCAAACCCCGAAAACTGGACCATCTAGAATGTGAGTTCTCCCAAACCAAGGAGAGGAGAACCACAATGAAAGGCACGCGACACAGCGAAGAGCAGATCATCGCGATCCTGAAGCA
>Ga0310037_10000322_pt1 | contig 33146 bp, 48 predicted proteins | sample Sb_taG_11_FD_200239 | JGI IMG/M metagenome (GOLD analysis project Ga0310037, IMG submission 200239) | Peat soil microbial communities from Weissenstadt, Germany - Sb_50d_3_AS metaG (v2) (version 2) | ecosystem: Environmental > Terrestrial > Soil > Wetlands > Peat | place: Germany: Weissenstadt... | reverse complement strand
TCCCCCCAGATCTCTCCCCGATACGCGAACGGCTGTTCGAACCCCCCAGGACAGGGCCGAGGCCCCGAAATGCGCCCGCCGCCGCCCCGGACTCCCCCGAAATCGGCCGCTGACCTGCGCGGACGTCCGAGCCCAAGCGGGGGCCGTGTTCGGATTCCCGGGGCTCGGCGGGCGCTGTTCGAACCTCGTCCGGGTGTTCGGACGGACCGTGTTCGAATGGCGTTCGAATCGAACAGCCCGGATTCGGGTCACGGGGCGTATCGAAAACCGCGGCGAAGGATTCGAACAGCGGACGGGGCCGCCGTGAGCGCGTCGCTGCTCGAGCGCAATCACCGGGCGTGGGCGGCGCTGCGGGTGGCGTACGGCCGGATGCTGCCGTGTGCGTGCTGGCGGTGCGGGTGCCTGATCGAGCTCGGCGAGCCGTGGCACCTCGGGCACGTGATCGACCGCGCCCTCGGCGGCAGCGATGCGCGGCTGGCGCCCGAGCATGCCGACTGCTCGAGGCGGGCGGGCGCGCGGCTCGGCGTGGTGATCGCCCGCATGCGGCGGCGGGCGGTCATCACCGGGCCGACGTCGAGGCAACCCCCGCCCGCCTCGAGGGCTCGAGCTGCTCGAGCGGCGCGGCTGGCGCCGTCGCGGCAATGGTGACCCGGGCGGCCCCGGCCCTCGAGTGGCCGGGGGTCGGGGACATGCCCGCCTCGGCGCGGTGGCCGCGGCTGATGACGGGACCGCACCCGGCCGCGGTGGGCACGTACGGCCCGGATGCGGTGGCGTGGGGCGAGGCGCGGCGGCTGCACCCGCGGCCCTCGGCCGGGACGCGATGGTGGCAGCGGCTCGCGCTGTCCCGCGCGCTCGAGCACGACGCGGCCGGGTCGCTCGTGTGGCCGCTCGTGATCGTCTCGGCGCCGCGGCAGGCCGGTAAGAGCTGGCTCGAGCGGATCGTGTGCGGGTGGCGGATCGATCAGGGCGCCCGGTTCGGCGGGCAAGAGCAGGCCGTGTTGCACGTGGCTCATAAGCTGATCGCCGCGCAAGAGGTGTGGCGGCCCGCGGCCCGGTGGGCGCAGCGGTCCGGGCTCGGCGTCCGGTGGGCGAACGGCGAGCAGCAGATCGAGACGGGCGACGGGTCGCGGTGGCTTTTGCAGGCCGCGAACGATGGCGCCGGGGTCGCGTTCAGCCTGTCAATGTCGCTGATCGATGAGGGCTGGCGGGTGGCCCGGTCGGTGTTCGAGGAGGCGATAGAGCCCGCGATGGCCGAGGCCGACTCGCCGCAGACCTGGCTGGTCTCGACGGCGGGCACGGCCGACTCGGACCTGATGCACACCTACCGGGCCGCCGCGATAGCGACGCTCGAGGACCCCTCGGGCGTGCTGCTGATCGAGTGGTCGGCGCCGCCCGATCCCGACCTCGACATTGACGACCCCGCGGTGTGGCAGGCCGCGCAGGCGCATTGGGACGAGCGGCGGGCCGCGTGGGTGGCGCGCAAGCGGGCGTTCGCCGACGAGCGGGCGTTCCGCCAGCAGGCGCTTAACCAGTGGGTGCCGTCGCTCACGCCGCCCGTGCTCGAGGAGGGCACGTGGGGCCGGGTGGGCACCCGGCGCGGCCCGGCGGGCGTGCTGGCCCTCGGCGCCGACGTGGCCGAGGACCATAGCCGCGCCGTGATCGTGGCCTACGGCGCCGGGGTCGCCGAGGTGATCGAGGACCGGCCGCAGGCCGGTTGGGTGGCCGGGCGGCTCGGCGAGCTGGCCGCCCGGCACGGCGCCGCCGCGGTGGGCATCGACGGGTCCGGCCCGGCCCGCGGCCTGGCCGATGAGCTGAAATCCCGCGCCGAGCTGGCCGGGCGGCTGGTGATCCTGTCCGCTGCGGACATGGCCGCCGCGTCCGGGCAGTTGCTCGACGCGCTGACCGCGGTCCCGCCGCGGGTGGGGCTGCGGGATCATCCGCTGATGGCCGCGGCGGTCACCTCGGCGCGCAAGCGTCGCTGCGGCGGCGCGTGGGCGTGGGAGCGCAGCGACGCCGGGCTCGCGCTGATCGCCGTCACGGTCGCGGCGTGGGCCGGGGCGCACGCCCCCGAGCCCGCCGACGAACCGCAGGTGTTCATATGAGCATGCCGCTACGCCCCCCGAACCGCATCGGATACGGCGGGCTCGTGCGGGACGAGCGTCCCGGCGTCGCCGTCTATACCGGCACGGACGGGCGGGACATGCTGATCAACGACCCGGACGGGTGGGAAGTCAGCCGCAAGGACCTATGGTGGCAAGGCCCGGCCGGGGGCGACGGGACCGGCGGCCCGATCGGCAACCCGCCGCCGGGCGCGTCGCCGCATAGCCTGCCCGCCGCCGTGACCCGGTGCACGTCGCTGCTCGCCGACACCCTGGCCGGGATGCCGTGGCGGGTGATGCGCGGCCGGGCGCGGATGCCCGCGCCCGACTGGATCACCGACCCGCAGGCCAAACGCCGTGACCTGCGGATCACGGCCGGGCCGGTCCCCGAGTGGCGCCGGTCCGCGATGGAGTTCTGGTCGTGGACCCTGACGTCGATGCTGTGGGAAGGCGAGGGCGTGATCTACGTCCCGGCCCGCAACGATGACGGCAGCCCGGCGCCGCCGCTGTGGCAGCTCAACCCGCACGACCTCGAGATAGACGGCGGCGAGTACGTCATCCCGCCCGGTAACGGCGGCGAGGGCTACCGATTCGCCCCCGGCGAGCTGATCGTGATCCGCGGGATGGTGCGGGGCGGGCCGCGCGGCGTGGGCGTGCTCAAGGCGCATTTCCTCGACCTGGCGCTGGCGGGCGAGGTACGCGGGTTCGCTTACAACATGCTGCGCCGCGGGATCCCCTCGGGTTATCTCAAGGTCAATGCCCCGCAGCTCACCCGGGATAAGGCCCATGAGCTGCAATCGGATTGGATGCGCAGTCACGGCGGGACGATCAAGAAAATCGCCGTGCTCAACGCGACGACCGAGTTTCACCCCCTCCAGCTCGACCCGCAGGCCATGCAGCTAGCGCAGATGCGGGATTACTCGACGCTCGACATAGCGATGATTTTCGGCATCCCGCCGTACATGCTCGGGCTGGCCGCGGACCGCTCGACGTACGCGAACGTCGAATCGCGGATGATCGAGTTCGCCGAGTTCTCTTTGCTGCCGTGGGCGCGGCGGGCCGAGTCCGCGCTCGACGCCGAGTTCACCCGCGGGACCTCGCTCAAGATCAATCTTGACTCGCTGCGCCGCGCGGACACGGCTACCCGCTACCAGGCGCACAAGATCGGGCTCGACGCGAAATTCCTCACGATCGATGAGGTGCGCGAGATGGAAGACCTGCCGCCGATGCCCGAGGAGGGCTGATCATGGCCGCCGAACAGATGACGATCCCGCTCGAGGTCCGGTCGATCGATGAGGCGCTACGCTGCGCGACCATGCTCGTGTGCCGCTACGGCGAGACCTCGACCCGGACGCCGCGGCCGGAGCGGTTCGCGCCGGGCGCGTTCACCCGGTCGGTTAACGAGCGGGCTCACCGGATCCCGTTTACCGACCGGCACACGGGCGGGACCGGCGAGCTACGCGCCCCGGCGGTCGCCCGCCCCGTGTCGTGGGACACCTCGGGCGAGGCCGAGCTACTCGCCGTGCTCAAGTTTTACGACACGCCCGAGGCGTGGGAGGTCTACTGCCGAGCCCGGGACGGCGAGATCAACGCCGGATCCGTCGGGTTCCACCCGGTCGCCGAGCGGGCCGTCGGCGGCGTCCGCGAGATAACCGAGGCGGCGCTGCATCACGTCGCGCTGCTCTCGAGGGCCGAGGCGACCCCCGCCTATGACGCGCCGCGGCTGCTCGAGGTGCGGACCGCCGACGTGGCCGCGCTGCTCGCCGTGAGATACGCCCCGGGGCTCGCCGATAGTTGCGTTTCGGCCGCGGAGATGGCAAGAATGGTCCACGACGGCGACCGAGCCCAGCACTGAACCGGCCGCCCGACCCCGGCCCGCCGAGCCCTGCACAGAACCGGCAGGCCGACCCCGGCCCGCCGAGCCCTGCACAGAACCGGCAGGCCCCCTGAGCACGACGGCGCCCGAGCCCTGCACAGAACCGGCCGCCCCCGCCGAGCCCTGCACAGAACCGGCGGTATCGCAATCACAGCGACGCCGGGAGGGCGCGTGTCTACGAACGTGTATCTGAAATCCAAGCTCGAGGAGCGGACGAGCCAGGCCGCGGTGTTGGAGGACCTGACCAAGACCGCCGATGACGCCAAGCGGGATCTCACCGACGCCGAGCGGCAGACGTTCGACTCGATCGTCGGGCGGCTCGCGTTCCTTGACGCCGAGATCAAGCGGCTTACCGACGCCGAGGCGGGCGCGGCTAAGTTCGTGCAGATTTACGGCGCGCATCAGGAGGCCGAGCAGCGGGCCGCCGCGGCCCGGGACCGGGAGCGCGAGGCGGCCCCGCCGCGGACCGAGGAGCGGGCGCGGTCGTGGGGCGCGCGGTTTATCGAGTCCGAGCAGTTCAAGGCGTACAGCGGGCACGGCTCGAGCCAGCCGTTCAGGATCGAGGGCGGGTTCCTCGAGGAGCGGCAGGCCGACAACCCGATTACCACGGCGATCGGGACGCCGCCGCAATACTGGTCAGGCCCCCGGGATCCCGCTTTGCGGGTGCCGCTGTTCGATGTGGTCGGCGTGGTGCCGACCACGATGGGCTCTGTCGAGTATTACTACTGGCAGCCCGAAACCGGCATGGCGTCGGAGGTGGCCGAGGGCGCGCTCAAGCCCGAGGCGCCGATTCAGGGCGTGCTCAAGGCCGTCCCTATGTCGACCTACGCATGGTGGAAGGGCATTACCAAGCAGGCCCTCGAGGACGTGCCGATGGTGCGGACGATCGTGGACACGCAGCTACGCCGCGGCGTTATCCGCAAGATCAACGCCGAGGCCGCCGCCGCGCTCGCCGCCGACACGAATATTCCGACGTTCGGCACGCCGACCGACCTCCTGCTCGAGTCGCTGCGGGTCGGGCTCGGCATGGTCGATGAGGCGGGCTATTCGGCGAATGCGGTTTTGCTCAACGCGCTGGACTGGGCCGCGCTGGATATGACGATCCTCCCGGTCAGCCGGGACGGCGCGAACGTCTCTAACGTGTTCTGGGGGCTGCGCGCGGTCGCCGTCCCTCAGATCCCGAAGGGGTCCGCGTACGTCGGCGACTTCGCCGAGGGGATGACGTTCTTTGACCGGGAGCGGACCGAGGTCATGATGACCGACTCGCACGAGGATTTCTTCCTGCGGAACAAGCTCGTCCTACTGGCCGAGGCCCGCGGCAAGGTGGTCGTGTCCAACGCGGCGTGCCTGGTCAAGTGCGCGGGCACGGTGCCCGCCGCGAACCTGACCGGGGTCGGCCCTCCCGGGCCGCAGGGCCCGCAAGGCCCGCCCGGACCCGGCACTCAATCGGCCCGCAAGTAGCCAGCGATGAGCGGCCCGCCGAGCCTCGAGGAGGTCCGCGAGTGGTGCGGCGTCTCTGATTACGAGCTGGCCGACGATCAGCTAGCGTGGATCCTGGCCGCCGAAACCAACTTGCAAGCCGCCGACTGCGCCATACCGGACCCGTACCCGGACGAGCTAGGTCTTGCGATGCTGCGGCGGTGCGCCCGCGCCGCCGCGGCCCGCGGCGTGCCGCTCGGTACGCTGCCGCTGCCCGATACCGGGATGGGCGGGACGTTCGGCGCCGCGGTGCTGCCCCGCCTCGACGCCGAAATCGAGCGGTACGAGCATGAGCATCGCGTAATCGGGATCGCCTGATGGCCGGGTTCACCGTCACCGACCCGGCCGCCCCCGAGCGCGAGGTCGACCCCGGCGTCGCGGAGATAACCGAGCGATTCAAGGGCGACGTGGCCGGATATACCCCGGTGCAGACCGGCACGCTGCGGGCCGGGTGGACGGTCCAGCGCAGCGGCGACGCGCACTATCAGGTATCGAACGGGGTCCGGTACGCCCGCTACGTCGAGTACGGGACATCCAAGATGGCGCCGCGGGCGATGCTCGGCCGGGCGCTGGCGGGTGCCCGGTGAGGCGGCTATGGCGCGCGATGCTGCGCCGCTACCTCGCCTATGTCGCCTGGTTTGAGGACCTGCCGCCCGAGGTGCAGGCCGAGATCATCCGCAATCAGCGGCAGGTGATGTGATGGCGCTGGACCTCGAGCTGCCCGCGGGCGCCGACCCGGTGCTGGACTACCCGGCGCCCGACGTCGAGCAGCTCGTTTACGAGACGATCCGGCCGCTCGGCGGCGTGATCACGTGGTCCTACACGGCCGGGCGCGGCGACCCGCCCGGCTGGCTGGCAACCGTCAGCGTGCAGGTCGATATCAGGTCGCACAGCCGCGGCGCCGCGTCGGCGAGGGCCGACGCGGCGCGGCGCCGTATCTGCGCGCTGCCGTGGGCGAGCTGGCCCGGCGGCGTGATTACCCGCGTGGACGTCATCGACGGGCCGTTCTGGCTGCCCGACGAGACGGGCGCCCCGCGGTACGTAGCCCGGTACGCGGTCAGCGCTCACCCGGCCCGCGTCCGGCAGCAAACCAGGAGGTAACAAGTTATGCCCCCCGCCCCGCCAACGCTCAACCCCGAAGAGGTCCAGGTCGGGACCGCGAACGGCCCCGGAATCTGGGTCGCGCCGCCCGGCACGGCGCTCCCGGCCGACACGTGGGAAGACTTCGCCGCCCCGTGGCGGCTGCTCGGCTACCTATCCGAGGACGGCCCCACGGTCGGCCAGTCCACCGATACCGAGGACCTCACGCCCTGGCAATCCCGGGTGCCGATCCGGTCGGTCATCACCGGCCGACAGATCACGCTGCAATTCATCATGTGGCAGCTCAACGAGATCACGCTGGCGATGTACTTTGACGCCGACCCTCCGACTGTCGGCGCTGACGGCAGCATCGATATGGAGCTACGGTCCGACGCGCCGACCCACCTGTACGCGGTCGGCATCGACACCCGGGACGGAGACACCGTGTTCCGGGTGGGGTTCGGCCGCGCCTCGCTCTCGGACGCGGGCGATATGCAGATCACGAGCGGCGCGGCGGTTCCGCTCGACGTGACGCTATCCGCGCTGGATGACGGCGGGCGGCTCGGTTATGTCCAGCTCGGCCCGGCCGACGAGCCCGGCAACGGCAACGGCACCCGCCGCGCGCCCGCTGAAAAGGCGGCGTGACCGGGGCCAGCGCGAACGGCGACGGGCTGCTCGACCTCGAGGCCGCGGCAGGTGCTGCCGCGACCGAGGCCGAGCGGGCGCCGTACACGTTCGCGTATAAGGACCGCCGGTATGAGGTGCCCGCGATGGCGGGATGGGAGCTAAAGACGGTCCGCGCGGTGGCCCTCGGCGACCTCGAGGGCGCCCTCGGCGAGCTGATCGGCGACGATTACGACCGGCTGTGCGACGCCGGGCTGAAACTCGGCGAGCTGACGTTCCTATTCCAGTCGATGGGCGCGCTACAGGGCGGTTTCTCGAGCCTCCCAAATTCCGGGCGGGCTGCGCGGCGCGGTTCGACCCCGACGTCGAAGCGCTGATGCTCGAGGTGTACGGGGTCGACGTCCTCGACCCGGCGGTTTCGACGCGCCGGGTTGCCGTGCTGCTCGAGCGGCTGCCCCCGTACGCCCGGCGGCCCGGCGAGCACTGGTCGACCGAGGCCGAGCTACTCGCCGTCCTCGCTGATGAGCTGGCGCAGCTCACATGGGTCACGCTGCGCGCTCACGGGGCCAAAGGCGCCGCCCGGCCCCGGCCGCTGCCCCGGCCAGGCCGGACGATCCGGCACGGTTCGACGTCAGACCGAGAGAGGGCCGCGCCAGTTCACGAAACGGCCCCGGAATCGAGGGGCCAGCCCGGCGACGTCAAGGCGGGCACGTGGGCCGACGCCGCGCGGATCCTCGCCGGGATGCCCGGCATGAAGGTCGACCGCGATGGCTAGCAAATACGGCGAGCTGACGGTCGACGTCAAGGCCGATACCGGGTCGCTCAAGTCCGATATCTCGAGCGCGGCCAGCGCGGCGGGCAAGGAGGCCGCCTCCTCGATCAGCTCGGCCATGTCCGCCGGGCTCAAGGCGGTCGGCGGGTTCGCCGCCTCAGTCGGCAAATCGGTCGCGACCGGGCTCGGCGTCGCGTCGGCCGCCGCTATCGGGTTCGGCGTCGCGTCATTCCAGACCGCCGCCCGCGTCGGCGAGATGGACGCCAGTTTGAGGGCGCTCGCCAAGGCAAACAACCTCAGCTACCCGACGATGCAGAAAACCGTCTCGGCGATCCGCGAGCAGGGGATCGAGGCCGGGACCGCTCAGTCGCTCGTCGCCCAGTTCGCCCAAAACCAGCTCAAGCTATCCGACGCGACCAAGCTCGCCACCGTCGCCCAGAACGCCGCGGTCATCAGCGGGCGCAACTCAACCGAGGTGCTCGCCGATCTCGTGCACGGCGTGAGCACACAGAACAGTCTCGTTCTGAGAAACGCCGGGATTAACGTCATGGCTGGCCGGGCGATGGATGACTACGCCAAGTCGGTCGGCAAGGCGACCAAGGACCTGACCGAGGCCGAGCGGGCGCAGGCCGTGCTCAACGCCGTGCTCAAGGACGGCGACAGTATCGCGGGCGCCTACGCCGAGGCGATGAAAGAGCCCGGGAAGGTGCTGCGCTCGTTTAAGCGGGTAGTCGATGACATAAAGCTCAGCGTCGGGCAAGGACTCGTCAAGGCGTTCGCCCCGGCGATCCTCGGCGCCTACGATCTCGCTAAGGCGTTCAGTAAGGCCGTCGCACCCGGCGGCGCCCTATCCCCGATCTTTGACGCTATCGGCGTGGCCGTCGCCAAGCTGGTCGCCCCGCTGACCGGGCTGATCACGACGTGGACCGCGTGGCTCAGCGCGCTTAAGCCCGGCGACCTCGACCGGGTGGTCGGGATCATTAAGCAATTCGGCCCGGCGCTGCTGATCGCCGGGGCCGCGCTGGCCGCGTTCACCGGGGCGGGCGCCCTCGGCGGGATCCCGATCATCGGCACGCTGCTGTCTAGCCTGCTCGGCCCGCTTAAGCTGCTCGGCCCGCTGTTTATGACTCTGGGCAAGTCCGCGCTCACCGTGGTCGGCCCGATGCTCGGGATCAAGGGCGGCGTGGCCGGGCTCGTCGCCGCCCTCGGCCCGGTCGCGTGGATCATCGCCGCCGTGGTCGCCGCGTTCGCGCTGATGGCCGCCACCTCGGCGAAATTCCGCGACGGGCTACTCGCCGTCGCTAAGGGGCTCGGCTCGTTTTTCATGCCGATAATCAAGGCGGTAATGAACGGGGTCAAGGACCTGCTACCGCCGATCCTCGACGTAGCCCGCGCCCTCGGCGACGTCCTCGGCCCGATCCTGTCCCGGCTGGCGCCGCTGCTCGGCCCCATCGGCGCGCTGATCGGCGGCGTGCTGGTCGTCGCGTTCGGCGCCCTCGGCGTCGTGCTGCGCGTGGTCGCCGCCGTGCTGGTCGGCGTCTTTAGCGTCCTCGGCCGCCTGGTCGAGCTGATCCCGGTCGAGCCGATACAGCGGTTTTCGGCCGCGCTCGCCGGGATCATCGGCGCCGCGGCTGCCGTGCTCAACCCGCTTAACGCCCTCCGCGGCGTGCTCGACTGGCTCGGCAACGCGATCATGTCCGTGGTCCGCTGGATATTCGGCGGCAGCCCCGGGCTCATTCCCGCGTTCCTGGCCGCTGCCGCCGCGGCCGGGCCGCTGATGGCCGTGCTGCGCGCCCTCGCCGGGGTCTTCTCCGCGCTCGCCTCGGTCGTCGCCGCCGCGACGAACGCGATCCGGTCCGGGGTTACCGCCGCGTTTAACGCGGTGCGGTCGGTGGTCACCTCGGTCATGTCCGCGGTTAGCTCGGCGGTTTCGTCCGGGTGGAATGCGGCCCGGTCCGCGACCAGCTCGGCCGCGTCGGCCATGTCCTCGGCCATCTCCTCGGCCATGTCACAGATCCGGTCCGTGGTGAGTAGCGCCATGTCATCGGTCGCGGGCGCCGTCTCCTCCGGGCTGAACGCCGCGGTCGGCGCCGCGCGGGCGGGCGGCGCGGCCATCATGAACGGGCTACAGGCCGGGATCAACGCCGCGGCGGGCGCCGTGATGTCTACGATTTCCAGTGTGGCCAGCCGGATCAGCGGCGCGCTTTCGTCCGCGCTCAAGATCGGCAGCCCGTCGCGGCTCACGATCCCGATGGGCCGGGACCTGTTCCGCGGGCTCGAGGTCGGCTACGAACGTGAGCTGAACGCCGCCGACTGGCCCGCCCCGGACCTCGCCGCGCCGGGCGTGGGCCGCTCGCCGCTGGCCGGGGCCGGGCCGAGCCTGGCCGGGCTCGGCGCCGCCGGGGCCGCGGTGATCAACGTCTACCCGACGGCGCATATGGACGAGCGGCAGCTAGCCGCGCAGGTCTCCCGTGAGCTGGCGTGGGCGACGGCCGGGGGCGTGTCGTGACCGGCCCCGCGCCGCTGTTGCGGGCGATGGCCGCAGGCCCCGGCCGCGGGTATGACCGCGGGTACGACTGGGCCTATGCCGACGGCGGCCCCCCCGGGCCGGGCGGCGGCGGTGGCGCCGGGCTCGTCCCCGTCGAGTGGGACGACCTGCCGCTCAATACCGGCGACCAGGATTCCGGGCTCTGCGCGGTAGTGGAGAAAGTCGAGGGCTGGCTCGACTCGCCGCCGCTGGACGGGCACGACGCCGCCCGGTCGATCGCCGACGGCGCCGCGTGGGGGCCGAAGACCCTCGGCCCGCGGACGATCGTGATAACCGGCGCGGCGGCCGGGCCGCGGCCCGAGCTCGGCCGGTTCCGGGACCAGCTCGCCGCCCGCGCCGCCGCGAGGGAACCCGCCGAGCTGGCCATCACCGACGGCGGGCACGGCCGGACACTGACCGCCGACGTCCGCGCCGGGACCGAGCATTTCCGGCAGACCTGGCACGGCCCCGGGCTGTTCCGCTGGCAGTGCACCATGACCGCCGCCGACCCCATGCTCTACGACGCGCGGTGGCAAACCCGGATGCTGTACAACCAGTCCGAGGACGTCACCACCGGCCGCCGCTACCCGCGCGCCTACCCGTGGCGCTATGCGTCCTCCGACGTGCCCAACTCGGGCACGCTCGCCAATGACGGCAACACCGCCGCGCCCGTCTACGCGCTATATGAGGGCGACCTGACCGAGTCGCGGCTAGTCGGCGCCGCCGGGGCGACGATCCGGCTCGCGCCGGTCGCTGAGTCGATGCAGATACTCGTCGCAACGGCGACGCTGACCGCCTCCGCGGTGGGCGGGCTCTCGCGGGCGTCGTTCGTGCTGCCTGGCTCGAGGCCGCTCACGGTCGCCGCGGTGTCCTCGGCCCGCTGGTATCTGTACTCGGCCGGGTTCGGCTCGGTTACCCTGGCGTGGCGGTCGGCGTGGCTATGATCCTCGAGCCGCGCCCGGTCGTGCCGCTGCCGGGCACGTGGACATTCTGGGCCGACATGATCGCCGACATCGGCGGCAGGCCACCCGGGGTCGGCGGCCCGCCGTGGCCCGGGGCGCCGCTGGGCAACGTCGATGTCTCGGCGTTCGCGTGCACGTCCCGGCTATCGAACTTCGGCCACGGCCAGGCCACGGTCGTGCTGCCGTGCGGTATCGATTCCGAGCGGCTGCGGCGGTTCTGGTCCTGGCGGCTGTGGGCGTTCTATGACGGGCTGCCGGTCTGGTGCGGCGTCCCGACCGGCATCACCGATGAGAACGGCGCGGCGTGGGCGAACATCACCCTGACTGAGCTGCCCGGCTACCTCACCAAGCGGCAGCTCGCAGAGAACTACGGCAACTGGGTGAACATAGAACAGACCGAGCTCGCCAAGGAGCTAGCCGGGCCGGTAAACGACGTCGGCATCTGGATTGATACGGACCCCGGGCCGGGAATCGTCCGCGACCGGAGTTATGAGTATCTCGAGTCGACCAGCCGCGGGCAGTTGCTGATCAACCTGGCGGGCGTCCTCGACGGCCCCGAATTCAGGAGCGAATACCGGATGGGCGCGACCGGGCGGCCCGAGTGCGTGCTGAAAATCGCCTATCCGCGGGTGGGATCCGGGGGCGCCGGGCTCGGCGTGTCGGTGCCCGGCGGCGCGGTCGGCTACCGGGCGACGTGGGATAGCGATCAGCTACGGACCCGCACCTACGCGGTAGGCGACCTGCCCGAGAATGCCGCGGTCGACCCCGATGGCAGGCAACCGCCCCGCCCGGTGGCCAGGGTCGACCGGCCGCAACCGGACCTGCCGCGGCTCGACGCGGTTGACGACTGGCCCGGGACGATCCTCGAGTCAACCCTCGCCGAGCGGGCGCGCACGATGGCGACCACGCACTCGGCGCCGACGCTGGCGCTGACCGCCAGCCCGCCCGAGTCCTTCCCGCCGGTCACCGGCTACGCCGTCGGCGATGACGTCACGGTCCGCGCGGTTACCCCGTTGCTGCCCGGCGGGATCGAGGTAACCGGGCGGCTCATCCAGATCGACATTAACGCGCAGGAGGGGACCGCCACGTGGACGGTCGCGACCCCCTCGCCGCCCCCGATCCCGCGCGAATCGCTGACCCGCCGCCTCGACCGGCTCGACACGACGCTACAGGGCGTGTTCCACCGCGGGCGGATGCAAGAGGAGGTAATCCCGAATGACTGAGGCGCCAACCGGCATCCTGGCGTGGGGCCAGGGCGGAATTTACGACGCGATCGATGACCGGCTCGTGATTGCCGCAGTCACCCGGTACCGGACCGGGCTGACGTGGCCGATCGAGGTCCGCGCCGGGACCGGGCTCAACGTCATCGTGTCCGGCGGCTGGCTCGGCGTCGCCGATTGCGGCGACCGGACAAGCGCGGTCGTCGGCTCCCGCACCGACAGCACCATCACGGCCATTCCCGGCCCGGGCACGGGCACCCGCGAGGACATGATCTGGGTGGACGTGCAGCCCGACGAGGGCAGGTGGCTGATGCGGGTGATCACCGAAGCGGAATCGGCCGGGCGGTCCGGGCTGCTGATCGGCCGGATCACCGTCCCGGCGGGCGCGACCCTCGCGTCGCAAATGGATATCCGGTCCGTTAACGCCAGCCTTGAGCGGCGGCTGATGATCCAAGGTGCGTGGACGTTTCCCAACGAGCTGCGCAACGAGCAGACGTGGATCGACGCCGGGCGGACGGGGCGCCAGTACATGACCGCGGGTGTGCGCCTCGAAACCGGGCAATGGTACAAGGCGACGTTCACGGCCAATTCGCCGATGGCAGTGTCGGGCGACCTCCAAGGCCGGATTGGCATCGGGATGCGGACCGAGGGGCAGGGGCCGGACGGATCCGCCCTCGGCCGTGCCTGCGTGATCAGCTACCGGCAGGTGCTCACCGCTGCCACCCACGCGCAAGTGATCTGGACGTTCCGGCACACCGGGGCGCCGGTCACCCGCAACTTTGACGGGCGGATCTGGGTCGCGGGCACCGGGACGTACTATCACTGCTCGGTCGGTAATCAGGGCGACGGGTTGCAGATCACCGTCGAGGACATCGGATCATGACGACTCCGGCCGGGTTGCTGCGGTGGGGCCAGAGCGGCCGGTATTCGGCGCGTGAGGACCGGCAGGTGATAACCGCGCTGGCCGGGCGCCGCGCGGGCATCGTGACCCCGGTCCGGCTATCGCCCGCGCTCGGGCTCGGCATCGCCGTCGACCCCGGGTGGCTGGCCATCGCCGCATGCGGCGACGGGACGGTCGCGGTGCTCACCTCCGATGACGGCGCCGAGGTCCAGGCCGCGCAGGGCGGCGCCGAGGCCCGCGAAGATGAGCTGTGGGCCGTGGTCACCGACCCCGAGACCGCGACCTACCGGCTGGCCGTGCTGCCCGGCGAGGGGGATTACACCGGGGTCCGGCTCGCCCTGATCCGGGTTCCGGCCGGGGCGATCATCAGCGGGCAAATGCAGCTCATCCCGCTCGAGCAGGATTTCGGCGGTGGCGGTGGCGGCGGCCCCGGCCCGCCCGGCCCGGTCGGCCCGCCCGGCCCGCCCGGCGCCCCCGGGCAGGCAACGCTGATCGTCGGCTCGTTCGGCGCGTTCCGCACGCCCGCCGAGCTGCACGAGTCCGGGCTGATACCGGCCGACTGGGACGGCGCCGGGCGCCCGGCGGCCCCGGTGCAGATGGAGGTCGGGTGGTCCCTGGTTTACGAGCCCGACGGGACGCTATGGGTATTCGTCGGCCCGACCTCGCCGGGCAGCGCATGGCTTAGCGCCGGGGTCATCCAGGGGCCGCCGGGGGCGGTCGGCCCGCCCGGCCCGCAGGGCATCGCCGGGGCGGACGGCGCGCAGGGACCGCAAGGACCGCAAGGCCCGCAGGGACCGCCCGGCCAGGGCGGATCCGGGGGCGGCGCCGTCACGACGCAAGGCCAGTGGTTTAGCGACAACGCCGAACACCCGCTACTCTCCCACCTCATCCCGGCGGGTGACGCGACCCCCGGTACCGTCTACCAGATCATCGTGACCGGGCTGTTCAACGTCGGCACGAACACGGGCCGCACGCTGACAATGCGGCTGGCGTGGGGCGGAATATCGCTCGGCGCCGACGGCTACCCGCTCACCGGGGCGGCGGCGGGTAACAAGCGCTGGCGGATGGAATCGGTGATAACCGTCATCAGCGGCCAGCGGTTTTACTGTGCAACAAAGATGTATCTGGTCACCGCTACGGGTCCGGTGAGCAGTACCCCGGTCGGCGTCTACCTGGTCGGCCCCGGCGGCGAGACCAGTTTTAACCCCGGCACCGATGCGCTAGTCACGGTGACCGGGCAACTGGGCGGCGGGACCGTCGCCGCCGATCAAGGGTTCTACCAGTTGGCGACCGCCGCGTTCCGGTCCGGTGAGACCGGGACCGGGACCGGCGCGGCGGGCGCCGAGGAGGAGCCCGGCCAGCATCCCGAGTTGCCATTCCCACCGAACGACGGCAGGAGGACGAGCAAATGACCGAGCCCGCCGAGCGAGCCGACCAGGATCCGCCCGACGAGACCCCCGAGGGCGGCCCGCCGGACGGCGAGCCCGCCGACCCGCATCCCGTCGAGGAGGTCCCCGAATGGCGCTAACCCGCCTATGGCGCCCGTCGCCGCACCATTCCGGCCGGTCCGCATCCGTGCGGCTGATCGTGCTGCACTGCACCGAAGGCGCGCAGGATATCGAATCGCTCGCCAACTGGTTTGCCAACCCCTCGGCGAAAGTGTCCTCGCACACCGGGGCCGATAACAAGCGCGTCGGCACCATCGCCGAGTACGTCAAGCGGGACCGGGCCGCGTGGGCGCAGGGCAACGCCAACAGCGCGGCTATCTGTATCGAGATGTGCACGCCCTCGGGCGCCTCGCAAGGCTGGTCGCGCTCGCACTGGCTCGGCACGCAAGGCTGGCTGCTCGACAACACCGCCGCATGGGTCGCCGAGGAGGCCCGTTACTACGGGATCCCGATAGTCAAGCTGTCCTCGAGCCAGGTCACGAGCGGCAAGGGGCTATGCGGGCATAACGACCTCGGCGCCTACGGCAACAATCACACCGACCCCGGCCCCGGCTTCCCGTGGGACGTGCTGATCAGCAAGGCGAGCGGCGGCGCCCCGCCGACCTCGGCCCCCCCGAGCGAGCAGGATGGAGACAAGATGACCCCCGCCGTCGTGTATTTCAAGGACCAGATTTACCGCGCGTGCCGCGGTTCCGATCAGCGGGTTTACTACGCAGGCCCGGACACTAAGGGCGCATGGCACATGGTCGACCCGGCCAGCAAGAGCATAAGCGGCGTGTCGATGGCGGTCTCGCCCGCCGGGGCGCTGGTGATCAGCTACGTCAACGGCGCCGGGAATGTCTGCTCGTATCAGCGCGGCAGCGGTGGCGGCTCGTGGGCCTGGTCAAACCAGGGCGGCAACGCGAAATGACTATCGCCCTCGAGCGCGCCCCGGCCGCGGTGCTCGGCGCCCCGCCCGAGGCGCCGCTCTACGTCTACCGCGGCGACTCCCGGACGTGGCGGTTCCGGCTATGGGCCGACCTCGAGCGGACCGAACCATTCGACCTCGCCGGGCTGCATGTCGCCGCGCAGATACGCCGGGATCCCGACGCGCTCGCCGCGGTCGACCTGACCGTCAACGTCGAGCTGCCTAACGTGGTGATCGTGCACCTATCCGCCGAGCGGGCGGCCCGCTGCCCGACGGGCCGATGGGATATGCAACTGACCTACCCGGACGGCCGGGTAACGACCGCGGTCCGCGGCCGGGTCGCCGTCACGCCGGACGTGACCCGCGATGACTGAATACGACGTGATCGTGCCCGGCCCGCCCGCCGCGGTCGACGTGATAACCGGGCTACCCGGCCCGGTCGGCCCGCCCGGCCCCGAGGGACCGCAAGGCCCCGAGGGACCGCCCGGCGAGGGCGCCCTCGCAACCCTGATCGTCGGCACGTTCGGCGCGGTCCGCACGCCCGCCGACCTGCCCGACGACGGGTTTATCCCGGCCGATTGGGACGGGCTCGGCAAGCCGATCAATGACGTACAGATCGAGCTGGGCTGGTCGCTGATTTACGAGCCGAACGGCGAGCTATGGACGTTCACGGGCGAGGCGAACGTCGGCGGCGCCCCGTGGATCAACCCCGGGATTCTCGCCGCGCCGCCCGGCCCGCCCGGCGAACCCGGCCCGCCCGGCGGCGCCGGGATCCAAGGCCCGGCCGGACCGCAGGGCGCCCGGGGCGAACAGGGCGCGATGGGCGCCCCCGGCCCGCAGGGACCGCAAGGGCTGCGCGGAGACCCCGGCGCCCTCGGCCCGTCCGGCCCGGCGGGACCGACCGGCCCGCAAGGCCCCTACGGGCCGCCCGGCCAGGACGGGTCGGCGACCGTCATTGTCGGGCAGTTCGGGATCAACCACGTGCCCGCCGACCTGCCCGTTACCGGCTATTTCCCGAACGATTGGGACCGGCCCGGTACGCCCGCCTATCAGATGCGCGTCGGCGAGGCGCTGCTATTCCACCGCGACGGGCACCCCGAGGACGGGCACCTCTACGTTTACATTTCGCAAGTCACCGCCTCGAGCGGGTGGCAGGACGTCGGGCCGATCCTCGGCCCGCAGGGCGACCAGGGCGAGCCCGGCCCCGAGGGCGTGCCCGGCCCGCAAGGCCCGCAGGGGATCGAGGGGCCGGACGGCCCGGCCGGGGCGCAAGGCCCCGAGGGACCGCAGGGCATCGAGGGACCGCCCGGGATCGAGGGACCGGCCGGGATCCAAGGCCCGACCGGCAACACCGGGCCGACCGGCCCGACCGGCGCCCCCGGCGAGGTCACCCGCGCCGAGCTGGTCGAGCCGCCGCGGAGCTGGGCGCTGTCGCTCGGCCCCGGGTGGGTCGACGGGGTTGCGGGTGTCCCGGGCGAGCCGCCGCTACGGTTCTACTATCACCGCGGCGTGTGCTGGATCGGCGGTTATGTCATGTGGAACGGCGGCGGGATGCCCACGCAAAACGCGGTTATCGCCGGGATCCCGATCGGGTTTACGTGCCCGACTGCCATTTTCGCGTGTGCCGCGCTCACGATCGGCGGGCCGATCCGGGTAACGGCTCAAGTCATCACGTCGGCCGGATATCAGCTACAGCTCTACAGCAACCCCGCGCAGGACTGGCCCGGGGCGATCGGGCTCAACTTCATATTTCTCGACGCGATACGGTTCGTACCGCTCACGGTGCGGCCCGATGACCAGCGGGCGACCGGCCCCCGGCCCCTCGGCCCGCCGCTGCCGCTGCCGCTGCCGTTCACGTGAGAGGGCTCGACCTGCGCGGCCTGGCCGCCGTGCTGCTCGTGCTAGGCGTGGTAACCGTGCTGATCATCGGCGCTATCAATGGCGGGCGCAACCCGAATTACGTACTGTCCGATGAGGCCCTCGCCACGGTCTCGACCGTGCTCGGCGCCGCGATCGGCGCGGTTGCCGTTTACCTCGGCGGCGGGAAGGGCGGCCCCCGCGGCCCCGGCGACGCTGGCGGCCCTAGCGGCGGCCCGGACGTGTAAGCGGATGCCCGGCCGCCCCGGGGCGCTTAGAAACGTTCTGAGGGCCGTAAGGCCGCCGAGGCCCCGCCGTGATGCCCGCCGGATACGTTGGGAAGGCCAGCCGTGCTAGGGCTGGCCCCCCGATGAAAGGAACACCCCCTATGACGCTCCGCATTCTGCCCCGGTTCCGTCGCCGCGCCGTGCTCGGCCTGGCCGTGCCCGTGGCCGCGCTCGGCCTGCTCGGCGCCACTGCCGCGACGGCATCGGCCGCGACCAGGGCGCCCGCCCCGCGGCCCGGTTTCTGCAACGAGGACCTGACCTACATCCAGGAGGGCTATTACGGCGGCGGTCAGTTCGTGTTCGTCCGCGACGTGTGCGACGTCCGGGTCTTCCACAATGGCTATGGGCGCCACCGCAGCGAGGACGTTTCGTGGCAGACCGAGGGGCGGCGCGGCGGCCTGCGGGATCACTTCGCCGAGGACGTCCGCGACGTCCAGGTCTTCTAGGCCCGGCACGCAAAGAGCCCGCCCGGACGATCCCGGGCGGGCTCTTTACCGTGATGCCTACAGCCGTCGAGCCCACTCCGGGGCGAGCGGGACGGCGAGGTGTGTTACGCCTGGCATCGCCCCCTCAAAGTGCGATGCTCAGTTGTAGATTAATCCTAATTCAGTCGCCTAGCGTCTCCAGGCGTGAGCCGCTACGTGTCGGCGTTCGTATCGCTCGAGGACCCCTCGGCCCCGATCGAGCGCGAGGCCGCCATCGACTGCCCCCGCTGCGGGCTCGAGGTCACCGGCAAGTGGGCCGAGGGCCGCGACACGGCCCGCCAGCACTGCCCGGCCGGGCACGCATTCGACGCGGCCTGGCCCGGTTTCCCGTTCACGCCCGAAACCGTGATCGTAGGTCCCGCTCCCGAAACGTCACCCGCACGCCAGCCTTAGAGGCGTAGACCCGGAATCCGTGCCGCACGAGCCACGCGCCCCGCTCAGCGTCGGGCAGGCCCGCCCACACGCGGTCGTACATCTCGCCCGTGGGGACCTCCTCCCAACGGTCCTCCTCGACAGGCAGGCCCCCGAGGCGGTCTTGCTCGGCCCACAGCCGCTCCCGCTCGGCCTGCTCGGCGGCCCGGCCGAGCCCGCGGGCCGGTAGCTGCCGCAGCTCGAGGTCTACCTGGTCTATCTCGGCCTGATGATCGCCGCCCTTGACCAGGACGCGCAGCAACACGGGCGAGTGAAACTCGGTCCTGATAACCCGGTCGACCGCTTTATCGACCAGCTCTAGGCTCACGTTGTTACCGCAGCCTTTTTGCATCGGCCCGCCCGTGCCCCGGCATCGGTAATAAGGCTTAGAGATGCCCCCGCCGCTAGTGCGCGTATTCGGCGATGCGTTCTTACCCATGCCACCGCCGCAATCCGGGCACGTGAGGGCGCCGCGCAGCCTCGCCCGGTACTCCGGTCGGCCCCGCGGCCCGATCGGCTTACGCGCCCGGCCGGATAGTTTCTCATTCGCCACCCGGAAAACGGTCGCGTCGATGAGGCCCTCGCACTCGTGCACCCACCGGCCCTCGCCGTCGCTGTAATGCCCGACGTAGACCGGGTTGCGGATTACCTGGGCGACCGTCGCTGGCCACCATGGGGCGAGCGTCCCATCCTTGCGAAACCGGATCTTGAGCGAGTCAAGCCACCAGCACACCTCACCCAGAGACCAGCCCGCGATGATCCGCTCGAATATCTGCGGTATCCAGTCCCGGCCGATCTGGGTCGGTATGAGCTGCTTGTGATACTTCGCCCCGGCCGCCTCATAACCGAACGGCACCCGGCCCCGGAATGCGCCGTTAGCGTCGATGGCGTCATGCCCGCGCTTTGTATTGAACGCCGCCAGCTCGGCCTTACGCCGGTTCATATCGGCGATGGTGGCCAGCGTGAGGCCGACCTCCTCGAGCGGCTTACCGTTGACCGGCGACTCGAGGACCGACCAGACGTCGCCGCCCGCCTCCCGGAATTCGCGGATCACCCGGAATTGCGCCTCGATCCCGCGCCGCTCGGTCCGGTCGAGCGCGGTTGCGAGCAGCACCCGGATACGCCCGGCGCGCGTGTCCTCGAGCGCGTCGCTCATATCGGCGTCGTGCTCGCCCTTGCTCGCCGACTTGGCGTGAGCCCGGTACCAGACGGCTATGCCGAGCCCGTGATCGGCCGCGAACCTCAGCAGGTCGGCGCGCTGCAACTGCTCATCTTGCGCCGTGGTCGACACGCGCAGCCAACCGCCCGCAGGCTTAAGTCCCATCACTGTTACCCTTCCGACTAAGGCCCGGGTTCCGCCCGGATAGCCCCCCCTACAGAGGGTACCAGATTGAACGTACCAGCTCTATAGTTGTTGGTCAGTAACATGACAGCTTGTACGTTCACGTCCCCGCAGGTCGGTCCGGGTATGCGAGGTCGCACCGCCACCTGCGCGGGCCGGTAAAATACCGGCCGCAGGTCAGGCAGTACCAGGCCCCCGAGCAGCGGGCGACATAGCCCCACTGGCGACGCTGCCAGCCGTGGTCGTGCGGGACGATCGTGCACTCTGGTTCGAGGTGTTCCTCGGGTTCTCTCACCGGGGCTGCCTTTCACGTAGGCGGCCCCGGCACATCCCGGGAAGCCAGGGAGTGCCGGGGCCTCTCTCGCCCGCGAGGCCAGCACGCAGCCAACGACTCGGCCTGGCGGGGAGCTAGGGGACCTTGACCAGCTCGACCGGCCCGACCGGCTTACCGCCGGGAAGGATGCAGACGGCCCCGGTCTGCCCGGTCACTCGGACGATCGCCGGGGCCGCTGCGGTCTTGGCGGGCGCGGCCGGGGCGGGCGCGATATGCGCCGCCGGGGCTGACTCGGCGGGCGCGTTGCGAGGCCAGATCAGGAGGGCAACCACGACCAGCGCGAGCGCGATGATCACGGCCATGACGGGGCCAGCCCGCCCGCGATGAGCCGGGTTAGGCTCGGTAACCCGCTGGACCCCGATCTGGAATTTATACCCGTATGGCATGGCAACTTCCTTTTACGATTGGGATGCCAGCCCCCGGTCCCCGCGGACTCGGAAGGTCTCACGCCGGGGGCCGGGGGCTGGCCAGCCCTAGACCGCTTCCCCGCGGGCTAGGACAGTTCAGGCAGTCCGTGCATTTTCAGTTGTCAGTGCCGCCGGGCCGTTTGCCTGCCCGGCTGTCGAGGGCTACGCGGTCACAATGGGACCGCCCGCCTGGGAGTTTCCGATATGGGAGTTTTGGTAGTGGTCGCCCCGCTAACGGGGCCGCCGTCCCTGGCGCGCTTACGCGCCCCCTCAAATTCCCGCCTCCTCTCCGGTGCGGCGTGCCGCCTCACGGGACACACTCGGCGTTTCGGCCCGCCCTATAGGTCCGCCCTATAGGGCGGGCTATAGACACGCTAGCCCCCCCAATGCGGCGTGTCTATCCCCCTACGCCGGAATAGTCCGGTCTATGATCGGACAATGACCGGCTACCGCAAGGGCACATCGCCCGCTAGCGAGCTGCGCTCGATACGCGAGCACGTCGCGCTAGCGGGCGCCGCTATCCAGGCATGGCCCGATGCCCGCGAGGCATTCAGCGCCGTGACCGAGCTAGGGCAGATCGGCCAGCAAATCAGCGTCGAGGCGGGCACGCTGCGCGCATGGCTCGCCGCGGTAATGACCGACGAGCGGGGCCTGTCACAGTCACAACTGGCCGCCGTGCTCGGTCTCACGCCCGGCCGCGCTGGCCAGCTAGTCCGAACCGGGCGCAGGCAACACGAGAAATGGGGTAACCCGATGACAGATCCGGGCACGATCGAGGAACAGCCGCACATCGCGCTAGCCATCATCACGTCATCGCGGGGCGTGCTGATCGAGCATCGCCGGGACGGCATCCCGCCGTGGACATTCCCGGGCGGCGAAGTGTCGACCGGCGAGACCGCCGCCGACGCGCTGACCCGCCGGGTGCCGCAGGAGACCGGCATACCGATAACCGCCGTCACGCTGTTCGGCCGCCGGGTGCACCCGCGGACCGGCCGCGTCATGGTCTACCTCGCCGCGAACGCCGCCGAGCCCGCGCCGGACCCGCAGCTACTCGATACCGAAGACCTAGACGCGGTGGAGTGGGCCGGGCTCGATGAGGTGCGGGACCGCATGCCCGACATGTTCGGCCCGGTCCGCGAGCACCTCGAGGCGATCCTCGGCCCGGCGGGACGGTTCGCCACCTGACGCGCGGCAGGCCGCCGGACGGCGCCGGGTGCCCCCGCGGCCCGGCGCCGTCCCTTTTGTTTGCTTAGGCGCAACATACTGCCCGGCTGATGTTGACGTTGCCGTAACCCCGGACGTAGCTTGGTCGTGTATCACGCTCTGAGGAGTGCCCGCCCCGTCACCGGGGGGCGTAACAAATGCCCGTGCCCGCCCCCCCGGGGGGCGCAATAAATGCCGTGCCCGCCAGCGGATAGGCGCAAAAAGTCCGGCCAGGACCGCCGACCCGCTGATGGGAGATTCCGTTGGCTGCCACTGCCGCGCCCGGCGCCGAGGGGCGCCTCTACGATCACGTGAAGTTGCGAACCTGGCGCGAGACGTCAGGGCTCAGCCTGACCGCGGCGAGTGCCGCGCTCGGCATGAGTTACCCGTGGCTGGCCGGGCTCGAGTCCGGCCGCGCCCGTAACCCGACCGTCGAGGTGCTGACCCGGCTCGCCGAGCTGTACGGCCATCAGCCCGCCGAGCTGCTCCCGGGGGCCGCGGCATGACCGCCGAGGCCCCCGGGCTGGCCAGGTCACCCGTGCCCGACGTAACGTCAGGTGACGCCGCAGCCAACCCGCACACCCGGACGCGGGCGCAGACGCCGGGCAGGCGAAGCATGGGGCGGGCACGATGACGGCGCCAGCAAAAGCCGCGGCGGGCATCGCGCGGCGTAACTACGGCCGCAACCACGGCTACCGCATTGACGGGCTCAAGGTGCCCGGCGTGACCACGATCACCGGGCATTTCAAGAGCGGCGCGCTCGCCGAGTACCCGGGCAAGCAGGTCGCCAGCTACGCGGTCGATAACTGGGGAAGCCTCGGCAAGCTGCCCCCGGCCGCCCGGCTAAAGCAACTGCTCGGCTCGAGATGGGCCGAGCGGGACGCCGCCGCCGGGCGCGGGACCGACGTGCACGCCATCGCGCACCGCCTCAATCTCGGCGAGGAGGCCACCTACCCCGACGAGCTGACCGGGCACGTCGAGAATTGCCGTGATTTCCTCGACCGGCTCGAGCCCAAGGTCATCGCCGCCGAGCTGATCCTCGGCAACCGCACCGTCCGCTACTGCGGGACGCTCGACCTGATCGCCGACCTCGGCCCGGTCCCGTGGGACGGCCAGGAAATCCCGGCCGGGCGCTGGCTGCTCGACCTCAAGACGTCCCGGTCGGGCATCTGGCCCGAAACCGCGCTGCAACTGTGCGGCTACCAGAACGCCGAGGTATTCATCGCCGAGGACGGCAGCGAGCGGCCTATGTCCTGGCTCGAGATCGACCGCTGCGCCGCGGTGTGGATCCGGGGCGACGGGTGGGACCTCATCCCGGTCGATACCGGCCCCGACACGTGGACCTACTTCCAATATCTGGCCTGGCTCTATCACGCCGAGGAGACGCGGAAGGAGTGGGTCGGCGTAGCCGCCGGGCCGTACCCCGACCCGGCGGCGCCGTCATAAGTGAACCCGTGGGCAATGGCGCCCGCAATCCCCCTAGTCCGCACCTGCTATCAGGAGGGGAAACCGCCGCCGCTATGACGCTACCGCAAGAGACAGCCCCGGCCCTCGAGGCCGCGCCGTGACCGCGGCGAAGCCCGGCGACGAGCTATCGCTTCGCATGTGGGCCGCCGAGCTAGAGGCCGCCGCGACGATCGCCCGCCAGCTAGCCCCGACCGCGTTCCTGCCCGAGACCCTGCGCCGCTACCTGCTTGACGATAAGGGCCGCGTCCTCGACGGCAAGGACGGGCGGCCCGCCAGCCTCGACCTCGACGCCACGACCGCGACCGCCGCCGCGGCGATCCTGACCGGGCAAGAGCTAGGGCTAAAGCCGATGGCGTCGCTCCGGTCCATCGCCGTGATCAATAACACGCCCGCGCTGGCCGCGCTGACGCTGCGGGCGATCCTCCAGAACGCCGGGCATGACATCTGGGTCGCCGAGTCGACCGAGACCCGCGCCGTCGTGCGAGCCCGCCGCGCCGGGACCGAGGACGTCCAGCAGTCGATATGGGCGCTGGACCGCGCCCGCACCCTCGGCCTGTACCCGGGCAGTGAGCGGGGACAGTGGCGCCGCCAGCCTCAGTCCATGCTGGTCGCCCGCGCCACCGCCGAGGCGTCCCGGTGGATCGCCGCGGATGCGATACTCGGCATTCCCTACGTGGCCGAGGAGCTGATCGACCAGCTCGAGGAGGGCGCCGCGCCGCTGCACGCCCTCGAGGGCGCCCCGGCCGCCGACGGCGACGGCCACGCACCCGCGGCGAAAGCGAAGCGCACCCGCCGCAAGACCCCGGCCCGGCCGCCCGCCCTGCCCGCCGGGCCGCCGCTGCCCGCCGCTACCGAGCCGCTGCCCCCCGAGCCCGAGCCCGACATGATCGGCAAGCCGCAGCTCGACCGGCTGCACGCCGGGCTACGCGAGATCGGCAAGGACGACCGGGAAACCGCGCTCCCGCTGATCTCGCAATGGGCGGGCCGTGAGCCAGGCAACGAGATCACGACCACGACCGAGCTGACCGCGCAGGAGGCGAGCAGAGTGCTCGACGCGCTCGACGCGATTCGCAGCATCGCCCGGACCGAGGAGGCAACCCCCGATGAGCCTTGACACCCGCGATATCGACCTGATCGCCGAGCGCATCGACTTGTGGATAACCAAGGGCGACGGCGACGCGCTGCGCGCCGAGGACCTGCTCGCCCTCCTCGATGAGGTGCGGATCCTGGCCCGCCAGCATGGCCACGATGTCAAGATGCTGACCCGGTGCCGTGAACAGCTCGGCAAGGTCGCCGACGATTACCGCGAGGTGATCACCCGCATGCAAGCCCTCGGGGCGCAGGACGCCGCCGAGGTCGACCCGCCGTGAGCGAGGACGACCTCGAGCGACGGATCCGGGCCGGGCTCGCCGACGCTGCCGCCGAGGTCGAGCCGACCGGGACGCTGGCCGGGCTGCGCGCCCGGATCGCCCGCGAGCATGCCGAGGAGTGGACGCAGGCGCAAGCGCAGGTCATCGGCGGCTCGTGGCGGATGATCAAGCTCGCGGTCGTCCTCGGCGTACCCGCCGCGCTGGACATGACGACCGAGCAGTGGGTCAAGCAGCGGCTCGGCGGCTATGTCCGGCTCGAGATCGAGGAGCGGCGCGACGCGGCCCGCGAGCTAACGGCCGAGGGCCACAGCCAGCGCGAGACCGCCGATATCCTCGGCGTCGACCCGAGCACGGTCAATGACGATTTGCAAGGCGGGCGCAAGCGTGTTGGATATCCAACGCCCGAGCCCGCCGAGGAGGCCCCCGACCAGGGCAAAGCCCCGGGGCCTGTTGGATATCCAACGCCGCCGCCCGAGCCTGCCGCCGAGCCCGAGCCCCGGCCGCACGTGGCCCGCAACACGGGCGAGTTCGAGTGGTACACCCCGCCCGAGTACATCGACGCCGCGGTCGCCGTGATGGGCGCGATCGACCTCGACCCCGCCTCGAGCGAGGAGGCGAACGCCGTGGTCGGCGCCGCCCGGATCTGCACCACCGCCGACGACGGGCTAGCGCAACCGTGGGCGGGCCGCATGTGGATGAATCCGCCCTACGCGCACCCGGCGGTCGACCGTTTCTGCGCCCGGCTCGCCCGCGAGTATGAGGCGGGCACGGTGGCCGAGGCGTGCGCCCTGGTGAACAACGCCACCGAGACCGCGTGGTTTCAGGTAGTGCTCGCCGAGGCTGCCGCCGTGTGTTTCCCGCGCGCCCGGATCCGGTTCTGGCAACCCGGCCGGGATTCGGCGGCTCCGCTGCAAGGTCAGGCCGTGCTCTACCTCGGCCCGCACGGCCCCCGGTTCGCCGCCGAGTTCCTGCGCTTTGGCCCGGTGCTATTCACCCCCGGCAGGTCCTCATGACGCACGCATGCCCGGCCCGCCGCTGCCCCCGCGACGTCCCCGACCACCTGCTGATGTGCGGGATTCACTGGCGGCTCGTCCCGGCGCCGATGCAGCGGGCCGTTAACCTCGCCTACTCCCCCGGCGGTATCAAGGGCGCCGGGCTCGGCTCGGCCGCCCTGCGGTCCGCGCAGATGACGGCGATCCGCACCGTAAACAACGCCATTGGAGATAACGCCGATGCCTAAGCCCGTCACCGTCGAGGACCGGCAGCTAACCGCCGCGGTTGACCTGCTCGGCGCGACCGGCGCCGACGAGTTCAAAATCTGGTATTGCGACGAGGAGAAACCCCCCCTGATATGGGTAGCCGCGGCCCGGTGGTCCGGCCGCTGGGAGTGCGCCGCCTCGACCGCCCCGCTCGAGGCCGTGTTCCGGCTGTGCGACCAGGTCATCGACGGCGGGCAGTGCACCCACTGCAACCGGCCGACCGGGTTTAGCCCCGACCTCGACCCGCTGCCGCTGGACACGATGATTTGCTGGTATCAGTGGGATCCCGAGCTGTCCGAATTCCGGCGCGGCTGCGCGGGCTCGGCCCCATGACCCCGACCTGCTATCACGGCGCCCGCCTCGCCGATGGCGGTTACCGCGTTATCGCGCACGACAAGCACAGCGGCGAGCGCTACCCGCTGCGGCATATCCCGCGGCATTCGCTGCGCGCCGGGCTGGCGTGGGGCTACGTCGGCCCGGCCCCCGCCGACCTGGCCCGGTCGCTGCTCATCGACGCGCTAGGCCCGGCCGCGGCGTGCCCGCTGTGCAACGGGACCGTCTACGTCGTATGGGCCGACGAGCTAGGCGACGATACCGAGCCCTACGACCGCGGGCGGCATCACGACCTCGAGCCCGAGCTGATCACCGAATGCCTCTGTGATGACGGTTACCGCGCCCTGCCCTATCAGCGATTCGAGATCGACCACGTAGCCCGGTGGGGCGAGCACTGGACGATAACCCGCGGCGCGGTGCTGCGCTGGCTCGTCCGGTCCTACGGCGAGCAGGTCCCGGCGTGGGTGCTCGCCGTGATCGGCTGCGATACCGTCGAGCTACCCCGGCTCGAGTCATGACCGCGGTCGTGCTCCGCGGCGACGCCCGGCGGCTGCCGCTGCCCGACGCCACCGTCGACCTGATCTGCACCAGCCCCCCGTACTTCGGGCTCCGGTCCTACACCGACGGCGGGGAGCACTACGCCGGGCAGATCGGCTCCGAGGCAACCCCGGGGGAATGGCTCGCCGCGCTGCTCGACTGCACCCGCGAATGGATCCGGGTGCTCAAGCCCGAGGGCAGCCTGTTCGTCAACCTCGGCGACAAATACAGTTCTGGCGCTGGCGCGCACACTGGGGAAAAGTCGGCCGCGCTCCGGTCGGGCAAGCATGGTCACGGCGGCGGCACGAAGTGGCCCACTACCCCGCGGCAGCCCGCCGCGGCGGGCTATGCGCCCAAATCGCTGCTCGGCCTGCCGTGGCGGTACGCCCTCGCCTGCACTGACGACCTCGGCCTGATCCTGCGCCGAGACATCATCTGGGCCAAACCCAACGGCCTACCCGAATCCGTCACCGACCGCTGCCGCACCGCCCACGAATACGTCTTCCACCTCGTCAAGCAACCCCGGTACTACGCCGCGGTAGACGAGATCCGCGAACCGCAGACCGGGCCGACGTTCAAGGGCCGCGCAGGCGTCAACCTGAACGGCTACGCGCCGCCTCAAAAGGACGGCCTAGCTCGAGGCCCGGTCGTCATGAAAGACCGCGAGTACAACCCCCTCGGCAAACTGCCCGGGTCCGTGTGGGACATCCCGAGCCAGCCCCTCACCATCCCCGAATGGCTCGGCGTTGACCATTTCGCCGCCTACCCGATGGAGCTGCCCCGCCGGATCATCCTCGGCTGGTCACCCCCGGGTATCTGCCTGGAATGCGGCGAGGGACGGCGGCCGGTAGCCAACTATGAGCGGCTGGACATCCGGCCTGGCTACTCCAAGACCCACAACGGCCAACGGGATGGTATTCCGCAGTCGGGGGGCACCAAGTGGAAGACGAAGGGCCAGACGGACGTCACAATTACCGGCTACGCCTGCGCTTGCCCGAAGCCCGACGCGCCCACCCGCCCCGCGATCGTCCTCGACCCGTTCGGCGGGACCGGAACCACCGCGCTAGTGGCCGCCGCCTACGGGCGGACCGGCATCACCGTCGACCTGTCCGGCGACTACTGCCGCGCCGCCCGCTGGCGGACCCGCGACCCCCGCGAGCGGGCCAGCGCGCTCCTCGTCCCGAAACCTCCGCCCGTCCCCCCCGGCCAGGGCGAGCTGTTCGACCCCGGCGAGCTGGCGGCCCCGCCGTGACCCGCGACCGGGGCAACCGCGCGCCGCACTGGGTCGCGGACTACCTGACCCCGTGGTGGCCGAGCGTCGAGCCGACCCCGAACGGGCGGCCCGGCCGCGACCTCCTCGGTACGCCCGGCGTCGCGTGGGAGATCAAGACCGGCGCAGAGTGGCGACCCAAAGCGTGGACGCGGCAGGCCGAGGGCTACGCCGCGCCCGGCGAGCTGCCCGTGTTGCTGTACCTGCCGCCCGGGTGGGGCGAGCGGGCGGTCGGCGAAACGCTGTGCATCGTGCGGACGCGGTTGCTGATGCCGGTACTCGTAGGAGCGGGATACGCCCCCCCACCGCAGCCCCCCGGCTGTGGGCAACTTGTGGAGTGAGCCCTATGCCGCACAGCGACGAGACGTTTTACAAGATGAAATGCGGGTGGGCCGACGACCCGAAAGTGGCGACGCTGGCCCGGTTCGGCCCCGTCGATGCGTGCCTCGGCCGGGACCTGTTCGGGCAGATGATCGACTACTCGAGGCGCGAGCTGACCGACGGGCTCGTGCCCGGCGAGATGATCGGCCAGCTCGGCTACCCGCTGCCCGTGCAGCAAGCAATGCAGATAGCAATGCTACTGACCGACCCGGGGCCGTACGGGCCGCTGTGCACGTGGGATCTGGACAGCAATTCGTTCCGCGTTCTGGCCTACCGGAAGTGGAACGATACGCGCGCCGACGTCGAGAAGCGCGTCGCTACCGGCGTCAACGCGGCCCGGACCCGGTGGGATAAGGCCACGAAACCGCAGGCCAGACGCGCGGATGCAACCGGCAATGCCCGCGGCAATGCAACCCGCAATGCCCGCGATGCCAAGGGCATACATCGCGCGCGCGCGCAGGTGCATACAGAGCAAGAGCAAGAGCAAGAGATATAAGACCAATGACCGCGCCACCAACTGACCGCTACCTGGTGCAGACCGTAGGGCCGTGCCGCGGTGGCTGAGCGAGACGGCGACTCGGCATTTTGGTCGAAAGTCAAGACGGAAGACCTCCCGCGCTGCGGGCTGTGCGACCGGACCCGGCACGTCGAGGGCGCAGACGGGCGCCTCGCCCGCTGCCCGAACTGCCACCCGCTCCAGGCCGACCCGATGCCGCAGGCCCGCCCCCGGCCCGGCGAGCCCCCGCCCTCGGTGCGGACCGAGCGGTGGGCCGAGGCTGCCGCCACCGCCCGGCGCATGCTCGACGGGCGGCCCCGCCCGCTATCCGACCCCGGCGCCCCGGACACCGGACGGCTGTACGGCGAGGCCCTCGCCCGCGCCCAGGTCGAGCAGGCCCGCGCCGCCCGCCTCCCCGATCCCCCCCCCGATCCCCCGCCCGGCGACCCGCCGGACGGCGACGAGTACCCGTTCTGAAAGGACCCCCGCAATGGCCGCGATCAAGAAGCAATCACTACTGCCGCCCGGCGACGAAAACGGGCTCACCGACTATGCCCCGCAACTCGTCGCCGAGGGCGAGGGACTCTCGCCTAAGCGGCTGCGCGCCGCCCTGGTGATATTCGACGTCAAGCGCGTCGGCGTCGATAGCGACACGCTCGACAAACTCGCTACCGTCCGGTTCCGCCGCGTCGAGGTGCTCTTGCCCGGCGACCTCGGCGAGGCCGAGAAACTCATCCGCCGCGCCCTCGAGGCGCGCAGCGGTCAAACGACGCTGCCGCTCGAGCTCGAGGACGATATCCGGCAGGCGTTCAAGGACATGGCCGACGCCGACTCGCCCGACGATCCCGAGGACGGCGACGGCGGCAAGGGCCGCAAGCCGCGGGGCGGCAGCAAGTGACCGCGTTCGGCGCCGAGCAGGCGCGCACCCTGACCCCGCTCGAGATGGCACAGAACGCCGCCGCTGCCGTCGCCCGCTACGCCGAGCTACAGGCAACCGACCCGGTCCAGTCGCACGTGCTGCACGCGGGCGAGTCCGGCCGCAATGCCGCGCAGGTCGCCGGGTCGATGGCGCTCGTATCGATCGCCGAGGACCTGCACTGGCTGGTCGCCATCATGACCGGCCGCGTCGAGGCCGAGGGCGGCCCGTGATGCGGCCCCGCGGCATGCCCGACCCCGCGGCTATCGAATACCTCGCCCGGCTGTATGAGATCGAGCGGGATCCCGATCACGAGCGGGCCGTGCTGTTCATCGGCCCCTATTCGGCGTTCGTGATGATCGGCACGCTACAGCTCGCCACCCGGCACCCGGGACTAAGCCCGACCCATCTGGAATTGCTGGCCGAGATCATCGACCAGCTGCGCCCGCTGTTCACCGGGACGCCGGGCGAGGCGCTTATCCGCCTCGGCGACGACCCCGCCAACGACCGCGCCTAGGCCCTTAACACCCGGCAACCCGCGGGCTACCATGAGATAGCCGCAGCCAGGTCCGCGCATCACCCACACCCACACCGGAAGGACCAGCGATGGCCACCAGGACCGAGATAATCCTGACGGATGACCTCGACGGCGGCCCGGCCGAGCGGACAATCCGCTTCGCGCTCGACGGCCAGGACTACGAAATGGAGCTAGGCGCGGCCCACCTCGCGCAGCTCGAGGACACGCTAACGCGGTACATCGGGGCGGCCCGCCCCGCCAGCAATCACGCCCGGCGCCGCAACGGACGGCGCCGCCCCCGGACCGCCCCCGGCCGGATCACCCTGCCCGCCCCGCCGCCGCCCGCCCGGCCCGATGTCGCCGCCCGCAATGCCGAGATCCGCGCGTGGGCGAAAGCCGAGCGGCCCGACCTCGAGGTGAACGAGCGCGGGCGGGTGCCCTCCCCCGTCATCGCCGCATACAACGCCGCGCACGGGCTCGGCACGTGAGCGGCAAGAGCGGGCCGCTGGCGCTGATCATCACGCCGGACGGCGCCGCCACCCTGACCCCGCTGCCCGCCAATGAGGCGCAGGCCGCCGCGGTGATCAGCGCGGCCATCGGCGGCCCCCTCGAGCCGATCCTCGGCGCCGACTGGTGCGCCTACGTGGACGAGGACTACACACGCCACGGCCAGGCCGTCAACGGGGTCGGCGACCACCTCGCCCGGATGCTCGGGTGGCACGCGCACCCCGGCGAAGTGCTGTGCGGCCCGGTCGTGTTCCTCGGCCGCCAGGGCGCCCGCGAGACCGACGTCCCCGAATCCGTGCTGCTGATGGCTGGCGTGGTGCCGCCATGACGCCGCACCATGATCAGCTACGGTTCCGCCTTTGGGTCGGCGGCTCGCTAGTCCGCGAGGACTGGCTACCCGGCGCCAGCCTCGAGGCGGGCGCCGAGCTGGCCCGCGCACACGCGCGCATCAGCGCCGCCGCCGAGGACCGGGGCGAGCAATGGCTAGTGGAGGTCTACGACCCCGACGCGCCCCCCGATGAGGGACACATGCGATTTGGCACGGACACCTCGGGCATGGTCGCGCCCGTCGCCGTCGTGATGTTCGGATCCGATGACACCCAGTAGCCGCGGCCCGGGGTCAGCGTCGCGTGCCCGGTCGCGGCGAGCAGGCGCAAAGCCTTATTCGCCGTGCCCCGCGCAACGCCGTACTCCTCGGCCAGCTCGAGCACAGACGGCAACCGCCGGGTGATCTCGCCGCACTGGACCCGGGCTAGCAGGATCCCGGCTAGCTGCACATACAGCGCAACCGCCGCGTCCGGGTCCAGTGCGGTGTTCACACCCACAAGCGAACGATACCGCCGGGTAGCCCGCGGGCGCCCGGCCCCGCAACGGGCGTAAGCCCGACGTCACTGCACCCACATGAAACCAGGACCCAACCGTGAGCCTTGCAACCATCGACGGCGGCGCGCACGCCGACACCCGGCCCGACCCCGCCACCGTCACGAGCGAGCGGACCGGCCAGCCCGCCTCGATCCTCGACGCCATCGCCTACCCGCTGACCGGCGCGTGCTGCCACTGTCGGCGGCCCGTCCGCCTCGAGCGGTTCTACGCCCGCGAGTGGACGCACGCATGATCAAGGCCGGGGGCCGGACCGGGCTCGGCGTGCCGCTGCTCCTGCTCGGCCTGTCCGGTGAGAACCTGACCCGCCTCGCCGCGGGCGAGCCGATCCGGGTAACCGCCGAGCAGATGGCCGGGCTCGACCTCCCGCTGCTCGAGGTCGTCATCCACTACGGCCGGACCGAGGATGACATCGTGGCCGAGCTGCGGGCGCGCGGGCTACTGTCCGGGTAGCCTGACCCCAACCGCGTGCCCGCCCGCCCCCCCCGCGGCGGCTTACCCCGAACGCTCCCGTTCGCCGCCACACCCGGGCGGGCACGCGCGCCGCTAGACGACCACCCTCGAGCCGAGGTTAACTAGGCGCGTGAGCCTCACCGCCGCGCAACGCCGCAAGCTGCCCCGATCCGCATTCGTCTACGCGCCGAAGTCCGCCCCGCGCTCGAGCTGGCGCTACCCCGTCCCGACCGCCGCGCAGGCCCGCCGCGCCGGGATATCCGAGGCCAACCGGCTACGCATCGCCCGGTCCGCGATGAGCTACGCCGGGCGCCGCTCGACCTCGGGCACGACCGCCCGCGTCGGCGCCGTCGTGCACCGCCGCGCCCCCTCGATCGGCAGGCGCCGACGATGACCCCGGGCTGTTCGATAGCCCCCCTGTTCGAACCGCCCGCGTTCGAAGGGGGACCGCCCGTGTTCGATAGCCCCCCGTTCGAATCGTTCGCCCCCCTGTTCGGGCACGGTACGTCACCGTTCGAACGGGCACGGCCCCCCCTCCTG
>Ga0310037_10000321_pt1 | contig 33149 bp, 23 predicted proteins | sample Sb_taG_11_FD_200239 | JGI IMG/M metagenome (GOLD analysis project Ga0310037, IMG submission 200239) | Peat soil microbial communities from Weissenstadt, Germany - Sb_50d_3_AS metaG (v2) (version 2) | ecosystem: Environmental > Terrestrial > Soil > Wetlands > Peat | place: Germany: Weissenstadt... | reverse complement strand
CTATAGCTGCCCGGATCCTCCGCGGAAGCCGGATCTTCCGCGTTGTTGGGACGCTGGCGTAGTGGTGGGGTCTGCGGGACTACGGCCCGCGCGGGCGGCGCGGTGGCGGGGAAACGTGGCGGGGAAACGTGGCGGCTGAGACCGGTGGTGCTAGCGGGCCGCCGGGCACCGACAGCGCCCGCCGCCTGCTCATCGCGCGCACCAGGGAATTCTGGGATCGATGAGACAACCCGTCAGCCGTGGCCCTTTCCGCCCTTTCCGCCCTTTCCGCCCAGGCGCCCGGGGTGCCAGCGCGAACCCAGGGTGCCGGTCGCGGCCCGCGTGCCGCTGAGGCCTCCGCCCTGGCCGCGGAGCACGTACGAGATACCGACGGCGATGACCCCGCCCGCGACGGGCCCGATCAGGTAGGCCCACCATGAGCTCCAGTCGTTCAGCACCAGCGCGGGTCCGAGCGACCGGGCCGGGTTCATCGAGGCCCCGCTGACCGGAGCGCCCCACAGCCCGGCCAGGGCGATGTAACTGCCGACGCCGATCGCGGCCAGCGCCCCGAGTTGCTGCGCGCCGGAGGCCGTCCCCTGGATCACGCTCACCAGGCCCGTGGTCAGGACGATCTCCCAGACCATCGCGGTCGCGGTGGAAATGCCGTGACCCGGCAGGGTCAGGCCCGCGCTGCCCTGCTTGCCGAGCAGGGCCCACAGCAGCAAGGTGGCCAGGACGGCGCCCGCGAACTGGGCGACGATGTACGGGAGCACGCGTTTGGCCGGGAAGTCGCCCCGCAGGGCGAAGGCGATGCTGACTGCGGGGTTGAGATGGGCGCCGGACACGGCGCCCATGAACAAGATGACCGCCATCACCATCAGGGCCGGCGCGACGACCTGCGCGCCGTACGGGACGGCGTGGCCGCCGAACCGGACGTTGACCATTCCCGCGCCCACGGCCACCAGGACGAGGAAGAAGGTCCCCAGGACCTCGGAGAACAAACGCCGCCACCAGTACCTGTCGTCCCAGAAGTCGTACGCCCGGGCGATCGAGTTCGGGTGCCCCATGGACCGCAGGGCCACCGCGGCCCGGTGCGCCAGCTGCTCTTCGGTGGCCCCAGACTGGCCAGGCTGATCCGCCATCGGCAGCCTCCTAATTTCGCCGATCCGGTCTTCAATCATGGTCGCGGCTGCGCCATGCTCACTAGCGTGGATGTCAATGACCTGCGGCACGCGCTGGGCGGCGTCGTGCTCGAGGCGGCCTACCTGGAACGCGTGCTGCGCGCTGCGTTCAGCGCGCTGGTCGGCAGCAAGTACGCGGCCGTGGTCGACGGGCGGCTGATGGCGGCGGCGCTGATCGAGGACTGCGAGCAGATCACCAGATATCACACCGGCATCGCGGAACCGGCCAAGGACACGCTGCTGGCCGCGCTGCGGGCCTGCCGGCAGGCCAACAAGGAGCGCAACCGGGTGATCCACGACACCTGGGCCACGCGCCCGGGCAGCGTGATGGTCACGCTGCGCGACGAGCGGCGGTCGCATGACGTGACCATCACGGCCCGGACGCTGACCGAGGTGCGTCAGCTCGCCGACCAGGTCGCGGACGCCGCCGACGAGCTGCGAGCCGCGATGACCACCGCGCTGGGCACCGGCTGGGCGCATGTCGAGGAGCAGCTCCGCCGGGAGCTCGGCCACGACGTCAGGACCGATCCGGGCGGCTAGCCGAACGGGCCGTGCTGCCTGCGGTGCGGTCATACGGTGATGCTCGCGCGCCATGGTGCGCAAGTGTCCGGTGTTCGATCCGGCCGCGGCAGGGCCGGCAAGCCGTAGGCTACGTGGGTGAACAGTAAGCCGCCGGAGGCGGTTTCGTTCGCGGCACGGCTCCGGCTGCTGCGCGCCCGGCTCGGACTCAGCCAGGAGCAGCTGGCACGACGGCTGAGCGTGTCGTTCGCGACCGTGAACCGGTGGGAAACCGGGCGATCGCAGCCGTCAGCGCGCGCCAGAGCGGCCATCGCGGAACTGGAGGCCTCGGCCAGCCGAGGGCAGCGGCCAGCCGGAGAGCGGGAGCCAGGCGGAGGACAGGAGCCAGCCGGAGAGCGGGAGCCAGCCGGGGAACAGGCGGGCCGGCTGCCGATCGCGCAATCCAGTTTCGTTGGCCGCGAGCGCGAGCTGGCCGAGCTGGCCGACCTGCTGACGCGGTCGCGGCTGATCAACCTGACCGGGCCCGGCGGGGTCGGCAAGACCCGGCTGGCCATCGAGGCCGCGCGGCGCTGGGCCGCGAAGGACGGCCACGGCGGCGACGTCGTGTTCGTACCGCTCGAAGGAATCCAGCCGCCCCGGCCGGTGGTCTCGATGCTCGCCTCGCGCCTCGGCCTGCACGAACGGCCAGGCATGTCCTGGCACGAGTCGGCGCTGGCCGCACTCAGGGGACGGCCCCGGCTGCTGCTGTTCGACGGTGCCGAACACTACCGCGAGGAGGTGGCCGGGCTGGCCGGGGAGTTCCTCGCCTCGGCCCCGGACCTGTGCGTCGTGGTCACCAGCCGGGTCGTGCTCGGGGTGCCGGGCGAGGTGTGCTGGGCCATCCCCCCGCTCGACTGTCCCTCGGTCGCCGCGGGCGCACGCGAAATCGCGGCTTCGGACGCGGTGCGGCTGTTCATCGCCAGGGCCAGCGACCGGCTGCCGGGCTTCTCCGCGGCCGACGTAGCGCCGCACGCGGTCGGCGAGCTGTGCCGCAGGCTAGGCGGGCTGCCGCTGGCCATCGAGCTGATCGCAGGCTGGGTCGGGACACTGTCGGTCCGCGAGATCTTGCAGCAGCGGGTCACGCTGCTGGAGTACGACCCGCCCGGCGCCCCGGGCAGCCGCAAGCTCGCCGATGTGCTCCGAGCCAGTTACGATCTGCTCCAGCCCGGCCAGCAGCGGACCCTGCGGCTGCTCAGCGTGTTCAACACGCCCTTCAGCCTGGCGGACACCCAGGCGGTGACCGGCGTCAGCGAGCAGGAGGTGGCAGGTGCCGTCCGCGGGCTGGTGGACGCGTCCTGGCTGGTGGTTACCCGCGGCCTCGAGCAGAACCGGTTCAGCATGGTCGAGGCCATACGGGAGTTCGCGACCGCGCGACTGCGGGAGGCAGACGAAGCACCGCAGGCTCGCCGCCGGCACGCCATGCATTTCGCCGACATAGCCGCCCAGAGCTCGAACTCCCTCGCCGGGCCGGATGCGGGTCACTGGGCCGCCCGGCTGGCGTCAGCCGTCGACGATCTGCGCGCGATGCTGCAGTGGGCCCTCGAGAACGGCGAGATCGATCTTGGCCTGGAGGCCGGCGCCGCCCTGTGGCGCTGGTGGCTGACCAGTGGCCGGCTCTCCGCTGGCCGGGCTTGGCTCGATAAGTTCCTCACCGCGGCCGGCGAACACGCCGGGCGGGCAGCGGAGGAAAGCCAGCGGATTGGGCGGGCCCTGTGCGCGGCCGCCGTGCTGGCCGTGGAGAACGGCGACTACGCCGAGGCGGTTCGCCTGGCCACGCAGGCGATGCGCATCTTCGAACCACTCGAGCCGGGCGAAGATCTGGCCTTCGCGGCCACCGTGCTCGGATCGGCCCAGCGCTACCGCGGCGAACCGGCCGAGGCCCGGCGCAGCTTCCAGACCGCGCTCGATCTGCGCGCCACGCTCGGCGACCGCGCGAAACTGGCCAGGGCCAGGAACAACATGGCGCTGATCGAAATCGACGACGGGAACCTCGACCGGGCCAGGGAACTGCTCGAACAGAACCTCATCATCAAGCGCCAGCTCGGCGAGCCGCGCTCGATCGCGATCGGCCTGCTCAACCTGGCCGACGTGCTGGTCCGAGACCGCCGGTGGCAGGCCGCGCAGACATCGCTCGCCGAGGCCGCGGAACTGGCCGTCGGCCACCCCCAGATCATGGGCCTCATCCTGTGCAGCCAGGGCCACCTCGAGGCCAACCAGCGGAACTGGAAGCAGGCGGCCGAGCTCTACGCCGACGCCGTCGCCACCGCTGGAGTCGGCGGCCATACCCACGACGTGGTCGAGGCCATGATCGGCCTCGGCCGCGCCTGCCACGAGCTGGGCCAGGCAGACCAGGCGGCCCGGCACCTTCGCGCGGCGGAGGCGATGGCGCACGAGATCGCCAACCCGCAGCTGGTAGCCCAGGTGACGGCGGCGCTCGCGGAGACCACGGGCGGCGCGGCCACCCCGCTCCCGGGTAACCTGACCGCCCGCCAGGCCGAAGTGCTGCGGCTCCTCGCCGACGGCCTGAGCAACAAGGAGATCGCCGCGCGGCTTTACCTGAGCCCGGGGACCGTGGAGCGGCACCTGGCCACCATCTACCGCAAGCTCGGAGTCGGCGGCCGGGTCGACGCCGCCCGCTACGCCGTGGAACACGGGCTGGCCCAGCGAGCGAACCGCACGATGTTATAGCGCCGCGGCGGCCCACCGCTCCGATCGCCCCGCTCCCCCCGAACCCCAGTGACACCTGGGATCCATGTTGCTAGAGAGATCGGCAATATGTATGGATTGCGGGATTCGCCCCTTGTGTCCGGTCGCGTTGAATAGACCCATAGATGCTTCCGCCGTGCCTGATTGGGTCTAGGGGGCGGTAGGGTGCGGCGGAAGCATCCGCCGGGGGGGGCGGGCATGCGGGATCAGCTGCTTGGCGTGACTCAGCCAATGCTGTCGATCCTGCTTGACCCGGGCGAAAGCGTTATCGGCGAGGCTGGCCGGTTCGCCTGGATGACCGACTCGATCGACATGGCCGTCACGGACGAGACCGGGGTGTGTGTCTACACGGCCGCCGGCGAATCGGGTGTCGTCGCGTTCGCGTCGCAGCGACCCGGCTGCATCCTCAGCGTGGAAGTCGCTTCCCAGGATGAGGGTTACCTGTTCCGCAGGTCCGGCTTCATGGCCCGGACGCCCGGTGTGCAGGTGCGCGCCGAGCCTCCCAGCCCGGCCGAGCACGGCCTGGGGCTGTGGCGGATCGACGGATCCGGCCGGGCCTGGGTCGAGCTGGCCGGCGACGTGGTCCGGCGTGAACTGACCGCGGGCCAGTCGCTGCGCGCCCACCCCGAGCACATCGGCATGTTCGACAGCACGGTCGCCATCCAGGTCACGCAGCTCCAGGGCGCCTCCAGCCGGGACAGCGGCTATCCCTGCGCCGTGCTGTCCGGCCCGGGCGGGGTCTGGCTGCAGTCCATGCCGTCCGCCGCGGAGCACTGACCCGGCCGGGCCAGGCCCGGGTCTCAGGCGAGCAGCGCCTCAGCCGAGCAGGGTGCCGCCATTGACGTCAAGGTCGACCCCGTTGACCGCCGGGTTGCGGAGCAGGAACGCCACCGCGTCCACGATGTCGGCCATCCGGGCCAGCTGGCCGCAGGGCGTGCGCGCGACCACCGGGCCGAGGTCGCGGTCACGCCAGAACGGGCTGTCCCCGACGATGCCGGGGTGGATCGCGTTGACCCTGATCGGCGCCAGCTCGACGACCAGCGCGTGCAGGAGCCCGGTGATGCCGCCGTTCACCGTCGTGACCGTGGTCGAGCCGGGGTACGGCCGGTCCTTGGCCAGGCCGCCGAAGAGCACGATCGCGCCGTCCGGAGCGATGCGGGTTCGCAGCGCGTGCACCACCTCGGTGTACCCGACGAGCTTGAGCGTGACCAGCCGCACCGCGCGGTCGATGTCGTAGTCGGCCACGGAGTTGGCGTCACGGTCGATCGCGGCCAGGACGAGACCGTCCACGGTGTCGATCCCGGCCAGGGCGGGACCGATGCTGTGCGGCTCGCAGAGGTCGAGCGCGAGGCCGGTGGAATTCCCGCCGACCTCCTTGGCCGCGGCGGCGGCCCGGTCGCCATCGCGGCCGGTCAGCGTGACTCGGTGACCGGTCTCGGCGTAGTACCTCGCGATCTCGAGGCCGATGGCGGCGGTGCCGCCGACGACCAGAACGCTGCTCATGGCTCCTGTGTCTCCTTTGCTGCGATCTCCTGCAGATAGTCCCAGTCCCCCGCGAACCGGTAGGAATGCCGGGCCGGCGGCTGAGGCGCCTGCGTCTCGAGCCAGCGCACCGGCTCGCGGCCCGCGTTACGGAACGAATGCACGCATCCCGCGCCCGCCCAGGCGATGTCGCCCCGCTCCAGCCGGTACGGCTGGCCGTCGAACGTCGCGTCGGTCGCGCCCGCCAGGATCAGGTACGTCTCCTCGAACGGATGATCATGCGCACCGGCAACCCCGTCCGCTTCATATTGCACCATGAACATCGTCTGCAGCTGCGCCCCGAGGTCGGTGTCGACCATCATCTTCACCGTGATCCCGCTGTACACCAGCCGCGCGGTCCGCATGCTGACCTCGTCGGGCGACGGACCGCTCAGGCTGGCCGCCGCGATATGGCCGAACGACCGTGTCCGCGGATCTTTCAGATCGGGCCGAACGGGCCGTGGTCCGTGCGCCAGGTCGACCCGCGTCGTGTCGCCGTGGTACAGCCGGCGCGGCTGCGGCGCCAGCATGTCGGCCCACCGCGCGGTGACGCCGCCGTCGTTGCGCCAGGCGTGCGGCACGCCCACCGGGACGAGCCCGTAGTCGTCCGGGCCAAGCAGGAACGATCCCTCCGGCGTGGTGAGCACGACCTCGCCCTCGAGGATGAAGAAGGACTGCTCGAACGAGTGCACGTGCCCCGGCAGGCTCCCGCCCGGCTCGAGCTCGCAGATCCCGAACCCGGTGTGCACCGCACCCACCGCCGCGCCGATCTGGTCGTCTATAGCCGGCCATCGGCGAGAGCCGATGGCCGCAGGGGCCCACGCGGGGGGCCCGAGGAAGCGGGCCTGCGCGGCCCGCAGGACCAGATGCCGGGACGTCGGTCCGGGCCCGGGTCCGGGATGGGATGGCAATCCGGGCACAGGGATGGGCGAGGCGGCCTCGCGGGAGCCTGGCCGGTCCGGCGGGAAGGCGGTCACGCCTTTGCGTACCCGGGCGTGGCCAGCAGGTCGTCGATCCAGGACTCGACCAGGCTCTCGGCCCGCTGGGCGCGGGTTGTCATGGGCACACCGCCATCCTGTGAGGCTTTCCGGGTTGATCGTGATCAGAGAAACAGTTAAGGACTCGCTCGCGGAATGTCAAGCGCGCCCCCGGGCTCCAGCACGGGGTGGGTTAGTCCTCGGGGAGGTCGGCGGCCAGCTTGGTCAGCATGTCCAGGCTGTCGTCGGGTGGCAGGGCCGCGTCCAGCAGGCGCTGGTAGAGCTCCTCGTAGGGGTGGACGTCGGCGGCCTCGGTGAGGATCAGGTCGGAGGTCACGGTGTCGACGGCCACGACGGACCGATCGCCGGGATCGGGGTAGGTGTACATCGAGAACGTGCACCGCGGGACGGCGTAGCTCTTGATCCGGGCATGGACCGGCAGCACCCGCACGGTGACCTTCGGCTCGCCGTTCACCGAGGTGGCCAGGGAATAGAGCTGCTTCTTGACCACCTCGGGCGGCGCCGCCAGGCGGCTGACGGCTACCTCGTCGATGATGACCTCATAGGTCGGCCCGCCCGGGCGCCGCAGCATGCGCTGCCGGCCGGCCCGCCCGGCCAGGACGCCGTCCGCGTTCGGGCTGCCGGGCTTGAGCGTGACCTCCGTGTCGACCCGGGACCGGACGAACTCGGGCGTCTGGAGCAGCCCGGGCACGAACGTCTGCTGATACTCGCGGATGGTCGCCGCACCCGCCTCCAGGTTGGCGTACAGCGCCTGGCGGTCACCCATCGCCTTGTTGGACTCCCACCAGCCCCGCTCCCCCGCCTCCCGGGCGATGGTGACGATCTGCGTCCACCGGTCGCCGTCCACGCCGAGGGCGTCCAGGATGGCGATGATGTCCGCCTGGTCGACGACGTGCCCGTTCTCCAGGCGCGAGATGTCCGCCCGGGACCGGCCGATCCGCTTACCCAGCTGATCCGCGGTCAGCCCGGCGTCGGCCCGTAGCGCCCGTACCTCGGTAGCCAGGCGCAACCGACGCACGTAGGGGCTGATCATGTAGGTCCTCCCACGGCCCGACGTCTGACCATGACCGAGTGCGGTACTAGATAACTGAACGTCCCAATTATTGATTCGCACACCGATGATCACAAGTGCGACGCGGGGTGCACCGGGGCCGACCGGGATCTGCCCCTGACCGCATCCGGCGGGATCTACCTGATCCGGAGCAGGAACTCCTGCCAGGCGCCCGCGCTGAACTCCAGGACGGGACCACCGCCGTTCCGCTTGGTGTCGCGCACTCCGACCACGGGGCCCGCGCCGTCGCGTGCGGGAGGCCGGGTGACGGCCAATTCGACGCAGCTATTGCCATCGCCGCTGTAACTGGACTTGCGCCAGTCGGCAAATTTGTCGTCGTTCATGGTGCGTTCCTTCGGTATTTCGTGTTCTGTCAAGGATGCTGGAATGACGATCCTCTCCAGACAGTCCGAAACCTTGCACGTTCAGGCTACTCGCGTTCTAGCTCTTCGTGTACTCGATTTGTCTTCCCGACCAGGCGATTTCTGGTCGGGAACGCGCCTGCGGCCGGCGTCCGACCCTTATGAGCCGGGGGGGCGGGCTCCGGGCTCGCTCGGAACCCGCCATAAACTGCCTGATCTGCGGCGGGTTGCGACACCCCCCGGACGGAAAGATAATGAGGACGTTTGGTGATCCCGTACTGGACGGGCGTGACGGAGGAATGAGGTTGACCAGCCACGGGACCCCCGCCGGGAGCGCTGAGCCGGCCGAGATCGACACCTCCAGGGCCCACGCGGCGCGCGTCTACGACTACCTGCTCGGCGGCCGGGCCAATTTCAAGGTGGACCGGGAGGCGGCCGAAATCACCTATGCCTCCTTCCCGGGCGGAATCGACGGGGTGCGGGCCGACGTGCGCGAGCACCGGGCGGCGCTCGGCCGGGTGGTCCGGTACTTCGTCAAGGACGCCGGCATCACGCAGTTCCTCGACATCGGCACCGGCATTCCCAAGGAAGACAACGTGCACGAGGTGGCGCAGGCCGGCGAGCCGGACGCCCGGATCGTGTACGTCGACTGGGACCCGATCGTGCTGGCCCACGCGCCTCAGCTGTTGCGCGGCGCGCGGGGCGGCGCGATCAGCTACATCTACGGGGACCTGCACGACCCTGCGCCGATCCTGCGCGAGGCAGCCAAGACGCTCGACTACTCGCGCCCCGTGGCGGTCATGCTGTTCGGCATCCTGCACTTCTTCAGCGATGCCGACGACCCGCGCGGCCTGGTCGGCCAGCTGCTGGCGCCGTTGCCGGCCGGCAGCGGCCTGGCGCTGTCGCACCTGGCCAGCGACCTGCACTCGGAGGAGATGGCCGAGACCTTCAACCGGCTGAACTCGCGCCTGGCCGAGTCGGTCACGCTGCGCAGCCACGACCAGGTGGCCGCGCTGCTGGCCGGGCTGGACCCGGTGGAGCCGGGCGTGGTGCAGGCCGCCCAGTGGCGGCCCGACCCGGGCGCGGCCACGCTTACGTCGCAGGTGTGGCTGGGGGTCGGGCGCAAGCCCGGCTGAACCGGCCCAAACCCCCGCGGCGGATGCCGCCGAAGTTATTGCGCGACGGTTGTTACTGATAGATACTCAGGATGTTTCTGGATTCTGTGCTGAACGCCTGTGTTAACAGACCATTAATTGGCTCAGTATCGGCGCCCGCCGCGAAGGATGACGAATGCCTAGACCCGGTCTTCGCACATGAGGTTGGATACGGGTGACGGCCGGGTGATGGGCTGCTTGCTGGGTCGTTTGTGATCCTGAGTGGTGTGTGGGGAATAGCTGTCCTGGTTGCTGGTTGATGTCTGGCGTGGGCGGGATGTCACGGACTGGCCGGGGGCGTGAGCGGGCGCGGGCGGAGATCGCGGTAGTCCGGGTGCTGGAAAAGCGGCTGGGGGCGTTGCCGGTGGTGGCCGGGTTCGGCCGCCGGTTGCGGATCGCGGAGATCGTTGATGAGTTGTGCCCGGTGCGGCCGGTGGCCTGGATCTCCCACGGTGAGGTGATCGAGGCGCTGGTGGCGAACCGGCTGACCGCCCCGGCGCCGCTGGTGCGGGTGCAGGAGTGGGCGGCGGCGATGGCCGTGGACGAGGCGTACGGCATCTCCCCCGAGTTGCTCAATGATGACCGGATTGCCCGGGCGCTGGATGCGGTCGCCCCGTATCTGGATGAGATCGTCGGCGGGGTGGGGGCGGCGGCGATCACCGAGTTCGGGGTGGATGTGGCCCGGCTGCACTGGGATATGACCTCGATTTCGCTGTACGGCGCCTATCCGGAGGTGGATGAGGAGTATCCGGCGCCGAGGTGGGGGCATCCCAAGGACCGCCGCCCGGATCTGAAGCAGATCCAGGCGGGGCTTGCGGTCAGCGGGGATGGCGGGATCCCGGTGTTCCACCGCGCCTACGCGGGTGGGGCCGCGGAGGTGGCCCAGGTCACCGGGGCGATGACTGCGCTGCGCAAGCTCGCCGGGCCGCGCCCGTTTTTGCTGGTGGGCGACTCGAAGCTGATCTCCTATGCCAACGCGGCGGCGATGGCTGCCCAGGGAGTGGGGTTTGTCGCGCCGCTGGCCGCGGCCCGGGTCCCGGCCGGGCTGTTCGCCGCGCTGGCGCCGGGGGCAGGCACGGCGGTGGACTACACCGCCGGGCGGGACGCCGGTAAGCCCGCCGCCGCCCGCGGCAGCTACCGGGTGCTCGAAGACGGCGGGATGGACCTGCCCGGCCCGCGCAAGGCCGACCCGCCGGTGCACCTGCGCCGGATCTTGGTGTATTCCTCAGCGAACGCCGCCGGTGCGGCCAGCGCCCGCGCACGCAAACTCGCCACGGCCGCCGGGGACCTGGACCGGCTGGTGCGCACCGCGGGGGCCCGGTTTCACCCCACCGCTGACGCCGTCGCCGCCCGCGCCGCAGCGATCGCCGCAAAGCGCCGCGTCACGGCGTACCTGCGCACCGCGATCACCTGCGACGCCACCGGCAAACCAGTCCTGTCCTGGCACTTCGACCAGGCTGCCATCGATGCCGAGGCCGCCGCCGATGGCTGGTATGCCCTGCTGACCAACCTGGATCGTGACCAGTCCGACCCGGCCGGCGTCTTGCGCCGCTACAAGGGCCAGCACGTCGTTGAACGCCGCTACGGCGAGTTCAAAGGCCCCCTGGCGGTCGCCCCGATCTTCTTGAAGACCAACCGCCGCATCACCGCCCTGATCACCGTGATCTGCCTGGCCCTGCTGATCTTCTGCCTGATCGAACGCCAAGTCCGCCAAGCCCTGGCCCCCCACGGCGGCACCCTGACCGGCTTGCCCGGCTACCGGACGACCGCCGCCCGGCCCACCGGCCGAACCATCTTCCAGGCCCTCGCCGATCTGCGCCTGATCCCCGCCCACGACGGCAACCCCGCCATGATCCCCAAACCCACCGGCGTCCAGGCCCGGCTACTGGACCTCCTCGGCATCGATATCAGCCGACCCCGATGGCTCACCAAGTGAAATCCCATGTGCGAAGAACAGGCCTAGACTGGATCAATGCCCGATTTGAGCATGACGCGCCGCCTCCCGCTGGCCGCCTTCCGGCCCTTCACGCCGGCCGCCGGCTCGTCCGGCGGGGCTCAGCGAACCCGGCCCGCCTGGTGGCCGGCCTGGTCGGTACCCGCGGCGATGCGCACGTTGCGCGCCGTGCTCGTGGTTCCCTCCGTGTTCGCGCTGGGCTACGAGGGCTTCGGCAACCTGCAGCTGGCTCTGTTCGCCGCGTTCGGCGGCTTCGCCAACCTCGTCGTCGCCTCGTTCGGCGGCAGCAGGCGGGACAAGGCGGTCGCGCACCTGGGGCTGGCGCTGACCGGGAGCGCCGGCCTGATCATCGGCACGGCGATCAACGGGATCGACTGGCTGGCCGTGCTGGTCACCATCCCGGTGACGTTCGGCATCTTCTTCGCGGGCGTGGCCGGGCCCAACGCTGCCTCCGGGGTCATCGCCGCGTTGTTCCCCTTTGTGCTGTCGGTGGCCACGCCCGGCACCGTGAGCATGATCCCGGACCGGCTGGCGGGCTGGTGGCTGGCCTCGGCCGCCTCCACGGTGGCCGTGCTGGTGCTCTCGCCGCCGTCGCCGGGAGACCGGCTGCGGGCGGCGGCGGTCGGCTCGGCCCGGGCGCTGGCCGCCGCGCTGGACGCGGCCACGGACGGCACGGCGATCCCGGCGGACCACGAGGCCTGCCAGTCCGCCAAACATGAGCTGATCAACGCGTTCGCCAGCACACCCTACCGGCCGACCGGGCTGGCCACCGCCGACCAGGCCATGGCCAGCGTGGTGCAGTACCTCGAATGGTGCACCGCGCTGCTCGCCGACGCCACCGAAGGGCACCCGAACCTGGACCGGGCCGCCCAGCCCGACCGCGACCTGTTCGCCGAGACCGCCGTGGTGCTCAGGCAGACCGGCGACCTGCTGGCCGACCACGACGGGAGCGCTCCGCTGCCCGATCTCGACGAACTGGAGCGGCGGCGCGAGGCCAGTGTCGCCTACCACCGATCGGCGGCCGCCGACGCAGACGCCGACTCGACGGAGACGGCCGCCCGGCACGCCTTCCATGCCCAGGCGATCTCACTCGCCGTCCGCGGGCTCGTGGCGGACGCCCTGATCGCCACCCGGCGCGCCGATCCCGAGACGATCGCCGCCCGGCGCCGCGGCTGGTACGGCGCCCAGCCGGAGGGGACCGAGGCCGAACGGCGGGCGGCCGCGGTGTCCGGCGCGGTCGGCGTCCTGACCCGGCACGCCAGCATCCGGTCGGTCTGGTTCCTGAACAGCCTGCGGGCGTCGCTGGCCCTGGCGGTGGCGGTCCTGGTCGCGGACGTGTCCGGGGTCCAGCACGGGTTCTGGGTGGTGCTCGGCACCCTGTCGGTGCTGCGCACCAACGCGGCGTCCACCGAGTCCACCGCGCTGCGCGCGCTGGGCGGCACCGTGATCGGCTTCGCGGTCGGCGCCCTGCTGCTGCTCGGCATCGGGACCAGCACGCCCGCGCTGTGGGCGGCGCTGCCCATCGCCATCGCCGTGGCTGCGTACGCGCCGGGCACGCTTCCGTTCATCTTCGGGCAGGCGGCGTTCACGGTCGTCATCGTGGTCCTGTTCAACCTGCTCGTGCCGGTGGGCTGGAAGGTGGGCCTGCTCCGTATCCAGGACGTGGCCATCGGCTGCCTGGTGAGCCTGGTCATCGGCGTCCTGTTCTGGCCCCGCGGCGCCGCCTCGGTGGTCGGCGACGACCTGGCCGACGCGTTCCGGATCGGCGCCGCCTACCTGACCGAATCGGTGGACTGGGCCCTGGGCACCCAGCAGGATCCGCCGGACGCGGGCCCCGCGGCCGTCACCGCGGGGATCCGGCTGGACGAGGCGCTGCGCGGCTTCCTGGCCGAGCAGGGCACCAAGCACCTGTCCAAGGCCGACCTGTGGATGCTGGTCATGGCCACCATGCGGCTGCGGTTGACCGCGTACTCGCTGGCCGGGCTGCAAGAGCCGCCGCACGCCCGGCATCACCACCAGGGCACGGCCTACGCGAAAAACGTGCTGACCCGGGCCGCCGCTGAGCTCGCGGCCTTCTACGAGCGGATCGCGGTGCTGGTGGGACGGCCCATGGCCCATGAGGTGCTGCTGCCGGTCGCCGTGCCGGCGTTCACCGGCCTGAACGGGACGACTCCACCGGCAGGGGCGAGCCCCGAGGACGTCGCGGCCATGGCCGAGGTGGGTGCGGCTCTCGGGGCCGCTGGTCCTGATGGGGCTAACATAGTTGATGGGGCTAGCGGGGCTAGCGGGGCTAGCGGGGTGAGTGCGACGGATGGGGATGACGGGACGGACCTGGTCCGGATCATCACGACCCGCCATAACCCGCAGCTGCTCTGGGTCCACGAGCACCTGCAGCACCTGAGCTCGCACGCCGAGGCCATCACCGGCCCCGCCACGCACGTGGCCGAGCAGCGCCGCCAGCCCTGGTGGCGCTAGCGCCGGTGCGTTTCCCCGCACTGCGGCGCGCTCCGGAACGGCCGATTTCCATGATCGCGGAGACTTTGATACTCGAGGGAGTAGTAAACCCTTCGCGACCAGATGCTGGTGACGCTGCGGGACGTGCTGACCGGCGGGGGCGCAGGCGGCCCGGGACCTGGACGAGGACACTCTCGACCGCCGCCGCCGGGTGCTGGGCGAGGCCGGCGACGGGGCGGGTCGCTAGTCCCCGGATAGGGCGGTGTTGGGGACGGCGGGGAGGGCCAGGGCGGCCAGGGCGCCGGCTCCGGCGATCACGGCCAGGACCGCGCCGGTCAGGTGGAGGGCGGGGACCGGGCCGCGGGTCCGGGACTGGGCGGCGTACAGGGCGGCGAGCAGGCCTATGCCGAACGAACCGGCGATCCGCTGCCAGGTGTTGAACATCGTGTTCGCGTCGCCGAGCTACGCTCGCGGGCCAGCGACAGGTCCAGCGCGGGCTGGTCGCGGCGCAGCGCCCAGGCGTCCCCGGGATGAGCCAGCTCAGCCGGGCCGACGGGCGCGGTCACGACCGGGCTCGGGGCCGGGCCCCAGCGCCGGGCCGGGGCGGGCGGCCAGCTCGGGGCCGGGCCCCAGCTCCGGGCCGGGGCGGGCGCGGTCACGACCGAGGCTCGGGCCGGGCCCCAGCTCCGGGCCGGGGCGGGCGGCCAGCTCGGCGAGTTCGGCTAGCCAGGCCAGCTCGCGGGAGTGCCTGCGGATCAGCTCGGCGGTGACCAGCGCCCCCCAGGGCTCGCCGTGCACGGTGGCCAGATCCCGCATCGCGGTGAAGTGCGCCACCTGCTCGCGCACGGCACGAGTGCGGGCGGCGAGCACGGCGGCCCGTTCGGCGGAATTAAGAAGAGCGAACTGGCCGAGACGGGCCAGGAACTCCGTCTCGTCAGCCGCCTGCTCCGGGGGGAAGCCGGCGAGCATGTCGTGCAGCAGCTCGTGGCCCACCTCGGTCAGCGTGTACACCAGGCGGGGTGGCCGGCCGGCCTGCGGCTGGGCGGCCTTGGTCACCGCGCCCGCTTCCTCGAACCGTTTGAGGGCGGGGTACAGCGAGTTGTTGTGCAGCACGACGCCGGTCGTCTGCTCCACGCGCTTGCGCAGCTCGTACCCGTGCGCGGGGCCGGACCGCAGCCGCCGCAGGATCAGGATCTCGATGTACGACATAGTCCAGTATGACCTATGTCAGGCTGGACGTCGAGGGCGGGGCGTGGGGCCGGGTCAGTCGCCGTTGAGGGGGTGCTGCTGGGGGGCGATTCCGGAGAAGCTGGCCGGCGTCAGCGGCGCGGGGTTCAGGTGCTGGGCCCGGATCGCCGCCAGCAGCACGGTGAGCTGGCGGCCCAGCCCGGGAACCCAGTGCAGGATGACGATCTCGCCCGGGCTCAGCGGCTTGCCGTTCCAGGTCTCGATGCGGTTGCCTGACATGGTGGCGCTCCAGCCCGCCAGGGCCGTCAGCCCGGCCCGGGCCGCCGCCACCTCCACCCTACGGTCGAAGGCCCCGTATGGCGGGCGCCCCACGGCGGGGGTCTGGCCCAGCCACCGGCCGAGCGCCGTCCGGGCCTGCCTCCACTGGGCGGTGGCCTGGCCCAGGGTGAGCTTGGTGAGGTAGGGATGGGAGACCGTGTGGTCCCCGATCATCCCGCCGGCGGCGACGAAGGCGTTCCAGTAGCTCAGGTGCTCTTTGGCGGCATTGGCGATAAGGAAGGCCGTGATCGGCAGGTAGGTCTGGTGCATGAGGTCTAGCACCTCGGCGCTGGGAGTCCAGCCGTCATCGATGGTGATGTAGATGGCCCGCCCGGCCGGGTTCGCGAAGCAGTACAGCCGGGCCACGGACGCGGCGTGCACCTTGGCTTTGGACAGGGCGGGGATCGTGACCGGGACGGCCGCCTGCTCGCCGTCCTGCGCGGTCAGCTGCAGCTGGGCGTGGCATGCGACCGCGCTCTCGGACACCGCCACCTGCGACGGTGCCACCAAGCTGACCTCGTCGGTCCCGCACAGTACCTGGGGCGGGCCGGGACGCAGCGGGCCGGACGTGAACACCAGCCACCGGCCGGAGCTCGCGCCGGACGCGACGATCCGCGGCGGCGGCGGCGCGCTGACCCTGACCGTCTTGGTCAGCGGCCGCGAGCGGGCGAGCTGGACCGGCGCCGCCCCGGAACGGCCCAGGCAGCCGCCGACCAGCGCCACCAGCGACAGCAACGCGGCGAGGACCACGGTGCGCCGGAACCTGAACTGCCGGGCGGACACCCGGGGATAGCCATCGGCGCCGGCCCGGCGCGGAGCGCGAAGCTCTCCCCATGGGTCCACAGCAGCATTATTTGCGTCAAGTCCGGATGATCCGAGAACCCGGAGCACTTTCTTTGGCGTGTCGCCGTACCTGCGGTCGCTGGAGGAACTGCCTGGTTCGCCTGCCCATCAGGGACGGGACCCGGGCCGCTGATCCTTCAGCAGACAGCAGCTTGACCCCCACGGCCGGGAAGAGGGCAGCCGACAACAGGCCGGCGGCGAGCAGGGCGGCGCCGGTGGTCCGGCTGACCTGCCCGGACGCGATACCGATCTGGGTCGCCACGATCACGAAGGTGAGGGTGGTGGCCTGCATCAGGCCCGCCGCTCCGGCACGTCGCATGCCGATGAGGCGAGCGTAGAGAAAAGCGGGGGCGGCGCGTATCACCAGCAGCGCGAGCAGGAACAGCGGGACCTCGGCGAGGGCCGCGGGGTTGCTGATCAGCGCCCTGACGTCGAACTGGACGCCGGTGGTGATGAAGAAGACCGGGACCAGGAACCCGAAGCCGATGCCCTCCAGCTTGACCTGGAACTGCGGGTGAGGGGCCCGATTAGTCAGTTCGATCGTCCTGACCAGCAGCCCCGCCGCGAACGCGCCGAGGATCGACGCGAAACCGAACCGGCTGGCCAGCACCGCGAAAGCCAGGGCCAGCGTCAGAGCGGCGCGGACCCGCAGCTGGGCACTGCGGTCCTCCAGCCGATCGAGCAGCCGGTCCAGCGCGGCCAGGTTCCGCACCCGCCCGAGGGCCAGGCCGATGGCCGCCAGCAAGGCGAGCAACGCCGCCAGGGAACTCAGCCGGCCGGCTGACGTGCCCGATGCGGCGGAGAACAGCAAGGACAACATCACGACCGGGACCACTTCGGCCAGCGCCGCAGCGGCCATGACCAGCTGCCCGAACGGCGCGCGGTGCAGGCCGGCGTCCTTGAGCAGCGGGAGGAGCAGGCCGGCCGAGGTCGACACCAGCACGACCGTCAGGAAGACCGGTTTGCCGCCCACACCGGCCAGGCTGAAGACGTAAGCACACGCCAGGCCGAGCAGGACCGAGCCGCCGAACGCCCAGCTCGCCAGCCGTCCCAGCGGCCCCCGCAGCCCCCCTACGTCGATCTCCAGGCCGGCCAGGAACAGCAGCATGCCCAGGCCGAGATCGCTCAGCACCTGGATAGGGGCGTCAACGTGAACCCAGCCGAGCACCGAGGGCCCGATCAGGATCCCGGCGACGACCTCCAGGACCGCCCCGGGGACGGGCAGCCGCGGGGCCAGGGCGAGCACCGCTGGGACGACCACCGCCGCCAGGGCGATGACCAGCACTCCGTCAAACGAGAGAGTCGGCACTGGTGAGCTCCTTCGGGCGGTGGCCGGGGCCATGGCGGAGCTGGCCGAGTTCCCCTGCGGTCATCACGGGTGGAGCCCAGATCGACAGCATGACGACTCCCGCCGCAAGCACGGCGAGCGACCCGACAGCACCGAGCACGTACCCAGGACCGGTACCCAGCTGCTCATGGAACAGCTCGATCCCCAGCAAGATGCTGGCGAGGGGGTCGACGATGAGCAGGGTCGACTGGGAGGCGGCCAGTGGCCCGGCAGCGTACGCGCCCTGCAAGAGGGTCGTGCCCAGGACTCCTGTCGCGATCATGGCGTAGAGCGGCCAGCTCGTGAGCAGGCCCGGCGGGCCGCTGTGCGCCAGTACGTCCGTCGCCTGCTTCACGAACGCGGCGTCCACGGACCACACGATGGCCGTGGCCGCCCCGACGAGGGCGGCGCGACGGGCGGGTGAGCCGTAACGGCCGAGCAGGAGCAGCGCCAGCACGACCGGGCCCCGGGTGCCGACCGCCAGCAGCCACTGCCCGGCGTCCGGGACGTGTGTGCCCTGTGCGGGCGACGCCACGACAAGGAAGGCGGCCAGCCCCAGGCAGATCGTGAAAGCGGCAGACCAGGTCCGCGAGGCGATACCGTCATGGAGCAGGAAGACACGCAAGCCCAGCGTGAAGATCAGCTCCGTTACGAGGAGCGGCTGCACCACCGACAGGGGACCGAAGTACAGGGCGAGCGCCTGGAACCCGAACGTGCCCGCCAGGAAGAGCGCTCCGAGCAGCCACGCCGGCTGGCGCACAAGCTCGATCATGGTCCGGAAGCCGGGCCGCGCCCCGGACGTGCGGTTCACGACGGCGAGCCGCTGCAGTACGGCACTGCACGCATTCGACAGCGCGGACAAGATGGCGAAGACAATCGCTGCGGCCATGGTCGCGGGCCTTCTAGCTCTGGCCTGAGGCGCAGTGCGCAGGAACGGACTGCGGCTGCGGCGTGAGCTTCAGCTTCCAGGACAGCCACGGCAGCGAATCGGAGAAGGCCTGCTTCCAGAGGGCGAAATCGTGCCCGCCCGGTGGCGTCGCCAGACAGGTGTCGATCCCCGCACTGGCGGCCAGTCCTTGCAGCTTGCGGGCGGCCTGCAAACCTTCGGAGTCCTGGGCTCCAGCCTCGAACCAGCCGGCCAGTCCGGTGAAGCGCTGGTGGGTCAGCAGGTACGGCGGATTGTGGGCGTCGTAGCTGGCCTGCGAGCCGCCGAACAAGGTCTCAATGGTCTGCTGAGTGCTGACGTACTGGTAGGTGGGCGACACGTCGCCTGAGTAGTTGGCGAAGGCCGTGTACTCCTTGGGGTGGCCCAGGGCCAAGGTGGTGGCGCACAGGCCGCCCTCGGAGAGCCCGGCTATCGCGATCGAGCCCGCGGCCGCGCTGGCGTTGAAGTTCTTCCGCATGTACTGCGGCACGGTCTTGGTCAGGTACGTCTCGACGTCGCCGAACATCGTGCTGTTGACGCACTCGCTGTCCCCAGTCCAGGACCCGTTGATGTCCGGCATGACGAGGATCGGCGCCACCCCATGGTGCTGCTCGGCGAAGGCCAGCGCCGTGGCGTCGGCGTAGCTCGACTTGGTCCAGTTGGAAGGATCGCCGGGCGTCCCGTGCAGCAGTTCGATGACCGGCAGCTGGGGATGGTTGCGCCCGAACCACGCCGGGGGCACCCATACGAAGGCCTGACGGGGCGTGAATTTCAGGCCGGTCCCGGGGATGGTCACGCTCAGGGTGGCCCCGTGGTCGGGGAGCTGGCCGGTCTTGTCCACCTGGGTGCGCATGGCGGCGAGCTGAGCATCGTCGAGGAAGTGGTTGGCGGTCTTACCGAACAGGCGGTCGAAGGTCGGGTAGTACGCGAACGTCTGGTTCACAGTGCTGCCCGCCGACACCAGGGTGAGGACGACCGCGGCGATGCCGCAGATGCGGCGGGGCCAGTGGGCCCGCCGCCATCCGGCCAGTACCAGGCCCGCTACGAGGCACATCACGGCTAGCCACACGTACATGGACCTGGGCGCGCCGGTCGGGATCGCCTGCGTGAGGTGAAGCCCGGTGAACAAGAGGACGACAAGGACGATGCCGGCCGGGATGCCGATCTCGAACTCCCTGCGCACGTCCCGGCGCAGGACCACGGCTATCACGCAGGCCGCGATCGTGACCCAGGACAACAGGACCGGGAACCAGCCGCCCACGATCGAGATGTTGCCTACGTTCACCGTGGTGGCCAGGATCGCCGCGCCGATGGCCACGGCTGCCGCCGCGCCAGCGGCCAGGATCCAGCGCCGGGACCGGGCCCGGGACCGGGGCGGGCTCGTGCTCTGCTGGTTAGTGGTGTCGGTCTGGGTGCTCATGGCGGGTGTCTTCCTCAGGTCAGCTCGGTGTTGATGGATCCACTGTCGGCTGAGCAGGGCGCGCAGTCCCTAGAGAAACTCCCTAGTTCGGATCCCCAGGAAGGATCCGCGGAAGGGCAGCCTGCGGCGGGTCGACGGCTAGTTCGAGATCGCGTTGACGCATTGAGGTCCTCGATGACGGCCCGGGCCCATCGCATCCGGCGTGCCGCCGTCTCCGGGTGCTCGCCGTAGGCGGCCGCTACCTCCCCCGCACAGCCGCCGATGCCGTTGTGGATGCCGATCGCGTTCCTGATCGCCGCCGTGACCTCTATCCGGGTGTATTCGCACCAAATCGAGAGGTCACTGGCGAACAGGGCCTCAGCATGCGCCGCGAGCAGGTGAGCGGTGAGGGCCGCACCCGGGCGCGCAGCAGGCCCCGAGGGTTGCTGCTCTCCGGTGCCCGGCCCTCGCGCAGGTGCTGATCCGTGATGTGCTGGTCCGTCGTACCGGACCGCGGCGCTCATGGGTATCTGTCCTTCCCGATCACACTTAGTCGCTATCTAGTTACTGGACCCGCCGGCGGCGTGGGTCGGCGGTGCGGTCGGCTGGGCCGGCGGCGTGACCGGGGTGGTCGGCCGGGCTGGGACGGACGTCGACGACGGCGTGCCGTTCGTGGCCGGGGCCGTGCTGGAGTGCCCGTGCGACAGGCCCACGGCCAGCACGATGAAGGTCACCGCGACCGCCGTGCCGACAACGACGGCCCAGATGCGGAACCAGGACGGACCGCTGCCCTGCTGGCTGGTGGCCTGGTGGTTCGGGGTGTAGGACTGGGTGCTCATTTCGGGTTCTCCTAATCTCAGCTCAGTTGCTCCGTGTGGATAGATCCACTGTCGCTAGAGCCGAGAGCAAAAACCCTGGAGAAACTCCCTAGTTCGCATCCCCAGGAAGGGCCGTCCCGGCGGTTCTCGTCCTGGTGTCGCATTTCGCGGGCGGCTACGCTCGCAAGGCCGTGGCGTACCACCTGGGCAACATCTACGCCAAGTGCGGCCTGCGGGGACGGCAGGAACTGTGGCGCTACGCCGAACAATGGCGCCAGTCGGCCGCGGCCTGACCGGTTCCGGGCGCGCGGGTTGCGCCGGGCCGTTCGCGGCCGGCCTGGACCGGGAGAGCCCACCTGGGGAGGGGAACTAGGGAGTTTCTCTAGGGACTGCGGTCCTGGCCCAGCCGACAGTGGATTCATCCACACCAGCAGTCGAGCCGAGCCAGGAAGACAAACGCCATGAGCACCGCAGTCCTATCCGATCAAAGCCGCCCGCCGGCCGAGCCCGCCGCCCTGGGAGGGCTGGCCGCGCAGACGGCCGAACGCCGGGCCAAGCGCGACGCGCTGCAGGCCCTGGGCATCAACCCCTATCCCACCCGGTTCCAGCGCAGCGCGACGCTGGCCGAACTGCACGCGGCGCACTCCGGGCTGGAGCCGGACACGCGGACGGGCGAGGTGGCGAGCGTCGCCGGGCGTGTGGTGTCCATGCGGGGTCACGGCAAGCTCCGGTTCGTCACCGTCGAGGACGTGAGCGGCACCGTTCAGCTGATGTTCCAGGCCCACCACCTGCCGGCCGGCACGGCCGCCGTCGAGGCGCTCGTCGACCTGGGCGACTGGGTCGGGATCACGGGCGAGGTGATCACCAGCCGGAGAGGAGAGCTCTCGGTCGACGTGACGGGCCTGGAGATCCTGGCCAAAGCGCTCCGGCCCCTGCCCGACCGGTGGTACGGCCTGAACGAGACGGAGACCCGGTACCGCCAGCGCGAGGTGGACCTGCTGGCCAACAAGGAAAGCCGACGGGTCTTCGACATCCGGTTCAAGACGTTGTCTATCCTGCGGGAGCGGCTCGAGGCGCAAGACTTCGTGGAGGTCGAGACCCCCATCCTGCAACCGCAGGCAGGCGGGGCCCTGGCCCGCCCGTTCTTCACCCACGCCAATGCGCTGGACGCCGAGTTCAGCCTGCGCATCGCGCCGGAGCTCTACCTCAAGCGGCTGGTGGTCGGAGGTTACGAGCGGGTGTTCGAAATTGCCCGCAACTTCCGCAACGAGGGGATCGACACCCGGCACAGCCCGGAGTTCACCTCGCTCGAGGCGTACCGCGCCTTCGGCGACTTCCGCGACGGGATGGACCTTACGGAGCACCTGATCGTGGCGGCCGCCTGGAGCGCCGCTGGCCGGATCGAATTCGACTTCGCGGGCCAGCGCGCCGACCTGACGCCGCCCTGGCCGCGCCGCGACCTCCTCGACATGCTCGAGGAGCGGCTCGGCCAGCGGGTGCACCCATCCATGCCGGTTGAGCACCTGCGCCGGATCAGCGAGACCCACGAGGTCCCCTACCTGCCGTCATGGGGTCCAGGGAAGCTGATCTTCGAGCTCTACGACAAGATCCTGATGCCCCAGACCGCGGGCCCGGTATTCATCTACCACTACCCCACCGAGGTCTCGCCGCTCGCCCGCCAGTCGGTCGAGGACCCCACGCTTACCGACCGCTTCGAGCTCGTGATCGGCGGCCGGGAGCTCGCCAACGGATACAGCGAGCTCAACGACCCCGATGAGCAGGCGAAGCGGTTCAGGGCCGAGGCCGAAGCCGCCACCGGCGGGGACCTCGAGGCTCACCCGGCCGACACCGCTTTCGTGCGGGCGCTCGAGTTCGGGCTGCCGCCCACGTCCGGCATCGGCATCGGCATCGACCGGCTGGTCATGCTCCTCGCCGAGGTCCCGGCGATTCGCGACGTCATCTTGTTCCCGATCATGCGAACGGAGGCAGCGTCATGACCGCAGATCTGCTGGAAGACCAGGAGCTGAGCAGGCCAGTCCCGGACGGCGCGACCGAGGAAGGTCTGGCTGCGGCCGGCTTCTTCGTCGCCGATCTCCTCCGGCTCGACGTGCGGCGGGGCGACAGGGTGCTCGTGGTGAGCGACCTGCACCTCGCGCCGGTCCCGTCGGACACCTCCACACAGGCCGCCGAGGAGTTGTCGGAGCTGCTGAACGGGTTCCACCAGCCCGGGATGCTCGTGATCGCGGGTGACGGGTTCGAGATGCTCGCCGCGGCTCCCGACGTCGCCGCCATCCTCGATTCCCATCCCCAGTTCACCGACGCGGTCAGGCGCTTCGCTGCCGATCGCCATCATCGCGTCGTGCTGACCCCCGGAAACCACGACGGCCAGCTCGCCTGGGACCCCGATTCGGTCGCGGTGCTGCGGGACCGCCTCGGCGTGACCGACGTAGCCCTGGCCTGTGACCTGGCCGTGGAGACCGGAGACGGCACTGCGCTGGTCCGGGTGATGCACGGCCACCAGTTCGATCAGTACAACACGTTCGACGATCCCCGGTCCCCGGTCGACACGCCGCTGGGTCATCACATCGTGCGGCAGGTGCTGCCCAAGCTGGCGTCGCGTGACCACCCGGGCGCGCTGCTCGAGGGAGTCCGGTGGTGCAACGGGGATCCGGCCGCTTTCCTCGGATCGCGCCTGCTGTACCGCATGGTGGCCGGATGGCTATGGTGGCTGGCGGTGCCGTTCGCGGCGGCGCTGGTGCTGCGCTTCCTGTCCTTCGCGCCGGGAGTGAAGCCGCTGCTGAGCCATCACGCCGAGCGGTGGCTGGTGTGGTTCGGCATCTTGGTCGTCGCGATCGCGGTGGTCGCCGCGGTGACGGGAATCGCCACCATGCTCCGGGTCAACCGTGCCCTGGCCGACGCCTCGGTCGGCGACCGGGGCGACGCATCGGCCCATAACGCGACCGTCCGGGCCGAGGCCGCCCGGCTGATCTCCGCGGGATATGCGGGCCTGATCACCGGGCACACCCACGAGCCCGAGCTATCACAGGTGGACGGCGGGTTTTACGCGAACACCGGATGCGCGACCGAGGTCGTACGCGGGCGGAAGGCGAGGTTCGGGCTGCCGGCGCCGTTCCTGGGCGTGCGGCGGCTGTCGATGGTCGAATTGAAGGTTTCGGGGTCCGGTCTATCGGTTTCACTGTCCTTGGCCGAACGACCCATGGGTCAGCCTTCTCTTCTCGAGCGACTGGTTCTCGCACCAGAGCGTGCTCGCCCCCAGACGCTCGAGGTCGTCGGCCATCTCCCCGCCGGAGCCACCTGGCCGATCAGCGACCGGGCCTTGATGCCGTGGGTGCGGCGTCGCCGCGTCCGGCGGGTGGCCGCGTTCACGCTGCTCACCGCCGGGTTGCTGAACGTCGTCTTCGCGTTCCTCTGGCCGGTCAGATGGACCCGTCCGGTCGATCACTGGCTGCCCTTCGGCATCCATCCCGTCAGCGGCATCACCGCCGTGATCGGCGGCCTGGCTCTGGCCGGAGTCGCACGAGGGGTGCGGCTGGGCTACCGCAGGGCCTGGCTGGCGGCTCTCGTCCTGCTGCTGGCGAGCACCGTCGACCGCCTGACCAAAGACGTGGGGCTGGAGGGGTCGATCATCGCCTGCCTGTTCGGCCTGTGGCTGCTGCTCGAGCACCGGCACTTCCGGGTCAGCCCGTTCGGCCCCCGCCGGGCCCTGGGCTCGGTGATCATGACGAGCCTGGTCGTGGTCGCCCTGGCCGCCGGGCTCGACTCCTACTTCCTGAGCGGCCGCGAGACCCGCGACATCGTATTGGCCGCGGTCCTCGGCACCGTGATCCTCGTCCTGGCCACGGCCCGGCCCGGCCGCGAGCGCCGGCGCACGGGAGAAGCGCGAGCCAGGGCGTTCGAGCGGGCGCGAGCGATATTCGATCGCTACGGCGGCGACACGCTGGACTACTTTGCCCTGCGAGACGACAAGTCCTGGCTGTTTTCAGGCGACACCGTCGTGGCCTACTCGGTCATCAACCGCATCATGCTCGTGTCCCCCGACCCGATCGGGCCCGTCGACGAACGCCTCGACGCCTGGTCCGACGCGATGGACCTGGCCGACACCAACGGGTGGTACATCTGCGTGCTCGGCGCGTCCGCGCCCTGGCTGCCGATCTACCGGGCGGCCGGGCTGGCTTCGGTTTACATGGGCGACGAGGCGATCGTCGACTGCCAGACCTTCTCGCTCAAGGGCAAGTCGATGAAGTCGCTGCGGGGAGCCTACAACCGGATGTCCAAGTCCGGTTACCACGTCGCCGTCATGGACGCCCTGGACGCCAGCGCGGAACTTCGGGCGCAGCTGAGGGATCTCGCGACCGAGACGCGCCAGGGCGAGGCCGAGCGGGGCTTCTCGATGACCCTGAGCCGGATGTTCGACGAGCGCGACACCGGTCTGCTGCTCGCCGTCTGCACCGACCCGGAAGGCAAGCCGGTCGCGTTCAACCAGTACGTGCCCGCGAGCTACGTCAACGGGTACTCCCTTGACCTCATGCGGCGGACGAGCGACCCCGGCGCGCCGAACGGCCTGACCGACTTCGTGATCCTCGAGACGATCAACTGGATGGCCGAACGGGGCCTGAACGGCCTCGGGCTCAACTTCGCCGTGATGCGGGCCGTGGTGGCCGGGGAGAACGGCTCCGGACCGTGGCGTTCTGCGGAGAGGTCCGTGTTCCATCGCTTCAGCGACAGCATGCAGATCGAGTCGCTGTGGAACTTCAACAAGAAGTACGACCCGCAGTGGCGTCCCCGCTACTCGGTCGCCGACGACCGGGCTCACCTGCCAAGGGCCGGCCTGGCCATCGCCCGGGCCGAGTCCGTGTCCGAGCTGCCTGTCGTCGGCCGGTTCATGAAGCCGAAGACTCCCGCCGCCGACACCCGTCCGAAGGAGCTAGTGTCATGACGATCCGGCAATGGCATCTGACCGGCGGCCGTCACTCCGACGGCGGCCAGGGCCCGTCCGGCCCGGCTCCGGCAGGCGCGCGCGGCGGCCGCCGGCTGGGCGTGATCGGCCTGGCCCTGGTGCTGATCGCGGCCATGGACAGCATCCGTAACCTGCCCACCACGGCCACGTTCGGATGGTCGGCGATCTTCTTCTACGCCATCGCCGTCCTCACCTACCTGGTGCCGGTGGCGCTGTGCTCGGCGGAGCTGGCCACCACCGTCGGCGGCGGCATGTACCGATGGGTCCGGGAGGCGCTCGGGTCCCGCTGGGGCTTCCTGGCCGTGTGGTGCGACTGGTCGGAGAACATCGTGTGGTTCCCCACCGTGCTGGTGTTCCTGGCCACCACGGCCGCGTACGTGATCAACCCGAACCTGTCCCAGAACAAGGCCTTCCTGGTGCCGGTCATGCTCGTGATCTTCTGGGCCGTGACCCTCTTCTCGCTGTCCGGGTCCCTGAAGTCGGCGCGCTGGACGGGCGTGGGCGTGGTGATCGGGACCGCCATCCCGACCGCGGCGATCATCGCGCTGGGCCTGTGGTGGACCGGGAGCGGCAGGCACTCGCAGATCGCCTACCACGCCAGCGCGATCGTGCCCGCCTGGCACGGCCTGGCCAGCCTGGTCTACGCGGCCGGCATCGTCGTCGCGTTCGCCGGGATGGAGATCGGAGGCTACTACTCCCACGTGACCAGGAACGTCAAACGGACCTACCCCGGATCGGTCCTGATCGCCACGGCCACCGTCGCATCGCTGTCCATTCTGGGCAGCGTGGCCATCGCGATGGTCGTGCCGTCCAGGCAGATCCAGCTCGCTGGGGGAATCATGCAGGCGGTGTCCATCTTCTTCGCCAAGCTCGGCATCTCCTCGCTGGTGCGGCCCTTCGGAGTGCTCGTGATCATCGGCGTCCTGTGCGGCCTGGCGTCATGGAGCATCGGCCCGGCCGAGGGGATGCGCCGGGTGGCCGCGGACGGCCACCTGAGCCCGTGGTGGGGCCGGACCAACCGCCGCGGCGCCCCCACCACGGTCCTGATCCTGCAGGCCACGCTCGGTTCGCTGGTGGCCCTGGCCATGGTGTTCGTCAACAACATCAACACCTACTACTGGATGCTGACCGCGCTGGTCGCCCAGACCTTCCTCGTCATGTACTTCCTCATGTACATCTCAGTGGTCCGGCTGCGCATCACCAAGCCGAACGCCCCGCGCCCGTTCAAGATCCCCGGCGGGAAGCCCGGACTCGTGCTGGTCACCGGGGCAGGAATAGCTGGCGCGCTGTTCACCTTCTTCCTGGGGTTCATCCCCGCCACCCACCTGTCGGTGCCGGGAACCATCGCCTACGTCGCGGTCATGGCGTTCGGGATGATCGCCGTCATCGGCACCCCGTTCCTCCTGCACCGCGGCCCGTCCGTCAAAACCGACACCCGGGCGGACGACCTGCTCGCCCCGGTGGGCCGATGAGGGTGGACCCGCGGCGGTAACGCCGCGGTCGGCTGGCGCCATTGCCCGACGAAGCGCCGCAGCTGCTGCCGCCCGGTCACGCCGCATTTGGCGTAGATGTTGCCCAGGTGGTACTCCACGGCCTTGCGGCTGATGAACAGCTCGGCCGCGATCTCCGGATTGGACAGTCCCTTCCCCACCAGGTGGGCCACTTCCGTCTCCCGGCTGGTCAGCGCCGGCATCGGCTGCTGCGTCCTGGCCGGGGCAGCGGGCGGCTGGCAAGCCGCCAGCTCCTCGTCGGTCTGGGCGATGAACGGCGCGGCGCGCAGCGCCAGGTACAGGTCACTGGCCCGGCGCAGGCGATCGGCCGCCGGGTGGCGCTGGCCCATCCTCCGCAAGAGCCGGCCGTGGGCCAGCAGCAGCCGGGCCGTGTAGACCGGGCTCTGGAGGCTGGCGGTGTCCTCGCCGCGCTGGTAGATCCGCTGGGCTTCTTCGGGGCGGCCCCGGAGTTCGGCCAGCCATCCGTCCAGCCAGGCCAGGGCCGCCTCAAGGTAGGCGACCTGGCCGCTGACGGCCCGCAGCTGGGCCAGCACGCCGGCGGCCGACTCGACCTGGCCCGCGCCGATCAGGCCCTCGGCCAGCAGCGGCCGCCACAGGATCGCGTCCCGCCGGGCGCGGCCGTCCAGGGCCGCATCCTCACGCCAATACCCCAGCGCGTCGGCCATGCCCAGGTAGTCGCCGGCCGCCTGGCAGACCAGGGCGCGGGCCATCGCCGCATACAGTCGTTCCTGGCCATAGTCCAGGCTGGCCGCTACCTCCTCGGCCAGCCGGGCGTGCCGCTCGGCCTCCTCGGCCGCCCCCCTCCCGGCCGGCACGCAGCTCGCGGCCAGATGAAAAAGCGGCAGCTCGTGGCGGTAGGGATGGATCGCGGCGGCGGACAGGCCCTGCCCGGCGGTGAGCAGCGCGTCGTCCCACGCGCCGGCCAGGTACTGGGCCAGGGCCAGATAGCCGTAGGTGCGCTGGCCCAGGGCCAGGGTAGCGCCCTGGCGCACCATCTTCAGGCCGGCCGTCATGTCGGTCACGGCCGGGCCCAGGTCACCGGCCAGCAGCCAGAATATCCCCCGCCACGACAAACCATCTACATCGATCGGGTCGACCAGGGCCGGGTCAGCGTCCAGGTGCCCGAGGGCGGCCAGCGCCGCACGCGGGCCGGCCACCTGAGAGGCACCAATGGCGATCCGGGTCCGGGTCTGCCGGGCGGCCGCCGCGGCCAGGTGGCCGGTGTCCAGCGCCCACTGCCCGAGCGTCAGCGTCTTCTCCCCCTCCCCCCGCAGGGTGTAAGTGCCCGCCAGCCGGGCCGCGATCGTGGCGGCCAGCGGCTGGCTGCCCGGGTCGGCCCGCGCCTCCGCCAGCGCCTGACCGTAGCGCTGCTCCGCCTCGCCAAGCTGGCCGTCGGCCTCAACCATCGCGCCCAGCACATAGCTGCGCAGCGGGGACGGCGTCGCTGCCTCCACCGCCGGGCGCAGGGTCACGCCCTGGGTCTCGTCGGCCAGATACAGCGCCGCCGTCAGCAGCCGCCGTTCCCGGTCGGCCCGGGCCGGGGAGATGTCCGCGGCCCACCGCAGGTGGGTGGCGGCCAGCACCGGGCGGAAACCCGCCGCCTCCTCGCGGGCCAGGCGTTCCAGCTCAGCGGCCAGGGCCTCGTCCGGCCGGTCCATGGCCGCCACCCGGTGCTCCCAGGACGCCGATTCGGCGACCACCAAGGCGGCGCGGGCATGCAGCTCGCGGCGCCTGGCGGCGGTCATCCCGGCATAGATGGCCTCGCGGACCAGCGCGTGGCGGATCTGCACCGGGCAAGTCGGCTCGTCCGGCCACCAGTCCACCAGGCCGGCGGCCACCGCCGGCTCGATGGCCGCACCGGGCGAACCGGCCTGCGCGGCCTCGCCCAGCTGGACCAGGGGCAGGCGCAGGTTCAGCACCGAGAGCATCTCCAGAATGCCCCGGGTCTCCGGCGGCAGCACCCGCAGATGCTCGGCCACCGCGGCGGCCAGCGACCGGGGCAGCGCCAGCCGCCCCGGAGCCCGCGGATCAAAGCCGGATCCCTCACTCAAGAGCGTCTGCAGGTACAGCGGGTGCCCCCCGGTGCCCCGGTACAGCCACTGAACCGCCTCGTCGTCCAGCGGTCCCACCTCGAGCGCGGCCGCCAGCGCCGCCACCTCATCGGGGCCCAGCCCGCCCAGCTGAACGTGCATCCGGTTCTCCACGCTGCGCAGCAGCCGCTGCGCTGCCTCATCCAGCCGGTCGCTGGGCCCGCGGTAGGTCACCAACGTGACCACCGGGTCCACCGACAGCCGGCGCAGCATGAACGTCAGGGCCTCCACCGACCGGCGGTCGGCCCACTGCAGGTCATCGAGCACGATGGCCACCGCCCCCGTGCCCTGCTGGTCTCCCACGACCTCCAGCAGGTGCGCGCCCACGGCGAACGACGAGACAGCCGGACCTGCCCCGCCCGTTGACGGGACCGTCGGCAGGGCATCTCCGGCGGCCCGGAGCAGCTGGTCGACGATGCCGAAGTCCAGATCGGCCTCGGCCTGGTCAGCGCGAGCCCACAGTACCTTTATGCCGCTGGCCCGGGCCAGGAACCGCCGGGCCAGGGCCGTCTTTCCCATCCCCAGTTCGCCCTCGATGGCGACGAGCCACGGCTGCCCCGCCTCCACCCGGGTGACGACCTCCGCGACCCGCGCAAGCTCCGCCGCGCGGCCCACGAAGACGTCGAGCGGCACGTGCCGGTCCTGCACGCCCCACCTCACTCCCGCCTGTGGCGCCGACCATCCAGATGGATACGAGCGTAACCCTTGGTCAGCACGGCACGCGCGGCCCGGTGAGATAGCACCTCCGTGCGCCCGGGAGGAGAAACGCCCTAGTTCGCCCCCCTGGGAGGGCATCCCAGGCGGTTACGCTCGTATCGTCCGGGGTGGCTGATGCCGCAGGCGGGAGTGAGGTGGGCACGTGCAGGACCGGCAGCCGCTGGTTGACCTTTTCGTGGGCCGGGCGCCGGAGCTCGCGCGGGTCGCGGAGGTCGTCACCCGGGTCGAGGCGGGGCAGCCGTGGCTGGTCGCCGTCGAGGGCGACTCCGGGATGGGGAAGACGGCCCTGGCCAGGTGCTTCCTGGCCGAGGCCCCCGGCCTGAGGGTGCTGCAGGCCCGGGCCGACCAGGCCGAGGCCGATCTGGACTTCGGCATCGTCGACCAGCTGCTCCGGGCGGCCGGAGGAGCCTTTCCAGCGGCTGGGCTGGCCAGCGGGATCTCATCGTTCGCCGTGGGCGCGCGGCTGCTGGAGGTGGTGGGCGAGCAGCTGGCCGCGGGCCCGGTGGCGATCGTGGTCGATGACCTGCAGTGGGCCGACCGCAGGTCGGTGGAGGCGCTGACGTTCATGCTGCGGCGGCTGTCGGTCGACCCGGTCCTCGCTGTGGTGATCTACCGCGGCCCCGGGAACCGGCTGGGCGAGGCGGCCCAGCGGATGCTGCTGAGCGTGGAGAACCGGCTGTTCGTACCGCTGGGAGGCCTCCATCTGGAGGAGGTGGCGTCGCTAGCGACCACGCTCGGGACGGGAGCGCTGGACGATGGGGCCGTCCAGCGGCTGTACCGGGGCACCGGCGGGCATCCGCTGTATCTGCGCACGGTGCTGAGTGAGGGGTCCGGTTTCGATCCGCGGGCTCCGGGGCGGCTGGCGCTGCCCCGGTCGCTGGCCGCCGCGGTGGCCGAGCATCTGCGGGTGCTGCCGCCGGAGACCCGGGTCATCCTGGAGATGCTGTCGGTATTGAACCTGCGCATGCCGATGGCACAGCTGGGAGAGGCGGCGCAGGCCGGCTCGGCCAGCGCGGCGATCGAGCCGGCGGTGACCGCCGGCCTGGTGGACTGGCGGCCAGAAGAACCCGCCCGCCCGGTGGCGATCCGTCACCCGCTGGTCCGGGACGCGATCTACGCCGGCATCCCGGCCGCCAGGCGCCGCATGCTGCATGGCCGCGCCGCCTCGCTGGTCAGCGAGTCGGCGTCATGGGAGCACCGGGTGGCCGCTCTGGACCGGCCGGATGAGGGCCTGGCGGGCGAACTGGAGCGACTGGCGGCCGAGGAGGCGGCCGCCGGCCGCCTGGCGCTGGCCGCGACCCACCTGCGGTGGGCCGCGGACATCTCCCCGGCCCGGGCCGACCGGGAACGGCGGCTGCTGACCGGCGCGCTTCACCTGATGCTGGCCGAAGAGTCACGGGGCCTGGCCTTGCGCGAGGCGGTGGAAGCGTCGGCGCCATCCCCGCTGCGCAGCTGCGTGCTGGGCACAATGGCATTCTCCATGGGCCAGCTCGGTGAGGCCGAGCGGCAGTTCAGCGAGGCACTGGAGCAGGCGCAGGACGACCCGGACAGCCGGCCGCTGGCCGCCCTGATCGCCAACCGGCTGGCTGGTACCTACACGCTTCTCGGGGACGGGGAGAAGGTGATGACCTTCGGACGGCAGGCGCTGGGCACCGGGTGCCTGGACGCGGCGGCGGCCAGCCAGACGCGGACCCTGATCGCCATCGGCGCCTCCCAGGTGGCCGGCCCCCGCGCCGGCCTGGCCGAGCTGGGGCACCTGGATGCCGACCCGACGCGGGTCGGGCCGGTCGACATCGACGGCTTGTCGTTCCGTGGGGTGTTCCGCCTGCTGGCCGGCGAGCTGGGCCAGGCCATCGGCGACCTGACCGCCAGCCTCGGACTGGCGCGCCGCGGCGCTACCTTGACCCTTGGCCTGCGCGCCTATTTCTACCTGGCGCTGGCCCAGTACCTGGCCGGCGCGTGGGACGACGTGCTGCTCACCGCCGAGCAGGGGTTCTCGGCCGCCGGGATCCATTCCCGCCGCTACGAACTCCCGCTGCTGCACCTGGCCGCAGGCTGCGTGCCGGCCGGGCGCGGCGCGGCCGAGGAGGCCGAACAGCACGCCCTACTGGCCGAGGAGGCGGCGGCGAGCCTGGACTATGGCCAGGAGAAGGTGTACGCGGCGATGGCCCGGGCCTTGGTCTGCCAGGCGTCCGGGGACTACCTGGGCATGGCCGACGCGCTGGGTCACTGGCGTGACGATTCGGCCCTGGACGGCCGCAGCCGGGTATACGCGGTGCTGTGGCGGCCTCTGCTGGCCGAGGGCCTGGTCGGGTCGGGGCAAGCGGAGCAGGCCGAAATCGTCTTGGCCCAGCTGCGCGCGGGCAGCGGCCAGGTAGGTTATCTGGCCCCGGCCCTGGCTTGGCTCGACGGATGGCTGGCCGAACAGCGCGGCGACCCCGAACAGGCCCTGAGGATCTACAGCCGAGGTGAGGACACGTCCGGCCCGCAAAGCCCGGTTCACACGGCCCGGCTGCTGCTGGCCCACGGCCAGCTGCTGCGGCGCACGGGAAACAGGAGGGACGCGGTCGAGCGGCTGCGGGGGGCTCACGGCGTGTACGCAGGTCTGCGTGCCGGGCCGTTCCTGGCCCGGACCGAAGAGGAGCTCGCGGCGTGCCGCCTGCCGGGCAGGCCGGCGAAGAAGCAGTCGGTGCTGGCGCTGACCAGCCGGGAGACCGAGGTGGCCCACCTGGTCGGAAAGGGACTGTCCAATCCCGAGGTGGCGGCCGAGCTGTTCGTCAGCCGCAAGGCCGTGGAGTACCACCTGGGCAACATCTACGCCAAGTGCGGCCTGCACGGACGGCAGGAGCTGCGGCGCTTCGTCGAGCAGTGGCACCAGCCAACCGCGGTCTTATGTTTCCAGCAGAAACGGCCGAAGACCGGGACACGGTCCCGGCCTTTCGGTCGCTGGTGGAGGGTATCGGTGCCTGGGTCAGCTGTTCCCGCCCATCTGGTTGTTGCCGTGGGCCAGGTAGTTGGCCAGGGCGGCCTGGGTGGCGGCGTTCATCTGGCCGGTCTGCGGCAGGCCCGCCTGACGCTGCAGGTCCTGGATCGCCGCGGTCGTCTGCGGCCCCATGA
>Ga0310037_10000318_pt1 | contig 33324 bp, 27 predicted proteins | sample Sb_taG_11_FD_200239 | JGI IMG/M metagenome (GOLD analysis project Ga0310037, IMG submission 200239) | Peat soil microbial communities from Weissenstadt, Germany - Sb_50d_3_AS metaG (v2) (version 2) | ecosystem: Environmental > Terrestrial > Soil > Wetlands > Peat | place: Germany: Weissenstadt... | reverse complement strand
CCGGCTGGCCGACGTCGGCGGGGCGCTGCTGGTCGCGGCCGGGGTCGCGGCCGGGACCCGGGAAACGGCGCGGGCCGGGAGCGCGCCGGACGGCGCACGGCACGTGAACGTGCCGACAGGAGGAAGATACGGCGGCGGCGCCGCAGCTCAGCCGGACGCGGACGGGGGCACCGCGTGCTTAGCACACATCGCGCGGACGGGGGCACCGCGCGGCGCGGCGCCGCCGCATAGCGTCACGATACAAGCTTGCCGAAACATGTACAAGTCGTGACCAGCGAGACACAACGTTTGTTTCAGCCGGACAAGGGACGCCGATGCCGGAAAACCCCAGTAACTGGTGGGGCGCCAGGGGCGGGACGGCACGCGATGGATGGGACGGGGACGGACGAACGGGCGGGGACGTGACGGGACGGACGAACGGGCGGGGACGGGACGGGACGGACGGGACGGGGGCGGCGACGGGGGGCACGGGATGGTGTCCCACCAGCCTAAGCTGAACGGGATGGCCCTCTCCGCGAGCCAAAGGGCGCCGGCGCCGGCTGGACCGGGGAGCGACGAAGGAGCCACGAGGGAAGGAGGCGCCAATGAAGGGGGCAGGCGGAGGTGCGCAAGCTATACGCGAAGGCCCGGAGGCGAGTGGGACAACACCGTTCAGCTACACCGACCTGCTGCCGGCTGGCGCGGACCCCACCCCGTACCGGCGCCTCACCAGTGACGGCGTGAGGAGCCACGATTCGTTCGGCAGAAAATTCCTCGAGGTGGAGCCGCAGCTGCTCACCCTGCTGACCTCCGCGGCCATGCACGACATCGCCCACCTGCTGCGGCCCGCGCACCTCAGCCAGCTACGGTCCATCCTGGGTGATCCGGAGGCGAGCCCGAACGACCGGTACGTGGCGCGTGACCTGCTGAAGAACGCGTGCATCGCGGCCGGCGGGGTGCTGCCCATGTGCCAGGACACCGGCACCGCCATCGTGATGGGCAAGCGCGGCCAGCACGTGCTCACCGACGGGCGTGACGAAGAGCACATCGCGCGCGGCGTCTACGACGCGTACACCACGCTGAACCTGAGGTATTCGCAGCTCGCGCCGCTGACCATGTGGGAGGAGAAGAACACCGGCAGCAACCTGCCGGCCCAGATCGAGATCTACGCCACCGGCGGCGGCGAGTACAAGTTCCTGTTCATGGCCAAGGGCGGCGGCTCGGCGAACAAGTCGTTCCTGTACCAGGAGACCAAGGCCGTGCTCAACCCGGCCCGGATGCTGGCCTTCCTCGAGGAGAAGATCCGGTCGCTGGGCACCGCGGCGTGCCCGCCCTACCACCTGGCCATCGTGGTCGGCGGGACGAGCGCCGAGTTCGCGCTGAAGACGGCCAAGCTGGCCTCGGCGAAGTACCTGGACGCGCTGCCTTCGTCCGGGTCGGCCGCGGGGCACGGGTTCCGGGACGCCGAGCTGGAACGCGCGGTGCTTGACGTCACCCGGCGGATCGGCATCGGCGCGCAGTTCGGCGGCAAGTACTTCTGCCATGACGTGCGGGTGATCCGGCTGCCGCGGCACGGCGCGTCCTGCCCCGTCGCCATCGCCGTGTCCTGCTCGGCGGACCGGCAGGCGCTGGGCAAGATCACCGCCGACGGGGTGTTCCTCGAGCAGCTCGAGACCGACCCGGCGCAGTACCTGCCCGAGCCCTCGGGGCTGGAGGACGAGGGTGACGTGGTGGCCATCGACCTGAGCCAGCCGATGGATGCCATCCGGACGGTACTGAGCCGGTACCCGGTGCGCACCCGGGTGTCGCTGACCGGGCCGCTGGTCGTGGCCCGGGACATCGCGCACGCCAAGATCGCCGAACGGCTGGACGCGGGTGAGCCCATGCCGTCGTACCTGCGTGACCACCCGGTGTACTACGCGGGACCGGCCAAGACCCCGGAAGGGTACGCGTCCGGCTCGTTCGGGCCCACGACGGCCGGGCGGATGGATTCCTACGTCGACCGGTTCCAGGCGGCGGGCGGCTCGCTGGTCATGCTGGCCAAGGGCAACCGGTCGGCGGCGGTGACGGCCGCGTGCCAGCAGCACGGCGGTTTCTACCTTGGCTCGATCGGCGGCGCCGCGGCGCGGCTGGCCCAGGACTGCATCACCCGGGTCGAGGTGCTGGAGTACCCCGAGCTCGGCATGGAGGCGGTGTGGCGGATCGAGGTGCGGGACTTCCCGGCGTTCGTCGTGGTCGACGACAAGGGCAATGACTTCTTCACCGACCCGTCCGGGCCGGTGCTGAGCATCGGGCCGCACCCCTGAGCGAGCGAGCCAAAGGGCGCGGCGCCGACTGGACTGAGGAGCGACGGAGGAGCGACGAGGGAAGGAGGCGCGTCAAGAGCGCCCGGAGGCGAGCGAGCGCGAAAAAGACCAGCACAATCTGGTGACACTTAATCAATGCTTAGGCGGCCCCCAGAGACCTTTCAGCGAACACCGTGTATGGTCCGCCTATGCACCCTTTGGCGGACACCGGCCGGGTGATCGCCGGGCGCTACCGCCTGGAGGCTCCCATCGGCCGAGGCGCCATGGGGGTGGTGTGGCGCGCTCGCGACCTGCTGCTCGACCGTGACGTCGCGGTCAAGGAAGTCCAGATAGCGGAGACGCTCACCGCCGAGGAGCGCGCCAACGCCTACCAGCGGACGCTGCGGGAGGCCAAGACCGCCGCCCGGCTGAATCACCCTGGCGTGGTGACCGTGTACGACGTAGCCGAGGACGAGGGCCGGCCGTGGATCGTCATGCAGCTGGTCAGCGCGCAGTCGCTGGATCAGGTGCTCGCCACCTCGGGTCCGCTGTCGCCGGGCCGGGCCGCCGAGGTGGGCCGCCAGCTGCTGTCCGCGCTGAGCGTCGCGCACGCCGCCGGCGTGATGCACCGGGACGTCAAGCCGAGCAACGTGCTGCTCGGCCGCGATGACCGGGCCGTGCTGACCGATTTCGGCATCGCCACCTTCCAGGGTGATCCCAGGCTCACCCAGACCGGCATGGTGATGGGATCGCCGGGCTTCACCGCGCCGGAGCGCATCCGCGGCGAGGACGCCTCCCCCGCGTCCGACCTGTGGTCGCTCGGCGCGACCCTGTTCGCCGCGGTCGAGGGGCACGGGCCGTTCGAGGGGCGCGGCAGCGCGATCACGACCATGTCGGCCATCATCAACGAGGAGGCGCCCCCGGCCCCGACGGCGGGCGCGCTCGGGCCGGTGATCGCCGCCCTGCTGCGCCGGGAACCGGCCGACCGGCCGGACTCAGGCGCGGCCACCCGGATGATCACCGACGTGCTGCCGCTGCTGCCGGCCACGTCCGGTCCCGAGCCGGCCGGCTACCAAGCCACCGCGCTGTCCGCGTCGTCCCGGCCGAAGGCGCCTGCGCCTCGCGAGACTTCCGTGGACTTCGGCTCGTCCGAGCATACGGACGCGGCGGATCCGCTCGGTTCGATAGCGGCCGCCGACACGCAGGGCGGCGAGCCGGCGCCGGCCGGGACCGCGCCGACGACGCCGCAGCCCGTCCTCGGCGACGCGGCACGGCACGAACAGGCGGTGTACGAGCAGCCGACCGAGTACCGCGAGCCGGCCCGGGAGGAGCAGCCGCCGACGCAGTTCGACCCGAAGGGCGGCTGGGGCGCCGGCGGAGCCGGTTCGGGGTCCGCGACTCCGCCGCCGGACTTTTCGTCCTGGTACGACCCGGCGCCCAGGTCGGGCCCGGCGCCTTCGGCCCAGCCCTGGCCGGGTGCGGCGCCTCCGGGCCAGCCCTGGCCGGGTGCGGGTTACCAGGCCGGGTCCGGGAGCCAGGGGGGATCGGGGAGCCGGGGTGGGCCCGGGAGCCAGGGTGGGTACCAGCGGGGCGCCGGGTCGCCGGCGGGGCCGGGCTCGTCGCCCTGGTCCGGCCCGGCTACCCCGTCCGGGGCCCGGGCGGACTACCGGCCCGCGACGCCGCCGCGCCGCCGCCGGCGGCGGGGCGGCCTGTGGCTCGCTCTGGCGCTGCTGGCCCTGCTGGGCGCGGGCGCGGGCGCGGCCGCCATCCTGCTGCTGCGGCACAGCAACGGCGGCACGCCGACCGGGCAGGGCAGCAGCCCGCCGGTCAGCTCGCCGGGATCGGCGGGGACGCTCCCGCCGGCCACGCTGCAGATCGTCGATGCGGTCAACACGAGCCCAGGAGCGCTGCCGGCCGGGTGGGCCATGGTCAGGCAGCAGGCCACGGGTACCGAGACCGCCGGCTTCACCATCGCCAAGCCGTCCACCTGGACGCAGTCCACCAGCGGTTACCAGACCTACCTGCGGGACCCGGCGGCGAACGCGAACATCCTGATCGACCTCACGCCGCACACCTACCCGAATGACATGGTGGCCGAAGCGCAGTTCATCAAGCACCAGTCGCTGGCCCAGAACCGCTTCCCCGGCTACAGCCAGGCCATAGGGGGATTGGCCGCGACGCAGATCCGCGGCAGGCCAGGGGCGTGGTGGAAGTTCACCTGGGACGACAACGGGGTCACACAGGAGGCCATCGATCTGCTCTTCGTCCTGCACACCCGGGCGGGCGCGCAGTCCTACGCGCTGTACATGACCGCTCCGGCCAGCATGTGGAGCCAGATGCGGCCGGTCTTCGACGAAGAAGTGGAGACGTTCGCCCCGCTGACCTGAACTGGGCTGACCTGAACTGGGCTGACCTGAACTGGGCTGACCTGAACTGGCGCGCTGAGGCGGCCGCGGAAGGCGGCCGCCTCAGCGTGCCCGGACGGGTTAATACCAGCCGGTCGCCTGCTCGTGGCCCCAGGCGGCGCACGGGGATCCATAGGTGCCCTTGATGTACTCCAGGCCCCATCTGATCTGCGTCGCCGCGTTGGCCTGCCAGTCCGGTCCGGCGCTGCCCATCCGGGAGCCGGGCAGCGCCTGGGGGATGCCGTACGCGCCGGAACCGGCGTTGTAGGCGGTCACGCTCCAGCCGCTCTCGTGCGCCCACAGCGGGTCCAGGCAGGAGAACTGGCCGGAGGACCAGCGGAACGAGGTGAGCATCGCCTTGGCGATCTGCTCCGGCGAACGGGGGGCGGCGGGCTTCTTCGCGGCCTGGGCCTGGGCGGCGTTCCAGTGGGCGGCGGCGAGCTGGGCCGCCGTGTCGCGGATCTGGTAGGCCTGCACGGCCTGGCTCGTGGTGCTTTGCTGGAAGGCCTGCATCTGGAGCATCTGACCAGAGACGGCCAGGAGGGAGCCGGCGCCGGCTTCATGCGCTCGGCTGGCGGTGGACCTCGGTGGTCCGGATGTCCAGGTGGCCGCGGCCGCCGTCACAGCGGTGGCGACGAACGCGCCGGCCGCGATAAGAGCGACGGCCCTGGATCGGCTGAATTGAACCTTCCGGTGCCGTGACAAGGGGACCTTTCGGTGGTTCGCGTGTCACGCGATGTGCCTCACCCCCGATCGCCACTGCCGCGGCCATGGCGGCAGGCATCTGCGCAGGCGACTTGGCGCGGGTCAGGGCGCCGGGCTAACTCGAAGCAGCCGGTCGTGCGCGGGGTGCTGTCAGCTACTAACCATGCCTGACGTCAAATAGGGCCGGTGACAAAAACCGATGTGATGTAGATCACCACCGGTGAAGAACCGATCACAGATCAGCCGCAATACCCCGTTTACCTATGCCTTTTCTCGCTAAGCGAACACCCGGGCTGCACACTATGACCAAACTCACAACGACACTTAAAGTTCTTATCACGGCTGAAAACGGGCGCGCCGGGAATCCGGTACATGAGGTTACCTGGGCATACATGGGCTTACATAGGGCCGCCGCCGCGCGACGGAGGAGGGCTAAATCCGGGCGAAATTTCTACCTTACGTAATAAATCCATCACCCGATGTATGCGCAGTTCGCGGGGGCTCGCCGGCCGAATCGCGGTCAGTAGTACCCGTTGGCTTCCTCGAAAGCCCACGCACCGCAGGGATTCCCGTATAGCTGCTTGATGTAGCCCAGGCCCCACCGGATCTGGGTGGCCGGGTTCGTCTGCCAGTCCGGGCCGGCGCTGGCCATTTTGCTGCCCGGCAGCGCCTGCGGGATGCCGTACGCGCCGCTGGCGTTCTCCGCGTCGTAGGACCAGCCGCTCTCCCGGTTCCACAGGTCCAGCAGGCAGCCGAAATAGGTCTGCGGGCTGAAGCCGAAGCTGGCCAGCATGGCGTAGGCGGTGGACTGTGCCGTGTGCGGGTCGGGCGGTGTGGAGGTGACGTAGACGATGCCGCCGCCCCCGCTCCCGCTTCCGCCCCCGCCGCCGGTGCCGGTGCCGGTGGCGGGGTCGGCCGCGGCCACCTCGGCGGGCGAGGCCAGCCTCGGCTTGGCCGCCAGGGTCAGCGTGCGGGCCGCCGCGGTCATGGCGATGAGCTGCGCGCGCTCGGCTTCGAGGAGGGCGATCGTGTGGCTGCCCGGCCCCGCCTCCACGGCCTGAGCGATGTTAAAGGCACCCGCTCCCGGACCGAATACCGCCGCGCCGACCGCGACGCCGCCAACCGCTATGACGGCGAAAACAGCGACCGGAAAGACAATGCCGACACGCCGGATCAGGCCCCGCTTGCGTCTATCGCTGCGATTCCCCGTCCGGTGTCGCGACAAGGCAATCCTTTCCTCCGGCCATGCCCGCCTGAGGGCGCGATCCGACTCGATGCCGGCCGATATTCCGGGCGCGGGCCCGCGCGGTCACCGGCGCCGCGCCGGCTACGCGCTGCACCTGACCTGGTGCGCCGTCCGGCCCGCCTCGCACAAGTACCGCTGGCGCTCCACAATGCCAGAAAGACCACCCGAATGCGCAGCACTTAGGCTAGAAAACCGGCGGCCGGTTTACCGTGCCTAATGTGACCATGATCACAGGACTATAACACTGTTTGTAACCGACGTAGATCAGGCAGTTATCATGACCGGTCGCCCGGGGCGCCCGCGAGGGCCTGGACGGTCATCGCGGGACGACCCAGGCCCTGCGCCGCCGGGACCTTCGCCTCTAGGCCAGGCGAGGTCGGCGGCCACAATCTCGAGCATGGAAACGCCTCTGTCCCCCCTTGACTTCGCCCGCCGGACGCGCCGGCTGTACGCCGACCGCGAGGCAGTCGTCGACGGCGAGTTCCGCCTGACCTACCGGCAGTTCTTCGATCGCTGCGACCGCTGGTCCTCGGTCCTGCAGGGGCTGGGCGTACGGCAGTCGGACCGGGTAGCCACGATCGCGCCGAACACGCACGCGCAGCTGGAGTCCTTCTACGCCGTACCGCAGATCGGGGCGGTACTGGTACCTGTCAACTACCGGCTGAGCGCGGACGACTTCGTCTACATCGTGAACCACTCCGGGGCTACGGTGCTATGCGTCGACACTGACTACCTGAAGCTGGTCGACAGCGTCCGCGACCAGATGACGGACGTGCGTCACTTCGTGGCCTTCGAGGGCAGCACGCCCGGTGACGGCTGGCTCGACTACGAGTCGGCGATCGCCGCCGCGGATCCCGGCTTCGAGCGGCCGGAGATCGGCGAGCGGGACCTGCTGTCGATCAACTACACCAGTGGCACGACGGCGCGCCCGAAGGGCGTGATGATCACGCACCGGAACGCCGCCCTCAACACGATCGGCACGCTGGTACACCTGCCGATGGCGGTAGGCGAGCGGTACCTGTGGACGCTGCCGATGTTCCACGCCAACGGCTGGACCTACACCTGGACGGTGACGGCGGCCGCGGGCACGCACGTCTGCCTGCGCACGGTCGACGCGGCGACCATCTTCGGGCTGATCAGGGACGAGAAGGTGACCCGGCTGTGCGCCGCGCCGACCGTGCTGATCACCATGGCCAGCGCGCCCGAGTCGGTCCGGGGCGACGTGCCGACGGGGCTGCAGGTCATCACGGCCGGGGCGCCTCCGGCGGCGGCTACGATCGAGCGGTGCGAGGGGGGCTTCGGCTGGGAGATCACGCAGGTTTACGGCCTGACCGAGACGTCCCCGTTCATCACGGTCTGCATCCCGCTGCCCGGGCACGGCGACCTGTCCCCCGCGGACCGCGCCGTCATCAAGGCGCGGCAGGGCGTCGAGCTGCTGACCTCCGGCGAGCTGCGGGTGGTGGACTCCGACGGCCGCGAGGTGCCCGCCGACGGCCAGACCGCGGGCGAGATCGTCGTCCGCGGGAACGCCGTGATGCAGGGCTACTACCGCGACCCCGAGGCGACCGAGCGCGCGATGGGCGACGGCTGGTTCCACACCGGGGACGCGGCGGTGCTCTACCCCGACGGCTACATCGAGATCCGGGACCGGCTCAAGGACGTGATCATCAGCGGCGGGGAGAACATCTCCTCGATCGAGGTCGAGGGCGCGCTGCTCCGGCACCCGGCGATCAAGGAGGTCGCGATCGTCGGCCTGCCCCACGAGAAGTGGGGGGAGACGCCCCACGCCTTCGTCACCCTGAACGAGGGGGCGAGCGCGACCGAGGAGGAGATCATCGCCTTCGCGCGCGATAACCTGGCCCATTTCAAGGCCCCGCGCGGCGTCACCTTCGTCGGCGATCTGCCGAAAACCGCGACCGGCAAGATCCAGAAGTTCGTCCTGCGGAAGGGCTCACCCAACCTGGCCCATCAGTAGGCCAGGCCCTGGGCGGCCGGCCGCCGGGCTACCAGTCGAACGCGTCGGCCACGGCGCGGTAATCGAACAGCTCGGTCTTGTCGAACCACAGGCCGACTTCGTACTCCGCCTCGTCCCGGTTACCCGAGGCGTGCACCAGGTTCGCGACCGCCTTGCCGGTCGCGATGGCGACGGCCTTGGACTGGTGCGCGAAGTCGCCGCGGATCGAGCCCGGCTGGGCCTCGTTCGGATAGGTGGAGCCGACGATCTTGCGCACGGTGGCCACCGCGTCCTCACCCTCGACGACGAACGCGATGACGGGGCCGCGCTGCATGAACGCCGCGGTGGCGTGGTACACGCCAGGTCCCAGCCGTTCTTCCAGATCGAAGTAGTGCTTGCGGGTGAAGTCGGCGTCCATCTCGCGCATCTTCATGCCGATGATCTTCAGCGACGCGTCCTCGAACCGCTGGATGATACGTCCTGTCAGGCCGCGGGCGACGGCATCCGGCTTGAGCACGACCAGCGTGCGCTCCCGCAATGGCTGAGACTCGGCCACGGTTGTCCTTTCGCTTTCCCAAGTTGGTCACAGGGTAGCGGCCCGGCGCTCACACAGTGACACGCAGGCTAGGAGCGGCGGCCGTGTCCAGGTCGGCTGGCTGGCCAGCCAGGCTACCGCCGCCGAGGGGTACCGTGGCTGCGGGCAGTCCACGACGATCACTGCCCGGGAGACAGGCAGTCATGGCGCAGGGGCCTGCACGGCCGACGGTCAGCAGGAGGCGCGAGATCGGCGGCGCGAGCGCGCGTTCGCTGCTGATGACGATCCTGGGCGAGTTCGTGCTGCCGGGCGGCGGACCGGTCTGGACGCAGGCGCTGGTATCGGCGCTCGCGCTGTTCGACGTCGAGGACAAGTCGGCCCGGCAGGCGCTGGCCCGCACCGCGGCCGAGGGATGGCTGGCTTCCGAGCGCGTCGGCCGGCAGGTGCGGTGGTCGCTCACCCCGCCCGGCCAGCGCCTGCTCAGCCAGGGAGCACAGCGCATCTACTCGTTCGGCCGTGATGACGTGGAGTGGGATGGCCGCTGGCTGATGCTGCTGGTGTCGGTGCCGGAAGCGCAGCGGGACCTCCGCCACCGGGTGCGGAGCCAGCTCAACTGGGCAGGCTTCGGTTCCCCGGCGGCCGGCGTATGGGTCAGCCCGCACGCGCGCCAGCAGGCCGAGGGCCGGCGTATCCTCTCCGAGGCCGGGGTGAGCGGCTCGGCGATGTCCTTCGTGGCCAGCTACGGCGAGGTCGGCAGCCAGGACATGCTCGTGGCGCGGTCGTGGGACCTAGGTGCCCTGGAGCAGCGCTACGAGGACTTCATCGACGAGTTCACCGGGCCGGACCCGGCGGCCGACGAGGCCGCGCTGCGGGCCCAGATCCGGCTGGTGCACGAGTGGCGGCGTTTCCCCTTCCTTGATCCGCGCCTGCCCGCCCGGCTGCTCCCGGACAACTGGAGCGGCGCCAAGGCCGCCGACCTGTTCCATGCCAGGCATGCGGACTGGCGTCCGGCGGCGCAGCGCCACTGGGAGCGGCTGAGCGCCGGCTGACGTCGTTCCCGTGTCCGTGAGCGTTACGAGCGGCCAGCAATGGAAGGGGGATGGGGGAAGGGGGATGGGGGAAGGGGGATGGGGGATGGGGGAAGGGGGAAGGGGAGGTGCGCAGGCTATACGCGGGGGTTCTTTGCCTAACGCGGAATCTTGCGTAAGACACCGTGTCAACCCGGTGCCTGCGCGGCGCGTCCTACGCCTCGTGAACGACACCGGATATCCCGACGGTCCGGCGCGTCCGGAGGGGCGCCTCCTCGCGCTGCGGTGCCTGGGCATCCCGCAGGTCGCCACGCGGGCGCCGATGAGCAGGCGCCGCGCGCTGTGGTACCGGCTGGCCGCCTGCTGGGCCCGGATCAGGCCGGGTACCACGTCCGAGCTCGCGTCGCTGGTGCTGCGCATGAGCGACGAGATCGACACCCGCGAGCGGATGCTCGACGCCGCGCTCGGGGTGGCCGGGCGCGGGCACGACAGAACCGACTTCGATCAGGCCGCTGAGCATGCGGGGTGTGACGGCGGAGAAGCGGGCTAGAAGCCGCGCGAATAGGCTGGGGGTGCCCGCCGGTGGCCGGGCCGGAATGACATCAACATGCGCGTTCAGCATGATCCGGAAGTGCCGCCGGCGGGGACCAGGATAGATCAGCACGCTGGCGTTGCCGCCGGACTCGAAATGCTCGACCGTGAAACCGGGGCCGACAAAATCGATCATGAAGTCCAGGGCCCTGCGCAGATCGGCTGGCCGGTCAGCCGTCGACGGGACCGGCGAGCAACTCGAACGCTGCCGCGATAATTCCGTCCGTATCCATGTCAGCGCTGGCCGCGGACGTGGATGGCGTAGACGCTGGCCTGGTAGGTGCCCGCGCTGTCGGGCGGCAGCTTGGTGAACCAGATGAGCAGGTAGCGGGCGTGCACCGGTGAGGTCAGGGACAACTGGACGGCGCCGCCCGCGCCGGCCGACGCCGCCACCGTGTGCAGGTCGGCCAGCACGGGCCGGCTTCCGGCGCGCAACTGCAGGTCGGCGCCCCCGGTGCGGCCGAGGGAGACCCGGACCGAGGAGATCGTGACCGTGCCGCCCATGTCGAGCAGCAGGCCCGTTCCAGGGTACAGATTCCCGAAGAAGGGCGTGGTGTACCAGTCGGTGCGCCAGGGCGTGGCCGGGTTGCCGCTGACGGCCAGCGCCGCCTGCTGCGGGTCGTCGCCGCCGCCTGGGCCGAAGGCCGCCACGCCGGCCGGGGTGAGAGCCTGCGCCGCCGGCGGGCTGACCGAGGCGGTGGCCGCCGGGCTGGCCTGCGCCGTGCTGGCCTGGACGCTGGGCGTGATCGACTGGGCCGGGCTGGGCTGACCGCCGTGGGCCGGGTGCTGGCTGGCGGCCGCAGCCGGGGTAGCGGTCTGGCCCGCTCCGGCCACGAACTTGTAGACGGCGAAGCCGAGGACGGCCAGGACCAGCACGGCGAGGAACCCCGTCCACCGGACCCGGCGCCGCTCGCGCTTCCTCAGCGGGATGCCCGGCTGGAACACCTCGGCCGCCGTGAGCTCCGGCGAGGACCGCCACCTTTCGTCGAACTCCTCGATCAGCGGGGCGGGATCGGTGCCCACCGCCTCGGCGATGGCCCGGATATGGCCCCGCGCGTAGAAGTCACCGCCGCAGGCCGCGTAGTCGTCCTGCTCGATGCCCCGGATGATGTTCTCCCGGACCCGGGTGCGCTGACTGACCTCGGCCACGGTGAGCCCGGCATGGCGGCGGGCCGCCGCCAGCGTCGCGCCGATGCTCAAGCCCGCCTCCCAACTCGGAGAGCGATTCCCGGCCAGCGAAAGGGCTGCCGAGGAAGCATGCCCGCATCTGGCGGGCTCTAAGCCGCTGACCGCTCACCTGCACCAGCCGGTAGGGCCTAACGCTCTCCGCCGGGGTGACGGCGATCACGCAGGGCGGCGCCCTTGGCCCGGGCCTGGTCGGCCAGTTGCCCGGCGAACGAGACGAGCCTGGCGCGCAGCGCCTCGGCGGCTGGGCCGTCGCCGGCGGCCAGGATGCGGACCGCGAGCAGGCCGGCGTTGCGGGCGCCGCCGACCGCGACGGTCGCGACCGGGATCCCGGCCGGCATCTGGACGATCGACAGCAGCGAGTCCAGGCCGCCCAGGTTGGCCAGCGGCACGGGGACCCCGATGACGGGCAGCGGGGTGACCGAGGCCAGCATGCCGGGCAGGTGCGCGGCGCCGCCCGCGCCCGCGATGATCACCCGCAGGCCGCGGTCGGCAGCCGACGACCCGTACTCGATCATCTCGTGCGGCATCCGGTGCGCCGACACCACGTCCGCCTCGTACGGGACGGCGAACTCCTCGAGCGCCTCGGCCGCGGCGCGCATCACCGGCCAGTCCGAGTCGCTGCCCATGACGATCCCGGCCACCGCGGCGGCTGAGTTCACTCGCCGTCCTCCTTCCCCCAGCGCAGGTAGCTGGCGGCCCGGCGGGCGCGCCCGGCCAGCTCGGCCGGGTCGGCGCCGGTCACCGTGACGTGGCCGATCTTGCGGCCCGGGCGCACCGGCTTGCCGTACATGTGCACCTTCACGCCGGGATCCGCAGCCATCACGTGAATGTAGCGGTCGTAGACATCCGCGTCGTCGCCGCCGAGCACGTTGGCCATCACCGTGGCCGGCGCGGTCGGGGACGGCGAGCCGAGCGGCAGGTCGAGCACGGCCCGCAGGTGCTGCTCGAACTGCGAGGTCTGCGCGCCCTCGATGGTCCAGTGGCCGCAGTTGTGCGGGCGCATGGCGAGCTCGTTGACCAGCAGCCCGGCCCGTGTCTCGAACATCTCGACCGCGAGCAGCCCGGTCACGCCGAGCTCGCCGGCGATCCGCAGCGCGAGCTCGGCGGCCCGCGCCGCCCGGCCGGGCGCCAGGCCCGGCGCGGGCGCGATCACCTCGCGGCAGATGCCGTCCCGCTGGACCGTCTCCACCACCGGGTACACCGCGCCCTGGCGGTGCGGCGAGCGGGCCGCGAGCACGGCCAGCTCGCGCTCGAACGCCACGTACTCCTCGGCGATCAGGCCGACGCCGTGCGCGAGCACGGTCTGGGCTTCGGCCGCCGAGCCGCACACCCAGACCCCCTTGCCGTCGTAGCCGCCGCTGACCGCCTTCAGGACCACCGGCCAGGTCCCGGCGGCGAACTCCTGGACCTCGGCGATCCCGCTCACCGGCGCGAACCGGGGGCAGTCGATGCCCAGGCCGGTCAGCCGCTCCCGCATGGCCAGCTTGTCCTGGGTGAAGCGCAACGCCGCGGCGGCGGGCACGACCGGGACGCCCGCCCGCTCGAGCGCGGCCAGGTGCTCGCCCGGCACGTGTTCGTGGTCGAACGTGAGCACGTCACACGCGGCGGCGAAGTCACGAAGGTCAGCCAGCGACCGGTAGTCCCCGACCCGAGCCCCCGCCGTGACCTGGGCGGCGCTGTCGGCGGCCGAATCGGCCAGGACGCGGAAGCCGACACCCAGGCCGATGGCCGCCTGGGCCGTCATCCGGGCCAGCTGGCCGGCACCCACCATGCCCACCACGGGCGCCTCGGGCACGTCTGCGGAACCGGTCACGGACTGTACCCTACGGGACCGGCGAGTACGCGGGTGACGGGCGCACGCACCCACGAACCGTTCGGTGTGAAGGTCTTGATCTTCGCTGAACCGCGGCTGGCGCGAAAGTTAACTTTCCGGATACACCGGACCGGGTAAGACGATCTATGATCACGGCAAAATAGCAGGCCCCCAGGGGAGGAAGCCGATGGCGACGCGCGATCAGGATGTTCCGGCCGCGCGGACAGGCGCGGAAGCGGGCGTCGTCGTCCGCGAGGGAAGCTACGGCACCCAGGTCATCGCGGTCGAGCCGGGCGGCGCGGAGTTCATCCCGCTCAACGAGCGGCACGGCCGCCCGATCCAGCTGTTCTGGACCTGGACCTCGCCGAACATGGAGTTCGCCACGATCTTCGTCGGAGTGCTCGCGATCGCCGTGTTCGGCCTCGGCTTCTGGCAGGCGGCGCTGGCGCTCATCCTGGGCAGCGCGATCGGCGGCCTCATCCAGGGCGCGCTGTCGGTGCGCGGCCCGCGGTATGGGGTGCCGCAGATGGTGCTGAGCAGGCTGGGGTTCGGCTACTGGGGCAACGCGCTGCCCGCCGGGCTGAATTCGGTCACTGCGGGCATCGGCTGGTTCGCGGTGAACAGCGTCAGCGGTGCCTTCGCGCTGAACGTGCTGACCCACCTGCCGAAGGTGCTGTGCCTGCTCATCATCGTCGTGGTGCAGGTCGCGGTGGCGTTCTTCGGCTACAACCTGGTGCACCTGTTCGAGCGGTACGCCTTCCCCATCCTCACCGTCATCTTCCTCATCGCGTCGGGGGTCATCCTCAGCAAGGCCCACCCGGGCGCGAGCCACCCCGCCTTCTCCTCCGGCGGGTTCCTGCTGACGTTCGGCGCGTCGTTCGGGTACGCGGCGGGATGGAACCCCTACGCGGCCGACTACACCCGGTACTTCAAGCCGTCGGCCAGCAAGACGGCCATCGCCTGGTGGTCCGGGCTCGGGCTGTTCCTGTCCTGCGCGCTGCTGGAGGTCGTCGGCGCGGCGGCGGCCACACTGACCGGCAGCAATGCCGCGGGCAGCAACCCGACCGGCGCCTTCACCGGGCTGCTGGCCACGCCGCTGGCCGACCTTACGCTGCTGGCCATCGCGCTCGGCGCCGTCGCGGCGAACGTGCTCAACATCTACTCCGGCGCGCTGTCGTTCACCGCGATCGGCATCAAGCTGCCGCTGTCACTGCGCCGGGCGATCGTGGCGCTCGGGTTCGGCACCATCGGGTTCTTCCTGGCCTGGAGCGCGCTGCCCAACGCCGGTACCAGGTACGAGAACTTCCTGCTGATCATCGCGTACTGGATCGCCCCCTGGCTGGCCGTCTACTTCTGCGACATGCTCCTGCGGCGGAACCCGGACGAGGCGCTGCTGTTCGCGACCCGGCGCACGAACTGGGCCGGGCCGGTCGCCATGCTCGCCGGCATGGGCATCTCGATCTGGCTGTTCTCCAACCAGACCGAGTACCTGGGCGTCGTGCCAACGCATGTCCCGTCGGTCGGAGACCTGACCTTTGAGGCAGGCTTCGTGATCACCGCGCTGGTCTACCTCGGCTGGCACGCCATCGCCAGGACCGGGCGGGAGAACACCCTGGCCGGCTGACGTCGCGTTCATAACGCTGACACCGGTTTGAGAGGCCGGCCTCAGGGAAGAGTGAGCCGGCACCCAGGCGTGGCCGGTAATATGTCCTGGTCTTGCTCGGGGCCTGCCGGGGGTTGGCGCGCAGGCCGGACCTGATCCCGTAAGGGAAGGACTTCTCGTATGCCCTGGATGGCAAGCCTCCGCAAGCGCTTTGCCGACCTGATCCCGGAACTGGCGAAGTTCGGCGTGGTCGGGCTCATCGGGGCGGTCATCGACCTGGGCGGTGCGGACTACCTGCACGTCCACATGGGCATCGGGCCCATGGTGGCCAAGGGGCTGTCGATCAGCGCGGCCACGCTGGTCACCTACCTGGGCAGCCGGTTCTGGACCTTCCGGCACCGGGTCAACCAGGCCCTGCTGCGCGAGGGCGTCCTGTTCGTGATGCTGAACGTCATCGGCCTGGCGATCGCCGAGGCCGTGATCGCGATCGCGACGTACGGGCTGGACCTGAAGTCGGAACTGGCCTACAACGCGGCCAGCGTGGCCGGCACCGGGCTCGGCACCATCTTCCGGTACTTCTCGTACAAGAAGTGGGTCTTCCTGGCGGGCGCGCCGGGCACCGTGGTGGCCGCCGGCGAGGCGGCGGTGTCGGGGGTCGTCGACCCGGCCGAGACCAGCCCGTCGGGCGCGGTGCTGACCGGAGCCTCGTACGGGCCGCCGTGGGAGGCCGAGCGGTCCGCGGACCCACGCTACGGGCCGACGTGGGAGCGCCTCTCCCCGGCCGAGTCCGACGGCTGGCGGCGCTGATTCACTGATGCGCCGCCGGGTCCGGCCACGTCGTCTTGAGCTCGTCGTCCACGCTCGAAGAGCCGGACATCACGGTGGCCGCCCTGCCGGCCGCCGACCTGGCGGGCCTGTACATTGCGCAGGATTACGGATTCTTCGCCCAGCAGGGGCTGCCAGCAGTACGCCACCGAGGTTCAGCAGGGAACCCTGGTCAAATCGATGATCGCTCCCGGCTGAGCTGGCCCGCGCCGGCCAGTTACGCGGGGCCGCGGACGGGCTGAGTGCCGGGACGCAGCGGGTGGCGGGGCAGGAACACCGCGAACGTGGCGGGCCTGGCCTTGACCAGCACCACGCGGCCGCCGTCGGCGGCGGCCATGGTCCGGGCCAGCGCCAGCCCCAGCCCGGTGCCTTCGGGGCGGCCGCTGACGCTGCGCTCGAAGATCCGCGACACCAGGTCCGGCGGGACGCCCTTGCCCTCGTCCCGGACCTCGATCACCACCGACCGCGCGTTCTGCGAGGTCTGGATGGTCACCGTGCCGCCGCCGTGCATCAGCGCGTTGTCCAGCAGGGTCGCGAGCACCTGGGCCAGCCCGCCGGGAGTGACGTGCGCCTGCAGGCCGCGCACGCCGATGACGACCAGCTTGCGCCGCGCGCGGCGGAAGGCGGGCTCCCACTCGACGACCTGCTGCTGCACGATCTCGTCGATGCCGGTCAGTTCGGCTGAAGCCGCGATCGCGCGGCGGGCCGGGCTCAGCAGCTGGCTCACCACGTCGGCGAGGCGTTCGGCCTGGGCCAGGGCGGCGCTGCCTTCTTCCCGGACCACGTCGGGGTCGTCGGCGGCGGCGATCATCTCCTCCAGCCGCATGGACAGCGCGGTCAGCGGGGTGCGCAGCTGGTGCGAGGCGTCCACGGCGAGCTCGCGGTCCGCCGCGAGCAGGCTGGACAGGCGCCGGGCCGAGCTGTCCAGCCCGTCGGCCACCTGATCCAGGTCAGCCAGCCCGTACCGGCGGCCGAGCGGGCGCGGATCCCCGGCCCCGAGGCGCCCGGCGGCTTCGGCGAGTTCCTCGACCGGCCGGGCCATCCGGGCCGCGAGCACGGCCGCCAGCCAGGCGGCCAGGGCGGCCGCCGCGGCCATCAGCGCGGCGACGACGGCCGCCGCGGCCGCGCCGCGCCCGGCGGCGATCACCAGCGAGGGAACCCCGAGCACCAGGATTGCGGCCGCCGCGGCGGCAAAGCCCGAGAACCACAGCCTCCTGCGCATGGTCGGGCCTGGCTAGTCGCCGCGTTCAAAGCGGAACCCGACGCCGCGGACGGTGGTGATGTACCGGGGGCTGTGCGCATCATCGCCGAGCTTGCGGCGCAGCCAGGAGATGTGCATGTCGAGCGTCTTGGTGGAGGTCCACCACTTCGCGTCCCAGACCTCGCGCATGATCTGCTCCCGGGTGACCACCTTGCCCGCGTCCCGCAGCAGGATCCAGAGCAGGTCGAACTCCTTGGTGGTCAGGTCGAGCTCGGTATCGCCGTGCCAGGCCCGGCGGGCGTCCGGGTCGATCCGGACACCGAGCACCGCCGAGCCTTCGGCCGTGCCCCGGCGCAGCAGGGCGCGGACCCGGGCCAGCAGCTCGGCCAGCCGGAACGGCTTGGTGACGTAGTCGTCGGCGCCCGCGTCCAGGCCCACCACCGTGTCCACCTCGTCGGCGCGGGCGGTCAGGATCAGCACCGGCACGGCGTGCCCGCCGGCCCGGACCCGCCGGCACACCTCGAGCCCGTCGAGCTCGGGCAGGCCGATGTCGAGCAGGATCAGGTCGACGCCTTCGCCGAGGGCCCGATGGAGGGTCGTCGGCCCGTCCGCGGTGACGTCCACCTCGTATCCCTCCCGGCGCAGGGCGCGGGACAGAGGCTCGGAGATGGAAGTGTCATCCTCGGCGAGCAGCACGCGAGTCATGGCTAAATAGTAAAGGAAAGGTAAAACCTTTGCGCCGTAACGCCGGGCTGATGCCGTGGCGGCGGCGCGGCGGGGTGCGGTCCCGGCCGCGGGCGACGGCGAACCGGCGGACCAGTTCGTCCCGCAGGTGCTCGGGCTCTACCACGTCGTCGACGACGAGTTGGGAGGCGAGCCGCAGGATGTCGATGTCCTGCTCGTAGTCGAGGCGCAGCCGGGCGGTCTCGGCCGCCCGCTCTGCGTCATCGGTGATCTGCTCGAGCTTGTTCGCGTAGACGGCGTTCACCGCGGCCTCGGCCCCCATGACCGCGATCTTGGCCGTGGGCAGGGCGAGCGTCGCGTCCGGGTCGAAGCCGGGGCCGGCCATGGCGTACAGGCCCGCGCCGTAGGCCTTGCGCACCACGACGCAGATCTTCGGCACGGTGGCGTCCGACATCGCGGCGATCATCTTCGCGCCGTGCCGGATGATGCCCTGCCGCTCCACGGCGGTGCCGACCATGAAGCCGGGCACGTCGGCCAGGAACAGCAGCGGGATCCCGAACGCGTCGCAGGTCTGGATGAACCGGGCCGCCTTGTCCGCGGAGTCGACGAACAGCACCCCGCCCTTGAACATGGGGTTGTTCGCGATCACGCCCAGCACCTGGCCGTCCAGCCGGGCGAAGCCGGTGACGACCTCCCGGGCCCACAGCGCGTGGATCTCGAAGAACGAGTCCTCGTCCGCCACGCCGCGGACGAAGCGGCGCATGTCGAACGCCTGGCGCTCGCTTTCCGGGACGAGGGCGCGCAGGTCGATCGGCTTGGGCGGGCGCGGCTCCGCAAACGGCGGCGGCGAGGCCCAGTTCTGCGGCATGTAGGACAGGTAGGTCCGCACCGCCGCCAGCGCGTCGGCCTCGGAGGCGGCGAGCAGGTGACCGCTGCCGGACACCGTGCAGTGCAGCCGGGCACCGCCCATCTCCTCCAGCGTGGTCTTCTCGCTGACCACCATCTCGACCATCCGCGGGCTGCCCAGGTACATCGAGGCGTTGCCGTCCACCATGGCGGTGAAGTCACAGAACGCCGGGATGTACGCGCCGCCCGCCGCCGACGGGCCGAACAGCGCGCAGACCTGCGGGACCGAGCCGGAGGCGCGGATCTGGGTGCGGAAAATACGCCCGGCGCCGCGTCTCCCAGGGAACATGTCCACCTGGTCGGTGATCCTCGCCCCGGCCGAGTCGACCAGGTAGATCATCGGGAGGCCGGCCTCGTAGGCCCTCTCGATGATCCGGATGATCTTCTCCACGGTCCGGGCGCCCCAGGACCCGGCCTTGACCGTGGAGTCGTTGGCCATCAGCGCGACCGGCCGGCCGGCCATGGTCGCGGTGCCGGTGACCACGCCGTCGGCGGGCAGGCCGTCGGCCAGGGCATTGGCGTACCGGCCGTCTTCGGTGAAGCTTCCCTCGTCAATCAGGGCAGTTATCCGCTCCCGGGCGAACAGTTTGCCGCGCGCCGCGGCGGCCTCGTGGTAGCGGGCGGCGCCCCCGCGCTCGATGGTCTCGCGCAGCTTGGCGAAGTCGGTCATGGGGCGATCGTCCTGGTGCGGGGGCCGGCCCGGAGGACCTGGGAGGGCAGCGTGCGGCCGACGATGCTCTCCGCCTCGGCCGCCGCCGCGATCATCGCCTCCAGGTCGATCCCGGTGGCTACCCCCATGTCCTCGACCATGTGCACAAGCTCCTCGGTGGCGATATTGCCGGTTGCGCCCGGTGCGTAGGGGCAGCCGCCGAGGCCGCCGACCGAGGCGTCGAAGTCGGACACGCCGAGTTCGAGGGCGGCCAGCACGTTGGCCAGCCCGGTGCCCCGCGTGTTGTGGAAGTGCAGGTTCAGCGCGGTCTCGGGATGGGCCGAACGGAACGCCCCGACCAGCGCCCGCACCCGGGTGGGCGTGGCCATGCCGGTCGTGTCGCCGAACGAGGCCGAGTCGGCCCCGTCGGCCAGGGCCCGCCCGGCCACCGACACCACGCGGCCCGGCGGCACGTCACCCTCGTACGGGCAGCCCCAGGCGGTGGACACGATCACCTGCACGGTCGCGCCGCGCTCGTGGGCGACCGAGATGATCTCCGCGATCTCGTCCAGCGACTGGCCGGTGGACCGGTTCACGTTCTTGCGGTTGTGCGTCTCGGAGGCCGAGACGACGGCCTCGAGTTCGGTGAAGCCGGCGTCCAGGGCGCGCTGGGCGCCACGGAGGTTCGGCACGAGGGCGGAGTACCTGACCGACGGCGCCCGGACCGCGCGCTTCCACACCTCGTCGGCGTCGGCCATCTGCGGGATCGCCGACGGCCTGACGAACGACACCGCCTCGATCCGCTGCACGCCGGTCGCGGACAGCCGGTCCAGCAGCGCCACCTTCGCGTCGGTCGGCACCGGCTCCTCGTTCTGCAGCCCGTCTCTCGGCCCGACCTCGCGTACCGAGATCCGGCCCGGCAGTTCCCAGCTCATGTCTCTAGGCTACGGCTGGTTCCGCTGGTCGCGTTCGAGCCGCCGCTGTTCGTCCTCGACCAGCCGGAACAAGGTGGACTGCACGTACTCCACGTTCGGGATGTCGCGGAGCACGATCTGGCCGTGCTCGCCCGCCGACTCCACCACCAGCCGCCCCGCGCCGAGCAGCCGGTCGAGCACGCCCTTCTCGAACGACACATCGTTGATCCTGGTCAGCGGGATGTCACGGCCTCGCCTGGTCACGATGCCGTACCGGGTCCGCAGCCGCTTGGTGGTCAGCTCGTACGTCGTGGTCCGCCAGCGCAGCACCGGCACGGTCAGCCATACCATCAGGGCCAGCACCGCGACCACGCCGACCGCCCCGCGGGCCGCCAGCGCGCCCGAGCCGCCGCCCTGGATCACCGCCTCGGCGACCAGGGCCACGGCCACCACCAGCACCGCGATCAGGATCGGGCGGATCAGCGTCTTCCAGTGTGGGTGCAGCAGCAGCACGGGCTGCTCGTCGCCGGCCGGCGAAAACCCACGGTCCATACCGCACATAGTGCCCCATCCGGGCCGTTGCTCAGCGCAGGTGCACGATGTCGCCCGCGGCCACCGGCAGGTCGGCGGCCGGCGGCACGCTGACCAGCAGCCTGCCGTCCGTGTCGAGGGCGGCGGCCACGCCGTCGAGTACCCGGCCCCCGGGCAGTTCGACCCGGACGCGACGGCCGAGGGTGCCGCACAGGCCGGTGTACTCGGCACGCAGCCCGGACCGTTCGGTATCTCCGAAGACCGCGGACCACGCCCGGTACCTGCGTTCCAGGCCAGCCAGGATCTCGGCCAGCAGCACGGCGCGGTCTGCAGCCGCCCCCTCGACGGCCAGCGAGGTCGCGGCCAGGCCGCCCGGGCCGGGCGGGGGGAGCTCGGCCGGACCGGTGGACACGTTGACGCCGATGCCGACCACCACCGCGTCGCCGGCCGCCTCGGCCAGGATGCCTGCTAGTTTCCCCGGGGGGACGACGGCGCTGCCCTGGCCGCCTGCGGCGGTGGGCCCAGACCCCCCCGCCAAGGCATTGGCGGCCGGGCCGGCCAGCACGTCGTTCGGCCATTTCAGCTGCGCGTCCACCGCGGCCACGGCGCGGACCGCCGCGGCCACCGCCACCCCGGCCAGCAGTGGCAGCCAGCCCAGGCGGGCCCTCGGCACCGACGACGGCCGCAGCAGCACCGAGAAGGTCAGGGCGGCGCGCGGCGGCGAGGTCCAGGTGCGGCCCAGCCGGCCGCGCCCCTCGCTCTGGTGTTCCGCGGCGAGCACCGCGCCTTCCGGCTCGCCGGCGGCCGCGCGGGCCAGCAGGTCCGCGTTGGTCGAGCCGGTGACGGCGGTCACCTCGACGGTGCGCCACAGGCCGCCGGGCCGGACGGCGGCGGCCCGTACCGCCGCCGCGTCCAGCGGCGTCCGGCTCGCGCCGTATGGCCCTATTTCAGTCACCGGGCTTCAGTCACCGGGCTTCAGTCACCGATGCGGATGCGCAGGCGGCGGAAGCCCTTGCCCTTGCTCTCGATCTTGACCACCTCGATCCGGCCGACCGCCGCGGTCGAGGCGACGTGGGTGCCGCCGTCCGCCTGCTGGTCCAGGCCCACGATGTCGATGATCCGGACCTCCTTGACCTCCGGCGGCACCAGGTTGGTGGCGGTGCGGATGATGTCGGGGAGGGCGAAGGCCTCGTCCCTGGGCAGCACGCGCGCGTCGATGCGGCGGTCGGCGCGGATCTCGGCGTTGCAGGCCGCCTCCACCGCATCCCGGAAGCCGCCGGGCAGGTCCGGCAGGTTGAAATCCATCCGCGCGGTCAGCGGCTCCATGTTGCCGCCGGTGACCAGCGCCGCGAAGTCACGGAACACCACGCCGCACAGCACGTGCAGCCCGGAGTGCGTGCGCATCAGCGCCGTCCGCCGTTCGTCCTCGACGGCGCCGCGGACCGCGGTGCCGGCGGGCGGCAGCGGGTCGCCCTCGGCCGGGATCAGGTACAGGTCGTCGCCCTTGCGCGCGCCGGTGATCCGGGTCTGCACGCCGCCCCACAGCAGCACGCCGTGGTCGGGCGGCTGGCCGCCGCCGCCGGGGTAGAACGCCGACCGGTCCAGGACGATGCCCTCGGCGTCGGCCGTGAGCACCGCGGCGTCCCACTCCCGCAGCGTCTGGTCGTCCAGTTCGAGCCGGTGCGTGCGCCACTGGGTCTCCGTCATGGAAGGCAGCCTAGCCCGTGTTCTGCAGGCCTGCCGCGACCCCGTTGACGGTCAGCAGGAGCAGGCGCTCCACCCGCTCGCGGTCGCCGGCCAGCTCGGCGGGGACCGGCTCGCGGAGGGCACGGCCGCGCAGCATGGCCAGCGCCCGCAGCTGCAGGTAGGACAGCGCGTCCACGTAGGGATCGCGCAACGCGACGGCCTGGGACAGCACCGGCCGGTCGGCCAGCAGCCGGTCGTGGCCGGTGACCGCCAGCACCAGGCGCCTGGTCAGGTCGTACTCGGCCAGCACGTGCCCGGTCAGGTCGGGCCGCCCGCCGAGGGCGAGGTACCGGGCCCCGATGAACCGGTCCGTCTTGGCCAGGCTCATCTCCGCGTTGTCCAGCAGCACGCCGAACAGCGGCCACTCCCGGTACGCGCGGTGCAGCACGTCCAGGCCGTCGGGATCGGCCGCGATGGCGGCCAGTCCGCTGCCCAGGCCGAACCACCCCGGCAGGTTCATCCGGGTCTGCGACCAGGCGAAGACCCAGGGGATCGCCCGCAGGTCCTTCAGGTCCACGGTGGCCCCCGGAGGGCCGGCCGGGGTCCCCGGGATCTTCGGGTCCAGGCCGCGCTTGGCCGGCCGGGAGCCGATCCGCAGACCGCCGATCTCCGCGAGCGGGCTGATCTGCGCGAACCACTCGGCGAAACCGTCCGCCCCGACCAGCGCGCGGAACGCCGAACGCGCGGCGGCGTCGATCCGGCGGGCGACGCCGGCGTACGCCGCGGCCGCGGCCGCGGTCCGTTCCGCGATCTTCGGCGACGACGCCAGCAGCACCGCGGAACTGACCTGCTCCAGGTGCCGCTTGGCGATGGCCTGCTGGCCGTACCGGGCGAAGATCACCTCGCCCTGCTCCGTGACCTTGAAGGAACCGCCGACCGAACCGGGCGCTTGGGCGAGCACGGCCCGGCCGGCCGGGCCACCGCCCCGGCCGAGCGCGCCGCCCCGGCCGTGGAACAAGGTCAGCCGCACATCATGGGCCGCGGCCCATTCGGACAGCCTGGCCTGAGTGTCGAACAGCCGCAGCGTGGCGCTGGCCGGGCCGAGTTCCTTGGCCGAGTCGGAGTACCCGAGCATGGCCTCGAGCCGCCTGCCGGTGGCGGCGAGCCGGCCGGCGACCGGCGGGAGGGCGAGCATCCCGGTCATCACCTCCGGCGCGTTCTCCAGGTCGACCGCGCTCTCGAACAGCGGCACCACGTCGAGCACGGGGCCCCGCCCGCCGGCCATGGCGTAGCTGGCCAGCTCGTACACCGCGGCGATGTCGCCGGCCGAGCGGGTGAAGCTCACCACATACCGCCGGCAGGCGTCCACGCCGAACCTGTCCTGAACCCAGGAGATGGCCCGGAGGGTGGCCAGCACCTCCGTGGTCCGGACTGACCAGTCCCCGCCGACGTGGCGGGCGGCGGGGTGCTCCAGCCCGGGCGGGCCGGCCGCCCGCAGTTCGCGCAGCGCCGCGGCGTGCACCTCGCTGTGCTGCCTGACCTCCAGCTCCGCCAGGTGGAAGCCGAACGTCTCGGCCTGCCAGATGAGGTGCTGCAACTCGCCGAACGCCTGCCTGCTGGCCCCCGCCGCGGCCAGCGACTCCTGCACGACGCGCAGGTCGGCGAGGAACTCGGCCGGCCCCCGGTAGGCGAGGTCGGCGTGCCGCGCGCGGGTCGCGCTGATCCGGGCCGCGGCGTACAGCAGGTAGGTCCGGTACGGCTCCTGCGGCGACCGCTGCGCGAACTCGGCGATCAGCTCCGGGTGGGCGGCCGCGGCGGCGCCGAGCGCCCGCCGCAGCGCGGCGCTCGGCGGCGTCGTCGACTCGTGCACGGTCAGCGACCGGCCAATCCTGGTCGTGATGTTCTCCAGCGCGCGCAGCACATGGTCCGCCTGAATCGTCGCGGTCTCGCGGGTGACCTGCGCGGTCACGAACGGGTTACCGTCCCGGTCGGCACCTACCCAGCTGCCGTAGCGCAGGAAGGCGGGCACGTGCGCCGCCGGGCGACCGTCCACCCCGGCCCCATCCTCTCGGGCCCCATCCTCTCGGGCCAGGGCGCGGCCGAGCTCACGGTACACGGTCGGCACCACCTGGAACAGCGTCTCGTCGAACACGACCATCACCGCACGGACCTCGTCGATCGGGTCCATCGCCTGCACCCTGAGCTGCGAGGTCCGCCACAGCAGGTCGATGTGCTCGCGCAGGGCCCGCCGTGCCTCGGCGTGCTCGGCGGCCCCGGTGCGATGGTCGTCCACCTCGGTGAGCAGCTCGCTGATCCGGCGCAGCGCGGCTACCACGGCGCGCCGGCGCGCCTCGGTAGGGTGCGCGGTGAGCACCAGGTGCACGCGGAGCGACCCGAGCAGCTCGGTGACGTGTTCGCCGCCGACCTCCCGGCTGATCTCGGCTACCGCGGCCGCCAGCGATTCCCGCACCGGCTCGTGCCCGGAGTCACGCTCCCGCAGGATGCGGATGCGCTGATGCTCTTCGGCCAGGTTGGCCAGGTGAAAGTAGACGGTGAAGGCCCGGGCGACCTGCTCGGCCCGGTCCAGGCTCCAGGACGCCACCAGCTCGGCGATCTCGTCGCCGACCGGATCGGCCCAGGGCTCGTCCAGCCGCGGGACGGCCGCGTTCCAGGCGTCGCGCTCACGCCGGCGCGCGGCGATCACCGCGCGCCGGAGCCGTTCCACGTCGGCCAGCAGCTCTGGCCCGGTCCGCGGGTCGGAGTCGCAGATGACCTCGCCGAGTATGTCGCCGAGCAGCCTGACGTCCCGCCGCATAAGCCCGGGCAGTGCGGCCCGGTCCCCGTCCCGGCTCACGCTGTGACTGCTCACGGTCAGAGCTTAAATCCCGCAGATAACAAGGACGCTAACCTGATGACCATGACCAGTGAAGCAGCCGAAGCCGAGCGTGAGCCCGAGCTCGAACCCGAAGCCGAGCCCGAGCCGGAACCCGCACCCCCGCGCGCGCCGCACACGACGGCCGGCAAGATCGCCGACCTCGAGCGCCGCCGGCACGAGGCGGTGCACGCCGGACCGCAGCGGGCGGTGGCCAAGCAGCACGAGCGGGGCAAGCTGACCGCCCGGGAGCGGATCGACCTGCTGCTGGACCCGGGCAGCTTCACCGAGTTCGACGAGCTGGCCCGGCACCGCGCCACCGACTTCGGCATCGCGGCCACCCGGCCCTACGGGGACGGCGTGGTCACCGGGTACGGCACCGTGGACGGCCGGCCGGTCTGCGTGTTCAGCCAGGACTTCACGGTGTTCGGCGGGTCGCTCGGCGAGGTCTACGGCGAGAAGATCGTCAAGATCATGGATCACGCGCTCCAGACCGGCTGCCCGATCATCGGGATCAACGACGGCGGCGGCGCCCGCATCCAGGAGGGCGTGGTCGCGCTCGGCCTGTTCGCCGAGATCTTCTACCGCAACGTGATGGCCTCGGGGGTGATCCCGCAGATCTCGCTGATCATGGGCCCGTGCGCGGGCGGGGCGGTGTACTCCCCCGCGATCACCGACTTCACCCTCATGGTCGAGGGCACCAGTCACATGTTCATCACCGGGCCCGACGTGATCAAGAGCGTGACCGGGGAGGACGTGACGTTCGAGGATCTGGGCGGCGCCCACGCCCACGGGGTCAAGTCGGGAGTGTCGCACTACCAGGCCCGGGACGAGCAGGACTGCATCGACTTCGCCAAGGACCTGCTCTCCTTTCTGCCCTCCAACAACCTGGAGGAGCCGCCCCGGCTCGACGTGGACGCGGACCTGGAGATCGGCCCGACCGACGCCGAGCTCGACACGATCATCCCGGATTCGCCCAACCAGCCATACGACATGCACGACGTGATCACCGGGGTGCTCGACGACGGTGAGTTCCTGGAGATCCACGCCCTGTTCGCGCCGAATATGGTGGTCGGCTTCGGCCGGGTCGAGGGCTCGCCGGCCGGGGTGGTGGCCAACCAGCCGATGCACTACGCCGGGTGCCTGGACATCGACGCGTCGGAGAAGGCGGCCCGGTTCGTCCGGACCTGCGACGCGTTCGGCATCCCGATCCTGACCTTCGTCGACGTGCCGGGGTTCCTGCCCGGCGTCGGCCAGGAATGGCAGGGCATCATCCGGCGCGGCGCCAAGCTCATCTACGCCTACGCCGAGGCCACGGTGCCCAAGGTCACCGTGATCACCAGGAAGGCCTACGGCGGCGCCTACGACGTCATGGGCTCCAAGCACCTGGGCGGCGACGTCAACCTGGCCTGGCCCACCGCACAGATCGCGGTCATGGGCGCGCAGGGCGCGGTGAACATCCTGTACCGCCGGGAACTGGCCGCCGCCGCGGACCCGGACGCGCTGCGCGCCGAGCGCATCACCGAATACGAGGACACCCTGGCCAACCCGTACGTCGCGGCCGAGCGCGGCTACGTCGACGGGGTCATCCGCCCGGCCGAGACCCGGTCAGCCGTGACCCGCGCGCTGCGCGCGCTGCGCACCAAGCGCCAGACGCTGCCGCCCAAGAAGCACGGCAACATTCCGCTCTGAAATTACTGTCCGTATTTGATCCAGTCCGTCCTGTCGATCATTGTGGCACATGTGGCGCACGCATGGGCCCGGCTGGCCTAGAGTCAAGGGTGATGACCGAATTCGCCGCCCCGCTCCCCATCCTGGCCCGCTACGCGGTCATGGTGGACGTCGGCTACATCTATGCCGCGGCGGGCGAGCTGCTGTTCGCCTCCAGTTCGCGCCGGGATTTCCGGGTGGACGCGGTCCCGCTGATCCAGGTGGTCACCAAGCACGCCGATGAGATCATCCGCGGCGAGCTGCTCCGGGTCTACTGGTACGACGCGGCGCGCGACCGGGTGCCCACGATCGACCAGCGCGTCATCGCCCAGATGCCGTGGGTCAAGCTGCGGCTCGGCAACCTGAACGCCCGCGGTCAGCAGAAGGGCGTGGACGCGCAGATCAGGGCGGACATGGAGGCGCTGGCCCGGCACCGCGCGATCACCGACGCGGTCCTGATCGCGGGCGACGAGGACATGGTGCCCGCGGTGGAGGCGGCCCAGGCCTTCGGGGTGCGCGTGCATCTGTGGGGCATCGAGCCGCCCTACGGCACCAACCAGGCCGAGCGGCTGGTCTGGGAGTCGGACACGGTCGACGTGCTGGACGCCTCGTTCCTGCGGCCCTACTTCACCAAGAACCCCGTGCCCGACCAGGCCCGGTCCGACACCGGCTCCTTCCCGGCCATCGGCTCACCGCCGGCGGTGCCCTCGCCGTCCCAGCTGTTCGGCGAGCGGCATGGCCGGGTGCCGCAGACTCAGCCGATGTCCCGCCCTGGTGCGCACGCCGCGATGTCCGGCGGCTGGTCGCCGTCCACGACCGGCCCCATGCCCCGCCTCGGGCCCGACCGGACGCGGGTCGAGGAGGCCGGCGAGCACGTCGCGCAGAAGTGGATCCTGACCCGCGGCCGGGACAACATCCGTGACCTGCTGCCCGGGCCGATCCTCCCGCCGGTCATCGACAAGGAGCTCCTGGTCGACGCGGAGAAGGAGCTCGGCCTGTCGCTGCGTCCCTACCAGGAGGCCCGGGAGTGGCTGCGGGACGCGTTCTGGGAGCGGGTGCACCGGGAGTTCGGCATCGGCACCGGCCGATCGCGCGGCTAGGTCAATTCTTTTTGACGGAACGGACCCGTGGTGACAGACCCCGATGACGCTGACCGCCGCCCCGTCCTGAGGGTCGTGCACGGCGACGCGACGCCGGAAGAGATCGCCGCGGTGCTCGCCGTCCTCCTGTCACGGCCCGCGGTCGAGGCGCCACCGCCCCGGAAGGCGCCGTCCGCGTGGTCCGGCCGGTCCCGGCTGCTGCGCCGCCCGCTGTTCCCCGGTCCCGGCGCCTGGCGCCGCTCCGCCCTGCCCGGGTAGCGGCCGGATGGTCAGCTGAGGCGGTCCAGGATGAGCTGGCGGACGCGGGCGGCGTCGGCCTTCCCGCCGGTGGCCTTCATGACCGCGCCGACCAGGGGGCCGGCCGCGGCCACCTTGCCCTCGCGGACCTTGGCCGCCACGTCCGGGTGGGCCGCGATCGCCGCCTCGACCGCGGCGGCCAGCGCGCCCTCGTCGCTGACCACGGCCAGGCCGCGGGCGGCGACCACCTGGTCCGGATCACCCTCGCCGTCCAGCACGGCGTCGATCACTTCGCGGGCCAGGCCGTCGTTGAGGACCCCGGACGAGACGAGCTCCGCGACCCGGGCGACCTGGGCCGGGGTGATGGCCAGCGCGGACGGCTCGAGGCCCGCGTGGTTGGCCCGGCGGGCCAGCTCGCCCAGCCACCACTTGCGCGCGTCGGCCGGCGAGGCGCCCGCCGCGACCGTCTCCGCGACCGGGTCGAGCGCGCCCGCGTTCGACAGCGCGTCCATGTCGAGGTCGGACAGGTCCCATTCGGCCTGCAGCCGGGCCCGCCGCGCGGACGGCGCCTCGGGCAGCGAGGCCCGGATCTGCGCCACCCATCCGGCCGGCGGGGCGACCGGCACCAGGTCGGGCTCGGGGAAGTACCGGTAGTCCTGCGCCTCCTCCTTGGAGCGCCCGGAGGTGGTGGTGCCCGAATCCTCGTGGAGGTGCCTGGTCTCCTGGATGACCCGGCCGCCGGCGTCCAGCACCGCGGCCTGCCGCTCGATCTCGAACTCGACCGCGCGCTGGACCGAACGCAGCGAGTTGACGTTCTTGGTCTCCGTCCGCGTGCCCCAGTGGCTGGACCCGCGCGGCGAAAGCGAGACGTTCACGTCGCAGCGCAGCGACCCCTCCTCCATCCGCACGTCGGAGACGCCCAGGGAGCGGACCAGGTCGCGCAGTTCGGTGACGTAGGCGCGGGCGACGACGGGCGCGTCCGCGCCGGTGCCCGCGACCGGCTTGGTCACGATCTCGACCAGCGGGATGCCGGCCCGGTTGTAATCCACCAGCGAGTACTCGGCGCCGTGGATGCGGCCGGTGGCCCCGCCCACGTGCAGCGACTTGCCGGTGTCCTCCTCCAGGTGCACCCGCTCGATGCCGACCCGGATGGTCTGGCCGGCGGTGGTCACGTCGAGGTACCCGTCGGTGCAGAGCGGCTCGTCGTACTGCGAGATCTGGAAGTTCTTGGGCATGTCCGGGTAGAAGTAGTTCTTCCGCGCGAACCGGCACCAGGCGGCGATCGTGCAGTTCAGGGCCAGGCCGATCCGGATCGTGTACTCGATCGCCACCCGGTTCACCACCGGCAGCGAGCCGGGCAGGCCCAGGCAGACGGGGCACACCTGGCTGTTCGGCTCGGCGCCGAACGTGGTGGTGCAGCCGCAGAACATCTTGGTCCTGGTGCCGAGTTCGACGTGCGTCTCCAGGCCGATCACCGGCTCGTAGCGCCCGGTCGCCTCGCCGAACGGGACCAGCGTCTGTGTGGTCATGGTCACAGCCCCTTCGCCCGGGCCAGCAGCGGCCCGCCCCAGCGGTCGGTGAAGGCCGCTTCCGCGGCGGCGGCGACCCGGTACAGCCGGTCGTCGGCCAGCACGGGCGCCATCACCTGGAGCCCGACCGGCAGGCCGTCCTCGGGCGCCAGCCCGCACGGGACCGAGATGGCCGCGTTGCCGGCCAGGTCCGACGGGATCGTGCACAGGTCGGCCAGGTACATGGCCATCGGGTCGTCGGCCCGCTCGCCGATCGGGAACGCGGTGGTCGGCGTGGCCGGCGAGACCAGTACGTCGACCTGGCCGAAGGCTGCGTCGAAGTCCCTGATGATCAGGGTGCGCACCTGCTGGGCCTTGCCGTAGTAGGCGTCGTAGTAGCCGCTGGACAGCGCGTAGGTGCCGAGGATGATGCGCCGCTTCACCTCGGCGCCGAAGCCGGCCTCGCGGGTCAGCGCCATGACCTCTTCGGCGTCCCTGGTCCCGTCGTCGCCGGTCCGCAGGCCGTAGCGCATGGCGTCGAACCGGGCCAGGTTGGACGAGCACTCGCTGGGCGCGATCAGGTAGTAGGCGGGCAGGGCGTACCTGAAGTGCGGGCAGGACACCTCGGTGACCTTGGCCCCGAGGGATTCGAGCAGCTCGACCGCCTCGGCGAACCGGGACAGGACGCCGCTCTGGTAGCCGTCGCCGCTCAGTTCGGTGACCACGCCGATCCGCATGCCGCTCACGTCGGCCTCGCGGGCGGCCGCCACCACGGGCGGCACCGCCGCGTCGATCGAGGTGGAGTCGCACGGGTCATGTCCCGAGATCGCCTCGTGCAGCAGCGCGGCGTCGAGCACGGTCCGCCCGAACGGCCCCGGCGTGTCCAGGCTCGAAGCAAAAGCCACCACGCCGTACCGGGAGGAGCCGCCGTAGGTGGGCTTGGTGCCGACGATCCCGCAGACCGAGGCCGGCTGGCGGATCGAGCCGCCGGTGTCGGTGCCGACGGCCAGCGGCGCCTCGTAGGCCGCCACCGCGGCAGCGGACCCGCCGGACGACCCGCCCGGGATCCTGGCCAGGTCCCACGGGTTGCGGCTGGGGCCGTACGCGGAGTTCTCGGTGGACGAGCCCATGGCGAACTCGTCCATGTTGGTCTTGCCGACGATGATCGCGTCGGCCTGCCTCAGCCGCCGCGTGATCGTCGCGTCGTACGGCGGGTGCCAGCCCTCCAGGATGCGCGAGCCGCAGGTGGTCGGCATGCCGACGGTGGCGAACACGTCCTTGACCGCGACCGGGACGCCCGCCAGCGGGCCCAGCGGCTCGCCCTGGCTGCGCCGTCCGTCGACCTCGGCCGCCTGGGCCAGCGCGCTGTCGGCCGCGACGTGCAGGAAGGCATGCACGCGGCCGTCGACGGCGGCGATCTGGTCCAGATGGGCCCGGGTGACCTCGGTCGCGGAGACCTCTCGCGCGGCCAGGGCGGCCGACAGCTCGGCGGCGGTCATGCGGGTCAGGTCTCCCGCTCCCTCGCGGGCGCTTCGCTGGCTTCGGGAGTCCATCAGTCCTCCCCCAGGATTCTCGGCACCTTGAACCGCTGCTGCTCCACGGCGGGCGCCTGGTCCAGGGCTTGCTCGGGCGTCAGGCATCCGGCCGGCTCGTCGTCGCGGAACACGTTGGTGACGCCGGTCGCGTGCGAGGTCGGCGGTATGCCCTCCGCGGCGACCTCCTGGACCTGCGCGACCGCCGTGATGATCTGGTCCAGCTGCGGGGCCAGATGGTCGAGTTCGGCGTCACCGAGCGCGATCCGGGCCAGTCGCGCCAGGTACGCGACCTCGTCACGGGTGATGGACATGCACGCCATCCTAGGGTGGACGCACGGGCAGACCGTAACCGAATTAAGCCACTGGCGGCCAAGGCGCGGCGCGGCCCGGTCACGGGAGCTGGCTGGTGTCCGGCCCGTTCGGTATGCCGTCCTTTCGCGGCACGCCCGTTCGTCGTGATGGCAGGGAGGAGGAGGATCGGTGACCAGCGACATCACGGCGGTCAGGGCGGCGGTCGACGCCGCGTTCCGGGACGAGTGGGGCCGGGTGGTGGCCACGCTGATCCGGACCACCGGCGACTGGGACCTCGCCGAGGAATGCGCCCAGGACGCGTTCGCCCTGGCCCTGCAGCGCTGGCCACGAGACGGGATACCGGGCCGGCCGGGGGCGTGGCTGACCACGGCGGCCCGCCACCGCGCCGTCGACGTCCTGCGCAGGAGAGCGGTCGGAGCCGCCAAACTCCGGGAGGTAGCCGCCATGTCCCACGAGCCGGGGCCGCCGGCCGCCGACGAGAGTTCCGTCCCCGACGACCGGCTGCGGCTGATGTTCACCTGCTGCCATCCGGCCCTCTCCCTCGAGGCCCGGGTCGCGCTGACCCTGCGCACGCTGGCCGGCCTGACCACGGCCGAGATCGCCCGGGCGTTCCTTTCCAGCGAGCCGACCATGGCCAAGCGGCTGGTCCGGGCCAAGCAGAAGATCCAGAACGCGGGGATCCCCTACCGGGTGCCTCCGGCGCACCTGCTGCCCGAACGCACGCCGGGATTGCTGGGGGTGCTGTACCTGCTGTTCAACGAGGGTTACTCGGCCACGGCAGGCGCCGACCTGGTCCGGCAGAACCTGTGCGCCGAGGCGATCCGGCTGGCCCGGGTGCTGGCCATGCTGATGCCGGACGAGGCGGAGGCCGCGGGCCTGCTGGCCCTGATGCTGCTGCATGACGCGCGCCGGGCGGCCCGGCTCGACGCCCACGGCGACCTGGTGACCCTGGAGGACCAGGACCGGGGGAAGTGGGATGCCGCCGAGATCGCCGAGGGGGCAGTGCTGCTCAGCGGCGCCCTGCGGCGCGGGCCGCCGGGCCCGTACCAGGTGCAGGCGGCCATCGCCGCGTGCCATGCCACCGCGGCCACCGCGCAGGACACCGACTGGGCGCAGATCGCGGGCCTGTACGAGCAGCTCGCGCGGTTCCTGCCCACCCCGGTGGTGGAACTGAACCACGCGGTCGCGGTCGCCATGGCGCAGGGCCCGGCGGCCGGGCTCCCGCTGGTGGCCGCCCTGGAGGCGTCCGGGAAGCTGGCCGGTTACCACCTGCTGCCCGCGACCCGGGCCGACCTGCTCCGCCGCCTCGGCCGGCTTCCGGA
>Ga0310037_10000315_pt1 | contig 33556 bp, 23 predicted proteins | sample Sb_taG_11_FD_200239 | JGI IMG/M metagenome (GOLD analysis project Ga0310037, IMG submission 200239) | Peat soil microbial communities from Weissenstadt, Germany - Sb_50d_3_AS metaG (v2) (version 2) | ecosystem: Environmental > Terrestrial > Soil > Wetlands > Peat | place: Germany: Weissenstadt... | reverse complement strand
CGATTTGCGCGTTGATTGACGGCAGCCAGAACGATTGCTCCGCGGTGTCTTGCGGAAAGCGCTTGCCCAGATCCTGGACCAAGGCACGCGCCCGGGACAGGTCGCCCGCAAACGCGAGCGCAAATGCCGCCAACGACTCGGCATCGTGACTTCCTGGCGCAAGAGCCAATGCGGCCTCCGCCTGCTGCTTCGCCTCGGAAAGATTTCCGAAGAGCGCCTCGTTATAGGCAGCGCCCGCCTGTATCAGCGCGGCAAGCTCCTTGTTGTCCGCGCGCACGGCCAATTCCACCGATCGCCGCGCCAATTCGCGCGACTTTTGCAAGCGGCCGAAATACGCCTCCGTCGCCGACTCGACCCCAAGGATTTCGTACTCGACTTCCGGATGATGGTCGAACCAGGCGACCTGCTCGGCCATCAGCTTCGCGTCGTTTTTCAGGAATGCCACGTCGTAGAAATAGACGCGCAGGGGATCGTCGTCCAGTTTTCGCGCAATGGCATTCTGGATTTCCTTCTGCGCGTCGTCCAGGCGCCCCAGGACGAGGTAAGCCTGCGTGGTGTTCTCGATGGCGATGATGTCTTCGGGAGACAGGCGTTCGGCTTCGAGGCATGCTGTGAGCGCTTTGTCATGCTCGCCGAGACCAAAATACGCGCTCGCGAGATCGATAAATCCCACCGGGTCTCGCGGAAAGTTTGTAGTCCATTCCTGGAAGGTTGCCATCGCCTTTGAAAAGTCGCCAATCGCTCCGTTGTAATACAGCCCGGTGATGTGCAGCTTTTCGTGTTCACTGGCGTGTTCGCGCAGTTCGTAAGCCTTGGTGAGATACTCCCGCGCGCGAGCCGGCTGGCCCAGATTGCTATACATCACGCCCAGCCCGGTGTAGGCGCTGGCGAAATTCGGATCGAGTTCCGTGGCCTTTTGATAGTAAGGCAGCGCCGCGCCGGATCCCTGCTCGAAGGCCGTCTTGCCCGCCAGGCTGTAAGCCTTCAACGCTTCGAGCGACGTGGTGGTGGCCTGCTCGAGCGGGACATCGAATTTCTGCACTGAAGCGAGCGACTCGCCGAGTTCGCCGCGCAGCTTTGTGGCGGCTTCGCCCAGCGAATCGAGGACTTTCTCTTTCCCCGTCGCGGTCACTTGTTCTTGCGCCAGCACTTCCCCGCTGGCGCAGTTCACCGCTTTCAGGCCGATCACGTATTGGCTGCCGAGACCGGCGATCGAGCCGGCGATGAAGGCCTTGCTCGTGGCGCGCTCGCAGACTTCGCGGGTTACGTCTGGAGTGAGCGGCGTGTTCGGCGGCCGCGTCATCAGCGCGAGTATTCCGCGCACCTTTTCGTCGCTGAGCACGTTGAGGAATGGCGACTGGCGGAGCGAAACGCTGAGCGCTTGCTTCAGCGTGTCGTCGAATACTGGATCGCCGGTGGAATTCGCGAAGTCGGCGATCACGACTGTGTCCTTGTCCGTCAGCACCTTGGCGATGCTGCGTGCTTTGAACCACCAAACGCCGGCGGCGATCGCTAGGAGAGCGACGGCGGCAATGGCAATCTTCGCCGTGTTGCTGAGTGCGGAGCGTTGTGCGCTTTCACGTGCCTCGTCCGCGACGGCCGTCGCGCTCTTCGTTTTGCCGGAGCCGCCTGCTGCAGTCGATGCCTTGCCGCCTGAGCTGCCTGACGATTGTATCGCGACGCGGCTCGTATCCGTGTCGCGCTTCAGGCGCTGCAAATCGGCGCGCAGGTCCGCGGCGTGTTGGTAGCGCAGCGTGGGCTCTTTCTCGAGCGACTTGCTGATGATCTCTTCGAGCTTCAGAGGCACCTTGGCATTCAGTTCCGCCGGCGCTTCGGGCGCGCGATTCAAGATGCCGTCGAAGATTTCCGCGGAAGTATTTCCGCCGAACGCGACTTTGCCCGTCGCCATTTCGTAGAGCACCACGCCGAAGCTGAAAAGATCGGAGCGCGCATCGAGCGCCCGGCCGCGCGCTTGCTCGGGCGACATGTAAGCGATCGTGCCGATGGCCGTGCCGGGGCTGGTGAGATGCTCTTCGCTCAACATCACGGCGTCGGCGGTGGCGCTGGCATCTACGGCGGCGCGGTTCGGCTCGACCGTTTTGGCCAAGCCGAAATCGAGAATCTTGGATTGGCCGCGCGCGGTGATGAAAATATTCGCGGGCTTGATATCGCGGTGAACGATGCCTTTCGAATGCGCGGCGTCGAGCGCATCGGCGATTTGAATGGCGATGTTCAGCGTCTCATCGAGCGGGACTGGCCTCCCCGAGATGCGGTGCTTGAGCGTTTCGCCTTCGAGCAGCTCCATGGCGATGACGGGCTGGCCGAGATGTTCGGTGATTTCGTAGATGGTGCAGATGTTGGGATGATTCAGCGCCGAGGCGGCGCGCGCTTCGCGGCGGAAACGCTCGAGGGCGCTCGAATCGCGCGTGACTTCCGCGGGCAAAAACTTCAGGGCAACGAAGCGGCCGAGATTCGTATCTTCGGCTTTGTAGACGACGCCCATTCCGCCGCCGCCGAGTTTTTCGACGATGCGGAAATGCGAAATGATTTGACCGGAAGCGCGATCGGATTCTGACATCGGCGGGCTATGTTAGGTTGCGCTTGAGATGAAGTCAACGCGCCTAAAATTGAGTCGCGCCGCACAAAAACAAAACCAAAGGCCTCGGGTCTGAAGACCCGAGCTACATTCACTTACGCGGAGGCGGCGTCGCCCTCCTCTTCGTGGTGCGGCTTGTGCGCGGCGATTACTTTTTCGGCGATTTCGCCGGGCACGAAATCGTAGTGTGAAAATTCCATCGTGTAACTGCCACGGCCCTGCGTCATCGAAGTCAGTTCATTCGCATAGCTCAACATTTCGGCAAAGGGCACCTGCGCCTTGATGATGACGTTTGATGCGCGCGACTCGCTGCCGCTGATTCGTCCGCGCCGCGAACTGAGATTGCCCATCAGGTCGCCCGAGTAAATATCGGGCGCGTAGACTTCCACGTTCATGATGGGCTCGAGCAACGCGGGGCGCGCCTGCTTCATACATTCTTTGAAGGCGAGCGAGCCGGCGATTTTGAAGGCCATGTCGGAAGAATCGACGTCGTGATATTTGCCGTCGTAAAGGCTGGCGCGGAAATCGACCACCGGAAATCCGGCGAGGAAGCCGCGCTCGGCGGAATCGCGGATGCCTTTTTCGACCGAGGGAATCCAGTTCTTCGGAATCGCGCCGCCGAAAATATCGTCCACGAATTCCACTCCAGCGCCGCGCGTGAGCGGCTCCATCTTGATGCGGCAGACACCGAACTGGCCGTGGCCACCGGTCTGTTTTTTGTGTTTGCCTTCGGCATCGGCCTTGCCGCGAATGGTTTCGCGATACGGAACCTTGGGCGGCTTTAGGGTGAGCTCGACGTGATAGCGCTTGCGCAGCTTGGCGACGACAACTTCGATGTGCTGTTGGCCCGAGCCGGAGAGCAGGAATTCTTTGGTTTGCGGATCGCGGCTGAAACGCAGTGCGGGATCTTCTTCGAGAATGCGGTGGATGGCGGTGCCGATCTTGTCTTCATCGGCGCGCGTTTTGGGCTCGATGGCGAAGGTGATTAGCGGCTCGGGCAGTCGCGCGGGCGGATAAAAAATCGTACCGTTCTTGTCGCCGAGCGTGTCGGCGGTGAGCGTGTCTTTTAGTTTGGCGACGGCGCCGATGTCACCGGCTTGCAGGTCGTTGACGGCCGTGGCGGTCTTGCCCTGCATCACTTGCACGTGCTGCAGGCGCTCCTCCGTGCTGCGATTGTAATTCGTAAGGTGCGCGTCGTTTTTCAGCACGCCGGACATCACTTTGAAATAGGAGATGCGGCCGGCGAAGGGATCGGCGAGCGTTTTGAAGACGAAAATGGAGCACGGCTCGTTGGCGACGATTTTGCGATCAACGGTGTCGCCTTTGTGATCGGCTTGCTTGTGGCCGGTGAAAACTTTGCGGACCGCGGGCGATGGGAAAATATCGGCGATGAAATTCAAAATGGCGTCGCTGCCGATGCTGTGGAGGGCCGAGCTGAGCATCACCGGGAGAATTCGCTTGGCGATTACGGCTTCTCGCAGACCTTTTTTCAGATCCGGGATGGGCAGCGTGCCTTCGTCGAAGAATTCCTGCATGAGAGCGTCGTCGCCTTCGGCGACCATTTCGACCAGCGCTTCGTGCGCGGCTTTCGCTTCTTCAGCCATCTCGGCGGGAATTTCGCCGACCTTGGCTTTGCCGTCGCCGTCAGGCGTGTAGGTGAGCGCTTGCATGGTGATGAGATCGATCACGCCTTTGAAGCTCTTTTCCTGGCCGATAGGCAATTGAATGGGAACTACGCCGCGGCCGAAGACATCCTGCAGCGATTTCATGGAGCGCTCGAAGCTGGCCAGCTCGCGATCCATCCAGTTGAGGACGAACGCGCGGGGGATGTCGTACTCGGTGGCGAAATCCCAAACTTTTTCAGTGACCACCTGGACCCCGGCGGCCGCGTCGACGAGTATGAGAGCGGCATCGGCGGCGATTAGCGAGGCTTTCGTTTCGTTGACGAACGTGCTGTAGCCCGGAGTGTCGAGAAGATTGATTTTGATCTTATCGGCGGCGCCGGGAGCCTGCCATTCGGCGAAAGCGACGGCGGTCTGAATGGATATCTTTCTGGCGATCTCCTCTTCGTCCCAATCGGTGACGGTGGAGCCTTCGTTGACTTTGCCGAAGCGCGGAGTCATGCCCGCAGTGAAGAGCAACGACGACACGAGCTGCGTCTTCCCCGTATCGCCGTGGCCTACAATGCCAACGTTACGAATCGCATCGGTGGTGTAAGTTTTCATGATTGACCTCGATTGACTGATGGCGGGAGGAGTTGCTCCGCCTCAGTATCCGTACATGGTGCGGACCAGACATGCCAGCGTGCCCCACGGGAAAACCGGGATGCTAACACACGGCGCGTCGTGGGTACAACTTTGTCGGAGGCCAATGCAGCTGATTCTGGTGCAAAAGCGCGCTTTGAAAATGGCGTGTTTTGTCTCGATTAGAACGGTGCTCGGTCTTTTATTTTCAATGGGTTGCGACGATTTCTAATAATTTCGTGTCTCGATTAGAAATTGCCGCTCTGTGAGAGCCGTGAGCGCCTGTGGTGCCTCCTTTCGCCGATTTGTGGTGCTGCAGCCATTATTGCCGGTGGCAGGTTATCTGGGCATATCGCGCGAGTCAATGGAACTATGGATACATTTTGGGGGTAGTACGAGGTTCGGAGGACGGGAGTGCGGTGCGGTGGGCTTCATGCGGGTGGCTATGCATGGCGATTGCGGTACAAATTATTTTTATGCGCCGGGCCACAGCGGGCGCAGCTAGCGGCGCCCCTACGGGGAAACGGCAACGGCGACGGATTTATTCGTAGCGGAGGGCGATTACCGGGTCAACGCGCATGGCGCGGCGGGCTGGGATGTAGCCGGCTGCGACTGCTACGGCGGCTAGAGCTACGGCTACCGTGGTTAGCGTGATCGGGTCGTAGGCGGAGACGTCGAAGAGTAGATGGGCTACCAGGCGGGAGGCTGCCAGGGCGCAGGGGACGCCTAGAGCGAGGCCTGCGAGCGCCAGGCTGAGCGTTTCGCGAAGGACCATGCGCAGGATTGCAGCGCGAGAGGCGCCTAGCGCCATGCGGATGCCGATTTCGTTCCTGCGGCAGGCTACCGAGTAAGAAATCACGCCGAAGATTCCTGTCGCTGCTAGCACCAACGCCATCGCGGCGAACAGACTCAACAGAAGCGTGCGGAATTTTGATTGTCCCGTCGAGGCGTCGATAATTTCCGGCGCGAGCACTACGCCGGTGACCGGCAGATCTTTATCGATCTTGCGAACTACTTCGCGAATCGCGGCAGCCACGCTTGCAGGACGCAGCGAGCTTTTGACCATGAGATTCGCGCCCCAAAAAGGCGATTGCGCGTAAGGGACGTACATCATGGGTCCGGGATTCCGGCCCAGCGAGACGTTGCGCACATCGCCCACGATTCCCACGATCTGGCGCGAAACGGGGCCGTCGGGCGGCAGGCCGAAAACGATCCACTTTCCCAACGGATCTTGATTTGAGAAATAGAGGCGCGCGAGGCTCTGGCTGATCACCGTGACGCGCGGCGAGGAGAGAATGTCGCGACGGTCGAAGGCGCGGCCTGCCAGAAGCGGGATGTCCAACACGCGAAAATACTCCGGGCTGATGGAGACGTAATCGGCGGTGCGAGATGCGCCGGCGGAGATGGGCGGATTGCCCTCGATTTTGAATGCGAGATTCACCTGGCCGTCGGCGATAGGCCTGGGGACAACGATGGCGGAATTTTGCATTCCCGGTTGGGCCTGAACGTTTGCAAGCAGAGTGACGGCGAAGTCGGACCATTGCTGCTGCGTGGAATACTGGCTGCTGGGAAGATCGATGTTTGCTTGCATGGTGTGCTGAACGTTGAAGCCAGGATTGACGGATATGAGTTTGGCGAAGCTGCGCAGCAGAAGTCCGGCCGCGACGAGCAGAACCATGGCGAGGGCGATTTCCGCGGCGGCCAGGAAATTGCGCGCGCGGCGGCGAATGGCAAGATCGCCCGAGCGCGCGCCGCCTCCGCGCAGGTTCGACTGCAAATTGGCATTGGCGGCAAATATCGCGGGAGCCAAGCCGAAGGCACAGCTTGCCGCGAGCGAAAGAAGCAGCGCGAAGCCCAGGATGAAATGATCGACGCGAATTGCGTTTACGTGCGGAAAACCGTGCGGAAGCAAGGAGCTCAGTGCCTGGACGCCCCAGAAGGCGAGACCGATGCCAACGGCGCCGCCGAGCAAGCCGAGTACGGCAGTTTCGGTGAGCAGTTGCCGGACGATGCGATTCCGGCCGGCGCCGAGCGCGGTGCGCACTGCGATTTCGCGGGCGCGAGATGTGGCGCGGGTGAGCAGCAAGTTGGTAATATTGGCGCAGGCGATCAGAAGTACGAGGCCTACGGCGCCCAGCAGCACTAGCAGAGCGGACTTCACGTTGCCGACAAGCATCTGTTGCAACGGGGCCATGCGAATCTGCCAGCCTCGATTTTCGGTAGGGTATTGTGCCGCGAGCCGTGAGCCGAGGGCGTCGAGTTCTGCCTGCGCCTGGGCGATTGAGACGCCGGGCTTCAATCTCCCTGTGACGCGCAGCCAATGGCCGTCGCGACTGGGCATGAACGCGCCGAAAACCGGATCCTGGACCAGCGGAATCCAGATCTGGTCGGGCTCATTGAGAAGAGGAAAACGAAATGACGCCGGCATGATGCCGATGATGCTGAAGGAACGCTTGTCGAGCTCGATGGTGCTGCCGATGATTTGCGGATCGGCTGCGAAGGAATCGCGCCAGAGATTTTCGCTGAGAATGGCGACGGGCGGCGCGCCGAGTTTGCCGTCGCCGGGGTAGAAGGCGCGACCGGCGAATGGCTTTTCACCGAAGACGGAGAAAAGCTCGGGTGTGACGACCGACGCATTGACGACCGTCGGCTCGCCCCGGCCCGTGAGCGTGAGTTGATGGAATTGGGAGCCGGCCAACTCGATGAAGATCGAATTTTGCCGGCGCAGCTCGTCGAAATTGAGGAATGACCAGTCTGTCCCGTTTTCGCCCTCTTCCGGTTGCACTTGGAAAACAGTGAAGAGTTGCTGGGAATTTGCGTAGGGCAGCGGCTTCAGGAGCACGGCGTAAACGACGCTGAAGATGGCCGTGTTGGCGCCGATGCCGAGAGCGAGGGTGAGGACGGCGACGGCGGTGAAGCCGGGATTCTTGCGGAGCATGCGGAGGGCGAAGCGGGCGTCCTGCAGGAATGTTTCGAGGATCGGTAGGCCGTGGAGTTCGCGGTTGGTTTCCTGGAGTTGCGTTAGGCCGCCCAGGCGGATGCGCGCGGCGCGGCGGGCTTGTTCGGGGGCCATGCCGCGGCGGATGTTTTCGTCTGTGAGCATTTCTAGATGAGCTTCGAGTTCGTGCGCGAAGTCTTGATCGACCTGGCGGGGCGAAAGCCAGGCTCGGGTGCGGGAAGCGAGGGCTCGAAGCCAGGCGAGCATGGCGTTAGCCTCGCTCCGCGATGCGCAGCACGCGGCCGATTACGCCGGAGATTCGCGCCCAATTTTGGGCTTCGGTATTGAGCTGCTTACGTCCGGATTTGGTGAGGGAATAGAATTTGGCTTTTCTGTTGTTGTCCGAGGTGCCCCAGGCGCCGGAGATCCAGCCTTTGTGCATGAGGCGCACGAGAGAGGCGTAGATCGTGCCTTGGTTGATTTGCAGAGCGTCATCGCTGATTTGTTCGATGCGGCGGGCGATGCCGTAGCCGTGCAGCGGGCCCATGGCCTCGAGGGTCTTCAAGACCATAAGATCGAGAGTGCCCTGCAGGATTTCGGATTTGGCGGCGGGCACGCGGCCTCCTGTGGTGTGTCCACAGGAGTATGGCGGAGGACATGTGGGATGTCAACAGGGGAAACGCATGTTGGCCAGACTTCACTGAGTTGGTTGCTGCGTATGAGTGATAGTCTGGCGTTCGGTTTCGTTCGGGGCCGCACACCGGGAGGGTCTGAAGGCCCTCCCCTACGAAGATTGGCAATTGCGTCGTCTTACGGGACCCCGGATGTCGTGCCCGTCAAGGACACCTTTTGTGGGCTCGGCGTGGCCGAGTCAGAAACGGTAAGCGAACCCGTGAATTTCTCTTCCTTCTGTTCTTTGCGCGCGGGTCCGTCGAAGCTGAGCGTAATGGCGCAAGACTGGTGTGGCTTGAGAGTGCCAGGGCAGTTGTTCGTCTGCGAAAAGTAAGAACCGCTAACGCTGATCCCGTGCACTGTTAGTGTCGTCGTCCCTGAGTTCGTCAGAGTCGCCTTCTGCGGAGGCGTGCAACCGCCGCCGACCAAGCGATCCTCACAGGAAAAGTACATGCTGCCGGGTTTGAGCGTCGCCGTTGTGGCTGCAGGGGCGAACCCGCTTACAGAGATGCTCTGATTTTGCGGCATACCGTTACGAAGATGGCGGGCCGCCATTAACAGTCGAAATCGAATCATCATTTGGGCCGTGGACAACGTATTACGGCTCGCCGCCGCTGCCGGCACCTGGACAATCTGCGACGGCTGAATTTCAACCGTGTTCTCCGCATCTACCGAACTGTAGTCGCAGCCTGCGACCCCGGGGTGATTCTCGTCGCAGGGGATCAGCAGGAAAGCATGCTCGTTGCCGCTGGCGTCTACTCCAGTTCCGGCAATCTCGCCGCGCTCGTTGATCGCGTTGGCGGATTGCAGCGACAGCGTCGAATCCGAGGGAATCAGAGTATTGAGGTCGAAGAGCGAACCATCCTGCCACAGAATCGCGCGAACGGCGCCGGTGTCCGAATCGCACGTTGCAAGAGAACTGCCGACAATTTGCTCCCGGTCGTTGATCGCCCCGGCGAAGCTGCATACATCGTTGCCGACGGTTCCCAAATCCCTGAGGGTCTTCACATTCCTCCAAAGCGCGGCGTGGAAGAACGCGCCTCCCGGAAGGTAGGCGAATCCGACCGATTCTCCCCGCCCATTGAGCGCAAAGGCACCGGTGAAATCGCCACCAAGCGAGCCTTCCAGCTCGTGCATGACGCCGCGCTCCCACAGAAACGCGCTTGTCGTCGCGTCTCCCGTCCCGTTGGACGAGCCGACGATTTGCCCGCGCTGATTGATGGCGGCCGCAAGCGTGCACGTGCCGCCGAGCCCGCCGAGATCGGTCATGCCTTTCCCTTTTTCCCAAATGAAAGAATCGACCGCGACAGGAAAGCAGGCACCGGGCTGCGTCGAACCCGTGTAAGAGAATCCGATCACCTGCCCCGCGTCATTGATCATGGTCGCCTGTGCATCGGTCCCGCCAGGGAGCGTTCCGAGGTCTTGCATGCCATCGCGCTCGTCCCACAGGAAGGCGCGCATCTCATAGAGATACGGCGGCGGGAATCCGCCCCAGAGCCAGAATGGGCCAGGACCGATGGGAGTCGAGGTCTGATCCATGGAATTCACGTCCGGGACTGTATTGAGAGCCGCGCCCACCACCTGACCCGAGCTGTTTACGGAGTTGGCTTCACTTTGATATCCGCCCTCGGGCAATGTTCCGAGGTCGATAATTTTCTTCTCTTTCCATAACACCGCGCGCACCTGCGGCAGACCCGCAATAAAGGGATCCGTCTGTCCGTTTTCCGAAACCCCGGCGATCAGCCCGTTTGAGCTGCTCCACATCGGAACGCTGCTGCCTCCGCCGGGAATTGCGCCTAAGTCGGTCATAACACCCTTGCCGTCACTGATAAACGTATGGACTACGTCGCAGTCCCAAAAGCAATCGTTTGGAAATGGATCGGGCGTGCCCGTATCTGCAAATCCAACTGCTGTACCCTCAGAGCTCAGCACCGATGAGCCCGCAGACTCGCCGCCACTTCCCGGGACGAAGTAACTCTGCGGCCCGCCGAAAGTGCTGCCCAAGTCCACGAGTTGATAATGATGGTGTCCGTTGGTGGCGTTGGCAGAGCTGTAGGGCACTGTTGCCACTGCGGAGGGTTCGGCAATCTGAATCGTATAATTTTGGCTGGCGTTCGCTGGCGGCACTGCGGAGTCGGTTACGGTCACGATTACATCGTAAGTTCCTGCGGCCGCCGGGCTGCCCTCAATGCCAGTCGCCGACATACAGCAGCCACCGTTCCCATCGAAGGTTGATACCGAACCGATCGTCAATCCCGGCGGCGATGACGAGTCTGCCGCAGGCGTCCAACTCCAATTGTATGGCGACGTGCCATTTGCCGCGGCGAGTGGGAAACCATGTAAAGTGATGCGGCACTCCGTGCCGAGCCCCGTAATAATTATACAGATACAGTTGGGTGAACCCTCGGTGCACGTGGGGCCGCGGCGGGCGTCGTAATTGACTCCGACTGTTCCGTTGGGAGGGGCGCCGGAGCTGATCGCCAGTGCGGGGCTGCTGACCTCGATCGAGTTTGAGATACCGGTGATTGACGGCGCGGCGGTGTCGGTCGCGGTAATCGTCTGCATACCGGACGTATTCAACGTGGCTGAGAAGGTGCGGGTGCCGTTGGCCAGCGTGGAGTTGGCGGGAAGCACTGCTTGAGGGTCCGTGCTGGTGAAGTGCACGGTTCCCGAATATGTTGTGTCGACGCTATTCGCTGCGTCCAGTGCGTTCACGGTGAAGCTAATCGGCGCGCCGGTATTTGAAGTCGCCGCAGCAGTGACCGAAAAGTGCGTGGCAGCCGATTGGGAACCACCGCCGCCCCCGCCGTTGCTACCGCTGCCCGCCGCGCCGCCGCCGCAGGCGTTGCACATGCAGATGCCAAGAATGGTGACGAAAAGCAGCGCATTTAGCTTCATGCGGCCTCCTGGGCTCGCGGGGACCTGGATCGGTGACGCATCGCTAACGCTTGTGCGGTACTCCGTGACCGCGATTTCAGCATTCGGTTTGGCGAAATTAGTGAAGCGACCCGAGAATGGCAATGACAGGGAGTCTCAGAATTATCTCAGAGCGATGTCAGAGCGCATCTTCCTGACACTTATAGGCTTTACAAGGGTAGGGGACCTTTGGAGCGAGCACTCTTAGGGCTTCTAGATAAACATAATGGTACAATTCCACCCAATATAACGAGGTTTCTGATGGCTTCGCCAGCCCATCCGCCGCCGGTGATTTGTTTCGGCCCATTCGAACTGGACGCCGCGAGCGGGGAGCTGCGCAAAGCCGATATCCCCCTGAAAATTCATCCGCAGCCTTTCCGGGTGTTGCTGCTCCTTGCAGAACGGCCCAGGCGAGTGGTCACCCGAGATGAAATCCAGCGCTGCCTGTGGGGCGAGAACACCTTTGTGGACTACGAGCGCGGCATTAACTCCTGCGTGAACCAAATTCGCGCCGTGCTCGGAGACGATCCGGAACGACCACGGTTCATCGAGACGCTGCCCCGCCGCGGGTACCGCTTCATTGCTCCAGTGACCACGAAGATCGGTCTCGAGCCAGCCTCTAACCACGGATCAGCCGCAAGCATTGCAGCGCCGCAACCAAGTCAGAGCGAAATGGCGTCGTTCGTTCGAAGTGCCCCGGCTTTACACGTGGTTACCGATCAAGACGCGGCAACACATTTCCCAAATTCGACGCAGAAGCAAGTGCTCGGAGTCGCCGGGAGTCTCGCACTCCTGTTGATTGTGGGCGCCGCGTGGTGGCTCATCAGGCGCCACGCCCCGACGCCGCTCAGCCTCCCGGATCTGAAACAGCTCCAACTGACCGCTAACTCGAGCGAGAACGCGATAACCGGAGGCGCCATTTCGCCCGACGGCAAGTATTTGGCCTACGCCGACACGACTGGAATTCACATCAAGCTCATAAAGACCGGCGACACGCATGATGTTCCGCAGCCCGAAAGTTTGAAGGGACTGCAAGTGAGCTGGAGCATCGCGCCCAACTGGGCGCTTGAGGGCGCGAGAATCATCGCCACTGCGAGCGTGCCCGGACGGGCTCCGAGCATTTGGAGTGTCCCGGTAATCGGCGGAGCCCCGCGCAAGATTCGTGACGATGCCACCGCGACGGGCGTCACGCGCGACGGTTCGTTGGTGGCTTTTACGACCAGAGCCAGCGAGATTGGTGGTGACCGTGAAATTTGGATGGTGACGTCCGATGGAGAGAATGCGCAGAAGCTTTACGAAAGTGACGACAACACTGATTTCATGGGCGCCGAGTGGTCCCCCGATGGGCAGCGATTGGCCTACCTGTGGCACCATGAGGTGGCGAAAACGGTTCAATTTTCCCTCGACAACCGCGACTTGCGCGGCGGCCTGGAGGCCCGAGTCCTGCCCGCCTGGGTATGGGACTGGAACTGGTCGCCGGATGGGCGGCTGATCTACTCCCTGGATGACCCCGGCCCGATAGGTGAGAGTTGCAGCTTCTGGGGAGTGCGACTGGATGCGCGGAGTGGCAAAGCCCTGGAAGCGCCGCAGCGATTGACGCGCTGGGCCGGCGTGTGCATGGACAGTCTGAGCATGACGGAGGATGGCAGGAAGCTCGCGTTTCGCAAGTGGTCGTGGCAAGGCGATGTGTATGTCGCGGACATGGAAGGCAGCCGCCACATCTCCACACCGCAACGCCTTACGCTAAATGAGGGCCGGAGCTATCCCGCGGCATGGACACCGGACAGCAAGGCGGTAGTCTTCGGAGCGTATCGCGATGGCCAGTGGGGCCTTTTCAAGCAGGTTGTAGGTACGGAGAAGGTTGAGTTTCTCGCCACGGTGGCGGACTCGAAGCATTTGACCGACTACGGCTTGGACGACATTTGGAGCGCGGGCGCGTGCGTGAGCCCGGATGGGGCCTGGATACTTTTCTTGAGCGCTCCTCCAGAGATCGCGTCCTATGCTTCCACTTTGACGCCGACACGAGTGATGCGCGCTCCGATGGCAGGAGGCGCCACTGAGTTGGTGATGACAGCGCAGACTTACGAAGGTCTTGCATGCGCGCGGTCACCGGCGAAGCTGTGCGCAGTGGGAGAGGAATCTTCGGATCGGAAGCAGATGGTGTTCACTGCCTTCGACCCGCTAAAAGGACGCGGGCGCGAGATAGCGCGGTTTGACACCGATCCCGTCGCGCGCTACCCGAACGACTATCTCTGGAATCTTTCTCCCGATGGCGCCACCATCGCAATTTTCCAACGCTCGGGACCGGCGATCCATCTTCTGTCGTTGAAGAATCACGCTTCGCGGGTACTCGCGGTGAAGGGCTGGAACAATTTCCAGACCTTGAACTGGGAGGCGGACGGGAAGGCGCTGATCGTCGCGAGCGCGACCGGTGACGGTGCTGCTCTGCTCGAAGTCGATTTGCAAGGCAAAGCGTACGTTCTGTGGGAACAGAGAGGAGATCTCGAGCCGAACAACGCGGTACTTTCCGCGCCGTGGGGGTTGCCCTCGCCCGACGGCCGGCACTTGGCGATTTACGCGGCACACCTGAGCGGCAACATGTGGATGATGGAGAACTTCTAGGGCCGCGGGCTGCGAACAATGCGATTACGGAGTGTGATGCGGGGCGGATTTGGCAGCTACTTCTTGGCGGATTAGGGCGCGCTGTAACGCTACTGAGGCGCGCTGCCAATCTAACTCGTTGGAACCGGATTTTGCCAGGCGCTCATGGGCGCGTTCGGCGGCGGATTGGGCGCGGGCTCGGTCGATTTCTTCGGCGCGCTCGGAAAATTCGGCCAGGACGATTACTCGTTCTCCTAGAACTTCGGCGAAGCCTTCGATCACCGTCAGATAATGCGTTTGGCCGGACTGGTTGTAGCTCAGCGCGCCGATTCCTAGCTCGGTGATTAGCGGGGCGTGGCCTGGGAGGACGCCTAAGTAGCCGTCCTTGCCGGGGATTTCGATGGAATCTACCGCGGCGCTTAGAACGCGGCGCGCTGGGGTGACTACCTCGAGTTGGATTTGGGCAGGCGGCATTTTTTAGGCGTTGGCGGCCATTTTTTCTGCGTTGGCGCGGACTTCCTCGATGGTACCTTGCATGTAGAAGGCTTGCTCGGGGAGATCGTCGTGTTTGCCATCGACAATTTCCTTGAAGCCACGGACGGTGTCTTCGATCTTCACGTACTTCCCGTCCAGACCGGTGAACTGCTCGGCCACGAACATGGGTTGCGAGAGGAAGCGCTCGATTTTGCGGGCGCGGGCGACGGTTTGCTTGTCTTCGTCGGAGAGTTCTTCGATGCCGAGGATGGCGATGATGTCCTGGAGATCCTTGTAGCGTTGGAGGATGGATTTCACCGAGCGCGCGACGTTGTAATGCTCCTGGCCGACTACGCGGGGATCGAGAATGCGCGAGAAGCTGGCCAGAGGATCTACGGCTGGGTAGATGCCGCGCTCGACGATTTGGCGGCTGAGGTTGGTGGTGGCATCGAGGTGCGCGAAAGTGGCGGCGGGAGCTGGGTCGGTGTAATCGTCGGCGGGAACGTAAATCGCTTGCACCGAGGTGACCGAGCCTTTTTTCGTGGAGGTGATGCGCTCCTGGAGCTCGCCGATTTCGGTGTTCAGGTTGGGTTGATAGCCTACGGCGCTGGGCATGCGGCCTAGCAACGCGCTGACTTCGGAACCGGCCTGGACGAAACGGAAAATATTGTCGATGAAGAGGAGAACGTCGAGGCCTTCTTCGTCGCGGAAATATTCGGCTACTGTGAGGCCCGTCAGGCCTACGCGGAGGCGGGCGCCGGGCGGTTCGGTCATCTGGCCGTAGATCAAGGCGCAGCGGGATTTTCCTGGATCGCCGGGAACGATTACTTTCGATTCCTGCATTTCGAGCCAGAGGTCGTTGCCTTCGCGGGTGCGTTCGCCTACGCCGGCGAAGACGGAGACGCCGCCGTGCTGCATGGCGACGTTGTGGATGAGCTCTTGAATGAGCACGGTCTTGCCGACGCCGGCGCCGCCGAAGAGGCCGATCTTGCCGCCTTTGAGGTAGGGCTCCATGAGATCGACGACCTTGATGCCGGTCTCGAACATTTCTAGAGTGGTGGATTGATCTTCGAGAGACGGAGCGGGGCGATGAATTTGATAGCGCTGCTTGGCTTTCACGGGGCCTAGGCCGTCTACGGGCTCGCCGAGGACGTTGAGAACGCGGCCGAGAGTTTCGCGGCCTACCGGAACCGAGATTCCTTCTCCCAGGTTTTCGGCCTTCATGCCGCGGACTAGACCCTCGGTTGGCTTCATGGAGACGCAGCGGACGCGGCCTTCGCCGAGGTGCTGCTCGACTTCGCAGATGAGGTCAATCGGGTCGCGCGAGTCGAAGCCTTCGCTGGTGATGCGGACGGCGTTGTAGATGGAGGGCAAGTGGTGTTCGGGGAATTCGACGTCGACGACGGGCCCGATCACCTGCACTACGCGTCCGATGGAGTGTTCGTGTTTTTCCATTCGTGGCTCCTGAGCCTATTTGAACTTTTTCGGATGCCGGTCCCGCATGCGGGACCGGCGCTACAAAAACCTAACCTACGGCGCTGGCGGCGCCGCTTACGATTTCGATTAGCTCGCGTGTTATGCCTGCCTGGCGAATCTTGTTCATATCTAGCGTCAGCTCATCGATCAGCTCGGATGCGTTGATTGTGGCTGAATCCATAGCCGCCATGCGCGCGCCGTGTTCTGCGGCGGAGGATTCGAGCAGGATACGGAAGATTTCCGTGTCCACGTAGCGCAGGACCAGCGCTTTGAAAAGCTCGGCGCGCGGCTGCTCGTAAATGTAATCGACGAGAGATTCGGTTGGTTCGGGCTGGTGCGGCTGGCCGATGACTGCCGGATCGATGGGCAGCAGCTTTTCGGCGCAGAGGCGCTGGACGATTACGCTCTTGAATTCGTTGTAGATCATGTAGACGGCGTCCACTTCCTGTGCGGCGTAGAGTTCGATGATGCGGGCGCCGATTTCTTTGGCGTGGCGAAACTCGACGTTGAGGGAGACGTTCAGGAATTCGCCGACGAGATTGTAGTGGCGCTTGCGGAGGACGTCGCGGCCTTTGCGGCCTACGGCGAGGACCTGGATTTTCTGCGCGGCGTGATCACGGAGGAAATGCAGGGCGTGGCGGATGACGTTGGCGTTGAAGGGGCCGGCGAGGCCGCGATCGCCGGTGAGCAGGACGACTAGGATTTTCTCTTCGGGGCGGCGCTCGAGGAGCGGATGCGTGGCGGGATCTTCCATGCGGGCCACGGCGGAGCGCAGCACGCGGAGGATTTCGCGGGCGTAGGGGCGCGCGGCGGTGACGCCTTCTTGCGCTTTGCGCAGGCGGGCGGCGGCAATGAATTTCATCGCGCGGGTGATCTGCTGCGTGTTTTTCACGGAGCGGATGCGGCGGCGGAAGTCGATTAGAGTGGGCATGATCTTCTAGAGCGAAGAAACCGCAGATCCCTCACTTCGTTCGGGATGACAACGTTTTCTGTTTGACCGTGTCTTCGAGACTACGACGTGTCCCCCCTCAGTTCGCGGCGGCTGGTGCGGCGGCCGCGGCGGTTGTTGTGGTGAAGCGCTCCTTGAATGCGTCCAGAGCTTCTATCATTTCGGCGCGCAGGGCATCGTCTATGGCTTTTTTCTCGGCTAGCTTGCGCAGCGTTGGGCCGTAGTTTGTGTCCAGAAATGCCAGGAGCTCCGTTTCGTAGCGGCGGCATTCGGCGACTTCTAGTTTGTCGAGATAGCCATTCGTGCCGGCGAAAATTACGAAGACTTGCTTTTCGACGGAGAGCGGCTGGTATTGATCCTGTTTCAGCAATTCGGTGAGGCGAGCGCCGCGGATTAGCTGGGCTTGCGTGGCTTTGTCGAGTTGCTCGGTGCCAAACTGGGCGAAGGCGGCGAGATCGCGATACTGGGCCAAGTCGAGGCGCATGCGGCCTGCTACCTGGCGCATCGCCTTAATCTGCGCGTTGCCGCCCACGCGGCTTACGGAGATGCCGACGTTCATGGCGGGGCGGATGCCGCCGTTGAATAAGTCGGCTTCCAGATAAATTTGCCCGTCGGTGATGGAAATTACGTTTGTGGGAATGTAAGCAGAGACGTCGCCAGCCTGCGTTTCGATCACCGGCAGTGAAGTGAGCGAGCCGGCGCCGAGTTGATCGTTGAGCTTTGCGGCGCGCTCGAGCAGGCGCGAGTGCAGGAAGAAAACGTCGCCGGGGAAAGCTTCGCGGCCCGGTGGGCGGCGTAGCAGGAGCGAGATTTCGCGATAGGCTTGCGCGTGCTTGGAGAGATCGTCGTAGAAAGTTACGGCGTGGCGCTTGGAATCGCGGAAATATTCTCCCATGGCGCAGGCGGCGAAGGGGGCTAGGTATTGCATGGTGGCCGGCTCAGCGGCGGAGGCGGCTACTACGATTGTGAAGTCCATGGCGCCGGCATCAGTGAGGATTTTCACAACTTGAGCGATCGTCGAGCGCTTCTGGCCGATGGCGCAGTAAATGCAAATCAGTTCGCCGCCGCGTTGATTGATGATGGAGTCGAGGATGATGGCGGTCTTGCCGGTCTGGCGGTCGCCGATGATTAATTCGCGCTGGCCGCGGCCGATGGGAATCATCGAGTCAATGGCCTTGATGCCGGTTTGCAGCGGCTCGCGGACGGGCTGGCGATCGACGACGCCGGGAGCGAGGCGCTCGACCGGATTGCGCTGCTCGGTCATGATCGGGCCCTTGCCATCGAGAGGCTCGCCGAGAGGATTTACAACGCGGCCGACGAGGGCTTCGCCGACAGGCACGGACATGATGTTGCTGGTGCGCTTGACCGTGTCGCCTTCCTTGATTTCGGAGTATTCGCCGAGGAGCACGGTGCCGACCTGATCTTCTTCGAGGTTGAGCGCGATGCCGGTGACGCCGTGCGGGAAAGTGAGCATTTCGCCGGCCATGACTTTATCGAGGCCGTGGACGCGCGCGATGCCGTCGCCGACGGAGATGACCGAGCCGACTTCTTCTACGGCGACCGTTTGCTGATAATTCTCGATCTGCTCGCGGATAATTTTTGTGATTTCGTCAGCTTTGATGCTCGCCATTCGTGCTCCTGTCGCGATTCAGAGAAAAGCTGGTGATCAAATTCTAAAGCTTTCTGCTTCGAGTTGCGCGCGCAAGCGATTGAGCTGCTCGCGGATCGATCCATCGTAGATGGTCGAGCCGATTTGCACCACAGCGCCGCCGAGTAACGCGGCGTTGAGAGCGAATTGGGCTTCGATGCGCTTGCCGGTCATGCGTTCGAGGGCTGCGACGATTTCTTTCTTTTCCGAGGCGGATAGTTCGCGAGCGGAGGTGACCGCCGCTTCGGCGATGCCTGCGCGGGTATTAAGCTCGGCGTCGAAAGCGGCGCTGATCTCGGGAAGCGATTCGACCCGGCGATGATCCACGAGGATGTAAATAAAATTGCGAATCGCTTCGCCGATGCCAATGCGCGCGGCGAGCTTATCGAGCACTTCGTGCTTGCCTTCGCGCGTGACGGCCGGAGTGTGCAGGAATTCGCGCAGCTCGGGGGACGAAGCGAAGGCATCGGCAAAAATGGCGAGTTCACGGCGATAGGCGTCGGCGCTTTTGCGCTCGACGGCCACGTCGGCAAGAGCGACGGCGTAGCGGTGGGCGATGACGCTCAATTGACGCTCCGGGAAAGATCGGCGACGAACCCGCTGACGATGCCGGAATCGGCGCGTGGAGTGATTTGCTCGCGGAGGAGAACTTCGGCGCGTTCGACAGCGAGGCGGGCGGCGAGAGATTTTAGAGTGAGCACGGCGGCGCGTTCCGCGGCGGCGATTTCGATGTCGGCGGCGCGCTCGACTTTCGCAGCTTCTTCGCGAGTCAGGGCTTTGATGCGCTCGCGGTCGGCTTCAGCGTCGCGGCGCGCCTGCGCTTTCAGTTCGGCGATTTCGGTATCGAGATTGGCGAGGCGGGCTTCGGCGTCGCGCTTCTTTTTTTCAGCTTCTTCGCGGGCGCGCGTGCCTTCCGCCACGGCGGCCTGGATGGATTCGGACCGGGCGCGGAAATACGGGCCGGCCTTCGAGAAGGCCCAGAAGATGGCGGCGAAGACGATGGCGAAATTGAGCCAGCGGAAAATCCAGCCGGGCGTGGAGGTTGCGGGGCCCTCTTCCTGGGCGAAGGCGGGCGCCGCGAACACGAGTACCGCAAAAATCAGCGCGGCGATGCTCGCAATGCGCGGATAACGGAGAATTGCCCGATTCAACGGCTGCCTCCTGCGGAGGGGGCGGTGCGCTCGAGAATCATCTTGGAGATTTGGCCGGCGAGAGCGGGCGTTTGCCTTTCGATTTCGGCGCGGGCCGTAGCGGATTCAGCCTCGATGCGCTGCTTGGCTTCTTGCACCATTTCCTGAGTGCGGGCGCGCAGGGCGCGGAGAAGCTTCGCGCGTTCGTCGAGGACGGCCTGGCGGGCGGATTCTTGCTCGGAATAGACTTCGGCGCGGGCTTTCTTCAGAGCGTCGTGATAACGGTCCATTTCATCGCGGGCCGCGGCTTGCGCGGCGGCGGCTTCGGCTTTGGCGCCGTCGATGCGGCGGGCGCGCTCGTCCATGGCGCGCTGAAGCGGGCCGAAGAAAGTGGAACGCATGACGAGATAAAAGATAAAAACGATTACGACGGTTGGGAGGGCTTGGAGAACCAGGTCTTCGAGTTGGCGAACCATTTCCATTTTCTGCAAACTGCTGCGCTGCTCAGCTCCTGGATTATGCGACTGATCGAGCGCAGGGTGCGCTCAGGACACAAAAATAACAAGCTGCAAAGCTGGTGATTATCGCATCCGCGGTGTGCGGCGTCAACGCCGGGATGACGATCGAGTTGCCGGGAAATCCCGCTCGACAGGATGCGGCGTGCGGGATATTATCCCGCGCATGAGAATCTCTGCGCGAAACCGGCTGGTGGGCACGATTATTGAAGTGAAGCTTGGCGACATCATGGCGCATATCACCGTGAAAGTGGGCGAGCATTTGGTGGAGGCGGTGATTACGCGGCGCAGCGTGGAAGAAATGAATTTGGCGGTGGGCGATGTGGTGGCGGCGGTGATTAAGTCGACGGAAGTGATGGTGGAGAAGGCTTAGACAGGACCGGCTCCTTCCCGGGTTTTGGACCTTCCCGAAGTGAAAAAATTCCCTTTCTATCCGATGGTGACGCTACGGCGAGCCTTGGTAGCGCCCGCGCCTCCGTCGGCATCCGACGATCTCAACCCTGCTATGTGCAACTATCACGCGCGGACGACGCAGCCCAACCGACGCCATTTATTTACCGTCGAGCTCCGCGCACAAACGCGGCTTTTGCCGACGCTTCTGCTCGTAAGATGCCGGCGGGGACGCCGGCGCTACCTATGCTGGGCCAGCGCCTGATACAATCTGCGCGTTCACAGCGCGCTTTTGCGACCCTGTGCGTTCACTCCTAAGGAGCTCTCTATGTCCGCATTTTCTGGTGTCGATTTTCTCGAGTTCGATTCCCTGTTGAGCGATGAGGAGAAGCTGGCGCGGCAGACGGCGCGGCAGTTTGTTGACGCTGAGATCATCCCGATCATTGAGGAGTGCAATCGCGAGGGGAAATTCCCGATGCAGCTCGTGCCGCAACTGGGCGACCTGGGATTTTTTGGGTCCAACTTGACGGGGTATGGTTGCGCGCAGATGTCGAATGTCGAGTATGGCTTGGTGATGCAGGAATTGGAGCGCGGGGATTCGGGGCTGCGCAGTTTCGTGTCGGTGCAATCGGGGTTGGTGATGTACCCAATTCATGCGTTCGGCTCGGACGCGCAGAAGGATAAATGGCTGCCGCTTTTGCAGCAGGGGAAGGCGATCGGGAGTTTTGGGTTGACGGAGCCGCAGTTCGGGTCGAACCCCGGCGGGATGCTGACGCGGGCGGTGAAGAAGGGAGACAGCTACATTTTGAACGGCGAGAAGATGTGGATTACCAGCGGATCGATCGCCGATGTGTCGGTGGTATGGGCGAAAGGCGAGGACGAAAAGGTTCGCGGATTTCTCATCGAGAAAGGGACGCCGGGATTTAAGGCTTTTGATGTGCACGGGAAATGGTCGCTGCGGGCTTCGGTGACTTCGGGGCTGTCGATGTCGGATTGCAAAATTCCCGCGGAGAATTTGCTGCCGGGAGTGGTGGGAATGCGCGGACCGCTTTCGTGCTTGGATCAGGCGCGCTACGGAATCGGCTGGGGCGCGATCGGGGCGGCGATGTCGTGTTATGACACGGCCCTGCGTTATGCGAAGGAACGGAAGCAATTCGGGAATAAGCCGATTGCTTCGCACCAACTCGTGCAGGAAAAGCTGGTTTGGATGATCACCGAGATCACGAAAGGGCAATTTCTGGCGCTGCAGGTGGGAAAATTGAAGGATCAGAAGCGCGTGCATCCTTCTCAGATCTCAATGCTGAAAATGAATAACGTGTGGATGGCGTTGGAGACGGCGCGCCTGGCGCGGGATGTGCTCGGTGCGAATGGAATCGTGGACGATTATCCGGTCATGCGCCACATGAACAATCTCGAGTCGGTTTTCACCTACGAAGGAACGAACGATATCCACAAGCTGATCATCGGCGAGAGGATTACGGGAATTCCGGCGTATTTCTGAGGTAGCGAGCAATGCGGCGGGTGCGCAGGCTGAAGTCTGTCTTTTACATCTTCGCTGCGATCGCGTTGCTTATTTCCCTTCCCTCCCGAGCGGCATTCGCGCAGCAGCCGAAGCCGGAATCTTCGAAGCAAACTCCCAAAGACCAAGAAAAAGCCAAGGCGACGGAAGCAGATGAGCCGGCGGCCCCTGCCGACGTGCCCGCGAAACCGAAAGTCCGCACGATCACTGCTTTCTTGAAGGTCGACCGATCCACTTACCTACAGCAGATCCAAGATACCGTAGATTTTCTGAATAAGGCCAAGGCTGCATTCGAAAAGGCTGGATTCGAAGTTCAAACGCTGCGGATTGCCACGCAGCCGTTTCCAGAATACACGCGCGATCTGCCGGCGGAGGATGCCTTTAAGTTTCTGCGCGAACTGGATCATCTCGCTGGCAAGGACGGCTTTCTCATTTCGGTGGGTCCCGCGATGCAGCACGTGGGAGATGACGCGCAGGAGGCCGCGTTGCTGGCGAACGCGCTCGCGCCGGCCGAAAACATGAATGGCAGCGTCGCGATCGCCGGGGAGGATGGAATTCACTGGGATGCTATCGGCGCTGCCGCGGGAGTGATCGCATTTCTGGCGCAACATTCGCCGCGCAGCCAAGGCAATTTTAGCTTCGCGGCGATTTCTATGGTTCCTCCAGGGACGCCGTTTTTTCCCGCGGGATTTAACTCCGGCAACGAACATCAATTCGCGATCGGATTGCAATCGGCGAACGTGATCGCGGAAGCGCTTGCGGGGAAGAAAAATCCCGCCGATGCGGAGAACGCGATTCGCGAGAAGCTGGGCGCGTTTGCGGTGCAAATCGAACAAGTCGGTAAAGACGTGGCGAAGGAGACCAGTTGGATCTACGAGGGCATCGATCTTTCACCTGCGCCGCTGAAGCGCGATTCGATCGGCGCGGCGATTGAATCGTACACGGGAGGGTGGATCGGTTCGAGCGGGACGCTGGCGGCTGCGGCGATGATTACGCGCGCGATTCAATCTATACCGGTCACGCGCGTCGGGTATTCCGGATTGATGCTGCCGGTGCTGGAAGATTCGGTGATCGCGCGGCGCTGGAGCGAAGGCTCGATCAGCATTGACGGCTTGCTTGCGTATTCTTCGGTGTGCGGAACGGGGCTTGATACGATTCCGCTGCCGGGGCGCGTATCGCCAGAGCAATTGATAAAGATTCTCGGCGACGTGGCCAGCCTCTCGGTGAAATGGAGGAAGCCCCTTTCGGCGCGGCTGCTGCCGATTGCGGGAAAAGATGCGGGCGACCGGACGGATTTCGACAATCCGCGGCTGGTGAATGTTCTGCTGCGGCCGCTGCCCTGAGCGGCGTAGATTCAGCGCACAATCGCGGACAATTTGATTATGATTAGCCGCCAAGTAGCGCCGGCGTCCCCGCCGGCATCTTACGAGCGCATTTTTTGGTAACGGCGGTCGATTTGCGCGGCGCGTGATGCACGAAAAAAGCGGCATTGAATTTCTCGGGTGGTCCGCGCGTGTTGGCTGCCTTTGGCGAGACGGTGGTCGTAAGATGCCGGCGGGGACGCCGACGCTACTTGGCGGCCGAAAGTTTAATTTCAGGAGAGCACATGGAACGGGCGCTCAGTCTTGAATTTCTTCGCGTGGTGGAACAGGCGGCTATCGCTTCGGCGCGCACGATGGGCCTGGGCGACGCGCACAAAGCCGACGACGTCGCGGTGCAGGCGATGCGGCATGAGATGGAAGACGTGCGCATGGACGGGACGATCGTGATCGGCGAAGGCGAGCGCGATGAAGCGCCGATGCTTTTCATCGGCGAGAAAGTGGGCATCGCGGCGCGCGACAGGAACGGACTTTATCCGCAGGTGGATATCGCCGTCGATCCGCTCGAGGGCACCAATCTCTGCGCCACGGGCGCGCCGAATTCGATCACCGTGCTTGCGGCGAGCGAAAAAGGGGGTTTGCTGCACGCGCCCGATCTTTACATGGAGAAAATTATCGTCGGGCCATCGTGCAAGGGCGCCGTGGATTTGGATGCGCCGGTGGCGGACAACTTGAAAGCGATTGCGAAGCGGTTGGATCGCGACATCGAGGATTTGGTGGTGATTGTTCTCGACCGCGAGCGGCACCAGAAGCTGATCGCGGATATTCGCGCCACCGGCGCACGCATCCGCTTGATCGGCGATGGCGATCTTTCGGCCGGGATCGCCGCGACTGTGCTCGGCACGGGCGTGCATGCGGTAATGGGAACGGGCGGCGCGCCGGAAGGTGTGCTCACAGCGGCGGCGCTGCGTTGCTTGAACGGCCAGATTCTGGCGCGGTTGGTGGTGAGCAAGCCGGAGCACGACGAGCGGCTGGCGAAAATGGGCATCAAAGATAAAAAGCGCATCTATGACACGGATGACCTCGCGCCGGGCAAACGAATCATCTTCGCGTGCACCGGAGTGACCGAGGGCAGCTTGCTGCGCGGCGTGAGATTCTTCGGCGAAGGCGTGCGCACGCACTCGTTGATTCTTACTCTTGAAGAGCGCGAAGTGCGCTTTGTCGATTCCGTGCATCTCGAGAAACGGCCGGACGTGAAGGTGAGATTCGCCTGATAGTCCGCGCGCCCACGCGGAACATTCCGGCGGGTGCGCGCGTATCAATTGGCAGAATTAAGGGAGAGGTGCGAGATGGCAGCTTCGCCGATGCCGCCGCCGCAAAAAAGTTCGAGCAATGTAATCTGGTGGGTGCTGGGAATTATCGGCGCCTGCATCACGCTGGTGATTATCGCAGGGCTCGTTGTGATTTCGGTGCTGGTGCATAAAGTGCGCGTCAACGCACGGGATAATAAGGTGGAGATTGAAACGCCGGTGGGCAGCCTGAAGGTGAATCAAGACAACGAGCACACGACGGGATTGCCGGTGTATCCCGGCGCGACGCTGGAAAAGTCGCAAGGCGTCAATTTTGATGTCGAGGCGAACGGCAAATCCGCGGGGCTTGCGATCGAGAAATACACTTCGGACGATCCGCGCGAAAAGGTGCAGGATTGGTATGCGTCGAAGCTAGGCGCTGAGTTCAAGCTGCAAGTCGCCAACCCGGGCGGCAACGATCAAATCCAGGGACTGCCAATCAATGTAAAGACCACAGATGTGTCCTTTGTGGATGATCGCGGAAACGGAGCGCGCGTCGTGGCTTTGGCGCGACACGGCGACGGGACGGAAATTACGTTGGTTCGCGCGGGAAAGAAGGAACCGCAGTAGAAAAATCGCGGTGATTCGACGCATTGAGTCCGCGGATCACTCCGGCCCTTGCCGACGTTTGCGGTCGTAAGATGCCGGCGGGGACGCCGGCGCTACTTAAACCGGCGGCACAGAAAAATCGGCCCGGGAGCCTTGGTTTGGCTCTCCGGGCCGTTTGATTTTCTGCGCCCTCCGACAGGGCTAATGCTTATCTGTGAATCGCCGTGGCAGAGTGGCCGGGATGACGCCTCGGCATCTGCGACATCCGCTCCGATTGCGGGGCCGCGGGCCGCAGCGGCGGTGCCTGCACGGAATTCGTGCTGACGTGGTCGCTGATGGCCTGCAGCCTCTTCAGAATGGATTGCCACTGCGCCCAATCGAGCTGGCGCAGGAACGGCCGAAGACCCTGAATGAAGGGATCCTCGAGAACCGTTTCGCCGTTCGATTCGGGAACGAAGAAGCGATTCAGGCCCACGCCGAGAGCTTCGGCAATCTTTTCGAGCGTGCCGAGGCTGGGCGTCATCTGGCCACTCTCAATGCGAGAGAGATACGAACGCGAAACACGAGAGCGGGCTTGGAGCTGGCTCTGCGTCATGCCGCGGGATTCCCGCAACTGACGGATCCGTTGCCCGATGTTCTCGACCGTTTCGCGATTCGGCCAGTTTTCGAAGAGCTGGCGATCGTCACCCGGCAAATCCTGCGGCGAAGGCGTCGGAATAACAAACGTCACCTTCGGCGGCAGGAGTCGCAGACAACGGCGACAATTGCCCGTGCGCGTGCGGTATTGAACTAACCCACAGACCTGACAGCGGATGACTTCCCGATCCATCATTTCCGTGCTTGTTGCACTGACGTTCTTTTCCGACACCGATTTCCTCGCAGACTATTCGGCCGCTGCGGAAGGGAGGGACTGCTAGCTGGGGAAGGCAGACAACTGGCGCGGCCGAGACTTTTCCACAGCCTGACACTTTTTGTCAAGAAGTTTCTTAATCGGCCTCCCGAGCAAGAAGGTTTAGCGCAACCCAACGTAAATCATGGGAGCAATTTTTCTTCCGTAGAAACGGACGCAGGCAGGTTTTTCGCAGAAAAATGGAGCAATTCTACTGATTTCGGCAGAAGTAGCCTCGGACTTAAGGGCGAAGCCGAACTTGCGCGCACAGTGCCGTCAGATTTCCACAGCCCTGTTGAAAACATGCGCGCGGCGTCGTAACGCCGGCTGGCAGCTGACGCTACGGGGTGACGACCGGCAATTCAATGAAGCTGCTTTGGTCCGGCGTGTGGTAAATGCGCTGCGTGGCCTTGTGGAAATCTTCCGGCTTCGCCCAGAAAATATTCGGGACGAACGTTTGCGGGTTGCGGTCGTAGAGCGGGAACCAGCTCGATTGGATTTGGACCATGATTCTATGGCCGGGTAGGAAGACGTGATTCGCTGTCGGCATGGTGAAGCGGTACAGCAGCGGCTTATCGGCGGTGATCGCTTTCGGAGTCTCAAAACTTTCGCGATAGCGGCCGCGGAAAATATCGGCCGAGATCATCAGTTGGAATCCGCCCATCGCTGGTTGTGTCGCCACTTCATCGGGATAGACATCAATGACTTTGACCACCCAATCGGAATCCGTCCCGCTGGTCGAGGCGATCAAATTGGCGATGGGTTGGCCGCTGATTTTGACCGGCGCGGTTAAGACATCGGATTCGTAGGCCAGGACGTCCGGACGGCCGGAGGCTTCGCGCTGGTCATCTACTAGCCAGATAGACCACGTATTTCCTTCTCCGTAGCCCATCGGCATAACGGGACGCGGACGATACGGAGTTGGCTTGGCAGGATCGGAGACATATTCGTCGAACGCGGCATCGCCGGCCTTTGGCGCAGTGAAGCTGGTCTTCAGACCTGCGGTTAGATAAAGCGGCGTCGGTTCGATCTTGCAGCCGGAGTCGCAGCCTGCGGGCCAGGATTGCAGGTGGCGCCAAGTGTTTGTTCCAGTCTCGAACGCCGTTACCGGCGATACTCCCGATTTGGGCGCGCTGTCCTTGAGATATTGATCGAGAAACGGACGCAGGATTTCCATCCGGAACTGAAGGCCGGTGTCCGCGTTGAATCGGATGTTGCCGAGCGAACTGCCGTCGCCGATTTCCTGGCCGTGGTGCCAGGGGCCCATCACCAGAAACACCTTATCGTTGTTGGTGTCTTTCGGCTTGATGGCTTTATAGACGGCGATGGCGCCGTAGATGTCTTCCTGATCCCAGAGGCTATCCACCAACATCACCGGCACTTTGAGCGGCTGGTCGGCGAGTATTTTGTCCACGGCCTGATCGCGCCACCAGGCGTCGTAGCTCGGATGCTCGAGGACCTTGCGCCAGAAGCCGACTTGTTCGGCGCCGTGGAGGCGGCCCATCTCTCCTGCGGAACCGGCTGCGAGCCATTCGTCGTAATCATCGTAGTGGCTGGTCCACCATTTGGCTCGGTTGTCGCGCGTGCCTTCCTGCTCGTAGATGTAGCCGAGATTCTGCTGGCGGAAGGCGCCGTTGTGGAACCAGTCGTCGCCCATCCAGCCGTCAACCATGGGATTCATGGGCACGGAAACTTTCAGCGCGGGATGCGGATTGACGAGCGCCATGAGCGGAAGGAACCCATCGTACGAGATACCAATGATTCCGACCTTGCCGTTCGTTTCGGAGATATTTTTTACCAGCCAATCGATCGTGTCGTAAGTGTCGGTCGCGTGATCGACGGGCGTGGGATTCTGCGGGCCGTGGAGAGGGCGATTCATCACGTAATCGCCTTCGGAGCCATATTTTCCGCGCACATCTTGCACGACGCGGATGTATCCGCCTGCGATGATCACTTCGGTGGCGTTGTCATAGCCTTCGAGAATCGGGCCGAGGTGAGAGCTAGCGGCATGTGAGGTGAGCGCGTTGGCATCGTAGGGCGTGCGCGTGAGGAGGATCGGCGCGTTCTTCGCGCCTTTAGGCGCGAGGATCACCGTGTGCAGCTTCACACCGTCGCGCATCGGGATCATCACATCGCGGCGGACGTAGTCGAAGCTATCAGTCTTCGGCACAAATTTTTCCGGCGTCTCGCTTGGGAAGTCGGGATATTTCGGCGGTGCGTTTTGCGCATTTGATGGCTGAGAGGAGAGCGACGCGAGAATTACAGCGGCGAACAAAGTGATGGCGCGAAGATGTTTGCTTGAAATCATCGGGGCCTCGTCGGGATCATCGGGATGAGTGCGTTGCGGCTACGTTAAGCCGCGCGATTATATCCAACGCCCGAGATGTAAGCCACTTCGCGATGGTTTTCGTACCGCTGGCGTCCCCGCCGGCTCTTACGACCGCGACGTCTGGCGATGATCGCAATCCCCGGCGGAGCGAGATGAAACCTACGGCAATCAATTAGAATTTCTTAATCCGCGCGTGAGGGATCCCAAAGGCGCAACTCTAGTCGTAAGAGCCGGCGGGGACGCCAGCGGTACTGGGATGTTGGCGCGGGCTTGCTGGTCTGTTACATTTTTTCGCGTCGGGGAACTGGGAGGATGGATGCCGAATCGCGAGGATGCTTGGAAATTGCTTTGTGAATATACGGCTGGGGAGAGCTTGCGGAAACATGCGCTGGCTGTCGAGGCTTGCGTGCGGGCTTACGCGCGGAAGAATGGGGCAGATGAGGAATTGTGGGGAATCGCGGCGCTGCTCCATGACTTCGATTACGAGCGCTGGCCGAATGCGGAGCATCATCCGACTCAGGAGCATCCCTACGAGGGCTCGAAGATCTTGCGTGAGCATGGTTATCCGGAAGAGATGATCCGCGCGATTCTGGGGCATGCGGACTATACGAACGTGGCGCGGATTTCGGCGCTTGATCACACGCTATTTGCCTGCGACGAATTGGCCGGATTCTTGACTGCCTGCGCGCTGGTGAAGCCGAGTAAGAAAATCGCGGAAGTCGAGACTGCTTCAGTGAAAAAGAAGCTGAAAGATAAGGCATTCGCGCGCGGCGTGAACCGCCAGGATGTTTACAAGGGCGCGGAAGAATTGGGCGTGCCGCTCGAGGAGCACATCGCGTCCTGCATCGAGGCGATGAAAGGCGCGGCGGAATCTTTGGGGCTTGCTTAGAATCGAAAAATGGGCTCGCGTCAGTTCCCTTGTCTACAATCTTCCTCGCCCGGGCGCGGATGCCGGCAGAGACGCCGGCGCTACTTGACGGCGCAAGGCCGCTACCACTTCTTCGCTGGCCTCCAAATCATCCGTTAACTGCGGGGCTTTTGCGCCTGCTGCTAGCAGCGCTTCTACGCTCCCTACATAATCGCCCGTTGCGCGATGCCAGCCATTCTTTGAGCCGTAGAGCGCCCAGCCCACCGGAGTGCCCTTGAATTCCAGTTCCTGGGCATCAAGCGGTGCGTAATGGCGGAGCAACTCGCGCACCATTTCCGAATTGCCGTGGAACGCGGCCCAGTGCAGCGCCGTCTGATGATTTTCATCGAGCGCGCGGGCCGGCCAGCCCAGCGTGAGCATCATGCTTACTGCGCGCGTTTCATTGCGGCGTGCGGCGCCGACGAGACGGCCTCGGACGTTGGGCGACAACGCGCGAATTAGATTGGGATGCTGCGCGAGGAGTTCTCTGGCCAGAGCTTCATCGCCCAATTCGATGGCCTGCGCCAGGCGCAGGTCGAGAGGGCTGCGTTCTATCAACAGGCGGAAGACTTCTTCATGGCCGAACTCGCGGGCGAGCATGTGCGGAGTGGTGCCCCATCCAAAGCAATAAATATAAATAACGCCGGCGCTGCGCGGATCGTGCTTGGGAAAATCTTTTTGCGTGACGCTCATCCAGATGGATTGCGGATCGTTTTCGAGATGACGTTGCACGAGCTGGGCGTCGCCGACGGCTGCGGCCATGAGGATGTCGATCTGTGCGCCGCGCGCGATCAAGTAGCGAGCCACGTCCGGCCGGCGCGGACTGTGCGCGGCCATGTACTGCGCGGGCGTGGATTCATGATCGAGGCAGCGCGCATCGATTGTGGCGCCATGCTCGAGCAGGTAAGCAGCGATTTCGATTGTGGCGGCGAAGTGCAGCGGAGTTTGGCCGTCGCCTCCTCGGGCGTGCACCAGCGTTGAGTTTGCTTCGACGAGCTCTCTGAGGCGCTCGAACATTCCGAGACGCGCGGCGGCGTGAACATCGACGTATGCGCCGCGCTCGATGAGATAGGGCGTGAGTTCGGGGATGGAGAGGTCGAGGACGCCGAAGCTGCCGGCCCACCATTTCGTGCGCGCGTTGATGTTGGCGCCGGCATCGAGGAGCGCGTCGATCATTTCGCGGTTGTTGCGCTGCACGGCGGCGATGAGGGCTGGGGTGTCGAAGCCGTAGTTAGGCAGCGGCTCGTCGAGTTGTGTCTTCAGGGCTGGATGAAGCGTCAGCACTTTACGCACTAATGCGGCGTCGTTGGCTTTGATCGCGGCTTGCAGCGCGGCGATGGGCTGATCGCATAGCGTCAAGACGTGCGCTTTGAGCTTGGTCCAGTTGTCGAAGCCGTATTCTCGGGCGAGGACGCGCAGCGCGCTGGCTAGCCTTGGCGCGGATTTCGCGAAGGAAACTTCGGCATCGCGAAAACGGTTGATGGCCGCCCCTTCGCCTTGCACATATTCGCGCAAGAGTTGCTTGGCTTGCTTCTTGAGATGTTCGAGATTTGGGCGTGCCGGTAGTTCGCGTGGAGACATGCTCACTCCTTCTTTAGCGCCCGTGGTCCGCTGCGTCGGGCAGAAGAGAGTGATTGCTGCTTCGAGCCGAAACGCAAGGTGGGATAATCCCTTTCCGCGGACGGGTTGCACCCTTGATGTGCGGGGGTAATTTAACAGGTTGAGTGGTTGGCGGCAAATTCTTTCAGGGCGCGGTCGTCGGTGGTGATGGCTCGCGGGGGGATGGCGCAGCGTCTCGCTCTGGGTGTGATAAATTCGGGTTTTCAACGGCGGAGGCTGCGAGTCGTAGTGGACTTGCGAGCGCGACGAGTGTGACGAACTTGGATCAGAAAACGACAGGGCTGCAGCTGACTCCGCTGTTTGAATTTTTAGGCAGTGGCCTGTTTGCCTTTTGGGGATTCATTTTCCAAGTTTCTGTCCCACGGCTATCGGGTCTGTGGATTCTTTCGTACTCTGTCGGCGTGATTTTATTCGTGGCCTACGCGAAATGGCTGGTACGGGCGCGGCTGGCTGACGACGTGGAGGCTGCCAACAATAGTAATCCTCCGAACGCTGCGTCCGCGAGAAACGTGGCTCGAATAAGGGTAGGTTTGCAGCTGGTAGGCTTCTTTGTATTCTTATTCGGCCCAGCACTTCTTTTACTCGCAAGCCATAATCGCATTGTTCCCGATCGTAGGTTCGCCATAGGTCTTCTTTCGTACTTTGGCGCGGTGATGTTGTTCGCTGCTCTCGTGAAATTGCTGGAACGGAAGCAGTCGCCTTCCGATGCGCAGCGTGCGGTATCGCTCGATGACAAGACGCGCCGATGGTTAGAGCGCTGGATTTTGCTACTAAAGGTATGGATTGGAATCTTGGCGGTTTCGCTGCCCCTCGGAATCGCAAAAGGCATAGTGCAGCAAGCCTTGCTGCCCACGTCCGTGGGTGTAGCAATTAATCTGCTGATGATGTATCTCGCCGCGCAAGGAATCAAGCGGACGCAGAAACTCATCCGTATGTCCACCCAGAGCTCCCCCGATATCAGGTGATCTAGCTAGATGCGGCGCTTGGGGCACTCGGCAAAAACAAACGCAGAATATTCCACAGTCGTGCACAGGCTTGCACAGCCTTGCGATTCATGCGGCTGTGCTAAGATCGCTCGACCGATGAAACCTATTGCAGAAATCTTGGGGCCGGCGTTGCGGCAGGCGTCGCGGCGCGGATCGCCTATAGCTTGGTTGGCCGGGGCTTGGCCGGCGATTGTGGGCGCGCGTCTTGGCGAGCGGACGCGGCCGCAGAGGCTTGCGGATGGCGTGCTCGATGTCTCAGTGAATGGCAAAGAATGGCGCGGGGAGCTCGAAGGCGTCGCAGCGGAATTTGCTGGGCGCGTGAACGCGGCGTGGGGCGGTTCGCTCGTGCGGCAAGTGCGATTCGCCACCGCTAGGACGCCCGGGCGGCGATTGCCGCGCAGCCTTGATAACGAACATACACCGTTCGTGAGAACGGGGAGTCACTCGTCGCGACGCGATCCTTCCGCGAAGCCGCGCGGCGAAGGCGGTCGGCCGTGAAGATCAGCCGCGAAGAAGTTTTGCGCGTTGCTGAGCTCGCGCATCTCGAACTCACCGAAGCCGAGGCGGAAACCTATCGCGGCCAGCTCGATTCGATTCTTGAATATATCGAGACGCTGAACCGCCTCGATGTGTCGCAAGTCGAGCCCATGGCGCAGATGGCCTACGCGCATGCGGCGCCCGCTGCGACACCGCTGCGCGATGACGTGGCGCGGCCCTGCGATGTCGGCGAAGCGATTCTGGCGCAAGCGCCGAAGGTCGAGAATCCGTACTTCCGCGTTCCCAAGGTCATCGAGAGATGACCGCACAAACCGCGTGGACTGTCGCCTCGGTACGTGACGCGCTCACGTCCCGCAAAATCTCTGCTCGCGAACTCGCCGACGAATATTTCTCGCGCATCGAGAAGCGCAATCCCGAGCTCAATGCCTATCTATCGCTATCAAAAGAAAGGGCTTACGAGCAGGCTGCAAAAGTGGACGCGCTTGCGGCGAAGGGCGAGGCCCTGCCTCGGCTTGCGGGAGTGCCGCTAGCGATCAAGGACGTTCTGAGCACGCGCGGGACGCGCACGACCTGCGGCTCGAAGATTCTCGAAAACTACGTGCCGCCTTACGACGGAACTGCGATCGTGCGGCTCGATGCAGCCGGGGCGATTTTTCTCGGCAAAACAAATTGCGACGAATTCGCCATGGGCAGCTCGAACGAAAATTCGGCCTATGGTCCGGTTCAGAATCCCGCCGCGCCGGGACGAGTGCCTGGAGGTTCGAGCGGAGGATCGGCGGCGGCGGTGGCTGCCGATCTGGCGGTGGTGTCGCTCGGAACCGATACGGGCGGATCGATTCGCCAGCCGGGGGCTTGTTGCGGGATTCCGGCGATGATGCCGACTTACGGCCGCGTCTCGCGCTACGGACTGATCGCGTTCGCTTCCTCGCTCGATCGCATCGGGCCGTTCGGCCACACGGTGCGGGATGTCGCCGAAGTGCTCGGTCTGATGGCTGGACCAGACGCGAACGATTCAACTTGCGCGGGCGTCCCGGTGCCGGACT
>Ga0310037_10000312_pt1 | contig 33954 bp, 30 predicted proteins | sample Sb_taG_11_FD_200239 | JGI IMG/M metagenome (GOLD analysis project Ga0310037, IMG submission 200239) | Peat soil microbial communities from Weissenstadt, Germany - Sb_50d_3_AS metaG (v2) (version 2) | ecosystem: Environmental > Terrestrial > Soil > Wetlands > Peat | place: Germany: Weissenstadt... | reverse complement strand
GACGCCGGTCCCGGCCTGCGCGCCACCGTCCGGCTGCCGCTGGCCGGCTAGGGCCGCCATGCTACCGTCGTCACCGACCGAAAGACGAAGGAGGTGAGACCCATTTCCGCTATAGCAGGCCGGGTGCTCCCCTCCGTTCCGCGGACATAGACGGCCACGGGAGCGCCCGCAGGCGATCCCGGAAGGCAACCAGCCATGCGCTTTAAGTCCACGACGACCTCGGACGGCGTCTGCGAACAGGACTTCACCCTCGACGGCATTCCCGGCGTGCTGTGGTCCCCGGCCGGCGCCGCCGCCCGCGGCCCTTGGGAGCGCCGCTCTTTGGAGCGCCGCCCGCTGGTGCTGCTGGGCCACGGCGGCGGCCAGGACAAGAAGGGTCCGGGCGTGGTGGCCCGCGCCCACCGCCTGGTCACCGCGTGCGGCTTCGCGGCGGCGGCCATCGACATGCCCGGATTCGGCGATCGGCCGAAAACCGGCCAGGACGAACGGTTCCTGGCCGGAATCGCCGAACTCAGGGCGGCAGGCAAGCCGGTCGCCGATCTTATCCTCCGTCACAATGTGGCGCTGGCGGAGCGGGCCGTCCCGGACTGGCAGGCCACCCTGGACGCGCTGCTGGACGCCGGCGTGGGCGGGCCGGTGGGGTACTGGGGCGTGTCGCTGGGCACCATGATCGGCGTGCCGCTGGCCGCGGCCGAGCCGCGGATCGGCGCGGCCGTGTTCGGCCTGGCGGGAGGGCACGACACGCTGACCGAGGCGGCGGCCCGGGTCGCCATCCCGGTCGAGTTCCTGCTGCAGTGGGACGATGAACTGGTGCCCCGCGCATACGGCCTCGCGCTGTTCGACGCGTTCGCCTCAGCGGAGAAGACACTGCACGCCAATCCCGGCCGGCACCAGGAGATACCCGAATTCGAGCTGGACAGCTCGCAGCGTTTCCTCGCCCGCCACCTGGGCGGCTAGCGCGCCGGAGTCGTCAGGGGACGCCGGCCGGGGTGTGGCGCTGGGCCGGGGGGCGGTGCGGCTGGGAGTGGCGCCAGGACACGGTCATCCGCGCGCCGCCCAGCGGGGATTCGCCGAGCTGCCACTTCCCGCCGGTCGAGCGGACGATCGAATCCCCGATGGCCAGCCCCAGGCCCGCGCCCGGGCCGTGCTCGGTGGCGCGGTGGAAGCGGTCGAACAGCCGGGGCCGTTCGGCCTCGGGGATGCCGGGCCCGCTGTCTTCCACGGTGAGGCTGACCCGGCTGCCCTGGGTCCGGACGCCGATCCTGACCTGCCCGTCCGCACCGGCGTAGCGGCACGCATTGTCCATCAGGACGCCGGCCAGCCGGTCGATCCATTCCGGCGGCGCGCTGATCAGCGCGGGCTCGGCGCCCGTCTCCGCGGTGATCGCGGGACCGACCGCGCGGAACCGGTCGGCGCAGGCCTGGGCCAGCGTGACCAGGTCCACGGGCTCGTCACCGGGAGGCGGCGGCCGGGAGTCGAACCTGGCCAGCCAGAGCATGTCGTCAACCAGCTGGCGCAGCCTGCGGCTCTCGCCCTGGATACGGGTCAGCGCATCGCGGTACTCGGCTGCCTCGCGCGGGCTGGACAGGGCCACATCGGCTTCGGCCCTGATCACGCTCAGCGGCGTGCGCAGCTCGTGCGAGGCGTCGGCGGTGAACTCCACCTGGCGCCGCCGCGACTGCTCGACCGGCGCCAGCGCGGTCAGGCCGACCACCAGTGAGCCGCCGAACATGGCCAGGAGCAGGAAGGGACCGGCGATGACCTCGCCGTACAGCAGCAGGCGCTGGGTGTGCGCGTCGCCGGCCAGGGCCTGGCCCGCGATCAGCCAGCCGCCACCATCCCGGGTCATCCTGAGCTGGAAGGGCCCGAGCCGGCCGAGGTCGGCGGTGATCGCGAGCCCGTCTCGCGGTGGATGCGCGGCGAGCAGGTTCGCGGGCAGCGCTGGTGCGCCCGGGCTGTGCGCGAGGACCAGCCCGCGCGTGTCCAGCGACCAGAGGAAGACCGGTGCGCCGTCCGCGTCGATGTCGGTGTCTTCGCTCCCCCCGGGCCCCCCGGAACGGGCCACCGGCTGGTCCAGCATGGCCGGATCGTGAACCGCCGCGGCCAGGCGGCTGGCCAGGCGGTCGTTGGTCTGCTCGGCCAGGTGCGTGGATACCAGCACGTTGAGCACGATCGCGCAGACGATGTAGACGACCGCGATGACCGCCGTGGCCGCGGCGGCGGCCCTGGCCGCGGGCCTGGCTTTCACGACGGGCTGGCTTTCACAACGGGCTGGCTTTCACGACGGCAGGGCTTTCATAACGGCAGCGGTCACGACGGGATGATCCGGTAGCCGACGCCGCGGACGGTCTCGATCCGCACCCCGGCGCCGGCCAGCTTGGAGCGCAGCCGGGCCAGGTGCACGTCGATGGTGTTGGAACCGAAGGCGTCGGCCTCGTTATCCCAGACGTGCTGGGCGATCGAGCGGCGGTCGGCCACACTGGGCGAACGGCGCATGAGGATCTCGAGGATGCCGAGCTCGATGCCGGTGAGCGGCGGGCGCTGCCCGCACACCGTCACCTCCCGGGCGGCCGGGTCGAACTCGAGTTCACCGATCACCATCCGGGGCGACCGGCTGACCGGGGACCGGCGCTGCAGAGCCCGCAGCCGGGCCAGCAGCTCGCCGAAGTCGAACGGCTTGACCAGGTAGTCGTCGGCGCCCGCGTCAAGCCCGGCGATCCGGTCCGCGGGGGCGTCCCGGGCGGTCAGCATCAGCACCGGCGTGGCCGTCCCGGCCCGGCGCAGCCGCTGCACCAGATCCAGGCCGGACAGCTTGGGCATGCGCCAGTCGAGCACAGCCACCTCGTACTGGTAGAACCGCAGGTACGCGGCGGCCGTCTCGCCGTCGGGAACCAGGTCCACCACGTAGCCCTGTTCCCTCAGCCCGCGCGCCAGGACCTCGCCGAGGCCCTCGTCGTCTTCCGCGACCAGCACTCTCACAGCATCCGAATCTACTGTGCCGGCCGCAGCGTCCGGGCTCACCGGGTGATACGGCCCATCGGGTCCGGTCCGTGACTGCGTCACCGGGAGATACGGCCCATCGGGTCCGGTCCGTGACTGCGTCACCGGGAGATACGGCCCATCGGGTCCGGTCCGTGACTGCGTCACCGGGAGATACGGCGCCACAGCGGTCTCGGGACGAGTCTGAGCGCGAGGGCGAGGCCGGCCAGCGAGGGCGGGACCCAGACGGTGGCCTGGCCGCGGCGCAGCGCGGCGGCGGTAGCCTTCCCAACGGCCTCCGGCGTGGTGGCCAGCGGGGCGGGCGGCATGCCCGCGGTCATCCGGCCGGTGACGAACCCGGGCCGGACCAGGAGCACGCGGACCCCGGTGCCGTGCAGCAGGTCCGCGAGCCCGCGGGCGAAGGCGTCCAGGCCGGCCTTGGCCGAGCCGTATACCGGGTTGGCCTTGCGCGGCCGGACGGCCGCGACCGACGACAGCACCACGATGGTGCCGCGGCCCTGGGCGCGCATGTGGGCGGCGACCGCCAGCAGGGTGCTCACGTGCCCGGTGAAGTTGGTCTCGATCATCTCGGCGGCCCGCCGGACGTCGCGCTCGAGGTCGGCCTGCGGCACCAGCACCCCGGCCGCGGATACGACCAGGTCCAGGTGGCCGCCGGCCCTGTCGGCTCCGGGGGGGACGACCCCCCCGGGCCCCCCCGGGCCTTCGGCGAATAGGCCGTCGACGAACGCCTGATGGCTTCCGGTCTCCAGCGCGTCATAGAGGACGGTGCGCACCTGGACCGGCAGTTCCTTGCCCGCGGCGGCGAGCCGCTGCTCGTCGCGCCCGGCCAGGATGACCTCGGCGCTCGCCGGCAGTCCGAGCGCGGCCAAGATGGCCAGGCCGATCTCGCTGGTGCCTCCGAGAAGGAGGACCCGGGGCTGATACCCCGCTTCGTTAGGAAAGATATTCAAGCTTGGAGCCCCGTCACGAATAGAGCTAGCCAGGTCAGTTCGCAGGTCAGCATCAGGCCGTTGCGGGTGAGCAGGTCTTCCACTGGCGCGGCGGTGTGACGGGCGGTCAGCATGGCGAACCGGACCAGGGCCGCGGCGAGCGGGATGGCGCTGATGAGGTGCCAGGGCCGCGCGTCGGTATGTTCCGCGGCGGCCCAGGCCACGTAGGCGGCGATCATCGCGGCGCCGACGACCAACTGCGCGACCAGCAGCGCGGCCGGCCGGTACCAGCGCAGGGCCGGGCGGTGGCCGATCGCGGCCGGGCCGAGGCCGGCCAGTTCGGTGTAGCGCTTGGCGATGGCCACGCCGAACGCGCCCAGGCTGCACACGAGCAGGAACCAGGCCGACGGCGGCACGTGCGTGGCCGCGGCGCCGCCGAGCACGCGGAGCAGGAAGCCGGACGCCACGAAGACCAGCTCGGCCACCGGGATGTGCTTGAGCACGAACGAGTACAGGAACGATATGCCCAGGTAGGCGCCGACCGCCGCGGTGAGCAGCGGGACCGAGACGACCACGCCGGCGGCCAGGCCGAGCGCGGCGCTGGCCGCGCCGATGATGACCGCGTGCGACTTCGGCAGGTCGCCGGCCGCCACTGGCCGGTACCGCTTACGCGGATGACGGCGGTCGCGCTCGGCGTCGACGACGTCGTTTATGAAGTACACCGCGACCGAGGCGCAGCCGAAGGCAACCGCGGCCACCAGGGCGTAGGCCGCCCCGTGGGGGCGGCCCCAGGTGGCGCCGGCCAGCGGGGCCGCGAAGACCAGCAGGTTCTTTGGCCATTGGCGGGGCCGGGCCGTGCGCAGCACGGAGACGGGCCAGTTCGCCCGGCGGGGTGATGCCACCTTCGCACCGCCCGGGCGGGCCGTCTCCTCGGTGGCGCTCGCCTCGGCGGTCACCGGGCGTAGACCGCGGTGAAGTCGCGGCTGTAGACCGAGTAGTACCGGTACCCGGTCTGCTGCTGCGTGGGCAGCAGGTTCACCGGCGTCGGGTCCGACGGGTGACCGTCGGTCTTGTAGTACTCGTAGGACATCCAGAACGGGTTGATGTCCAGCTGCAGAGCCTCGACCGCGCCCGCCCGCTGCAGCAGGTCAGCAAGTTCCTGAACGTTGAGCGCCGGGCCGTACGCGAAGATGACCCGGCCGTCCCTGGTGATGCCCAGGCCCGAGCGCCACACGTAATAGCCGCCGCCGAGGGTGGCGCCCCAGCTGCCCAGCACATCCTGGTTCACGCTGGCCGGGACGTCCCCGTGATCGACGATCAACCGCAGGTTCTGCCGGACGCCGACGACGTTTTTCGTCATCCGGACCTCGCTGCCCCAGGTGCCGATCTTGATCGTGCCGTTGCGGTAGTAGACCACCGAGGCAGCACCCTTGGTGAGGGTCCCGGCCGTCTGGCCGTTGAGGTAGAAGCCGCCGCCGGACGTGCTTATCTTGAACCCGCCGTTGAACGTGGCGACCAGGCCGGTGCGGGTGCCGGGCGGGATCCACGGCTGGGCGTGCCAGCTGCCGGGTCCCGGGTCTTCGGAGCCGGGGCGCAGCTGGAAGCTGACCAGCCGCTGGTCCATCGAGACGATCCCGGCCACGTACGAGGTGTACACGGAGGACGGCCGCAGGAAGGTGCCGAAGATGGCCGGCTCGCCCTTGACCGTCTCGAGCACGCGCCACTGGCCCTCGCCCGGCAGCGGCGTGCCGGCGGGCGAACTCAGCCGCTCCGGGATGATCGGCTGGAAGTTCTTGGTGTGCCGGTACTTCACCGGGGCGGTTTTCGGCACGGCGAGCGAGAAGGACGGCTTGCCGCCGACCTTGGGCGGCTGGTAGGTCAGCCACTCGCCGAAGGTCACGACCGGGCCCAGGTAGTGATCCCTGGCCCATTCGGCCAGCTTCGAGGACACCGACCCGCCGCCGGGCGCGGTGATCGCCTGGCCCACGGAGAACGCGAGCCAGCAGCAGAACACGGCGATCAGGGCCAGGATGACGCGAACCGTACGCCGCCGCAGCAGCCTGCGGACCCGGCGCTTGCGGGCCGGGGGCGGCCCGGCGGACTCGTGCGGCGGGGGGCCCTGCTGGTACGGGGGGCCCTGCTGGTACGGGGGGCCCTGCTGGTACGGGGGGGCGTCGGGTCCGTACACCGCGGCGTCCGGGTGGTACTGGTCCCGGTCGTACTGATCCTGGTCGTACTGGTCCTGGTCGTACTGGCTCTGGTCGTACTGGTTCTGGTCGTACTGGTTCTGGCGGTAGCGGGCGGAATCCGGAGGGTAGGCGCGGGGGTCATACCGGAGCGGCGCGGTATCGGGCTCGGGCGGCGGGGTGCGCGGTCCGAGCGGTGAGGCGCTCTGCTGGCTGGCTCGGCGTGACGCCGGTCGTAGCACTCGCCTACCTCCTCGTGATCCCTGCGAAGTCCTCGCAGACGGTCTACCGGACCAACATGAAGGAATGGTTACAACGCCCCCCTCTCCCCGAGCGGGCGGAGGTATCCCGGCCGCCCGCCGGGCCAGCCTCCCTCGCTGGTGCACGCCGACATCGCGGCGCGGCATCAGGTGAATGTCCAGTTCCCGTTCACGGGCGCAGCAAACTCGCCCCAATCGGAGTAATCCTATCGGGAGGCCTCGTGCCGGGCCCTACCAGCGGCCCCAGGGAAGCAGGGCGGTGACGGCCACCGCGGCGAACAGCAGGGTCAGGTACGCGATGGACAGGTGGAATAGGCGCATCGGCGCGGGCGAGGGCGAGGGCGCTCCGGCGGCCAGCGTGGCCTCCGCGGCCTGCGCGGGTGGCGTGATCTGCCCAGCCCGGACCCGGGCGTCCAGCCCGTGCGCCTCGGCCAGGAACCAGGCCCCCAGGGCGGCGGCGAGAACGCCGTAGATCCAGCCGGCGAACGGGATCAGGGCCAGCGTGGCCGCCACCATGGCATAGGAGTACCACAAGATCTTGCGCGCCACCTGGGCGGGCGTGGCCACCACCGGCAGCATCGGCACGTTCGCGGCGGCGTAGTCCTTGCGGAACTTCATGGCCAGCGCCCAGAAATGCGGCGGGGTCCACAAGAAGATGACCGCGAACAGCACGACCGCGGGCAGCGCGACCGTACCGGTGACCGCGGCCCAGCCAACCAGGACGGGGAAGCAGCCCGCGGCGCCGCCGATCACGATGTTGGCCGGGCTGCGCCGCTTGAGGCCCAGCGTGTAGACGAAGATGTAGAACACGATGGCCGCATCGGCCAGCGACGCCGCCAGCCAGTTGGCCATCAGCCCCAGCAGCAGCGTGGCGCCGGCCCCGAGGGCGATCCCCCAGGCCAGCGCCTCCCAGGGCTTGATTGCGCCCTGCCCCTTGACCACCAATGGGCGGCGTGAGGTGCGCTTCATCACCGCGTCGATGTCACGGTCGATGTAGCAGTTGATCGTGTTGGCGCTGCCCGCGGCCAGCGTGCCGCCAATCAGCGTGACCGCGACCAGCCGCAGCGAGGGCACCCCGCGCTGGGCCAGCAGCATGGTCGGGACGGTGGTAACCAGGAGCAGCTCGATGATCCGCGGTTTGGTCAGCGCGACCAGCCCGCGGGCTATCTTGCCCGCGGGCCGGCGGGCACCGGGAGGGGTCCCGCCGTGGCCGAGCCGGGGAAGTGCCGGGGCAGAGGTCACTCCGCGTCCCCGGTCTCCGCCGCATCGTCCGGGGTGGCCTCGGCGGGTCTGGCCTGTCCCTCCGGGACTACTGCCTGTTCCTCGGGAGTTACCTCCGGCTTCCCGGGGAACGCCGTGTACGACACCGGCCGCTCCAGCGCATCGGGCCTGTGGCCGGGGACGAATTCCGGCTTGGTGTACAGCACGTACAGCGCGCCCGCCACGACGATGAACAAGATCATCGGGAAGGCGAAGGTCAGTATCGACCCGCCGAAGGTCCACGCGCCGCCGGCGGAATCCGCGATCACACCCTGCACTCCAGGTCCCCTCTCCGACTTTGGCTCATCGTGTCACCAGCTCGCCTCTGCGTCCCGCCGTCTGCTCACGACGCTACTACAGAGCGTAGAACAGGAGCCAGAACAGCAGTGCCATCAGGGCGAGGTAGTTCCAGACGGCGGAGAAGGCGCTCAGCGACGCCTGGAACCTTTGGACGGTTTGTGTCTCAGCGTACGTCGGCGGCTGCTCCACGAACGACATGGCCGGGATGAACCTGGACCTCGCCAGCAGAATCTCCAGCCAGATCAGCACGGCCAGCTGGATGGTGAGGAAGACCGGGTAGAAGCCGGTGAAGACGCTGGCGAAACCCGAGCTGCCCGGCGCGAACGGGAGGTCGGTGAGCTGGTAGATCTGGAAGGCCACCGCCGCCAGCCCGAGGGCCAGGGCGACCAGCCCGTTGATCTGCCAGGTGCTCTTGTGCCCCGCCTTGATCCGCTGCAGCCCGAAGTATTGCACGCCGGCCGACAGCTCGGCCAGGAGCATGATCGTGGTGCCGATCCACAGCGACGGGCGGATGAAGCCAGACCCCTCCCAGCGCCCCGAGGAGTTGAGGGAGCGCAGGTAGAAGTAGGCGAACAGGAACGCGCCGAACAGGAACGTCAGCCCGCCGATGGCCAGCCGCGAGCCGGTCCAGGCCGCGTTCAGCGCGGACTCGTGGTAATAGCCCTCATCCTCGGCCGCGGCAGCGGCCGCGGCTTCGGCGGATTGCATGTCGGTCATCGCGATACCTCCGCTGTACTGGCCGGCTGGTAGGCGGCAGCGATGACGCCCGGCGGCGGGTTCAGCTCGGCCACCGGGAGCGCGCCCTTGACCCCGTAGTCATAGGGGCCGGACAGGATCACCGGCACCCGCTTGAAGTTCTCCGGCGGCGGCGGGGTCGACAGCTGCCATTCCAGGCTGCGTGACCGCCACGGGTTGCCGACCTCGCGTTCCCGCCAGAACAGCATGGACATGACGAAGTTGATCAGGAAGATCAGGATCGAGCCACCCAGCAAGAACGCGGAGATCGAGACCCAGTCGTTGAGCGTCTCCAGGTTGCGCGCGTACTCGAACACCCGGCGGGGCATGCCCGCGAGGCCGAGCGCGAACAACGGCAGGAAGGTGGAGTTGAAGAAGATGAACATGGTCCAGAAGTGGATCTTGCCCCACGTCTCGTTCAGTTTGTACCCGGTCATCTTCGGCAGCCAGTAGTAGATGCCGGAGAAGAACGCGAAGATCAGCCCGCCCATGATCGTGTAGTGGAAGTGCGCCATGACGAAGAACGAGCCGTGCTCGGTCGTGTCCGCGGGCACGTCCGACAGGAACACCCCGCTGATGCCGCCGATCAGGAAGTTGAAGTAGAACGCCAGGGCGAACAGCATCGGGATGCTGAACCGGATCTTCGCCTTCCAGAAGGTGCCCATGCCGACCAGGAAGATGAACCCGGTCGGGATCGAGATCAGCTCGGTGGTGAGCATGAACAGCGGGCGCATGTCGGGGTTGATCCCGCTGTCGAACAGGTGGTGCTGCCAGACGAAGAAGGACAGGATGCCGACGCCCAGCATGCCGGCCGCGGCGATCTTGTAGCCGAACAGCGGCTTGCGGCAGAACACCGAGACCACCTCGGAGATGACCCCGAACCCGGGCAGCGCCAGGATGTACACCTCGGGATGGCCGAAGAACCAGAACAGGTCCTCGTACAGGTAACTGCTTCCGCCGAGCTGGTTGGTGAAGAACGCGGTCTGGAAGGTCCGGTCGGTGAGCCCCATGTAGCACGCGCCGACCAGCACCGGCACCGCCAGGACCTGGAGGAACGACACCGTGAACATCGACCAGACGAACATCGGGAGCCGGCTCCAGCGCATGCCGGGAGCCCGGTAGTTGATGATGGTGACGATCATGTTGAAGCCGGCCAGGATCATCGAGATGCCCATCAGGCCGAACGCGAAGAAGTAGGCGTCCATGCCCTGCGTCGCCTGGGTGGCCAGCGGCTCGTACCCGGTCCAGCCGGTGGGGAATCCGCCCATCAGCACGGCGGACAGCAGGATGACGTACGCGGCCGGGGTGAGCCAGAAGCCGAGCGCCTCGAGCCGCGGGAACGCGACCCGCTTGGACCCGATCAGCAGCGGGCCGAAGTACTGGCCGAACGGCCCGAGGATGACCGAGGACATCATCATCATCATCATCGTGCCGTGCTCGCCGACCACCATCAGGTACTGCTCCGGGCCGATGAGGTGGTAAGACGGCGACAGCAGCTCACTCCGGATGGCCATAGCGAACAGGCCGCCGGTGAGGAAGTAGGCGATCATGCCGTACAGGTACTGGATGCCCACGACCTTGTGGTCGAGCGTGTACCTGAAATACTTGCCCAGGCCGGGCTCCTCCTGGCCGAGCAGCCTGGGCTCCTCGGGCATCGGCCTGCCGATCATCAGCCGGCCCAGGTCGTTGAACACGCCCAGCCCGGCCAGCCAGCCGACCACGGCAAAGGCGTAGCCGAGCACGATCGCCACGTCGTTGGTGTCGGACAGCGAGCTGCGGGCGTAGTCGCCGCCGAGGAAGTTGCCGAGCCAGTGACCGAGGAAGTAGCCGATCACGGCCCCGATCACGCCGGTGTGGGCGCCCGGGCGCATCCACCAGGGACGCGCCGCCGCTCCCGCGGGCTCGGGACCGCGGCCCGTGGGTTCCGCTCGCTCCGGCTGGGTTTCGATGGCCATCCCGTCACCCCTTCACCGACGTCGTGGTGGACTTCAGGTGCGCCGCGACTGGCGGCCGGAAGCGCCTCATGGCGTCACCGGGTTTCCGGGGCCGTAGTAGTAACCGGCCGCGCCGGTGATGCCGTCAACGTTGACGATCTCCTTGCCGAGCTGCGGGATCACCGTGGGGTCGTAGACCAGCGCGTACGGCGGCAAGGCGGCGAGAATCCCGCTCGCCTGCTCCTGGGACTGCACGCCGCTGGCCCAGGACTGGAACGCGGTCTGGGAGACGATCTGCCCGGAGGTGGTCATGGCGCCGTGCCAGATGCCGCACAGCTCATTGCACCGGACCTCGAAGCCGCCCATCGCCTTCGCCGTCGTGTAGGCCACGTTGTCTACGCCCGGGTTGGCGTCGGCCTTCACGCCGAGCTTGTAGGCCCAGAAGCTGTGGATCACGTCCAGCGAGGTCACGTGGAACGTCACCGGCGTGTCGAACGGCAGGTAGAGCACCGTGGATTCCATCCCGCCGAACTGCGGGTAGCGGTAGGTCCACTGCCACTGCTGGCCGATTACCTGGACCTGCAGCATGGTGTTCGTGCCCGGGGTCCAGGTCGCGCTCTGCTTTCCGGCCAGCGTCCAGATGGGCTGGGGGCCCTCCCCCGCGCCGGCGCCGGCGGGACCGATGAGCTCGACCGTGCCGAACACGGCCAGCCAGAGCACGATGGCCGAGGTGCCGATGATCCACGTCGCCTGGACCTTGGTGTTGCCGTAGATCGGCGGGCCGTCGCTGTCGTCGCCGGGCCTGGCCCGCCAGACCACGAGCGAGTAGATGAAATAGAGGAGAACGGCGATCACGACCGGCGCTCCGGTGACGGCCAGCACCGCGATGTCGAACTGCTGGTGCTGGGCCGAGGTGGACATGTCGCCCGGCGGCAGGTGCGGCTTCCAGACGAACCAGATGACGAGGCAGGCGGCCAGCGCGAGGACGAACCAGATCACCAGCATGCGCAGGCCGTGCCGCGGCTCGGGGGCCGCCAGGGTCGGAGTCTCGGTCTCGCTCATGAGGCCACCACGTACATGAAGCCCGTCATCCATCCGAGAGTCTGCATGGGGCCGCCGTTGCCGTCGAGGAACCCGCCACCACACGGGATGAGGCACTGCCAGCGGTAGGAGCCGGTCTGGCTGGGGGACATGAAGCTGAACGTCTCCAGCGCATAAGGGTTGCCGCTGGTGGTGCACGGTGAGGAACCGCACAGGTTATTCGCCGAGAGCTGGGCGTTGGGCGAGGCGACCGGCACGAAGATGCCCAGGGCCGGGATCGCGAACGTGTGCCCGACGTTGCAGTTCGACCAGGAGTTGATGACCGACGTGGTGTCGTTGGTCACGTACTCCTTGCCGTGCTGGTCGAATTGCGAGACGGTCACCGTGCCGCCCATCGTGCCCTGCACCTGGCTGAAGTAGTTGTTCCGCAGCGGGGTGCAGCCGTCGTAACCGTAGATGGTCACGTTGACCTTCGTGTTGGCCGGGACCGAGAACTGCGTGGTATGCACCCACTGCTTGGACGTCGGGTCCTGGGTGTAGTACGACACCCAGTCCGGCCGGGTGGCGCTGTCATTCTGCGGGTCCTCCTGGAGCACCACGTCGACCTGGCCGCCGGAAGCCGCGTAATGAACGGTGGTCAGCTGGGTACTCGCGGAACCTATGTAGTAGAGGGCAGTGAACACCCCCAGCCCCACCACGATGAGAAAGGCCACGAACAAAGCCGCCGCCCGAGCTGGCACGGACACCGGATCACCACCTCGCTTCAGCTGAATGCAAGGTCAAAGCCGGCCGTGCGTCATACCTCGCTGCGCAGACCGGTCCTGCTCGGGTCGATCATCGGATCGGCGGAGGCCCAAGGGCAACATCTGGAGTCCCACATGACGAAATTGTCATCTCTTCGATATCCGTTAGCACTTCCAAATAATCCATTTGACCTGGGATGATGATTTTTGGGTGGGTGTGCGTCCGTAGCGGTGGTCCGAGGGGCAATCGTTTGCGAGCGTATCCTGCGGCCAGCGTTTCTCGGGGCGCCGGGACGGCCGCGCGCCGCGGCAGGGCCCGTATGATGACGGCGGGCCGGCCGGGCTGCCATCACGGCAGCATGTGGCCTGCCGGTTTCCAGGAGGAGCCGATGACCGCTGAACCGACCGGGGGCATTCGCACGCGCCGTTCGGGCTGGCCGGTGCTGCGTACCCCCCGGTGGATGCTCGTGGGCGGTGTGGTGCTGGTCGCCGGGCTGGCGCTCGCCGCGATTCCGCACCGTCCGTCCACCTCCCAGCGCGCGGCCGACCTGCGCGGGGTGGTGCAGGAGATGAACACCGACATCGAGTCGTGCGCCGGCGGCGTCAGCGAGTCACTCACCGCTATGCGGGAAATCCAGTCCGGGGCCAGCCACGACACCAAGACCGCGGTCAGCATCGCCACCCTCGGCGCGGCGAACTGCTCGCCGGCCAACAGCATGCCAATGGACGACCTGGTCCAGTACCAGCCGCCCGAGTCGCTGGCCTCCTTCCACCTCGACCAGACCGTGAACGACCTCATCACGTGGGGGTTCCCGGACGCCCAGCGGGTGCAGATCGACGTGGCCACGGTGCTGACCGCCAGCACGCCGTCAGCGATCCGCGCCGCCACCACCGCGCTGCAGCATGATCAGCACGTGCTCGACGCCGAGCGCGCCACCATCGACGGGATGATCAACACCGCCAGCAAGTCACTGTCCGCTGGCGTGGCTCCCCCGGCCCTGCCCAGCTGAGCCGCCTACCGCGTTTCCCAGCCCCTGACCCCCGCTGCCTGCTGGTTTCCGGGCGGGTTCGGACCCGTCTCGCAGCCAGGTGAACAGCACCGTGAACGCCACCGGGCCAGCGCCGTGATCAGGGCACTAGTTGCAATCGTTTGTGACACAGACGTGTAACAGATGCGGCCTGACCGGGAGTGACCCTTGACCGGCGGCAGATGAGAGGAGAAACATCGGCAGCAGGTCACGGAAGGGTCAACGCAGAAGGTCCCGGGCGTAGCGAGAGCTGAGGCTCCAGCTGGCCTGGCGGCGGGTGGGGAACGGCACAAGTCCACGAGCGGCGAAGAGGCGATGATTTCGCAGGAAGCAGCTCAGGCCACCCATACGCACCCAGCGGATGCGATTCCCGCCAGGATCCTGGTGGCCGATGACGAGCCGGGTATCCGCGCCTTCATCGGGCGTGCCCTCGATGCGGCGGGCTACGTGACCGACTTCGCGGCCACCGGATCGCAGGCGCTGCGGCAGGCCCGGAGCAGCCACTACGACCTGATCATCCTGGACCTGGTCATGCCGGAGATGACGGGCCAGGTGGTCCTGGAGCGGTTGCTGGCCGCGCGCCCCGATCAGGCGGTGCTCGTCCTGTCGTGCCTGGGGGACGTGGCCTCCAAGGTGGAGTGCCTGGAGCGCGGCGCCCAGGACTACCTGACCAAGCCGTTCTCGCTGGCCGAGCTGCTGGCCCGGGTCAGGCTCAGGGTCCGGGTGCGCGGGGGGACGGCGGAGAACGGGCACGACCGGGCCGCGGAGATCGTCCGGGCCGGCAGCCTCACCCTGGACGTGGGACGCCTGGTGGCCGACATCGGAGCCGGGACGGTGCCGCTGACCAGGCTGGAGTTCCTGCTGCTGCGGGAGCTGGCCGAGCACGTGGGCCAGTCCGTGCCGAAGGGGCAGCTGCTGGCGAGCGTCTGGGGCTACGACTTCGACCCGGGTTCGAACGTCGTGGACGTGTGCGTGCGACGGCTGCGGTCCAAGCTCGGCTTCGGCCTGATCAAGACGGTGCGCGGTGAGGGCTATCAGCTCGTGGGCCAGTGATGCCGACGGCGGCGAAGGCCTACAAACGATGGCATAAAGTGGTCGCTCGTGGCCGGCGACCGACTCGAGGCGGTCGCTCGGGTCGGCGACCGATGGCACGAAGGCCCCGACATGGAACGACACTGACATGGAACAGCAGAGCTGGGCGGGCGCGGTCCGCGAGGTGTGGCACACCGCGGTCCGGCACAAGATCGCCTCCGGCCTGGTTGCGCTGTGCGTCGTGGCATCCCTCGTCACCATCGCCCTGGTTGCCTCCGGTCCGGCCGGTCCGGCCGGGGCGGCCGCGGACCCGGCGGCGCCATCGTTCAGCCTGCCCGTCCTCGGCCAGTCCGGGCAGAAGGTCTCGCTCGCCGACTACGCCGGGCGCCCGCTCATCGTGAACTTCTTCGCGTCCTGGTGCGAGCCCTGCAAGCAGGAAACCCCGCTGCTGGCCAAGTTCTACCGCACCGAGCACGGCAGGGTGGCGATCGTGGGGCTGGACGAGAACGACGTCCTCGGCAGCGCCATGACGTTTACCCGCAACGATGGCGTCAGCTACCCGGTGGGCTTCGACCACGCGGTCATCGCGGCGTCGGCCTACGGTGTCGCTGCCCTGCCGCAGACCTTTTTCCTCAACGCCAAGCACCGCATCGTCGACCGCGTCTTCGGCGCGGTGACGCTCGCTGACATCAACCGCGGTATCGCGCTCGCCACGGCAGGCTAACGCCGAGGCCGGACGGCAGGGGTCAGGCGGCTGGCTTCCGTGACCTGCTGGCCATGCCGGCCACCCCGGTCAGCCCGTAGGCGACGCCGCCGTGCCACAGCCCGCTCAGCACCCCGCTGATGACCCCGCCGCCGGTAACCACGGACAGCACGAGCGCGATGGCCGCGACCGCGAGCGCGGGCAAGACGGCGAAGCGCCACGGATTGCTCCTGGCCCACCGGATGGCCCGGCTCGGCTTGGCCCGGAACAGGGCACCGGCCGCGGCCACCACGAAGAAGGCCACCACGCCCATGGCCACGGACCCGCTCAGACCGCTCAGATGAAAGCCGGAAAGGCCGGAGCCGATGACGTGCAGGGCGAAGTCGCCGGCCGCGACCACCCCACCGGTCACGACCGCGGCGCCCCAGGGCGCGCCGGACATGGCTTCGCCGGAGACCGTCATCTCCTCGCGCCGGGATAGATCCTGTTCACTGTTAGTGGGTGCGGACATCCAGATCCCTGCCCTTCGAGCACCTCGCGATATTCACGTCATATCGCGTCTTTGCCGCAGACTACCACGACCTCGCGCGTGATCCGCGCGCGCCGCGCGGAATCCGGACAAATTGGCAGCGATCTCTCACCGGGTAATCAAGCCGGGCAAGTGGCCATCCCGAGCAGCCGCTGAGCCGGCGCGCAGGGATCGGCCCGAGCCCTCTGATGAGCATCCGCGTGCCTCGCCCGGGGATGCGTGTGCCCTCGGCCCCGTCTCCGGGATCGGGGTGCCGCAGGGTCGTATGTGCTGCCGCCACCGCGATGCCTGTGCGCGGCCGTCGTCCCGCAGCCCCCAGGAGTGCGCCAGCGTCCCATTTGCGCGGAAGATCCGGCTCACGCGGAAGATCCGGGCAGCCCGGGTTGCCCAAATCCTCCGTATAAGCCATATCCTCCGCATAAACTTCCAATGCTTCGAATATACTGGTGAATTACGGGACGGGTGAGGTGCAAGCGCCGCAGGTGAGGTGCCAGGGCCAGGGGCGAGGTGCCAGGGCAGGCCGGCGGGACCGGCCCGCCCGGCCCGGGACCGCTCACCCGCGCCAGCCCGGGACCGCTCACTCGGGCCGCCCGCCCCGACCCTGGCCTCGGCACGGCAGGCCGGCGGCCACGACAGCAGCACGGGCCACGGCGGTCACAGGATAACCACGACCTCCACGGTCAGCCGCCGGGCACAGTTGCGCGCTCCCCTACCGGGGCCCGTGTGGCACAAGCCCAAACGGGGCCCGCGTTCGGCGCGGGGGATGGCCCGTCTCACGTCCTGGACCTGCGATCATGAAAGCCGAACCGCAAATTAAGCCGGGCAGCCGCTAATCCCCAGCAGATGTTAAGCAAGTACACAGCTCGGCCGGCTGACCGGAAGACGCCCCGCGCTGGGCAGACCTAGAGCCGACACCACCGATCGGGACGTACCCTGGTCTGGTCGAGGGCGAGGAAGATGCGCGAGAACGAGAGCGACAGAGGGGACGGCTGGCCAGCGCCGCAGGACTACATCGGTCCCTGGGCGGCGCGCGGGGGTGAGGCTGGCCAGGACACCATCGCCTTCGGCGGGCTGGCGGGCGAGGCGGGCGGTCCCGGCCAGGGTTCCTACGTGCAGCGCGGAAACCTCGATCCGTGGTACGGCGGCGACCGGGACGAGTCCCAGTACGGGAGTTACGCAGGTCCCGGCCCCGGAGGCGGCTACGGCGCCACGGGCGGGCACGGTCCCGGAGGCGGCTACGGCTCTGCGGGCGGGCACGGTCCTGGAGGCGGCTACGGCGGGCACGGTCCCGGAGGCGGCTACGGCTCCGCAGGCGGGGGGTGGGATCCCGGTCCGCCGCCGCGACGGGCCCGGCGCCGCGGGCACCTGCTCGTCTACCTGAGCGTCGCGGCGCTCGCGGCCAGCGTTGGCGCCGGGCTGACCGTCGCCTTCGACGGCCAGGGCACGGGGCCGTCGGCGGGCATCTCCTCCAGCGACATCCCGTCGTCGCACGACAACGCGGCGAGCAGCGGGCCGGCGCTGAACCAGGCGGCGGTCGAGCGGAAGGTCGTGCCGGGCCTGGTAGACATCACCTCCACGCTCACGTACGCGAGCGAAACCGCCGAAGGCACCGGGATGATCCTTTCCCCTTCGGGCCTGGTGCTGACCAACAACCATGTGATCGATGGGGCCACCGACGTCAAGGTGTCACTGGCCGACGATACGAGCCAGACCTATACGGCCCGGGTCGTGGGCGACGACAGCGTCGATGACATCGCGCTGCTCCAGCTCACCAGGGCCTCGAACCTGGCCACGGTCAGCTTCGGTAACTCTTCGCAGGTCCGGGTGGGCACCCCGGTCCTCGCGCTCGGCGACGCCGAGGGCCGCGACCACGTGACGCCAGCCCAGGGCGACATCAGCGGGCTCGACCGCTCGATCCAGGCCAGCGACGAAGGCTCGAACACCATCGAGAACCTGAACCACATGCTGCAGACCAACGCCCAGATCCAGCAGGGTGACTCGGGCGGCGCGCTGGCCAACAACGCGGGCCAGGTCATCGGGATGATCACGGCGGCAAGCACCGGATCGGGCGGCCAGCCGGGCGGAACGATGGGCTTCGCCATCCCGATCAACACTGCCCTGGCCATCGCCGGGCAAATCGCCAACCACCGGCCCAGCTCCGGGGTCTACATCGGCCTTCCGGGCTTCCTGGGCGTGGAGGTCGCGCAGAGCAACAGCATGAACCCACGGCAGCAGGCCGCAGCCGAGCGGCAGTCCGACAACAACCAGGGCGGGCCGCTCGGCGGGCCGGCTTGCGTGGCTGACGGCCAGGAGCCCAGGGTGCCGGACAGGATCGCCCCGATCGACACCGGCGCGCTCATCCTGGGCGTCCTGTGCGGTACCGCGGCGCAGTCGAAGGGCCTGGCGCCCGGCGACGTGATCATCTCGGTCGACGGCCGGGCGGTCACCACGCCGAACTCGCTGACCACCATCACGGCCGGGTATCACCCCGGCGACGTGGTGTCGGTCGGCTGGGAGGCCGCCAACGGCTCCCGGCACACGACGCGGATCGTGCTCGGCGAAGGCCCGGCCCGGTAAGACGCTTGGCAAAGGGCTCGGTAAAGGCCTGGTGAGAGCCCTGTAAGGCACCTAGCCAGGCGCGCAGCCGGGCTTCGCAGTCGGCGATCGCCGCGGTCTCGACGTACTCCCCCGCGGTGTGGGCCAGCTCTGGGAGGCCCGGGCCATAGTTCACCGCCGGGATGCCGTGCGCGGCGAACCGGGCCACGTCGGTCCAGCCGAGCTTGGCCCGCGGCGGCCCGAGGCCGGCGCCGACCGTGGCCACGAAGGCGGCCGCGGCGGGGTGGCCCAGGCCAGGCCGCGCGCCCTCGGTGACGTCGATCACCGTGACCGGCCAGGCCGGGAACAGAGCGCGCACGACATCCTCCGCCTGCTGGCCGTCGAGATCGGGCGCGAACCGGTAGTTGACCGTCACCAGGCACTCGTCGGGGACGACGTTCCCGGCGACGCCGCCGCGGATGGCCACCGCGTTCAGGCCCTCGTGATAGCGAAGCCCGTCGACCTCCGGCTCCCGCGGCACGTACGCGCGCAGCACAGCCAGGATGTCGCCCGCCTCGTGGATGGCGTTGCGGCCCATCCAGGCGCGCGCGGTATGCGCGCGTTTCCCGGCCGCGGTCACCTCGGCGCGGAGCGTGCCCTGGCATCCGCCTTCGATTTGGCCCGCGCTCGGCTCCATCAGCACGGCGAAATCACCGGCGAGCAGGCCCGGGGCGGCGCGGCTCAGCCGCAGCAGCCCGTTGCGCTCGGCCGCGACCTCTTCGCACTCGTAGAACACGTAAGTCACGTCCCGGCTGGGCGCGGGCAGGTGGGCGGCCAGCCGCAGCTGCACCGCCACCCCGGCCTTCATGTCGGATGTGCCGCAGCCGTACAGCCGGGATCCTTCGGCGCGGGACGGCAGGTTTCCCGCGACCGGGACCGTGTCGATATGCCCGGCCAGGATGACACGTTCGGCCCGGCCGAGCTCGGTACGGGCCACGATCGTCTGGCCGTCGCGGCTGACGGTCAGGTGGGCGAGCGGCCGCAGTGCGGCCTCGATGGCGTCCGCGAGCGGCCCTTCCTCACCACTGACCGAGGGAACGTCCACGAGCTGCGCGGTCAGCGCCGGTCCATCGCGGTCCAGGTCGAGATCCATCCAGCCAGGATAGGGGCCCGGCTCAGGCCGGCACTGACGGGTTCAACGGGGTTGAACAGGCCGCGCTCCCTGGCCCGGCAGCGCCTTGGCCGCGGCGCGCAGCGCGGTCACGATCACCGCCACCGAGGGCCGTCGCACGCTGGCCGTGCGGGCCACGGCGTGTACGTCCCGGGCCAGGTCCAGGCCGTGCGGCAGGTTCCGCACCGCGACCCGGCGCTCGCCCGCGGCCACGGCCAGCCGGGGCAAGATGGCGATGCCGATGCCGCGCGCCACCAGGCTCACGATCGTCGCCACGCCCTCGAACTCTGACAACGCCGGGGGGGTCACGCCCACCGCCACCAGCAGCCGGTCGACGGCCTGCCGGGACGGCTCGCCGGCCGGCGCGGCCAGCCAGGGCTCGCGCCGCAGCGCCCGCAGGTCGACCGGCCTGGCGGGGTCGGCCGCCGGGTGCGAGCGCGGGACGACCAGGACCAGCTGGTCGCGGATCAGGTGGTAGCAGGACAGGATCGAGCCGCCCGTCTCGATCTCGTCGGCCAGGCGGCCGGTCCAGTCGTCCACGATGGCCACGTCCACCTCTCCCGAACGGACCTGGCGTAGCCCCTCGCGTGCCGGGGTCTGCCGCAGGACCAGGGTCAGCCTCGGGTGGGCGCGCAGGCTGCGGGCCAGCGCGGGAGCGAAGGCGACCGCCGCCGACGGGAACGCGGTCGCCACCACCCGGCCGGTCGGCTCGGCGGCCCGTGCGGACAGGTCGGTCTCCGCCTCCTCCACCATGGCCAGGATGCGCTCGGCGTGGCCGGCCAGGCGCCGCCCGTCGTCGGTCAGCTGGGCCCGCCGCGCCGTGCGGTCCAGCAGCGCGGTGCCCGCCTCCCGTTCGAGTGCGGCGAGCTGCTGGGACACCGCGGACGGCGTATATCCGAGCACGGCCGCGGTTTTCGCGATGCTGCCGCGAGCAGCGAATTCGGTCAGCAGACGCAGCCGGTGCAGATCGAGCATAAGAGAAACTTACTCTCTGCGATAGACATCGGCGCTTGCGCTTATGGTGTAAGCCGCCGAAACTTGAGCAATGCGTGCAGGGTCGTCACGGGAAGAGTGACGACTGTCCATGCCGCCGTCCGCCTATCCCGCAGCTAGGAGTGCCACCTTTCGTGGCTGTACAGCAGTTTTATCCGGGGGGGCGACCCCCCGAAGCCCCCCGATCCTGGGGGGACCCATCCCCCCAGACCCCCCTTTCCCCCCTTGCCTTCCTTGCGACCACCGTGCCGGTGTCCGCGACCCTGGCCGCCAACGAGGCCATGGATGCCCAGCGCCGCCGCGGCGAGCCCGTGCTGCCGATGGCGTTCGGCGAGGCGGGGCTGCCCGCCCACCCCCTGCTGCGCGAGGCGCTGGCCGACGCCGCAGGCTGCACGGCCTACGGCCCGGTGGCCGGCCATACCGCGCTGCGGGAGGCCGCCGCCTCGTACTGGGATCGCCGCGGCCTGCCCACCGACGCGGAGACAGTGGTGGCCGGCCCGGGCAGCAAGGCCCTGCTGTTCGGCCTGATCGCGGCGATCGGCGGCGACGTCGCGGTGACCCGGCCGAGCTGGGTCAGCTACGCCGCCCAGGCCAGCCTGACCGGCCGGGTCGCGCATTTCGTGCCTGGCTCGGGCGGCGTGCCGGACGCCGGGAAGCTGGCTCGCACCGCAGCGGCAGCGCGGGCGGCCGGCCGCCCGGTCCGCGCGGTCATCGTCACGCTGCCCGATAATCCGACCGGGACCCAAGCCCCGGCCGACGCCGTCCGCGCCCTGTGCTCGGCCGCCGAACGGCACGGCCTGATCATCATCTCGGACGAGATCTACCGGGACCTCGTCCATGACAACGAGACCGACTTCACCAGTCCTGCCGCAATTTCTGCCGAACGGACCGTCGTGACCACCGGCCTCAGCAAGAACCTCGCCCTCGGTGGCTGGCGCCTCGGCGTGGCCCGGCTGCCCGGCGGCCGGCTCGGCCACGAGCTGCGCACCCGACTGCTCGGGATCGGCAGCGAGATCTGGTCGGCTCCGGCCGGGCCCGTGCAGCAGGCCGGCGCGTTCGCGTTCGGCGAACCGCCGCCGCTGGTGGAGCGGATCGCGCTCAGCCGCCGCCTGCATGCCAGGGTGGCCCGGGAGGTGGCGTCCCGGTTCGCCTCGGCCGGCGCCTCCGTGCCGCCGCCGCAGGCGGCGTTCTACGTCTACCCGGACTTCACCCCGCTCGCGGACGTGCTGCTCCGTCGGCACGGCATCACCAGCGACGAGGGCCTGGCGGCGCTGCTCCTGCGGCGGTACGGCATGGGCGTGCTGCCGGGCAGCGCGTTCGGCGACGAGAGGTGGCGGCTGCGGCTGCGGGTGGCGACCTCGATGCTCTACGGCGAGGGCGACGATGAGCGCGACGCCGCGCTGAATGCGGCCGATCCCTGCGCACTGCCCTGGATCGCCGCGGCGCTTGACCGGCTCGAGGAGATCCTGGCCGACCTAGTTGTGTTATCTCGGGGGGCGATCCCCCCAGACCCCCCTGCTCTGTTATCTCGGGGGGAACGATCCCCCCAGACCCCCCCTGCTCTTGGGGAAAAACCGTTCCCCCCAAACCCCCTCGGCCCCCTCGGCTCCCTCGGCTCCTTACGGGTGGACACTGGGGGGATGCGGAGAAGGGTTGTGTTCGCCGTGGCGGTGCTCGGGATCCTGCTCGCCGTGGCGAGCTGCAGCGGCTCGGGCCCCGGAGGGACGGACGCGGCCCCGGCCGTCTCGCCGCGCACGCTGGCCCCGGGCGGGCCCGGGCCGGACGCGCATCCCGGCGCGGCCTGGCCGACCTTCGGCCGTGACGCCGCACGGACCGGCGACGCGACCGGGGTGGGCACCGCGGGCCGGCTCAGCGTCGCCTGGCAGGCGCACCTGGACGGCGCCGTGTACGGCCAGCCGCTCCTGGTCGGCCACCTGGTTATCGCGGCCACTGAGAACGATTCGGTCTACGCGCTGAACGCCTCGACCGGCCAGGTCGAGTGGCGGGCGCACGTCGGCACCCCGGTGCCGCTGTCCGACCTGCCCTGCGGTGACATCGACCCGCTCGGTATCACCGGCACGCCCGTCTACGACCAGGACAACGGGCTCATCTACGCGGTCGCGGAAACCTCCGGCTACCGCCATGTCCTGGTCGGCGTGTCGGTAGCCAGCGGCGCCGTCCGGGTCGAGCGCGACATCCCGGCACCGGACGGACAGCCGCGGTACGACCAGCAACGACCGGCCTTGGCGCTGTCGGACGGCCGGGTATACGTGGCCTTCGGCGGGCTGTACGGGGACTGCGGGCCCTACCGCGGCTCGGTGGCAGGCGTCCCGCTCAGCGGCAGCGGCCAGATCATCTCCTACGTCGTGCCGACCGCCCGGGAGGGCGCCGTCTGGGGCACGGCCGGCCCGGTCACCGGCCCGGGTGGCACGCTGTACGTCAGTGTGGGCAACGGCTCGGTGAGCAGCACCCAATTCGACGGCAGCGACTCGGTCACCGCGCTGTCGCCGGCGCTGCGGCGAACCGGCATCTTCGCGCCGGTCACGTGGCGGGCCGACAGCGAGGGCGACCTCGATCTCGGCTCGACGCAGCCGGCCCTGGCCGGGAACGGGATGCTGCTGGCGCTGGGCAAGAGCGGCGTCGCCTACCTGCTCGACCCGGCTCGCCTGGGCGGCGTCGGGGGCCAGGTCGCGCAGGCGCGCGTGTGCCCGGCGTACGGCGCGGCCTCGGTCGACGGCAGCACCGTGTACGAGCCGTGCGAGGGCGGCGGGATGGCCGCCATCAGCGTGGCCGACGGCGGGATCCGGGTGCTGTGGCGCGGCCCGGGCAGCGCGTGGGGCTCGCCGGTGGTCGGCGGCGGGGCGGTCTGGGTCACCGATTACTCCGCCGGGACGCTGTACGAGCTGGACCCCGCGACCGGTGCGGTCCGGTACTCCCTGAGCCTGGGCACGAACCTGCCGCACTTCGCGTCGATGTCGATGAGCGGCAGCCACGCCTTCCTCGGCACCGATGACGGCGTGACCGCAGTCGCCGGGGCGTGAGGTCCGGCGGCCGGCGGCGAGGCCCCCGCGCTCGCCGCCGTCGCCTGGAGGCGGTCACGGCCACGGTTCGGTGCTGGTGCTCAGGCGGCGCCGCAGCGTGCGGCGGGCGCTGCGGACCCGGGTCGCGACGGTTCCGGCCGACGTGCCGGTGATCTCGGCGATCTCCTGGTAGGAGAAGCCGTCCACGTCGGCCAGATGGATGGCCAGGCGGAGGTATTCGGGCAGCTCGCGCACTGCCCGCCGCACGGGCGGCTGATCCCCGGCCCGCCCGGGAGCGGCCGGCCGTCCCCCAGGGCGGTGCTCCCGGCGGATACTGACGAGGATGCGGTACAGCCAGACTTGCCGCCTGGCCCCGGGCCGGCACCAGGGGACGGCCCGGTACGCCCGGGCGAACGCCTCGACCACCAGATCCTCCGCCGCGGCGGGATCGCCGGTCAGGCAGAGCGCCGCGCGATACACCCCGGCCAGGTGGGGCAGAAAATCGCGTTCGAAGCGTTCAGCACGCGTCACGGGCGGGTCCGCGCCGACCGTCTGCATCGGCGCCGGTCCGTCGGCCAGCCTGGTCCGGGTCACGTTGAAAGTCTCAAGCGCGGCGCGCTCGGGCGGCTAGTGCGCCGGGCACGACCTTGACTGCGTTTTCGCGTTCGGCCGACGTGATGGATGCACCCGGCGGCCTGTGCATTCTGCACGTCTTCGCGGCCGGCTGGTTGCCATGCGCGCACCGCCGCACGATAGTGGTGGGCATGATCCCGTTCGCGGGAGGCCGGGTGATGGCCGGGCCGCAGAGGGCCTTGGGGTCTGCGGCTGGCCCGGCGGCCGGCCCGTCGCGGCGCGCCACCGGGTACGCGGTCGCCGTCTTGTGCCTGCTGATGGCCGCGCGGCTCTCTGCCGTCGTCACAGCCGGTGAGCTGGGCCAGGTGCCGTTCACCGTCGCCTTGTTCGTGCTGCCGCTGCTGTACGCCTTCCGCGGCACCAGGCCGCTGCTCGATCGCTACCGCTGGCCGGTGCTGGCGGTGCAGGCGGCCCTGACCTGGGTGCCGTTCGCCGTGTTCGGGGCCGGGTGGCAGGAAGGCATCGGCGGCCTGCTCGCCGGGCTGGTGCTGCTGATGGTGCCGGGCCGGGTGTCCTGGCTGCTGGCCGGCGGGCTGCTAGCGGCCGAGGTGACGGGGCGGGCCTTCGGGACCGGCCTGCCGCTGCCGCAGGCGTGGATGGGCATCCTGTGGACGGTCACCTACTACGTCGATGACGCGCTGGTGTTCTTCGGGATGGTCCGGCTGGCGCAGATCGTCGCCGAGGTGGAACAGGCACGCGGCCAGGCGGCGGATCTCGCGGTGGCGCGGGAGCGGCTGCGGGCCGCCGGGTCGCTGCAGGCAGCGGTCGGCGAGCGGCTGGCCGACGTGGCGGCGAGGGCCGCGGCGGCGCGCCGGGCCCTGTCCCGTGACGCGGCCCAGGCCCGGGCGCAGATCGCCGCGGCGGGTGTCGCGGCCAGGGACGCGGTCGCGCAGGCGCGCTCGGTGATGATCACGCAGGATGAGCCGCCCCGCCGGGGGCTCGCCGCTCGCCGGCCCGCGCTCATCGGCGCGCGGCTGGCGTGGGTCGTGCTGGTCGTGCTGCTGCTGATGTTCTCGGTGGAGAACAGCGCCTACATCGTGTACTCCCACTACGGGACGCGGCTCACGGCCCTGGCGATCGGCGACATCGCCCTGGTCATCGTGCTCCAGCTGTACCATTCCGGCGCGGCGCGCAAAGGTCGGCGGCCCCGGGTCTGGCCGCTGACGCTCGCGCTGCAGGCACTGCTGGTATACGCGTTCCTGTTCCCGTTCGTCTGGGCGTATGTCGGCGCGCTGGGCCCGTTTCTGGCCGGGTCAGTGCTGCTGCTGGTCCCGGGCCGGTGGCGGTGGGCCGGCTATGCGGCCCTGGTGGCCAGCTACGCGGTGCTGTACAGCGTGCTCCCGCTGCGGGGGAACCTGATCCCGGGGGGGCAGCAAATTCCGAACGCGCTCTTCGTCGCGGCGGTCACCGCCGAAGTCGGCCTGACGGTGTACGGGCTGTCCCGGCTGGCCGGCCTGACCCGCGAACTGGAGGGGCTGCATGATCGGCTGGCCCGGATGGCGGCGGTGCGGGAGCGGCTGCGGGTGGCACGGGACGTGCACGACCTGCTGGGGCTCGGGTTGTCCGCGGTGGCGCTGAAGGCCGATCTGGTCGGCGCGCTGATCGGCCGCGACGATGCCCGCGCCATGGCCGAGATCGACGAGATGAGCCGGATCTGCGCCGCGGTGCGGGCCGATGCCCGCCTGGTTACCGGCGACGGCCAACGGCTATCCCTGGTCGCCGAGCTCGCCGCCGCGAAGCAGATCCTGACCTCCGCCGGCCTCGGAGTCCACGCCAGCATCCCCGGCGGCCCCCTGCCGGCCGCCGCGGACGAGGTGCTGGCCCCGGTGCTGCGCGAAGCGGTCACCAATATCCTGCGCCACGCCGCCGCCACCGCCTGTCTCGTCGAGGTGACAGCCGACGGCGGGACGCTGCGGCTGCACGTCAGCAACGATGGCGTCGCCCCCAAGAACCCCGCGCGTCCCGGGATCCACCGCCCGGCCGCGGAAGGGCCCGCCGGGGCGGGCGGCAGGGGACTTGGCCTGGTCAACCTGGAGGCGAGGATGCGGGCCGCGGGTGGGCGGGTGACCATCGGGCAGGCGGCGGGCCGGTTCAGCCTGACGGCCGAGCTCCCGCTGGAAACCCACGAGCTGGGACGGTCCGGATCGGCTGACCTGCGGCCGCCCTGGCTGACCGGCTGGCATCCCCCGGTCCTCGAGCAGGCAGCCGTGTACGCCGGCGCCCAGGACGACGGCTAAGCCCCACCGCGGTTTCCTCGAGTGGCCATCGACCCGCAGCCAGGTCCGGTTCGCCAGCACCCGCGTCACCGTGCCCCGGGGCGCTGGCGCACTAATCGGGACCACGGCACGCGCGGGCGGCTCGGTGGCGGGGCAAAAGTGGCGGGGCCAGCAGCCCCTGCCCGGCCCTGGGCATGACCGGAGTCCTCAGGCGTCAGGCTGGCGTGCGCTGGGAGGCCGGTGATGCTGGAGAACGTGACGTGACTTAACAGTGCCCTAGGCCAGCGGCCAGGCTACCCAGCCCATCGGAGGCAGCTTCTGGCTGGCGGGCCGCGGTGATCCCCGTTCCCCGTCCGGCGGCTGGCCGGCGAGCCGGCCGTCGATGACCCGGTCTCCTCTGGCCACCGCGCGGACCGCGCCGATGAGGTGGTTGGCCGAGCCCTCCTTGAGCAGGTAGCCGGACACCCCGGCGCGCAGCGCGGCGGAAAGAGCGTCGGGCATCGCCATGCCGGTCAGGATCAGCACCCGGCAGCCGGGAAGCCGTCTGGCCAGCTCGGCGGCGGCGGTGATGCCGTCGGTGCCGGGCAGGCCGATGTCCAGGAGCGCGACGTCGGGGCGGTGCTCCAGCGCGGCGGGCACGACCTGGTCCCCGGCGGCCAGCACCGCGGCCACCTCGATATCGTCCTCCAGCCCGAGCAACGCGACGAGCGTCTCCCGTACCTGGCGGGCGTCCTCGGCCACCAGCACCTTGATCACAGCAAGCCATCCATCCTGCCCAGTCTCGGCCATCCCGGGGCGGCTACGTAACCGCCACCGCGCACGAACCATCCGTGCAGGCCGCACGGCAGGCCCGTGCAGTCTGCACGCACCGGGTGGCGCCTGCTCGCGGCTGTACGGGCTACAGCCAGCCGGCCTCGGCGGCGATGCGGACCGCGTCGACCCGGTTGCGCGCGCCGAGCTTGGTGACCGCCGAGGCCAGATAGTTGCGGACCGTGCCGTACGACAGGAACATCACGGCGGCGATCTCGGCCGGTCCGGCGCCGCCGGCGAAACGCCGCAGCACCTCCACCTCCCGCGGCGACAGCGGGTTGTCCGCCACCTCCAGGGCCGCCACGGCCAGGTGCGGGTCGATCACCTTCTCCCCCGCCGCCACCCGCCGGACCGCATCGACCAGCTCACCGGCCGGAGTCTCCTTGGGCAGGAAACCCGCCACCCCGGCGGCCAGCGCCCGGCGCAGGTTCCCCGGCTGGCCCAGCACGGTCAGGATCAGAACCCGGCAGTCCGGCTGCTGCTCGCGCAGCCGCGCCGCGGCGGTCAGCCCGTCGGTGCCGGGCAGGTCGATATCGACCACGGCGACATCGGGCCGCTGCGCCAGCGCCGAGGGGACGATGGCATTACCGTCGGCGACCTGGGCGACCACCTCGATGTCGGTTTCGAGACCGAGGACGGCGACCAGCGTGTCCCGCAAGATCCGCATGTCCTCGGCCACCAGAACCCGGATCACGACGCCTCCCGTAGCCTGGCCGACCCAGCCGTCCGCCATTACCTGGGCACCGACCATACCCCTGGCCCCGTCCACGGGCCCGTTTCACTCGCCGGAAATGACAGGTCGAGGCGCAAAGGCGCTAATAGCGTGGCACTAACTTTAGTCTTGCACTAAGTTTTCTTCCATGACCGCGGATACAGCCTCGCCTTTCAGCCCGAAGGTGATCGCGCCCGGAGAGGGCAAGACCGTCATGCTCTTCGGCGTCCGGTTCAGGTACAAGGTCGAAACCGCCGACTCCGGCGGGACGCTCGCTGTGATAGAGGTCGAGATCCCGCCGCGCACCCTGGTCAAACCGCACAACCACACGCGCGAAGATGAGTTCTCCCTGGTGCTCGAGGGGACGGTGGGAGTCAGGGTAGGTAAGCAGGAGCTGACGGCAGGCCCCGGCAGCTACCTGGTCAAGCCCCGCCGGACGCCGCATGCCATGTGGAACGCGACCAGCGTCCCGGCCCGGGTGGTCGAGCTCCTCGCCCCGGCCGGGCTGGAAGCCTACTTCGAGGAGCTGGCGCCGATCCTGAGCGAGCACCGCACCGCGCCGGAGTATTACCAGCTCGCAGACAGGTACGGCATTACCATCCAGGACGACTGGATCGAAGAGCTGGAGCGCACCCACGGGGTCAAGCTCTAACGCTCGTGGCCAGCGCGCAGCCAGGCGAGGTAGTCGGCGACCGCGCGGTCGGTGTCGTAGGCAGGCTGATAGCCGGTGTCCTGGCGAAGCCTGCCGATGTCCAGGCATACCTCCGGGCCGGACCCGGGGCTGCGGCCCTCGGGCAGCTCGATCCTGGCCTCCGGGACGAGGCGCTTGACGGCGGCCGCGACGTCGGCATTGGCCAGCACCGTCCCGGAGGCGACGTTGTAGGTGCGGTAGCTCAGCCGCGGCGCGAGCTGCAGCAGCGCGATGGCCCGAGCGCAGTCCTTGACGTAGCACATCCAGGCGCGAGGTGGCGGGGGAAACCCGGGTGCCGGCCGGGGCCGGAGTGGACATGTCAAGCCTCCCGGTGGGGCGATCTCGCGGGTCAAGCCGTTCGCGGCTGGTGCCTGACCCGTCGGCGCCCGCCGCCCCTCCTGATCAGATGGGATCGTATGAGATAGAGTCACAAGAATTTTATAGCTTCTCCAACTTTCGTGTGTCAAGATATTTATGGTAGGGTCCGCCCATGGAGGCCGAGCTGGGGCTGCGGGAGCGCAAGAAGCTGCGTACCAGGCAGCTGATCGCGGAGACCGCGCTGCGGCTGTTCGCCGAGCGCGGGTTCGATGCGGTCCCGGTCGCCGCGATAGCCCGGGCGGCCGAGGTGTCCGAGGCCACCGTGTTCAACTACTTCCCGACCAAGGAAGACCTCGTCTACCGGGGGATGGAGGCCTTCGAGGCCGAACTGCTGGCCGCGGTCCGGGACCGGCCGGCTGGGGAGCCGATCGTGGCGGCGTTCGGCCGGTTCGTGCTGCGGCCCCGCGGCTTCCTGGCCGCCCCGGATGAGGACTCGGTCCGCCACCTCATCGCGGTGGCCAAGATGATCCCGGCCAGCCCGGCGCTGCTGGCCCGGGAGCGGCAGATCCTGGACCGCTACACGGAGTCGCTGGCCGCGCTCATCGCCGGGGATACGGCCGCCGAGCCCGGCGACCTGCGCCCCTGGGTGGTGGCCCGCGCGCTGATCGGTACCCACCAGAGCCTGATCCAGCTCGTCCGCCAGCGCCTGGCCGAGGGTCCGGTCGACGCCGCCGACGTGGCCCGCGAGGTGGTCACCCGCGGCCGGCAGGCCCTGGGCCTGCTCGAGCAGGGCCTGGCCGGCTACGGAGCCAAGCCAGCGTGGTGAAACCGGGGGTCACCACCGAAGGCGAGCCGCGGGGGGGCAGCAAGGAGCCGCGCCCGCCCGGTCATTCCGGGCAGGGCGCGTCCCGCTCGCCGGGCGGCTGAGCGGCGGTCGGCTTGCGGAGGGCTATGACGTGGACGTCGATGCCGAGCGCGCCCGCCTCCCTGAGGATCCGGGTCACCCGCGAGCCGCCGCCGGTGAGCTGCTGCCACCGGCTCCGCTGGCTGGATCCGATCACGATCTGGGTGATCTGATGCTCCTGCGCGAAGTTGACGATGGCGCGCGTGGGATCGTCGTCCTGGATCTCGTACCAGCGGGCGCCGACATCGTCCGCGAGCTGGTGTAGCTTCTCGACGGCCTTGCGGTCACCGGGGCGGGTGGCGTCGCTGGCGTCGACGTGCAGGACGTCGAGCTCGCCCTTGAGCCGAAGGGCCATCCGGGCCGCCCGCCGGAGCAGGGCGTCGGTCCCCGGAGCCGCGTCGACCGCGACCATGGACCGCTCACAGGTCTCCCACACGACGTCCGACTCGTGCCGGCGCAGGTGCTCCAGCAGTTCCTCGTCGGTCTCGTCGGCCAGGAACCGCAGCGCCAGCTCCCGCAGGGCGGTCAGGTTGTCGGTGCGGAAGAAGTTGGACAGGGCCTTCGTGACCCGTTCCTTCGGGTAGATGTTGCCGTGCAGCATGCGGCGGCGCAGCTGCTCGGGCGAGGAGTCGACCAGCTCGATCTGGTCCGCCCTGCGGACGACCCAGTCCGGGACGCGCTCGCGGACCTTCGCCCCGGTCATGTGCTCCACCTCGTCGGCGATGCTCTCCAGGTGCTGGATGTTGACCGTGGTGATGACGTTGATCCCGGCGGCGAGGATGTCCAGGACGTCCTGCCAGCGCTTCTCGTTCTTCCCGGATCCGGGCACGTTGGTGTGGGCGAGCTCATCGATCAGCGCGACCTGAGGGTGCCGGCTCAGCACCGCGTCGCGGTCCATCTCCTCGAGCACGCTGCCCCGGTACTCCACCTTCCTGCGGGGCACGACCTCCAGGTCACCGATCATCACCTCGGTCCGCTGGCGGCCGTGGCACTCGACGAACCCGACAACCACGTCGGTACCCCGGTCCCGCCGCCGGTGGCCCTCGTTGAGCATGGCGTAGGTCTTCCCGACGCCCGCGGCCGCGCCGAGGTAGATCCGGAAATGGCCGGCCGCCTCGACCACGCCGTCCGCGCCGGCGTTCCGCACCTCGCGTGCCGCCGCCTCCTCGCTCACGCGTCCCATTCTGGCAGCCCGCGGCCGCCCCGGCCAGCAGGAAGTTGCTTAGAGCCAGGGCATAACCGCATGGGGATTGTTAGGACCGGAGGCATCGCGCCGCGCCCGGCGTAGCGTCCGGTTCGTGACTGTCGCAGAAGGCATCCTGCTCGCCGTCTCGGTCCTGGTGTTCATCTACCTGGGCATCGCGATGTTCATGCCGGAGCGGTTCTAGGGGTCCGGCATGAGTGACGTCCTGCTCATCGCCGTCATCGTGGCGTTCTTCGTGGCGGGCGCCGGCGTCGTCCGGCTCCTGGACCGCATGATCACGCGCGCCGGCACCGACGCCGATCCGGGCGATGAGGAATGAGCGAGCCCAACTCCCGCGAGCCAAAGGGCGCGGCGCTGACTGGACTGACGAGCGAGGAACGAGCGAGGAGGGGAGGAGGCGCGTCAAGAGCGCCCGGAGGCGAGCGGGAAAACAGAGCGCCCAAGGTCCGGACCCGGCCGGCCGGCTCGCTGTTCGAGCCGTCGATCATGCGCCGCGCCCTCGGCGAGGCGTTCATCAAGCTCGACCCCCGCACGATGATCCGCAATCCGGTCATGTTCACGGTCGAGATCGGCAGCGTGGTCACCACGGCCGAGTTCTTCGGCCGGCCGGACCTGTTCGTCGGGCTGGTCACGCTGTGGCTGTGGGCCACCGTGCTGTTCGCCAACTTCGCCGAGGCGGTGGCCGAGGGCCGGGGCAAGGCCCAGGCCGACGCCCTGCGCCGCAGCCGCAGGGAAAGCTTCGCCCACCTGCTCGAGCCCGACGGCACCACGCAGGAGATCCCGTCCAGCCGGCTGCGGGCGGGCAACCTCGTGGTCGTCACCGCGGGCCTGGTCATCCCCGGCGACGGCGACGTGGTGGAGGGGATGGCCGTGGTCGACGAGTCGGCCATCACCGGCGAGTCGGCCCCGGTGATCCGGGAGTCGGGCGGGGATCGCTCGGCGGTGACGGGCGGCACCGTGGTCCTGTCCGACCGGATCGTGGTCCAGATCACCTCTAACCCCGGCGAGACGTTCCTGGACCGCATGATCGCCCTGGTCGAGGGGGCGAGCAGGCAGAAGACGCCGAACGAGGTCGCGCTCGACATCCTGATCGCCGGGCTGACGCTGATCCTGCTGGTCGCGGTCGTCACGCTGCAGCCGATGGCGATCTACGACCAGGCCATCCAGTCCACGGCCGTCCTGGTCGCGCTGTTCGTCTGCCTCGCGCCGACCACGATCGGCGGGCTGCTGTCGGCCATCGGCATCGCCGGCATGGACCGGATGGTGCAGCGGAACGTGCTGGCCATGTCGGGACGGGCCATCGAGGCCGCCGGGGACGCCTCCACCCTCCTGCTCGACAAGACCGGCACGATCACCTACGGGAACCGGATGGCGTCGCAGTTCATCCCCGTGACGGGGGTCACCGGGACCGAGCTGGCCGCCGCCGCGCTGCGCTCCAGCCTGGCCGACGAGACGCCCGAGGGCCGCTCGATCGTCGAGCTGGCCGAGAGCCGCTACGCGCTGCCCCCGCCCGATCTGACCGGCGCCGAGCTGGTCCCGTTCTCGGCCCAGACGCGGATGAGCGGGGTGGACCTGGACGGCCGGCAGATACGCAAGGGCGCGGCCGACTCGGTCCGGCGCTGGGTCACCGAGGCGGGCGGCAGCATCCCGGACGACCTGGCTCCGATCGTGGAACGCATCGCTCAAGGCGGCGGGACGCCCCTGGTAGTGGCGGATGGACCAACAGTGCTGGGAGTCATCCAGCTGAAGGACACGGTCAAGCCGGGCATGACCGAACGGTTCCGGCAGCTGCGCGACATGGGCATCCGGACGGTGATGATCACCGGGGACAACCCGCTCACCGCCAAGGCCATCGCCGCCGAGGCCGGCGTGGACGACTTCCTGGCCGAGGCCACGCCCGAGGAGAAGCTGGCGCTGATCCGGCGCGAGCAGCGCGGCGGCCACATGGTGGCGATGACCGGCGACGGCACCAACGACGCTCCGGCCCTCGCCCAGGCCGACGTCGGCCTGGCCATGAACACCGGTACGCAGGCCGCCAAGGAAGCCGGGAACATGGTCGACCTCGACTCGAACCCGACCAAGCTCATCGAGGTCGTGGAGGTCGCCAAGCAGCTGCTGATCACCCGCGGCTCGCTGACCACCTTCTCCATCGCCAACGACGTGGCCAAGTATTTCGCGATCATCCCGGCCATGTTCGTGGTGGTGTATCCCAGGCTGCGGGTGCTGAACATCACGCACCTGAGCAACCCGCACACGGCGATCGTGGCCGCGGTGATCTACAACGCCCTCATCATCCCGGCCCTCATCCCGCTCGCGCTGCGCGGGGTGAAGTTCCGCCCGCTGGACGGCGCGGCCATCCTGCGGCGCAACGGCCTGATCTACGGCGTGGGCGGGATCATCGCCCCGTTCATCTTCATAAAGCTCTTCGACCTCATCCTTACCGCGTTGGGCCTCCACTGATGAAAGAGCACTGAGATGCGCACGGCTCTGTTCGGACGGCACCTGGTGGCCAGCCTGGTCATGCTGGTGGTGGTGACGGTGGCCCTGGGGTTCGGCTATCCGCTGGTCGTCACCGGCCTGTCCCAGCCGTTCTTCCACCGGCAGGCGAATGGCTCGCTCATCTACCGGAACGGCAAGCTGGCCGGCTCGGAGCTGCTCGGGCAGGAGTTCCTTGATCGCCGGGGCAACCCGCTGCCGCAGTACTTCCAGCCGCGGCCCTCGGCCGCGGGGGCCGGGTATGACGGCAGCTCGTCGGGGGCCAGCAATCTCGGGCCGTCCAACCCGCTGCTGATCGGGTTCGTGGCCGGAGTCAACACGGTGGGCCTGGACGGTCAGCCGTCGGCGACGAACCCGTTCGCGACCGCGGCCGATCCGGCGTGCGTGCCCCTTGATACCGCGAAGACCCCGGTGATCAGCCCGGCCCCGGGCCAGAAGTACGCGAGGGCGGCCGGCGGGTCCTACGTGTGCGACCCGAACACCATCCCGGAGCGGGCCATCGCCTACCGGGCGTTCAACGGGCTGCCGGCGAACGCGACGGTGCCGGCCGACGCGGTGACGGCCTCCGGCT